>JGI24702J35022_10001016_pt1 | contig 17557 bp, 5 predicted proteins | sample TergutTh196P4_FD_35022 | JGI IMG/M metagenome (IMG submission 35022)
GTATTCTTTGCCGATCCGACGCTGGTGGATCTCGTCAAGCAAAACGGCAAAGGCGAGATGTACATGGACTCCCTGGAGATCTCATCAACCAACGGCTTTGGTTTCTGGGGCTTCGAATTCCTGGATACATTCAAGAAGAACCGCGGTTATGACCTGACCCCCTATATGCCGTATATCATTAAAAACGGCGGCGGCAGGGGCGCGGCTTTCCTTACGCGAAGGGAAGGCAGCGACGGCGTCACGGAAGCCAAAATCCGCGGCGATTTCTATGAGACCATGAATGACTGCTATAGGGATAGCATCCTCAAGCCGCTGCAGCAATACCTCCATGATGAGCTGAACATGAAGCTCCGCGCGGAGATCACCTACGGCGTGAACTATGAGATCACCACGCCCACGCAGTATGTCGACTATACCGAAACTGAATCCCTCGAGATGAAAAACTGCATCGACTCTTTCCGCGTCCAGGCGGGCGGAGCGCATGTCTGGGGCCTCCGGTTGTCCAGTGAGACCGGCGCTCTGAGCGGCTCGCAGTATACATTTGGTCAGGACAGGTTCATGCAGGTTGTCAATACGCAGTTTGCCAGCGGCGTTTCGTTTACGGTCTGGCACGGATTCTCCAACGAAGAGGGCGCCGATCGGCTTAATTATAGAGGAACCCCGGGCGTCTGGGCGGATACTTACTGGCCCGGCCACGAAGGCATGCGCACCAATTTCTCCGAGCGCTGGGGACCCCGTCAGCCCGCGTTCCAGCACTATGACGACTATATGGCCAGTCTCGCCCGGTCTCAGGCAATTTTGCAGCAGGGAATCCCCCAGATGGACATCGGGATCCTGCACACGGACTATAACTACAACAACAGCGGCGCCACCAGGGCCAGCAGCGATCCTTTGCTGGGACTGCCCGGCGGCACGTATGACCCCACCCGCGACAACAGGGGGCTGTACTTGCAGGATATGTCTTTACAAAACAATGGCTATACCTACGACTATTTCGCGCCCCGCAACCTGACGCTCGTAGCGGAAACCGGAGCAACCGCCATGATCAGGGACGGCGTACTGCTTCCCGACAGAGCGGGCTATCAGGCTCTGATCGTCTATCAGGACGCCATGGAGATCGCGAGCGCCCAGACTCTCCTTGACCTGGCGAAGGCTGGGCTGCCGATCCTCTTCGTGAACAACGTATACACGGATCGAATAAACAACAACACCATAGTCCCGGCCAACAACTCGAACACCAACTCTTCAGGCATCGTCAAAGCCGCGTCCCGCACCCTTTCCATGAGTGAAAGCGACGCGGATCTGGCTGTTGTCGTAAATCAGATAAAGGCCCTTCCCAATGTCATCACTTTGGATGGCCCGGCGTTCAACGGCGAAAACTACAATCCGGCCAATCCCTATACCTCGGACGTTCTCAAAGCGCTCCATGAGCTCGGCGTCTATCCGCGCACCCAGTTGGGCCAGGACGGCGCTGACGGTATAAAGAACATTTATACGTTTATGCGCCAGACAGACGAAGCGGCTTACGTGTTTACTTACAACGCCGTCGACTACTTTGACTACAACGGCGTACCGATGCCTGACGCCCAAAAAGGCGCGACAACCTTTGACATGAGCGTTGGCGTCGCCGGAAAACCTTATATGATAGACGTTTGGACAAGCGAGATCTCGGAGGTTGCCGAATACACGATCGAGGACGGCCGCACATCATTCAGCGTAACCTTGAAGCCCGGAGCGACTGCCTACTTTGCGCTGGATGTGAATGACCCCGGCGACGACATGCACGCAGTTTCGACCGACGCCGACAGGCTGGAGCTGAACAACGGGGAATTGACCGTATATGCCGCAGAGAGCGGGACCTATACAACCACCCTGAGCAACGGCCTCGATATTACGACCAAAATCGCGGCGCCGGAATTTGACCTCAAGCTGGGGGATTGGAGCCTGGTGGTTGACAGCTTTACCGGCGGCGAGTATTTAGGCGGCGAGAAGGTAAGCATTATTGAAAACCGCGGCCTGGGTTACATCACACAAGAAGCCTGGTATCCGACCAAGCACACCTTGTTAGGCCCGGTGCAATTGACCGAACTGAAACCGTGGAAGGACATCGACGCTGCCGGAATTAATAGGAATGTCGTCGGCGTGGGTTATTACACCACCACATTCACACTGCCTGGCGATTGGGATGCAACCAAACAAGGCGCTTATCTGGATGTCGCGGATTTATGCGGCAATACGGGGCAAGTGTTTATCAACGGCGTTAAAAACACCGAGATCCCGGCGCTCTTAACAAACACCTCATTGAGCACGAGATACTATAGGGCGCCCGTGATGGATGGGAAGGTCAAAGGCTTTGACTTCATAGCCCGCAAAATTGATATCAGCAAGTATCTGAAGCCGGGCTTAAACACGATCACCATTTCTGTTTCGAGTACTTTGCTGAACATCACAAGGACTATAAGCCAGCTAACCGGAACCAACTACGGCAGCATTAACACCGCCTATACCAGCAGGCAGGCGTACAGGGATCCAACCGCCAGCTCGAGTAACCCCTGGCAGTCCTACGGTCTGATTGGCGATGTGACTATCGAGACCTTTGGTATAGCGTCACAGAATATTGAAAAAATCCTCCTGGCTGACATTGAGGGAGACGCTACGGTTGGCTTAAATTCACCAGTTTCCTACACAGTGTCCCTGAGTAACATGCATGATGTGGGCGTAGTAACGCTGAGCTTCACGGCCGACAGCAGGTATCTGGATCTCACCACCGCCACTCCGCTGAATGGCTTTGCATTTGCGCCCGGCGGCGGTCTTAGCTGGGAATACATCGGCGGCCAAATGTGGAAAGGTACCGTGAAACTGGTATATACAGGCTTTATATCAGGCGATGGCCCGCTTGCCGCTCTGGAGATCAGCGGTGTAACGCTCAATCTTCTTGGAGAAACGACGGTCACACTAACAGAATTCGACGCCACTGGCGGGCTGTACGGTCTATCCTCAGCACTGCCGACGCTGATCAGGACACCGGAGGCGACGACTACCATCGTGACAAAGACGGTGTTTTCCAAGTACGACCTGAACCATGACGGCAAGATTGACGAACTCGATCTGGCTATTGTGGTATTCTACTATCAGGCGAATGATCTGGAAGCGGATTGGGAAGTGGTTAAGTTTGACATCGCCTCAGCCAAAGACTGCGACGTAGCTCTAAACGGCCGGGTAGACTTGGCGGACATGATCGAAGTCATCGCGAACTACTGCGATTCATATTAACTGCAACCGCAGGAGAGGGAGTAACTAAGGAGTAAGTAATATCGAAAGCAAATCCCTTTCCACAAACAATACCTGAAAACCGAATCGGAAATGGCTGTAGCGCTGTATAGATTAATGATTTTAACAGGAGACATAGATTAATGATTTAATAGGAGACATAAAAGCCGGCTAAATTGCGCTTGGCCGGCTTATCCTATAACATCCTTCTTCTTTTTGGAATGGAACCCGCGGCGGAAAATCCGCCGCGAGGTTTCGTTTCAAAAGCCGTCATCAAGGTTTTAGGATCTGGTTTCGGCTGTGTAAATATGTTAGTGAGCGTTGTCCGGCATACAATGCCTGTTTTTTTCAATTCAGACATCAACAGTTCATATCTGGACATCATCGGTGCATTATAAGACATCATCTTTTTACATTAAGACATTTTCTATAAAATTAGATTTTTATAGCATAGTATGTAAGTCGGATTCTGTCTGAATCCAAGCGGCTCGGTGAAGACGCGATGTGTAATAAGGGGGCTGTTACACGATGATTGCATTCGAAGTCATAAATGCATGCAGAAGCTTTCCGAGAGTGAAGGCGCTTAATGACGTCAGTTTAGACAAGACAATTATAGATATCAAAATGTTTGGAAAATATAACGTTTTCCCGAACGTCCCTTTCTGTCGGAAACAGAGCGGGATGGTTAGTATGTCCGGGCTTTGGGATGTTGGCTGATGGAAATCGTTAAACTGAGATAAGGGTCGAGCCGTCTTTACAGCGGCTCACTTTTTATTCGCGTGAGAGAAGTCAATTTACGAAAACTGTTGCTTTTTTATATTGTTTTTTTTATATTGTTTTTATTATTGTTTTTATTGCTGTTTTGAAGGGGGGGATCAGAGGAGGCTTCGTGCAATATGTGGGTGGTATACGGTCATCCTCATGGCGCATATTCCAAAAGGGAGGGGAAGGAGGCGGTTTGAGACATAGTACTCAACAGGCGCCGCGATGAAGTAGCCTATTCAAATTCTTTGGGATACTTGACCACGGGAAACTCACAATAACAAGAAATTGAAACAAAAGAAGAATTTTAATTGATCTGATTTTAGAAAAGGGGTATTTATTATGAAAATGAAAAATCGTATTCTCTCCATTATCGTGTCAGCGGTTCTGCTGGTGTCGGCGATTGCGGTCGCGCCTATAGGCGCGGCGGCTTCCAGTGGTCCCGTAGTAACATTTGACCCGATAAACGGATTTTTGGTCGATCAGCACGCGCTGTTTGACACGCCCGACATCAAGTACGAGCCGGGTTCCCGCTGGTGGTTGCCCGAAGGCGTGAGCACCGACGAATCCCTCAGAAATAGCGTGCAAACTCTCCACGCAATGGGCGTCAGCCAGATTGAGATCGTCTGCATGCCCGAAGCTACTGTGGACTCCAATTACATTGTCACGGCGGATCCAGCCGCCCCGGCAGGGGTGACCTGGCAGCCGGGAACCACCTCAAGGCTGACATACAGCTGGGGTTCCGAGGAATGGATCCACGATCAGCGCGTTGTCATTGAAGAAGCCACCAGGCTCAACATGGGTTTCAGCCTGACCAGCGGCACCCACTGGGCAAACGCCAACCTGCCGATGTCGACCCTCATGCCCGATGACGACGGCGCCGGCAAGTCGCTGTCTTACACGATCTCGGTCGTGCAGCCCCATACGACGTTCGACGCCATGCTGCCCAGGACCTCCATATCGAACGCCGTCATACACAGACAGGACCTGGAGAGGGTCGTAGCCATCAAAGTGGCGGACTCCAACACGGGTACCATCAACGCCAGCAATCAAATCAGCGGCACGATGACCTATGCCGAGCAAGCCGGCGTCGACCTTTCCAGCCAGGTGCAGGTGTCCGGCAACGGATATTTGAACTGGGGCGCGCCCCTGAGCGCTCCTAATTCGAACAAGAGCATCAGGACAACTGGCGCCGATTTTGACCGTCAATTCTGGCTCCACTGGACCAATGATTCAGACAGCGTCGTCCACATTTATTCTTACTGGCTGCAACCAACCGGCCAGTCCCCCACGCCGTCCGCCACCTCAAACTACACCATTAACTACATCGACAAAGCGGGCATGGATATTTTCATCGACTATTACAAGAACATATTCTTTGCCGATCCGGCGCTGGTGGATCTAGTCAAGCAAAACGGCAAAGGCGAGATGTACATGGACTCCCTGGAGATCTCCTCCACCAACGGCTTTGGGTTCTGGGGCTTCGAATTCCTGGATATATTCAAGCAGAACCGCGGTTATGACCTGACCCCATATATGCCGTACATCATTAAAAATGGCGGCGGCAGAAGCGCGGCTTTCATGACGCGAAGGGAAGGCAGCGACGGCGTCACGGAAGCTAAAGTCCGCGGCGATTTCTATGAAACCATGAATGACTGCTACAGAGACAACATCCTCAAGCCGCTGCAGGAATACCTCCATGACGAGCTAAACATGAAGCTCCGCGCGGAGATCACCTACGGCGTAAACTATGAGATCACCACGCCCACGCAGTATGTGGACTATACAGAGACCGAATCCCTCGAGATGAAAAACTGCATCGACTCTTTCCGTGTCCAGGCAGGCGGCGCGCATGTCTGGGGCCTCCGGTTGTCCAGTGAGACCGGCGCCCTGAGCGGCTCGCAGTACACGTATGCTCAGGACAGGTTCATGCAGGTCGTCAATACGCAATTTGCCAGCGGCGTTTCATTTACGGTCTGGCACGGCTACTCCAACGAAGAGGGCGCTGACCGGCTTAATTTCAATGGCAACCAGGGCGTCTGGACGAATACCTACTGGCCCGGTCACGAAGGTATGCAGACCCAATTCTCCGAGCGCTGGGGTCCGCGTCAACCCGCGTTCCAGCACTATGACGACTATATGGCCAGTCTTGCCCGTTCTCAAGCCATTTTGCAACAGGGCATCCCCCAGATGGACATCGGGATCCTGCACACGGACTATAACTACAACAACAGCGGCGCCACCAGGGCCAGCAGCGATTCTTTGCTGGGGCTGCCCGCCGGCACGTACGACCCCACCCGCGACAACAGGGGACTGTACTGGCAGGATATGTCCCTGCAAAACAACGGTTATACCTACGACTATTTCGCGCCCCGCAACCTGACCCTCGTGAAGGAAACCGGAGCGACCGCCATGATCAGGGACGGCGTACTGCTTCCCGACAGAGCGGGATATCAAGCCCTGATCGTCTATCAAGACGCCATGGAGATCTCGAGCGCCCAGACGCTCCTTGACCTGGCAAAGGACGGACTACCGATCCTCTTCGTTAACAACGTGTACACGGATAACGTAAACAACAACACCATTGTCCCGGCCAACGACACGCAGACCAACCCTTCCGGCATAGTCATAGCCGCGTCCCGCACCCTTTCCCTGAGCGAAAGCGACGCGGATCTGAAGGTCGTCGTAGATCAGATCAAGGCCCTTCCAAATGTCATAACTTTGGATGGCCCGGCGTTCCACGGTGAAAATTACGATCCGGCCAATCCCTATACCTCGGACGTCCTTGAAGCGCTCCATGAGCTCGGCGTCTATCCGCGCACCCAGTTGGGCCAGGACGGCGCAGACGGCATCAAGAACATTTACACGTTTATGCGCCAGACGGACGATGCGGCTTACGTGTTTACTTATAACGCAGTCGACTACTTCGACTACAACGGCGTACCGATGCCCGACGCCCAAAATGGAGCGACAACCTTTGACATGAGCGTTGGCGTCGCCGGTAAGCCCTATATGATCGACACGTGGACGAGCGAGATCACGGAAATCGCTGAATACACGATCGAGGACGGCCGCACATCCTTTAGTGTAACCTTAAAGCCCGGCGCAACGGCTTACTTCGCGTTGGATGTAAATGACCCCGGCGACGAGATGCACGCCGTCTCGACCGACGCCGACAGGCTGGAACTGAGCAACGGGGAATTGACCGTGTACGCCGCCGAAAGTGGGACCTACACAACCACCCTGAGCAGCGGCCTTGAGATTACGACCAAAATCGCGGCGCCGGAGTTAAACCTCAAACTGGGAGACTGGAGCCTGGTTGTTGACAGCTTCACAGGCGGCGAGTATTTGGGCGGCGAGAAGATAAGTATTATTGAAAACCGCGGTTTGGGTTACATCACCCAAGAAGCCTGGTATCCGACCAAGCACACCTTGTTAGGACCGGTGCAACTGGCTGAGCTGAAACCATGGAAGGACATTGGCGTAGCCGGAATTGGTCAGAATGTCGTCGGCGTGGGTTATTACACTACCACATTCTCACTGCCTGGGGACTGGGATGCAACCAAACAAGGCGCTTATCTGGATGTCGCGGATTTCTGCGGCAATACGGGGCAAGTGTTTATCAACGGCGTTAAAAACACCGATATTCCGCCGATCTTGACAAACACCTCTTTGAGCACAAGATACTATAGGGCGCCCGAGATGGCTGGAAAGGTCAAAGGCTTTGACTTCATAGCCCGCAAAATTGATATCAGCAAGTATCTGAAGCCGGGTGAAAACACAATCACCATTTCGGTGGCAAGTACGTTGCTGAACATCACAAGGACTATAAGCCAGCTAACCGGAACCAACTACGGCAGCATTAACACCGCCTATACCAACAGGCAGGCGTACAGGGATCCCGCCGCCAGCGCGAGTAATCCCTGGCAGTCTTACGGCTTGATGGGCGATGTAACAATCGAGACCTTTGGCATTGCGTCACAGAACATTGAAAAAATCCTCTTGGCCGACATTGAGGGAGACGCCACGGTTGGCTTAAATTCACCGGTTTCCTACACAGTGTCTTTGAGCAACATGAATGACGTGGGCGTAGTAACGCTGAGCTTCACGGCCGACAGCAGGTATCTGGATCTCACAACCGCTACCCCGCTGAACGGCTTTACATTTGCGCCCGGCGGCGGTCTTAGCTGGGAATACATTGGCGGCCAAATGTGGAAAGGTACCGTGAAACTGGTATATACAGGCTTTATATCAGGTGATGGCCCGCTTGCTGCTTTAGAGATCAGCGGTGTAACGCTCAATCTTCTTGGAGAAACGACGGTCACACTCACAGAATTCGGCGCCACCGGCGGACTGTACGGTTTTTCCTCAGAACTGCCGACGTTGATCAGAACACCGGAGGCGAAGACTACCATCGTGACAAAGACGGTGTTTTCCAAGTACGACCTGAACCATGACGGCAAGATCGATGAACTCGATCTGGCTATTGTGGTATTCTACTATCAGGCGAATGATCTGGAAGCGGATTGGGAAGTGGTGAAGTTTGACATCGCTTCAGCCAAAGACTGCGACGTGGCTTTGAATGGCAGAGTAGATTTGGCGGACATGATTGAAGTCATCGCGAACTACTGCGATTCATATTAACTACAATGGGTAAATAGGGAAGAAAGAACATCCCTTACACAAGCAATTAACAGCGTTACATACACAAGCAATTAACAGCACCATATCCGGTCAGTCCTCATGGCGGCAATGCCGCCATGAGGACAGGCCGCTTGAAAAAAACGAAAAGAGGAAATCCTATGTTTAAGAGAAAAGGCACAATTGATGTATCCAAGAAAAAAGGTAAGCTTAAATGGATTGCGGTGATTCTGGCGGTTGCGTCCTTTTTATCCGTCTTTACATTGCCCGTTACGGCAGCACCGGAAGATGGCGACTTGACGATACCGGCAGGACAAACTTCATTTTCAATCGAACTTAGAGTGAACGAATCAACGCCCTACTCCGGCATTGAATTCGCTCTGACCATCAGTGGCGAGAACGTCCCTGCCTTCACTTCTTTCACGCCTTACCAAAGTGGAACGACGCCATCGCCGTTTGTATCAAAGAACGGGCTGTATTATTTTGGCTTTTATAGCCCAACCGGATCAAATGATTTCCCTGCCGGTGACAATCTTGCCGGTGTGCTGGATTTTACAGGCTTTACAGGCAATCAGGCAGTGGTGATTTCTGTTGTGCAGATGAGCGTGATCCGTGTTGACGAAAACAAACAGACGTACAGAACCGAAAAAGACGCCCCCGCATACGTCTTCACGGCACAGCGCGAGGGCACTGTAACAAACTTTTATACCGTGACCTTTGACCCGGCCGGCGGCGCCCGCGTCGATGGCGGGGCATTAACACAAACGGTTCCCGAAGGCGGCGCGGCTGTCGCCCCGATCTTGTATCGCAGCGGCTATACATACACTTGGGATAAAACATTTAACAATGTTACATCCAACATGACTGTTATGGCGCAATGGACGCCCAGCGGCGGAACCGATCCTAACACCTACTATCTCGTGACATTTAACCCGGCAGGCGGGACCCGTACCGGCGGAGGCGAACTGGTGCAAATGGTCTTGGCAGGCAGCGCGGCTGTCGCCCCGAACCTGTCCCGTAGCGGCTTTACATACGGTTGGGACAAAACGTTTAGCAATGTTACATCCGACATGACCGTAACGGCGCAATGGACGCCTGTTGTCGTAGCCAACTATACCGTGACATTTAACGCTGCCGGCGGAACCCGTACCGGCGGAGGAGCGTTGACACAAACTATTCCCGCGGGTAGCGCGGCTGTCGCGCCGATTTTATCTCGCGACGGTTATACCTACAGCTGGGATAAAACATTTGGCAATGTTACATCCGACATGACCGTGACGGCAATATGGACGCCCATAGCCGTAACCAACTATACCGTGACTTTTGACCCGGCCGGCGGAACCCGTACCGGCGGCGGAGCGTTGGTACAATCTGTCGCATCAGGCGGCGCGGCTACCGCCCCTGTCGTCGTTCTCGACGGGTATTCCTTCAACGGCTGGAACAGGGCTTTTAGCAATGTTACATCCGACATGACCGTGACGGCGTTATGGATCGAAGATGATTCAAACATTGGCATTGATAATCCTCCGGATGGCGGGACCAAGACGCACTATTTCGATGACGTGACCGAAACTCTTTATTCCTGGGCGCTTGAGGCTGTTGACGCGCTGGCTGCAGCCGGCGTGGTCAAGGGAACGGCCGATCGGATTTACTCGCCGGAGGATAACATCAAACGCGGTGACTTCATCCTCATGTTGTATCGCGCCTACGGGTTGGACGAGCCGTTCACAGAAAACTTCCCCGATGTGCCCACAGACACATATTATTATGAAGCGATTGGCTCAACTAAGGCGTTGGATATCGCAAGGGGCTATGGCGACGGACAATTCCTTCCGGAAGCGCCCATCTCGCGTGAGGAGATGATGGCGCTGATTGACCGCACGCTTGATACTATCGGGAAACCCCTTCCGCGCGGCAGTGAATCAGACCTCACCGTTTTCGCGGATAAGGATGACATCACGGATTACGCGCGCGGCTCAGTTGCGGCGCTGGTCAAGTCCGGCATCATCGTAGGCGACGGCGCCGGGGTTAACCCGCTGGCGTATACTACCCGCGCGGAAATGGCTGTAGCGCTGTATAGATTAATGATTTTAACAGGAGATTTAGTAGCCGGTTGATTTGAGAGGTTGATTTGAGAATAACCGGCATATACAATAACATCCTTCTATACTATACTATACTATATTTTTTCTATTCATTAGACTTGGGGCTGGCGATTGTAATGCGCCAGCCCTTAACTATGATGAACGAAACGACAATCCTCAGTACTCCGCCCTATGTAATATATGTATTTCGCGTCATTCCGCGGTCATTCCGCGGTCATTTCGCGTCATTTCGCGTCACTTCGCGTCACTCCACATCATTATCGCGTCATTTCACATTAATGTTGGCGCTCTATCTTAAATACGACCGTCGGAAGCGATATATGGAAAACATTTTCGCTCTTCTCAACAGTTGCCCAGATTTTACCATTATGAAGTTTAATGATATTCTTAGCAGTAGACAAGCCAAGCCCATAGCTGTTGCTGTCGTTTCGAGAAGGATCCGCCCGATAAAACGGAAGGAATATCTTTGTCAATGTTTTCTTGTCCATCGGCTCAGATTTGCTTTGAACATCCAGTTGCAGCATTTTGTCATTTTTAGGCCGCAGTCGCACAAAAATATCTGAACCCTCTTCCGAATACTTCAACGCATTGTCCAGTAAAATTCCAATCACACGTTCCAAACTGTTTCTATTGCCGCGAACCCAAAGATTATCAGGTACATCGTGCAATAGTTTACGGTCATGGCTAAGGAAAAGAGATTCCAGGCTGCGGATGTTCTTTGTAATTAAAAATGAAAAATTAAAGTCTTCCTTCACTAGTTTTTTTCGATTAGCGGCAAGTTTCTCGAAGGAAAGATGATCCAACATAACCTGAAGCATCTGTTTCATGTGCTCCGATTCCGCCTTTATGTTCTCAAAGCACATAGCGAGCAGTGGGTCGGCGCCATTAACTTCCTCAAAAAGTCCGGTATTCGCCAGAATTACTGTGAGCGGCGTTCGCAGATCATGGGAAGCGGCTAAAAAGAATTCCTGTTGCGATTCCTTCGCTCTCGCGATGGGCCGTATGATCCAATTAGCGAAGACGATAGCCAGTACCAACATAACAGCTATCGCTATTGCGGAGTCAATTAACGCGTTTTGCCGAAAAGTCTTTAGTACCGCTATATACCTGGTGACGTCGGTCAAAATAAAAATATGTCTCCCATCCTCAAGATCCTGGTGTCGATATAGATAAGTGGCGCCTCCAACCGAATACTGGCTGGGTGAGCCGTCAAGTTGCAACAGTGTGTGCATAATATCCTCGTAATCGCCTAGTTCCGGGACCAAACGCAGCTGTTTATCCACGTCGGCGGATTCAAGCGAGCCGTCTTCATTCATAAAGAGGATAGCCATTGGCCGCGGGGCGCCCCAGGGAACGCCATAGTATATACCACGCCTAATATCTTCCAGAGCCCAGACCATAGAACCATATGAACCCGAAAGCATAGCTTCGCTGGTGGCGGAAAATACAAAAGCCAACACTATAGTCAGTAACAGTATACAGGTCACGAGAACAATTACCAGGATTTTGATTCTAAAAGTACGTATCATGGGAGAACCTCATTCTTAAAGTATGTATTATGGGATGACCTCATCCAAAAAGTGCGTATCATGGGAGAACCTCGAGGTGATAGCCTTCAAAACGGATCGACGCGATACGTACGCGAGAGTTGAGCATCTTTATTTTTTTTCGCAGGAAAGAGATGTATACCTCAACATTGGATTCCTTCGCGTCAGAATCAAATCCCCAGACTTTGGTCAAAAGAAGATCTTTAGATATGCTAGAGGCGCTGTTGCGCATCATCAACTCTAAAATACTCTTCTCTTTCACTGTTAGTTTCACCGTTTTTTCCCCGCAACTGAGGTTGCAAACAGATGGCAACAGCCGTAGGTCGCCAAATTGCAGCTCTTCTGGCGTTTGGGCCTCCTGACGCCGGAGGATGGATCGCAGGCAGGCAAGCAACTCCGCGTTATCAAACGGCTTGGAAAGATAGTAGTCCGCGCCGTAATCCAATCCATAGACGCGGTCAACAGTTTCATTACGGGCGCTGAGAATTAAAACCGGCGTCTTATTATCTTTCCGCCGAAGTCTCCGCAATAAGGAAAAGCCGTCCAGTTTCGGAAGCATGATGTCCAGCACAATGGCGTCATACGCCCCGCTCATTGCATAGTCCAGCCCTGTCTCTCCGTCGTAGACGGCGTCGCAGGGAGCAAGTCCGCGGCTTATGATGACGGAAAGCGTCTGAGCCAGGCGGACCTCGTCTTCCACAATTAGAATTCTCATATTGACAGCCCCTTTCGACGTAATTATATCATATTAATGAATTTGTGCAAGTTGCAAAATAACATTGCTGGATTAAGCATTTTTTTGTATTTTATGCTTCGTTTAAGCTTATTTTTAGAAAACTTTAAGTTTTGGCTCCTATAATAAAAAGAAGGTATTGGTTTACATATTTACAGGATAAAATCACGAAGGTAGAGGAAGGAGGAAGGAGGAAGAAGGAAGAAGAAGAAGGAATGTAGGTAGGTAGGTAGGTAGGTAGGTAGGGGTGAACAACACCTCATGTTTCAACTTCAAATTACAAGAAAGGTAAAGGAAATTAAGATGAAAAGGATTTTAGCGTTTTTACTGGTATTATCATTGGTCATGTCTTATTCAACTGTAGCAGCCATTGCGGCGCCCGCCGACACTTCGATCGCAGCCAGGATGATTGACCCGAGCGTCAAAGCTAAGCCTATGGCGCGATTATGGTTCCCGGACGGCGGCGCAGGCTGGGAAGATGGAGATGGACAAAACTATCTTTGGATGATCGAAAAGCAGATCAAAGATTTGTACGATGCGGGTTTTGGCGGTGTGGAACTCACCATGCTGGCGGATGAAAACGCCTTTTCAAATGCCAATTCCAAAAAGTTCGGCTGGGGAACACCGGCATACGTAAATATCTTAAAAGCGGCGCTCTCGGTTGCCAACAACGAGACGCTGTGTCCGGGCGGCTTCATCATCGATATCACAATAACGGCGCACTGGCCGCCAACAATAAATACGATTGATCCTAATGACGACGCGCAGCAGCAAGAATACAGAACGGTTACTCAAATTCTTTCCAGGGAAGCGGCGCAGGCGGCTGTATTCAATTTGCAATTGCCAACAATAAAAATTGACTATCAGTTTCTATTCACTAACAAACTAATTGCTGTCGCGGCTGCGCAAGTATCCTCCGGAAGCAACACGGTAGCGTTCAATACGATTGGTAAGTTGAAAGGATCTCCTACCGGAGCTACACAGCCGGCGGGCGTGCTTCCAGGCTACGGCACAACCCCGGTTACCGACAGGGTGGCTAATGTTAGCGCCGGGGAATACTATCCGGATGGCGCAAGGGTATATGTAGCCCAGGATTGGTCGGGGATTCAAGTCGGCGGAACCGCTCCCCCATCAGGCTACACTACCGTAACAATGACGGCGTCCATCACAGAAACATGGGACTGGAAAGCTAACTCCGCCACCGGTTATCCAATGAAAAACGTCCAGGAAAAATACGCTGTTGACGGCGCGGATATCCTCGATTATCTGGCGGATAAGAACATTAACATCAATTCACTGCGCACAGCGGCGGAAATCGCAGCCAGCCCCACAGCGCAAGTGGGCGATGTTGTAATAATGGGCACTTACAGACAGGGTACCGGCCAGAAGACTTCTGGCGGCGGCGGTTCTACGCTTATGATCCCCAGATACTGCGTAGCTGACTACTTCAACACGGAAGGCGCGCAAGCAATTATAGACTACTGGAATGACAATATGCTGGACGCCTCGCACGATCCGTCGTCTCCCAATTACATAGAAGGTATATTCAATACAAACGGAAAGACTCTCAGAACGTTGATGCGCGAAAACGCCGACAAATGCCATGTAAGCGCAATATTTGAAGACTCTATAGAAGCCAGTTTCTCCAATACCACATGGACGGCAAAAGGTGTGGAAGAATTCGAGGCTTTGCACGGCTATGACGTTTCACCGTATTTGTTCAACGCTGTTAACAGAGGCACAGCCGCTATGCAAGTTAGCGGCGACGATGGATTCATGGCCAGGGTCACTGAGGATGTACGCACCATGCTTGCCACTCTATACGCTGAAAAACACGCTAAACCTATCAGCGCGTGGGCAAAGTCGCTTGGGTACAGCTATCGCGCGCAGGCATATACACTCTCAGGCCTGGATGTTGTGGGCGCAGCTATAGCGGTAGACATCCCGGAGGGAGACAACGCCGCGAACGGCGACGGCCTGAGAAAACTCAGAGGCGCCGCTAACCTCAAAAAAGACGGTTACAGAATGCTATCTATGGAAGCGCTGACTGTAGGTAACGGGGTGCGCGAGCACCTGAACTGGAATTATGTTATTTCCAGGGTTAACTCTGACGCTTCGGACGGCACAAACCGCCTGATATTCCACGGTTCCAACTTTGTAAGGACATTCGCCGGCACAAGCGGCGGCTCAGGCGCTTCGGGCTCATACTCGGCTTGGCCGGGCTGGACATGGAATTTTGCCAAGTATTCCGCAGGCCACACCTGGTGGGAAGACGCTCATATTCTTACTGATTATATTTCCGCTATGCAATCCATGCAACAAGAGGGCCCAACAAAAGTTGATTTCGTTGTTCTGACAGATATTCCCAGCAATTTCAGTCTGGGAAGCGGAGATGGGTTCGCCGCTATGATGAACGCCGGCTATATGTACAATATCACCAGTGAGGCGGCGTTTAGCCAGATAGACACTGTAACTGACGGCAACGGCGACGGTGTGCCAGATGATTTGGAAGGCAATAGGATCAGAGACAATTTTGGCGGCCCGGGATACAAAGCGATGGTAGTAAACAACGCGACATACATGAGCGTATCCGCCGCGAACGCGATCAAAGCGATTGCCGACGCCGGAATCCCCGTTATCTTTTATGGCGCGAATACCCCGAGCAAAGTATATGGCGTCGAGAAATACGCCGGCGAAGACGCCGCTATGAAAGCCATCATTGACACTCTAATCGCTACTTCTGGAAATGTATACGCCGCTGCCACTCAGGCGCAGATTATTGACATTCTTAAAGGCGAGAACGTCACTCCATATGTTTCCTATGACTTTTCAAATCAGACAATAGCGCAAGTTCAGAGCACAACCGTACTGGACGAAGCGACAGGAACACGCTACTACATGTTATACAATAATAACGCTACCGGTTATGTTGGTTCGTCAGCGACACCCCAGCGACCGGGTAGCCACACTGTTGGCATAGACGGCAAGGATCCTGTATATTCTGGCGCCGACCTGGAGTTCAACGCCAGCTTCGAAGGCCAAACGGAGTACGCCTATGTATTTGACCTGTACACTCAAACGATTAAGCCTCTCGAGAATTACACAATTATTGACGGCAAGATCAACGTAGACATAGACCTGCCAAAGGGTGAGAGCAGGGTCATTATAGTTAAGGGCGCGAACGAGGCTTCGGGCTTGTTCCCAGCGTTTAATACAAATATCGTGCAAAAGTCATTCGGCAGCGTCATAAGCCTACCCGATACAGGCTGGACGATGGATCTTGAAAGTTGGTCGGAAATGTTTACTGTAGCCGAGCTAAACACGGTAGCGGGCACAAACGGAGCGTGGGTTGACCCGGCAACGTTCCACAAAGTACCTGCCGACGCGCCCGGAGCTATATGGCAAAACATGGTCAACCCGGAATTCTCCGTCAAGACAAATGTTAAGTTTGAAGGCGTTAAGCTCGGGATTTGGGATACCGCAGTCCGGAATGACTTCTATCTGATAGATAGAACTCCGATGAGCTATGAGAAGGTATACGATGGAAGCGGGAACGATATTACCGGCAGCTTTATTTCATATCTCGCACTGGGCGATCCGGCAATAAACTCTCTGGCAAAGCTTGTAGGCAGAGCGGTTTACAAGAATACCTTTAACGTAAACACCCCGGGCATCAGCGGTATAGAGTTGAAGGTTGATCATAACCAGGAGATGATTGGCTACGTCAAGATAAACGACACAGTGTACGATAAAGCCGTCAACCCGATGACCGGCAATCTCGTTGTGGATAAGTCCGCTCTAAAAAACGGAGAGAACACAATCGAAATACTAATCATGACTCCATACGGGCATCGTAGCGTGCGTAGCGCCTCATACACAGACGACGGCTCCAACTTCTCGGCAAAATCCGTCTACGGAATAAACGCCGTATCCTATAGGCCGTATACTGATCTGATAACTGTCGACATCCGCTCGGACGAGGCAATCGTAGATGCGGGCGCCCCGGCGTCTTACACCGTTTCCCTGAACGGCGCGAAGGGCGCGGGCGTCGTTACGCTGAGTTTCACAGCTGACAGCAGGTATTTGGATCTCACCGCCGCGACTGCGCTAAACGGCTCCGCAATTCTGACGCCGCTTACCTGGGAATACGTGGGAGGGCAAGTGTGGAAAGGTACTGTGGAATTGTATTGCCCCGGCTTTGTTAAAACAAATGACCCGCTGGACGTCTTGAGGATCAGTGGCGCCGCATGTGACCTCCTTGGAGACACTGCGGTCACACTCACTGAATTCGCAGTCACTGGCGATGTGGACGGATTCTCCGGCGCCATGGCGAGCGCGATCAGGACGGCTGAGGCGGTGACTACCATTGTGCCAAAGGCGCCTGTGTATTCCAAGTACGACCTGAACCATGACGGCAAAATCGATGAACTCGATCTGGCAATTGTGGTTTACTACTATCTTGCGAATGACCTGGAAGCGGATTGGGATGTGGTGAAGTT
>JGI24702J35022_10001017_pt1 | contig 17556 bp, 15 predicted proteins | sample TergutTh196P4_FD_35022 | JGI IMG/M metagenome (IMG submission 35022)
CACGGGTGGTTATGACGGCATGGATACAAGGGCCGTATTAGATCTCCTGCAAAAGCAGGGCTTTTACCATGGCCAGATCTGCCATACGGCCGACCTGCCGCCTCGGCAGGCGGAGTATCGCGAGATGAAAAGGCCGCTGCACCCTGTGCTGCATGCCTGCCTTGAGCGCTGTCAATTGGGGCGGCTTTACCGACATCAGGCGGCGGCGTTAGATGCAGCGCGGGATGGCGGAGATGTGATGATCGCCACCTCATCTGCTTCGGGTAAGAGCCTGTGCTATAACCTGGCGGTCATGGAGGCCATTCTCGCCGATCAGGCGAGCACGGCTATCTACATATTTCCGACCAAAGCTTTGGCTCAGGACCAAAAGGGCAAGCTGGGGCAGTTATTTGCGCCGGATATTCTTAACAATGAGCACTATGCCACTTACGATGGCGATACGCCTCAGGGGGAGCGGGCCCTTGTTCGGCGTCGGGCGAAGGTCATTCTCACCAACCCCGACATGTTGCACGTGAATATCCTGCCGAACCATACCTCTTGGGCACGGGTGTTGCGGCATCTTAAGTATATTGTGGTGGATGAAGCTCATGCCTACCGTGGTATCTTTGGCTCTCATGTGGCACTGGTACTGAGGCGATTGCAGCGCTTAGCTCGTGCCTATGGAGCCGACCCTCGCTTCATTTTAGCCTCTGCCACCGTCCGAAATGCTGCGGAACACGCCCGCAATCTCACGGGCGGTGAATTTAGCGTGGTGGAGGATGACGGCTCGCCCAAGGGCGGCAAGAACTTCATTTTTTGGAATCCGCCCCTTACTGATGATAGGAATGGAGCACGGAGAAGCGCCAACATCGAAGCCGCCAGCATCATGAGCTTTCTCATCGGTGTGGGTGTGCGCAGTTTGTGTTTTACGCGTACAAGGCGTCTGTCAGAGTTGGTGGCAGGCTACGTGCGGGATAAACTTAAGGGATTAAGTCCTGCCTGGATGGCCAAAGTCAAGTCCTATCGTGCGGGCTATCTGCCGGCCGAAAGGCGCCAGATAGAACAGGAGCTTTTTGCTGGCCAGCTCGCAGGGGTAGTGGCAACGAGCGCTCTGGAGCTGGGGGTGGATATTGGTGATCTTGAGGCCACGGTACTGGCGGGCTATCCCGGTACGGTGGCCTCGGCCTGGCAGCAGGCCGGACGCAGCGGACGGCGTGAGGCACGCTCGCTCTCTTTTCTGGTCGGCTTGGACAATCCGCTGGATCAGTACCTTATGAATCATCCAGATTTTTTCTTCGATCGCAGCTTCGAAAACGCCCTCATTAACTTCCGGAATCCTTATGTGCTCAGGGCGCATCTTCTCTGTGCCGCTTGGGAGCTAGCTCTTGCTCCATCCGACGAGAGATATTTTGGCGACAATCTGGCGAGTAATCTAGCCGAGCTGGCCGCCGAGGGGTTGCTCAGGGAGCGGCGAGGACACTATTACCTTGCGCCGGTGCTGGCCTATCCCGCCGGCGGAGTGAGCATCCGCTCCGCTATGGGGGATAGCTTTGCTCTGATAAACGCTGACAGCGGGGTATTGGTTGAGACTCTGGATAGCTCGCATGCCTTTATGCAAGCCCATCTGGGGGCGGTCTATCTCCACCAGGGCGAAAGCTATGTGGTGTGCGGATTTGATCTTCAGAACCGCACTATTCAGGCTAGGGCGCAAGACGTGTCATACTACACCCAGGTGAAGGATCTTACTGACCTGCGGGTGTCCTCGGTCCTAAAGCGAAAGAACGGCGGAGTTTCGAGCGTCTATTTGGGCGAGGTTGAGGTTACGACGGAGATTGTGAGCTATAAGAAAAAAGCTCAGCTTACCGATGAGGTGTTGGGCGAAGAACCGCTTGAACTGCCTGCTCGTCATTTTCGTACCGTGGCTTTCTGGTTCGATCTGCCTGAGGGGTTGGCTATCCGCATTGGTAAAGAAGGGCTAGACTGGGCGGGGGCGCTCCATGCTGCCGAGCATGCTGAGATTGGTCTTCTGCCTCTCTTTGCCATGTGCGACCGTGCGGATATCGGCGGCCTATCAACCCCTCTTCACCCGGACACCGGACGTGCTCAGATATTCATCTATGACGCCTATCCCGGCGGCGTGGGCATCGCCGAGAAAGGGTTTGACTTAATAGGAGAGTTATGGCAAGCTACTCTGAAGGCGATTGAGGAATGCCCCTGCCAGGATGGTTGTCCGAGTTGTATCCAGTCCCCCAAATGTGGCAATAACAATAAGCCGTTGGACAAGCGGGCGGCAATCATTCTGTTGGGGGCTCTTCTGAAAGGCACCGATTCCGCAAGTAAGCGCCAGATATGAGCAAGGAAGGAATATGGGTATTACGATAGGGATTGATCCCGTTGCCTTTTCCATAGGAGGGGCGGACGTGCGCTGGTACGGACTAACTATGGCATTGGGGGTGGCGGTACTCATCGGCTGGACGGCTTGGCAGATCAGGCGCGGGGCGAAGATCAGCTTTGACACCATGTTGGGCGGAGCCCTGGTGGGCATTCCCTCAGGCATCATCTTTGCTCGGGTGTTGCACGTGATTGACGAGTGGGAGTACTACTCACAGTCCCCCGGGCAGATCATCGGCGGGGAAGGACTCACTGTCTACGGTGCGATCTTGGGAGCGGCGCTTGGAGTGTGGATCTACTCCCGCTTTGTTAAGGTAGACTATCTCTATGCGGCGGACATAGTCACACCAGGCATTATCCTGGCCCAAGCTATTGGGCGGGTGGGCTGCGTCATTAACGGCTGCTGTTTTGGCGAGCTGGCAACGAATTTGCCTTGGGGGGTGATCTATACCCACCCTGGCTGCTATGCGGGCGGCTACCTGAACCAGATGGTGCATCCCACCAATGCCTATGAGATCGTCTTCCTATTGGCGCTCTTCGGTGTCATCATAGCTTTCCGCCGTAAGTTCAAGCCCGATGGTGCCAAGTTCCTTTTCTATATGGGTATGTATGGGCTGTGGCGCATTGGCATTGGCTTCCTGCGCATCAATGACCCTTTCTTCCTGGGTTTGGAGCAGGCACAGTTCATCGGATTGGTGTCGGCGCTGATTTGCTTCCCGCTTATGTACTACCGCGCCCGCCGCGTGTGGGTACTGAAACCAGATAGTACTCAGGAAAGTGAGGCACAACCCGATGAATCTTGAAATAACGCCCACCGTTACAGTGATGATTGAGATACCTAAGGGCAGCCGCAACAAGTATGAGTACGACCAAGGGCGCCGTACCATCAAGTTTGACCGCATGCTCTTTTCGGCGATGCATTACCCCAGCGATTACGGCTTTATCACCGATACCGTAGCTGAGGATGGCGATCCTCTGGACGCGCTGGTGTTGGTGTGGGAGCCGACCTTTCCCGGGTGCATCATTGATGTGCGTCCGGTGGGTGTGTTCAAGATGCACGACGAGAAAGGGCCCGATGCCAAGGTCCTGTGCATTCCTTTGGGCGATCCGCTTTGGAATCACATCCAATCCTTGGATGACGTGCCGCCTCATCTCTTGAAAGAGATTGAGCACTTCTTCAAGGTTTATAAGGAACTGGAGCACAAGAAGACGGGGGTGGAAGGTTGGGACGGATTGGCGGCAGCACTCTCGGTGATCAAGGATGCTCAAGAGCGGCATCGCTTGACTGAAGCCAAGGACTGATAAGAGGGCGCCGTGAGGCGTCCTCTTGATTTAAAGACGATATCAGATCCTCTCCTTGATGCTCTTTCGGGAGAAGACCCCTTTCCAACTCCCGGATTTGGCGCGCATCTCGAAAAGGCGCGGGATATACTTCACAAAGGGTACCATGATCAGGAGGATTATAAAGATAACATAATCTGGGCGGTGATAGATGAGCCAAGCGATGAATGGGAAGGAGGTCATGGCAAGGCCATAGCTGATAGTAGGCACCTTGGTGAGGATGAGGATTATGGCGAATAGCGGGAAGCCAATGGGGAAGATCCAGGGCATCAGGAAACCGGCAACGCCGATGACTGTCGCTCCACCCTTGCCTCCTTTCAGCTTAAGCCACACCGGCCAGTTGTGCCCTGCTACCGACATGGCTCCGGCGAGCATCTCGACCACGTCTGGTGTTCCTAGCAGCCTGGCTACCCACACTGCGGCGGCTCCTTTGCCCAGGTCTACTGCGAGTACGATGAGGCCGTATAAGAAGCNAAGCCGATAGAAGGAGTTCATTGCCCCCATGTTATGGCTGCCCACGGCTCGGATATCAATGCCTTCCTTAAGTCTCCCCAAGAGATAGGCGGTGGGAATGGAGCCCAGAAAGTATCCGATGATAAGGGCTAGGGCGATGGCTAACGGTTCTGGCACGGTTTTCTCCTAAAAATATGCTTGCTCTGAAGCGCGGCAAAAAATATCACCGGCGCTTCTAGGGATGTTATTATCCTATCGAATTGGGTAGGCTTGCAAGCAGCTATATGTTCATACCCGTTGGGGCAAAGTCCTTGATATTCAGCCGGAGGCGGCTCATTCCATTCCAGCAGTCCTGTTCAAAAGTGTAGACGATGTCTAGTGGCAGCTTGTCTTCGATGGTGCGTTCCCCGAGGCCGAAGATGACAGCATCCCATAACACATTGTTTTGCTTTATTTTGAGCTTGAGGTGTTGCCCGCTGGTGCCCATGGGGCGGCTTTCGCTGATGGTCACGGCGCGCGACAGGAAAATGGGAGTGGGATTTTGATGACCGAAGGGTGCCATCTGCTGTATGAGGCGGAAAGTCGCACCGCTGAGTTCATGGAAGCGGGCCTGGGCATCAATTTCAATCTGTGGGCGCATATCCCGACCGGAAAGCTCTTGGCTTGCGATTTCAGACAGTTGATACTCAAAGGCTGGTAGATTAGAGGTGGGCAGGGTGAAGCCGGCGGCCTGGGCGTGACCTCCATAATGGGATAATAGCTCGGCGCAACGGCCTAGGGCCTCGCTGATGTTGAATTCAGGAATGCTGCGGGCACTGCCGCGACTTAACTCCTGGCCTATTTGGGTCACTATTGCCGGATGATAGAATTCATCCGTCAACTTGCCGGCGACCAATCCTAGTATGCCGCCAGGAAAGTCTTCATGTGAGGCGATGAGCAGGGGGGCAATCCCTTTGGCCAGCACCTGTTCGCGAGCTTGGGATAGGGCGGCTGCGGTCAGCTTCTGGCGCTCCGTGTTTTTTTCGTTCAGCCACTGCGTAAGCGCGCGGGCTTCTTCCGGCGATTCGGTCACAAGGAGCTGATAGCCCGAGATGGCGTGTTCCAGCCTACCCGCAGCGTTAAGGCGCGGAGCCAATATCCAAGAAATGTGCTCGGCTTCAAGCTTATCCGGCGCAATCCCTGCCTGGGAGATGAGCTCACATATACCAAGGCGATGGCACGCGTGCAACTTTTGCAGACCTGCGGTGACCAAATAGCGGTTTTCGCCTAGCAGAGGCATTATGTCTGCCACTGTCCCCAGCGCTACCAAATCAAGGTAGTCTTCAAGCTCCGCTCTGCGTCCCACGCCTTCGTAAAGCGACCCCAGCAACTTGTAGGCTACCCCCACACCAGCCAGATCACGGAAAGGGTAGGCGGAGTCAGTCCGGTATGGGTCTATCACTGCCAAAGCTGCGGGGAGTTCGGCCCCTGGCAGGTGGTGGTCGGTGATAATCACCTCCATGCCCCGTGGCAGCTTGCTGATCTGCTCGTTGCCAGTGATGCCGCAGTCGGCGGTAATCACCAGGCTCACGCCGCGGTCCTTCAGTTCGTTCAGCGCGTTGCTGTTCAGGCCATGCCCCTCTTGGAGACGGTGAGGGATATAGGGCTCAACACAGGCTCCAAGTGCGGAGAGGCCTTTTACCAGGAGGGCGGTGGCGCTGAGACCGTCCACGTCGAAGTCGCCGTAGACTGCCAGGCGCTCGCCTTTCAGTATCGCTTGGTAGATGCGGGGGAGGGCTTTGTCCATGTCTGGTAGCAGGCGGCCGTCATGAAGTAGGCGGCGGTCGGCGGTTAGAAAAACGTCCGCTTGCGATGGATCGGTGATGCCACGGTTATAGAGGAGCTGCCTAATGAGCGGCGGCAGATCCGGCTGGTTTAAGAGATGATCTGCTGGCACAGTTGGCTTTAACTGCCAGCGACAAGCGGTTAACACGTGTCTTCTTCCACCTGGTGCAGGATAAGCACGGAATTGTGGCCGCCGAAGCCAAAGGAATTGGAAAGGGCGACCTTTACTTGCTTGCGTCGGGCCTTGCCTGGTACATAGTCCAGGTCGCACTCTGGGTCGGGGTGGTGCAGGTTGATGGTAGGGGGGATTAGTCCGTCGCGGATAGTAAGCGCGCAGAAAGCTGCCTCAATGGCTCCGGCTGCTCCGATGAGGTGTCCGGTCATGGACTTGGTAGAGCTTATGGGCACTTTGTAGGCATGGGGGCCTAGAGCTGCCTTGAGAGCGCGGGTTTCCGTGCGGTCATTGAGGGGGGTGGAGGTGCCGTGGGCATTGACGTAGTCGATATCGGCGGGCTTCAGCTTGGCTCGGGCAAGAGCCTGCCTTATGGCTCGGGCGGCCCCATCACCATTCGGCAGTGGCTGGGTTATGTGGAAAGCGTCGGCCGTAGCCCCATAGCCGATGAGTTCGGCGATGATTTTGGCGCCTCGGCGCCTGGCGTGTTCCATGTCTTCCAGCACCAGAACGGAGGCTCCTTCGCTCATAACGAAGCCGTCATGTTTGGCATCAAATGGGCATGAGGCTTCAGGCGGAGGGTCGTTGCGCCCGGAGAGGGCCTTAAGGGCGCTGAAACTGGCGATTCCTAAGGGGTTGATGGCAGCCTCGCTGCCTCCGGCCAGCATGAGCGGACAATAACCACTCCGGATGAGCTCGCCCGCTATGCCGATGGCATCCGACCCCGAGGCGCAGGCAGAGGTGGTGCAAAAATTGGGACCTTTCAAACCTAGCGCAATGGAGACCCAACCTGAGGCCATATCGGCGATCATCATGGGTACGGCAAAGGGGCTCAGGCGATTAGGTCCCTTTTCATGCAGGACAATGGTTTGCTGGTAGAGGGTACTGAGCCCACCGATGCCGTTACCGATGATAACCCCCATATTCTCTCGCACCTTGGCGGTGAGTTTGAGGCCGGCATCGTCCACGGCCTGCTTGGCGGCAGCCACTGCCAGTTGGGCAAAGCGATCGGTGCGTTTTGCTTCTTTGGGGCCGAGATATTCCTCCGGGGCAAAGCCCTTGAGCTCGCCGCCGATGGTGGTGGCGTAGCCGGCAGTATCGAAAAAGGTTATATGGTCTATGCCAGAGTGTCCCGCCAAAATCCTTCGCCAAGTGGTCTCGGCGTCAAGGCCTAGGGGGCTGATGATGCCTATGCCCGTGACAACAACGCGCACTGATGGCATCGTTTGCCCTCCTGAAAATTGCCTGGCCATGGTTGCTCTCATGACTGGACTGGGTTATTAACCACAAGCCTACCCTGGGGGTTTCTGTAACGCATGAATTATCCATTAGACCAAGAGGCAAGAACCGCCATGCATAGTTACACAAAAGGAACGGCACACAAGCGGTTTGGCTTTACTTTGCCGCAGATATCTATGTGCAAGCTACCAGCATGTTGCCTGTAACCATTGCCTGGGGTCACGCCTTTTGTGTTACGCTATCCTCTTTCGTACTTGCGACGATAGTGAAGCCATGCTTTTTTTGCAGCTACTCCGCCACGCTCATTGAAGTATGCCACCTCTCGGAGGCTGTCATCCCTTTAGTTGCCTCGTCGATTTTTCGACGAGTTGCATGAATCTCATCCAATATGGTATCCGGTTTTCTCATCGTCAACCATTTCCATCGGCGTATTTATATCAATGGTACGCTATCCAAAAATGGCACTGCTTGCACCGGTAAGTCTAGTAGTTTTTTCTTTTACAATACGGCGAAAGTTAAGGTTGATAATTCGATCAAGCGCATGTACCGATGCAATGGTGATATGGCTTGCGTCTGTGGACGAGCCTCTGGGGAGTGCTCCTCCGGCGACATATCTAAATAAACTTTCTGTCCGCGCATAACCGGCATCCTTGCAAGCTACGATTACCTGCCTGACAAAGTATGTCATGTTCGGAAGGCTTTGGCAACAGGAGACATGAGACTTGTGGTAATACCTCTCTCGCCAAATATTGCCACAGATAGGGCAGATCAATGGAGCTTGAATAAATCCCCCAAGCCAACGAGTCTTAGCCACTCATCCCTTGTTGCTTCTTCAATAAGGCCTGCCGTAAAACCCGATTTCGAGAAGAGGTAATAGTAAGTCTCTTTGTCAGCAAACATCGCGGCTTTATTCCTTAAGTCTCTGTAAACCCTTTGCCCCATTTCCTCGTTTTGCCCTTTGCACTCACCAATAATCAGCTTGTCTCTGGATGCAGCGATAATATCTATTTCGGTTTCCTGCCTGGTTATCGGGCTACCGCCCCACCACCTGCCGATTGTGTCGAATAGGAATGGCAACCCATCCTTGACGTTAAGGCGCAGTAAGTATTGCCGACAAATGGTTTCAAATGCCCGCCCCATAAAGTCGGGGACAAAGGGCTTAACCTTGTTTTCATAGATATGCTCATAATCGTTCTCAATCAGTGTGGTCGTAGGGGGGACAAAGCGGTGCCAAAAACGGTACATACTGTCCCTGATGAAATAAATCCCCTTGCGCTCGCTTTCCGAAAACATAGACATTTCCTTTTCTATAATGCCAAGGTCGATTAAATTTTTCATATACTTTGCCGTTTTGCTGCCGGGTTCCCTAACCGTGGCGGCGATCTCGTTAAGCCGCGTCGCGCCGCAAGCGATAGCTGTGATATTAGCGTTATACATTGCAGGTTCGCGTAACTCTTGTCTTAGTAAGTTTTGCGGTTCCTCATAAAGGAACCCGTTTTTGGTGAAATACGCGCTCTCTATCCCGGCCTCGATGGTCGCTGCCTGCGATACCGTGTTGAGATATTGTGGAATGCCGCCAGTTACGGCATAACCCAGGAGCTTATCTTGCAAGCTCGCGCCAGTGAAAAACTCCGCGCTGTTGTAATAATCAAGCGGGGCAATCTTATACTGTGTGGTGCGCCTGCCGTACAGGGGGCTTTGATAGCCAAGCACTTGATTTTCCATAAAACTCATACTTGAACCGCAAAGAATAAGCAAAATATTCGTATTTTGCAGAAAGATGTTTATGCACTTTTGAAGCTCCGATGAAATAGCCTGGTTGACCTTGACAAGATAGGGGTATTCGTCAATTACAACAACAAGTTTTTCTCCCTTTGCTCGTTGTGCTTATATTCCAAGGCACTCTCCCAGGTGGGAAAGCTTGTCAGCGCGGAAAGCTCAGGGTAGACAGTCGAGACGTTTTGCGAGAAATGCCCTCTGTTCACAGTATCGGTATTTTCCGTAGCAGTAAAGCGAGGCGCTTTTTTATGGCTACGGCTAATAAATTCGCCGATAAGAGCTGTTTTGCTGATACGCCGCCTGCCATATACAACGGCCATGGCAAATTCATTGCGCCCGTATAGCTCCTCAAGAGACTTTAGTTCGTGCATCCTGCCGCCGTCAAAAAATCTTTTCATTCTAGCCTCCTATGAATTACGAGCTGCTTAATCATAAGTTACTAACTCACGATTACAATACATGAGTATTAGGTATTTTACATGTAGGTGGCTATTTGGCGTGGCCTTCAAAAAACAGACTGTCCATATTGGTGCTGGGAGCTCTGTATGGCAGCTGATATAATGGGCCATTATGCGGGCATCTAACCGAGTGGCCTTGGAGACGCTGGGGTGCAAGCTTAACCAGGCTGAAGCGGAAAGCCTAGCGCGAGAGCTTGGAGCGGCGGGTTTGCATTTGGTTGCCTCTGATGAGCCCTGTGACGTGTTTGTCATTAACAGCTGTGCCGTGACAGCCACGGCAGAGGCTAAGGCGCGCCACCTGCTGCGCTTGGCTTACCACCGCAATCCGCAGGCCATCTTGGCAGTCTTGGGTTGCTACAGTGAAAGTGTGGCCGGCCTCCTGCACTCCCTAGCAGGGGCACAGGGGCTACTCTGCCGTGATAAAACGGAGTTGGTGCCAAGACTCCAGGCGCTGGGATATGGCGGGGCGAACCTGCAGTACAACCCCGGGCGGCGGACGCGGGCTTTCGTCAAAGCCCAGGAGGGATGCCGTAACTTCTGCGCCTACTGCATTGTGCCGCTTCTGCGCGGACGGGAAAAGAGCCGCCCGCATGATGAGATTGTAAGCGAGATTGATGATCGTGTCCGGGAGGGATACCGGGAAGTGGTGCTCACTGGTACGGAGATCGGGGCTTACCGCTACCGTCGCTTGGGGCTGGAGGGGCTTCTGCGGCGTATCCTTGAAAAGACCGAGGTGGCTCGGTTGCGTCTGTCCTCGCTCCAGCCGCCGGAGGTTACATCAACGTTGCTGGGGCTCTGGCAGGATGAGCGTCTTTGCCCTCATTTTCATCTCTCTCTTCAAAGTGGCAGCGACGGTGTGCTGCGGCGCATGGGGCGGCGCTACGACGTGGCCGGCTATTTGGCGGCTGTAGCAGGCATTCGGGAGGCCCTGCCGGAAGTGGCTATTACCACTGATATCATCGTGGGCTTTCCCGGTGAGACCGCGGCGGAGTTTGAGGAAAGCTACCAACTCTGTGCGTCGCTGGGTTTTGCCCGCATCCACGTTTTTCCTTTCTCGCCGCGCCCTGGTACGACGGCGGCTGCAATGCCAGACCAAGTGGCAGAGAACATCAAGAAAGAGCGTAGCCAGAGCATGCTTGCCCTAGCCGGGGAGAGTGCCCGGACATTCCGCACTCGTTTTCTGGGTCGGACGCTTACGGTACTGTGGGAAGCTGAAGCGGAAGGTATTTTGTCTGGCTACACCGGAAACTATATCCGGGTGTATACCGAGGCCGAGGCGGGGTTGGTCAACACGATTACGGCCGCCACATTGGTCAAGTTGTACCGAGATGGAGTCTGGGGAGCAAAGGAGGCTTTATGAAGATGGTTGTGGTTCTGGCGATGCATGGGGCACCGCCGAAGGACTTTCCCCGCGAGGAACTCCGGGAATTTTTTGAGCTGCACGCGCATCATGAGGTGCATGACCCAATGGCTGCCGGGCGCTATTCGGAGCTAGCTGATAAGGTTCGGCGGTGGCCGCGTACATCGGAGAACGACCCCTATTATGCCGCTTCTTACGAACTGGCGCAGATGGTGGGCCGGGAGAGTGGGCTAGAGGTTCTCGTTGGCTTCAATGAGTTCTGCGCCCCGGATCTAGATGAAGTGCTGGCGCGCGCGGTCGGGGATGGGGCCGAACGGATTATTGCGGTGACTACCATGATGACTCGCGGCGGTGAACATGCAGAGCGGGAGATTGCTCAGGCGGTAAGCCGGGCTCGGCAGAATTATCCGAGCGTGGATATCGTCTATGCTTGGCCTTTTGAGACCGTAGAGGTTGCCAGTTTCCTGGCAGGGCATATCAAAAGGTTTGGAGCGTAGCCTTATTTGTAACTGTAAGTTTGAGGATAGAGGAGAAGGGGTGGTCGTACGATACCGCAACATTACTTTGCTTTAGCTTCACTGCGCTTTCCTAGTTTCTCGCATTTAAACAGGGAATTGACAGTATATCAAATATGCTATAGACATGTTATAACACATTTGATATTATAGTGGATGTGGGGAATGCCAAGTGTACGATGTAGTATTTTACAGTGACAGCAAGGGAAACACCCCAATAGCTGAGTATATCAGCGCGTTGCATCAAAAAGCTCTTACAGACAAAAACGCAAGAATAAACTTCAGCAAAATTGTCGCGTATGTCGACTTGCTTAGCAAAAAAGGAACGTGGATCGGCGAACCGGTAACAAAACATCTTGAAGGAGATATCTGGGAGTTAAGGCCGCTGAATAATCGCATCTTATACGCCTATTACAATGATGGCAAATTCATTCTCCTTCACCTTTTCATCAAGAAAACAAAGAAGTTACCCATAAGGGAGCTTGAACAGGCCAAGCATAATCTCGCAGATTTTATCGAAAGGAATGGTAGATGATGGTTACCAACTGGAAGGATTTCAAAGAATCTTTAAACCTTACGCCAGAGGAAGAAGAACTCGTCAGATTAGAAGAATCACTTATCGCCGCTGTTGTTGAAGCGCGGGAGCAAAGCGGCTTGACCCAAAAACAATTATCAGAGCTATGCGGGGTTAAGCAACCGGTGATTGCGCGGCTCGAAAGCGCGGCGCATTCGCCGCAGATAAACAGTATGATTAAAATTTTGAAGCCATTAGGCTATACGCTTGCGGTCGTGAAAGAAAAAGCCGTGCTACGCTGAAGCGCATTGCCTGAGTACGCCGCCCAAGCTGAACAGGGGTAGGGGATTGTGTTGCGGCTACCTACTTTGGTCTTGGTTGCGTCTACCGATGGGCATCCTGTTCTTTCGGGGATGCACCCGACGGAGGAGCAGAGCCGAAGCCCATCACATGCTCGCCCCCAATGCCACCCGCCCCTATTTCAACAACCAGTCAAGCACGTTAATCTGCTTGATGCCGTTGTGCGACGTGAGCGGCGTATTGTCCATTGTCAGGAGATATTTCGGATTGTGGTCGTTGATAGATTCGAGCGGTGCAAGTTCGCGGCGCAAGGACGCGCCGTCAGCATCGTTCACGGTGTACGCAACCTGATAATATTCCTCGCCTTCGTCGCCAACAGCAACGAAGTCTACCTCAGTGCTTCCGACCTTACCAATATGGATTTCATATCCTCTGCGGTAAAGTTCAAGGAACACAACATTTTCAAGGATATGCCCCATGTCTGTCTTTTTTGCGCCTAGCAGGGCGTAACGCAATCCAATGTCGGCGGCGTAATATTTGTCGCCGGTTTTTAAATACTGCTTGCCTTTTACATCGTACCGCCCAATTTGATAGAGGATAAAAGCATCGGTCAATGCCGTCAAATAACTTTCAACCGTGTGGACGGAAATTTTACGTCCTGCCGAAGTCATTGTGTTGGCGATTTTATTTGTGGAGCAGGTGTTTCCGATGTTGTCGAACATAAAACGTACTACGCTTTTTAGCATGGCTGTGTCGGGGAATTTTCTCCGCGCCACAATGTCTTTCAAAACGATGGTGTCATAGATTCCTTGCAGGTATTGCCGCCGGTCTTTTGGCTTGGCGATTTCAAGCGCATAAGGGAATGTGCTGTTTCGGATATAATCCGAATAGAGACGCTCGTAATTATTATCTTCAGGGAAATTGGAAACGTATTCCTTAAACGACAAGGGTAGCATTTTGATCTCAACATACCGCCCAGATAAAAGCGTTGCCAATTCTCCGCTGAGTAGATAGGCGTTTGAACCCGTGATATATACGTCGCAATTCCTTTTTGCATACAAGCTATCAACAGCTTTTTGGAAGTCAATGACCCGCTGTACTTCGTCAATGAAAACGTACATCTTCTTGGTTGGGATAAGCTTGTCTGTTATAAATTTATATAACTGCTTATACGTTTCAATTTCATAGTATTCGCCCTCCTCAAGGTTGACGGCGATGATTTGTTCATCCGTCACACCTTCAGTGCGCAGATAATCCTGGTACAGCTCGAGCAGTGTTGATTTCCCGCAGCGCCTAATGCCCGTAACGACCTTGATTAACTGCTTGTCTCGAAAACTGATGAGCGAATTAAGATATTCCTGTCTTTGTATCACAAAAACCACCTCCGCTGGAGTTTGCTGCCATTATAGAAAAATGGTTTCATTTTGCCAAGTATTTGCAGCACTGATGCAAATACTATTTTAATGTGAAAACTTGTTGAAGTCATTCCGAATGGTATGGTTTGTGCTAACTTTCCCCGTAGCATACGGTGCCTATCTTTGGCACCGTGCGTCGCCACTGCTTGACAGGGAGGCAGTCAAATCTGGTGCACCGTATTCACCGCGGGGAACTCCAGGAGTTTATGGCACTGCATGCGCCTCATGAGGCGCATGATCCGGCGGCACCGGGTGCCATGCGGAGTTTGCCGATAAAGTTCGGCGGTGGCCGCGTACACTGGGGAACGCAGAACGATCAATATTGCTAAACAGCGAAGGACGGTGTCAAGTACTTTGTGTAAACTCGGTACCATTGGGGGATACCCTGTGATTACTCGTAGTCCGGGTGGTTTTTCCTGACGAATCTTTTCATGAACTTAGGTTCGGAGTTTACACAATCTATGTTACACCGTACAGCGAAAAGGGCCGTTTATTGTCTGTACATCAAGGCGCTGCTCGAGGCACTTCAATAACCTCGATGTGTTTCCCATATTTTTTAGCCAATTGCACAGTATCATAAGTCCCGCCATTCCTACTGTTTGCTTTTCCATCCCACCCTGCAATGAGCACATTTGCATTCCCTGCAATATGCTTGCTTAAATCAACATGATAAGTTTCTTCTAGCCGCGGTATGTGCAATACTTCCTTATTATCGTACTCCATTACTTTTTCTAGCAACCTTTCGGTATCGTAGCTTTCCACCTCGATCTTGTAAGCGGCTTCGTCAAAAGGAAAAATTACTTTAATATGCAGTGCGAGTTCCATCGCTATTCCTGCGGCTAATAAGTCAAAACCATGCGCACAAGCGCACAATACTATTGTTTGATAGTTTTTATTAGATGCGTAACGCCTGAATATTGCCCTCAACTGGTCTTTAATTCTTGGTATATCCGCTTTTGATAAATCATTATGACCAGTAATCCCCAACAGAAATGCCTTTTCCTCGGTTTTGATTTTGTTGGCTTGATATATAGTAAAACCTGCATCACTCAAATTCTTTAGCATGTTCGTTGCAGTTTCTTTGTCCTTTTGCTGATTATTAGATTCAAGGGCATCATACTCTACAAGGCAATTATGCTTTCTCTGTTTGTCATTTCGTTCGCCATATACCCAGCCCATTTGTTTCTTTTCAGTGCACCACCTTGTGTGTTCAGCCCTCGCCAGCACTTCTACTTGTTCCTCATTCAATTCGACTACTTTTGCAAGCATTAAATCTCTATCATCATAGAAATACCCGAGCAGATTCAACTTCTCGGCATAAGATTTTGCTTGTAAAACATTGGACATTTTAAGTTCAAGAGATAGTTCGGCCCATGTTTCTTTAATCTTATTGTAGGTAGTACTTTTCAAATAGTTCTCATGAACTCTCTTTGCTAAACTAAAGATGTTTTGATAAAAGGAGGCCGACAAATGGTATGAAACCGATCTATAACTACTGCTTATTTCGGCAATAATTCTAATACTGCCAAAGTTGCTTAAGTCAAAGAGGTTGCGCAATACTTTTTCAATTTCGTCGCGTTTTCCCTCAATATACTCGCCCTTGAGATAATTCCCCTTGGCCACAAGAACTCCATCTGCATATTTAGAATCCGTATAATTAATCGCCCTATCGTTGAAAGCGTACGTAACATCTAAAGTGCGGTCGGAGTAATCTAAATAACAAACCCGCGGAAGTGGTTCGCTTTTACTTTTTCTACCATATCCAATGCGGTCAAATATTTGGAGTTCATCGCAAAGCATTAGTAAAAATGCCAACGACTGCTTGGAACTAATTTTTCTATCTTTCCCGAGTTTGTCGCGCCAAAAACTGGCATGCAATAATATACAAGCACAGGCATCTATGTATACTTCCAACGCTGCTTTTGTGATGTCGTTCAACGACAAAAACATTTTTAGCACAATGGCGGCAGAAAAATATGCATGATCCATATGCTGGATAGCTTTTTGCATAATAAGGGTTAATTCATTCAAAACATCGCGATACTCAAGGCCCATCATCTTAGAAATAGAGCGCGCCAACAATGTGTGTGCGCTTTCGATATAATCTGGTTCCCACCCTATAATCTCTAGCAAAGATCTTTCCCTATTAGTAAAAGTCACAAACTCATCAATTCTTGTATATGTCAACAGGGGCCTGGCTTGTTGATCAAATATATCCTGTGTATAAGCCTTAATACTGTTGAAAGCAATCTCAAACGGATACCCGATATCGTGAAAAAGAGCCGCGAGTCCCCACCGATACAAAAATTCCTCGTTTACTGACATACTATTGGATAGTAAACGACCAGACTCAAAATCAGTTCTGAAATTATAATTTTTTTGATATATTGCCAAGCCAAGAGAAAAAACATACACGGCGTGAGAATAGTGATCGCGGTGCCTTTCAAGTATTCTGCCAGCATTAGTTTCGTGGTCTCCAAGAAGATTTAAAAGCTTCTCTGTGCCATCGTAGCCTTTGCCGAATATCCCGAATATCTCGCAAAAACAAAAATAGACGTCAAACGCATCATCCTTAGAACCACTCATAAGAAATCGAGACATGGCGTTCTGCAAACATAGCCTATCGATTTCTCGCAATGCCTTGCCCGCATCTGGCGTATTGCCATTTCTGTCAAATGTGTTGAAGAATTCGTCCGTCAATTCTCTGATCTTCATTGAATCTCACCTTATTTGGTACTATTGGTCACCTCCAACAACCATCAAACCAACTGATGAATGCGGCGGCCTTGGTTGGATGCTTGGGGCGGCTAGTACAGTGTGTGTCTAAAACAGTACAAATATCCAAAAGATGGTAGATTGGCATTTTATTACTGATTGAATTGTAGTGTTAATGCTGGCACTCCGTACTAGTGTTAAACCGCATAAGTTCGTCAAACTAACTTTGCTCCACAAACCGATCTTTTCACGCTTGATTCATGCGAATAGTACTTATGCGTTTTAGCACTAGCATGTTTAAGCGCTGTCTCCTCGTGATAAAAATGCGTCTAGGTCTTTGATATTGCAAACTGGCTTTCCTTGATCCCACATGTTGTCAAAGTACAATAAAAAAAGCTCTGCGATTTTTTGTTCCTGACTACATAATATTTCGTTTCTTTTCCAATACTGTATGGAGGGCGGATAAATACCTCCTCTTTAGTGACGACTTGTATATACTTGCCTTAAATTGCATGCACTGCCATCCGTTTTACAAACAATCATCAGCGGTGATAGCCTTAGGTTATTTATTAGCAGTTCTCGACGCTCACTGACATCGCCTATTTATGGCTTTGGTCGCGCCTCCTATCTTTCCATGAATACGTACTCAACTTTGTACGGAGGAAGCTAATTATTTAGCAGGTTGCGTAGACTCAAGGGATGCCACTTTATCACGAAGACGTTCAAAAACCACATGTTGTCGCCCAGTTTGTTGCTGGAATTTGGATAAGAATGATGCAATGGTGCGCTTTATAATAGTTTGTTGTTCTGGATCTGATACATAATCAAGATGCCGAGCCAGACACAAATAGTATACTTGCGCAAATTGATTATTAATAAAAACATCATGTGGGTAAAGCTGCTTGTAAGACAAATAAAAATTGCGCTGGGCATCAATGGATAACTGGCTATGGATTGTTGCCTCTTCTAGTTTGCCTAGTGCTTGGTAACTACGTCGTAAATTGTTGTGTTTCCTGAGTTTTGCACGCTTTTCTACTATAAATCCTGCTCGGTCCTGGATCTGGGAGGGCATCCCCGCTTGGGCTTGGGTTTTTGCCGCGA
>JGI24702J35022_10001018_pt1 | contig 17556 bp, 9 predicted proteins | sample TergutTh196P4_FD_35022 | JGI IMG/M metagenome (IMG submission 35022)
TCGCTCGTAACTGATTTCAGGCACAAAAAATAGAGGAAGATTAGCGCCAATTCTTAGTTCGTTTATCCTTGTTCGTCTTACTTCTTTCGTTTCCTGTTTTATTTCTGTTGTTTCTTCTGTTTCTTGTGAAAATACTACAGAACATACGTTAAACAATGCGAGTAATAATAACGCTTTTTTCATTTCTTTATTTCTATGTCTTTTTAGATGATTAATATTTTATTTAACGTTATATTTTTGTGTTTCATTGTGCTATTGTTCAATTTTGAGTCGAGTTCCAGTCTGCCGACCGCGCTTTCGCCCGCTTGCACACAACGCAAAAATATGCGTTACACTCCAACTAGTTGCATAGAGGTTGCCTGTACCCGTTTGCAGGTATCCCATCAGTTTTACATGATTCGATGCTTTGCAAATATTTACAGCGGCAAAAGGTACAATTATCGTTTTATTAATAACTACTCCCGTAACATTTCCCTTATTTTTTCTACATCGGCTTTGTGTTTTCGGGGATAGCGCCTGCTTTTTCTAAACTTTCAAAATCATCTAAAAGCGTTTGTGTAAAGGTTGCATTGCCTGTTAAGTTCTGAGATAATTCTCTGTATATTTTTTCTGCTTCTGAAAAACGGTTTTGGAACAGCAAAGCATGAGCAAGATTGGTTTTTACCCATGTCTGTTCAGGGTCAAATTCTAACGCTTTACGGGCGGATTCTTCGGATTGGGAATAGTCTTTAATGAAAAGATAATTCCATGAAAGCGTACCGAGTGTTCTTGCAACAGCTGATATAGGGTTTTCTGTTTCTCTCTCATTGCCATCGCTTTGATTCGCTTTCATTATTTGCTCTAAAAGATCTTTTTCTTGTGCAAGTTCAGCAAGAACAGTTTCTATTTCGTCTTTTGAGAGTTTGGATTCTCCTTTTAAAATATCGCTAATTCCTGCTCTTACAGACTCAAAATTTATTTTTTCATTAAGTCTTTCTTTAATGGATTCAAAGACGCTCATATCAACATTTGATTCTTTGAGTTTTTCTTTGATTTTTTCTCCCAAAATAACCCCAATCGCATAACTGGTTTTTTCTTTTTGGGTCATTTCTTGCGATTTTACTGAAAAGGTGGCTCCTAAAAGGAACAAACTAATAATAATTATTGACTTTTTCATTTTTACATGTTTTTAAATTATGTTATTTTTTATTATTCGTAAATCTTTTACTTTTATTATTTATCCTGTTTTTATACTTTTTTTATCAGCATCCCAAACGTCTGTTATGGCCGTATTTTTTCTTTCGGTGCAAATGTAGATAAAAGTTTTAATCATGCAAGATGATGGTTAAAAAAATTGTAACATTTTCCCTGTTTTTTTGTGACAATAAATCCTCCGTTGCGTTGAGGCTGTGGCTCGGCTCTTCTATCCTGCAGGTGGGCGGTCAAAAATGTGGCATTGCCATGTAGACCTGTTCGTTCCGGTACAGGGCGCATACCTGACGGCATGCGAATGGTTGGGGTATCAGCTTTTCTACCGAGCGGTACATTCCTGACGGAATGTGTGTGGAGGATGATGACATTAATGTTACCTGGAGACAAGATGGTGATGATATTAATGTTACCTGGAGACAAGATGCGGGATAATCAGGTGCGAATATTTTTTCGCATCAATGTCACATTTTTGACACCCCGCCAGACGGGATGGAATTTAGCGTTTATATCCTGAAAAAGATATATCTTTGTGGCGAAGTCCGGGAAGGGTCTCATGGAAAGTGGGGAAGCCGGGCGTTCAGGGCAAGTCGGCTTATCAGGTATTAATTATGCAGGCATACTTTCCCCAATCATGATAAAAACATATATAATTTGAAGAAAATGAATAATTTAAAAGTTGATGTTCCAGCAAATAAACTTGCCATAATCATAGGCGCAGGAGGGGCAGGGGGAAATATTTTACAGTATATATACCATCATAACCAGTATGGAGAAGAAATTGATTGCTGTGCCTTAGATACGGACAGGCATGTTTTATCTGCATTGGAAATACCGCTGTCAAATAAACTTTTAATTGGCGGAAAGGGCACTGGCACAGGGGCGGACCCTGAAAAAGGGAAACAGGCTGCCATCGAAAGCGCTGAGGCTATTATAAAAAAAATAAATTCAGGAAATTACAAATTTGCATTTGTCATAGCAGGTATGGGTGGAGGAACCGGAACAGGAGCTGCACCTGTTGTGGCAGAACTTTGCAGGAGTATGGGAATTTATACAATTGCAATATGTTCGACACCATTTTCTTTTGAGGATTATTCAAGGCACAGACAGGCAACGGAAGGCATAGATAATCTAAAACAGCATGTGGATACTATTACAGTCTTTTCTAACGACAGTATAATTAATCCGGATTCTTCCTTAACAGTTCCTGAGGCATTTAATGCTGCTGATAAAATATTTTATATCCCAATCGATATTATCTGTTCAATTTTAAAAGGGGGCGGACCTTTAACTCATATTGATCATAGAGACATTTATACAACGTTACGAGGCTCAAAACCGGCAATTTTTGCTTCCGGTACAGGAGTTGGAGCAAAAAGAATAACCAAAGCCCTGGCGAACCTGACAAAATCTCCATTTTTAAATCATCTAAAAATAGAGAAATCAAAAAGAATATTATTGTACATTCATGCTGAGAATGAACAAAACGAGTTATTAGTAAAAGAACTTGAAGAAGTCTCAGATTTTTTCGCTGAATTCAGTGATGGTATTGAATTAATTTGGGGGTATGGATATGATTCAGCACTCAAGCCTGATGAGATTAAGGTTTCAGTTATTGTAAGCGGAATAACGGACGGGGAGGAAGTAATTTAACGCCATACCCAAAAACAGCGCCTGCCAAAGCATACAGGCATAATCCAATACATCATTTCATCCTGTTTGTTATTTTATCATTTATCCTGTTTTTTGTACTTTTTTTATCGGTCTTACTGTCTCAATTAAGATATATGCCCGGTATTGTGTAACATCTGTTACGGGGCAGAGCGAAAGATAACCGGAGCGTATCCGGGAGCCGGACAGTTGCAGGGGATATTTGGCTGCCATTTGAAGATGCCTATGGTATGCTTTGCTTTCAGCCCTTTCGCAAGTAATAACCAATTGTCCATACGACGACGGATCAACCAGCCGACTGCTTAACTGCAGGGCAAGCAATCCCATCGTATAACGCACATTCATTTCAATAAAGGGATGTACGGCAAAAGCATTGTTCCTGCGGTACACAAGCATATCCACTCCCAAATAACCCCGGTATTCGAAGCCCACTGTTTCGGTCAGTATGGAAGCGACTGCTTGCTTTATGTCGTGAAGATGTGCAGTGGAGATGAATGAGGTGATCCGCTGTTCTAAAAACGGCTGACTGCCCAGCATGTTACCGTAATATGTGTTTTTGGATGACGTTTCGAAAACCGATAATCCTTCAAAGCGGATATGTCCGCCGCCATCGGAAAAAAATTCCATCGCAAAGTCGCACACTTTATCCAATGCCGGTTCGATACTGACTACGCCCTGTTTTTTGAACGACCCTGCTATCCAGCGGGAGGACTGCAGGTCGAAATCGCCTGTCTCGATCCGGTATAAACCTCTGCCGGAACAGGAAAACGGTGTTTTCAGCAGAAAGGGAGGAGGATGGTCTGCCATAAACCGGCGGATATCGTCGAGGGTTGAACAAAAACGGGGAAGTGTCAGGGATTCGAAAGCATCAGGCAAAAGCAACCTGATTTTCGATAGACATTCGCGTGCGGTTTGCCTTCCTGTCAGCCGTGTATGGATGTCTTTCCATTGGGGAATGATAAACCGGTCGTTCAACTTTCGGCATGTTTCAAAGAGGTGGATGCTATGGGGTGAAAGCCCCCATGGAGATGCTTCGATGGGAGTTGAAGGATTCAGCCGGGCTAATTCGGAAGACAGGATGGGGAGTACGGATGGACGGATGCCGGAAGGCAGGGACAATAAAAAACGAAACGCTTCGTCCGTTTCGTTCATGATGACATAATCATCTTTTCCGCCATACCATGCCGGCAGTAATGCCAAGTCGGTCATCATCTTGCATACTGAGGCCGGAGGGGTATAGTGGGAACTGCCTGTCCGGATGGCTTCTTCGTGTCCGGGATTAAAAAGATGAATTTTGTTATTCGAGATTTTCATCGATCGCATCTATTTTCTTTACGATCAATTCCATTTCGTTCCTGAGTCGTTCGATACGATTTTCCATCTCTTTCAACATGGCGCCACCTCCCTTAGAAGATACTGTGAAGAAACCCACATTATTTTCGAATGTCTGTAATTCCTGTTTCATCCGTTCATACATCCGCATCAGTTTCTCGCGTTCGCTATGGAGTTTTCCCCTGTTTTGTCCGCCATCCGAAATCTCGGTCAGGATGTTCCGGTATTGCTGCATTTTACGATCCGACTGAGCCACATTCAAGCGATCGTACTGTTTGTCGACAGCTTCGCGGAATGCCTTGTATATCCTGTCTTTTTCCTTGAAGGGGACATGTCCGACTGTATTCCATTCAGCAATCAACAGTTTTAATGCGGTAAGCGCTTCGTTATTCGACAATTTTTCGTCGATTGTTTTGATCTTTTGAATCAATAATTTTTTGGTAGCCAGATTGGTCGTTTCTTTCGATTTCTGAGAGTTGGATGTTTTGTTTTTCTGATCAAAGAAATAATCGCATGTTGTGATAAACTGTTTCCACAACACATCGGAATATTTACGTGCTACAGGCCCTATTTTTTTCCATTCATTCTGTAATTCGATGATCTCTTTGGATGCTTCTTTCCAGTCTGTACGTTCTTTCAAGGCTTCTGCTTTATCAATCAACTGCTTTCTGAGTTGAAGATTTTTTTCCATTTCCTTTTTCAGGGATTTATAGATAGCGCTTTTTTTATTAAAGTAATGGTCGCATGCCCTGCGGAAACGATCATAAATTTTGTTGCTGTGCTTTCTGGTAGCAAAACCGATCGAATGCCATTTCTTTTGCAATTCGATGACTTCCTGTGTTTTCTTTTCCCAGTCGTTGAATGATCGCAACGATTCATAATCGATTGATTCGACTTTTTCGCAGAGCGCTGTTTTTTCTTTCAGGTTTTCTTCTTCTTTTTCTTTCAGCGAATCATAATGTGTCTGGTGATTTTTATTGATCATCGCAGAAGCTGCTTTGAAACGCGCCCATAAACCTTCGCGTACATCGCGTGCCACAGGACCAATCTCACGCCACTGCATGAAAAGCTTCTGTGACTGGTAGTAGGCTGATATGGCATCGGGTTCGTCGACCAACCGCTCGACGGCTTCGCAAAGGATGGTTTTCAGTTCCAGATTCTTTTTATAGTCGTAATCGCGGAACTGGTTGTTTATTTTCACTAAATCATAAAACTTTTCACTCTGAATCTGATAATTTCTCCAGAGTTCTTTGACGTGTTCGTGAGGTACGGGATTGTATTCTTTCCAGCGCTGCTGGATTTCCTTGAACTCATTGTACCGTTTATTAAAATCGTCCTGGCTTTCAACCAATGCTTGTAAACGGTCGATCAAGCGAAGTTTTTTGACGTAATTTTCTTCTTTCTTTGATTCATCCTTTTCAAGCAATAATACTTTTTGATGTTTATATTGGGCTAGTAAATCTTTCAACTCTGATTCAAGTTCATCTTCCGGAGCCTGAAAACTGGCTTCGTCGCCTCCATTTTCAATGAAGACTTTTCTTAATTCATCGGTTTCGGCTTTTGTGATCCGGTGGTATGAATGTTTGAGCTGGTCAACTTTTCCGCGGGATGTATGGTCTATACTGGTTAAAAGTTGCCTTAATTCGTCCAATATATCTTGCTTATTGATCATACTGATAGCGCCCACTTCTATTGCTTCCTGCAAATCTCCACAGTAATTGTCGGGGGTAGTTGGAATTTCTTCAAATAACAGTTCCGCCTGTATCGCCATTTCTTCTTCGGCGATGTCGATAGCGATCTCCGGTAAAGGTTCGTCCTGTAATCCTTCCGCGACTGCGTCGTCCTGTTCCTGCAGCCTTTCCGATTTAACGTCTTCCTCTACCTGATCGCCGACAGGCGGATCAATCACTTGTTGTTGAACTGTTTCTTCTTCAACAATCTGTGTTGTTGTTTCTTCCGGGTGTATCTCCGTTGACTGGGTGTCCTCTGGATGAACCATTTCCTTTATTTCTTCGGTCTCGTCCATCATCAGGTTTGCTTCTGTATCCTTCATAATTCAATGACATTTGAAGAGGTATATTTCCTCCGAACCGGCAAAGAAAGTAATTTTTTTCGTATTTTTATTATTTTAAGATAGAAAAAAACAAAAAAAAAATTTTAACCTTAGTTATTGTGCCAATGACAACCGCATACTTATGCCATAGCTTGAATTTGAGGTCGGGAAAGAGGTACTCGATACCAAAGGTTGATTCACCTGCAAATCGTAAAATCCTCTCAATGTAACTGCTTTGCTGAAGGCGTAATCGGCTGAAAACTGGATATTTCGCGTCTTGACTCCCTGTGTCATCTGGGTATAACCGTCGTCAATTTTCCGGATCAGGGATTGATTGCTGCGGTTAGAAATGTCTAACCGAACGGTCAAATCATTACTGAAATCCGCTTTTTTCTTCAATTTTAATACTTTATTGAAATCCGCATATTTATATCCCAGGCTCAGGGTGAAATCGTCCTGAAATGTTTCAATGATTTGATAGGAGGCTGAATTAAGGTTCAGGTTGCGTGTTTTCTGGATTTTTGCGCCCAATGTCACATTATTAAGGAATGTGGCATCGAGCCCGAGTAAAGGACTAAACCCTTCGGTAATGCCGACGGATGGTATTTCGAATGCAGACGCCGGAAGTGGATTTCCTGAAATCACATCACGAACATAGCCTAAATCATCGCCCGCATTGACCCAGTTAAGGTAAGAACTGTAAGCTCCTACATTATATACACATCTGTACTGATGGCTGACAGTCATGGTTCGGAAGTGTTTTTTAATGAGCGGAATCTGAATCAGTCCATCGTATGTGATTCGCCAATTAGGCAGCAAAGCAGTTATAGCGGGAAATGCGGTTAATCCGACTTTATTTACATTCTTTCCTGTATAGGCGGCTAAAAATGCAGGGATCAGCACATCCGATGCATTTTCCCTGACGCCTCCGTATTGTGCCGGATTGTAAGCGCCCAGACTGGTTCCCTGCAAAAAGCCATGACTCGGATAGTATGACTGGCTGTATCGGGCTTCTAAACGCGACGCAATGATTGCCCTGTTTGCCAAGAATGTCTGAAATGGTTTGGAGGCAAAACCGTTTTTCACATCCCCCGAACTTGAAAACAGGCTGCCGAGAGCGATTGTAGTCATGGTAAATTGTCCTCCGTACGTAGTGGGCATACCGGGATACATAAATTGGATTTCGGTATTTCGCGAATCCATACGATTGGCTGTCAAGTCGATTTTTAACCCGATGGCAGGTTCCAAATTTGCCGTTACGGTGAGTGTTTTCGAACTGTTTATCATCGCAGGCAGAATGTTTCCGAAGAATTCCTCGTCGCTGGTATTCCTTTGGACAAGCATCCATTGCTTATCAACGGCTTCCGTCACATAACTCTCGCGCACATCACCGAAGGCAAATCCCCAACCGGGAGCGCTTCCGAAAGGTGTACTTGCCTGTCCTAACCAGTCGCCGACCGTTGGAAGAAAACCGGGCAGCATCGTACCATCTGATATAACATACTGAATGTTGACACGGCGAAGCATCATCAGGAAACGGCTGCTGTATTCAGCGAGTTTGTAAAGAAAATTTTCTGTGGGTGGCGGACCCGGAGTTATCGTGATTCTTATTGTGAGCGAATCCCGATTCAGAATGCGAACACGGGCTAAATCAAGTTCTTTATACCGTACACGATAAACAGCGTTGCTTGAATCTACACGAGCTGTAACACGAACTCTTTGAGCAGATAACCGGTGGGTAACAATCACTCCGCTGTCGGGACTCAGTTCGATTGTTTCTTCAAATCTGGCGCTTTGTCTTAATACAGGGCGTTGAGAGGAGCGATTCGCGTTAATGGTCGTATTGTATTTCTGGTTTATATTTTTCAGATATGGACTTTTATTATATAATGTCTGCATATTCCAACCAGATGTAAGATTTACCTGCCGCTGGTTTTTGATTGTATTTCCGATTTCAACGTCCGGATCAATATAAGCGCCACGCTCCCAGTTATAGGTAACATTGTATGATGCAGAACCGGTTATCCATTCCAGGACAGGGATATGCTGGAAAGGGAATGTGTAAGATGCATTGAATGTCTGATCATAAGCCAACGGAGTACCCAATTCTGCAATGCTTTTGAGCACTTCCTGTTTCCATACCTGATANCCGTCGGGATTCAGTTGTTTGTTGACCTGTTCGTACGGTTCCTCNATGCGTGCCTGTGTATTGGACGAAAAATCCATATTCAAGGTATTCAATGGATTCCACCGGATACTGAATGAGCGATCCCAGTAGAATAACTGGCTAAAGGTAGGAGCGATCTTTGCGCTTGTACCCATATTTTCCAGGTTACGCAATTGCATTTCGTAATAATTACGCATCATCGAGGTCTGGAAACTGATATTAGACGGCAGGTAATTGAAAGATAACTGTTTGATGTAACGGGTATATCCATTGTTTTTTTCTAATTTGGAGAAAGGAGCAAACGGTTTGGCATAAGGGGTATAGGAATAGGTCAGGCTCCCCTGATAACGCTTTGTCGTTTCATATTCGGTTTCAGGATTGGTACGTTTATTTTCGCTGTAAGCGTATGATATGGAAAAATTAGCGGGATCGTAGGGCATCGGATTTTTACTCCTTATATCTGATCTTACATTATTGAATGACACACTTTTAATGATCGTTTGATCTTGAGAAAAACCTTTGATCGAATCCTTTTCTGATTTTGTATCGACNGCATCTAAAGCGTCTTGCAANATAATATCCTGATCGAGTGGATTATATTTGGGGGATGTTGTTTCTTTCGAATAGGAATAATACAGTGGAAGATTGACCTTAGCTTTTTCGGGGAAAAATTTGCCCAACTGGATGGATGTAGAAATGGCATACTGGGCAAAATCGTCCAGGTTACGTTCATTGACAGATTGGTCCAATCCTCCGAAACCAACGGTCTCGATTCGTCCGCTTGCATTGATGGTACCCAGATCGGACAAGGCGATATTCAGGTTTCCGTTAGCAGCCCAACCACCCTGCTCATCGAAATCGGACAGGCGGAGTTCGTTGATCCATACTTCACCGCTCTGAATATCTTTTGAATTGTTGCGGACTCCGATCATGATTGTTTTCACCTCTGCCAGACTGGGATTACCAATCACACTGATTCTGTTTTGTTGGTTATCAGGGTCATAGTCCGAAAAGACCGTATTAAAATTCACCCCCGACTGTCCTTCCCGTCTGGCACGATTGCGTTTTAGTTTTAAAGCGGTAAGTACCTCCATCCTGAAATCGAGCATATTGTTTACCGGCCATACTGTTTCGCGCCCTCTCAGGTCGTCCTGATATACGCCCGGTGGTGTTAATTCCAACGGAACTTCATATTCGTAGTAGTTGTTTTTATAGTCAGTGCCTAATCGCATAAATACAGAAAAATCGCCATTCCGCAAGTCTGTTTCGGTTTCGGAGATGGATCGTTCGGCATGGACAAATAATTGCAGGCGTTTGTAACGACGCAGATCATAAAAGGTTGTTTTATAGATTGCTCTTGCATCCTGAGACCCCAGGTAGGATAACTTCAGGGAGAGCGCCTGTTCGTTTTGTTGAACGATCTGTGTCTGTTGGGGGTCAATCATCCGGGTAACACCAGGAGGAAGCACATAGTTGACCGGTTTTCGGTCGCCATTTTCTTCAATATTGACGGATGTGACATCCAGTCTGCCTCCTGACGGAACGGCATTGGGGGCTGCCAGACTTTGCGTATAGGTACGCCACTCACCTCGCACAAGTGAGAAAGTTCCAAACCGGAGTACCGTTGTCTCCTTAAAACCGGTCATATATACCCGCATAAACCGGATGGTTTTGAAATCCTGAATATTGCCGATTTTACGCTCGTATTCTTTGACGGGGATTTTAAAAAGGTACCAGTTGACCTCACTTTGTTCCCCGTTCATCAGTCTTACGTTTACGGAACGTCTATTGATAATATAGTTCTGTCCTTCTACCAGATCTTCGGGACGTAGAGAAATCTTGTATTCATAATATCGTTCGTTCTCGTTCAACGTGTTATCCTGGTTGATATCTTCGACGTCGGGTATCATTCGGGCTGAAATATCATATCTTTCGGGCGAATCGTCCGAAGCCGTCGAATTGCCATTTGTTCCGTTGTAATATTTGTAGCGATCGAGAATGTCCAATTGTTCCCTGTCATAATCCGAACCCCTGAAATAATGAAATTTATCACCCGAAGGACTAAAGAAGGGCGATAATTCCAGCGGGTCGTTTCTCATTTGGGTCAATGTTGCCGGCGACAGTCTCTGTTCCAGTTCGGCCAGGTAGTTTGCATAAGCGGGGAAGGTCATTTCATCTCTTGAAGAAAGTCCATTGAGTCCGACATCCTGAAATTTTCTCGCTCCGGCCGTATTGTCGAATGCATAGACCGTGCTTTGCTGACGGGGTACTCTACCCCATACTGTCGTTTCAACCAATGCATCCAGATTTGCCGGATTTTCTTCGACCGGGAGTCCGTTTTCAAAAAATTTCTTTTCATCTTTGAGGATGTCTTCCGAGATATCTCCCAGATTAAAGTATAAATCGCCGCCGGCAGTTGTTTCACGGTTATAGATAAACGGATCCATCATCCAAAATTCAATGTATTCGACATTGGCTACTTCAAAATCACTTTGCTCAATTCTGCGCATCATTCCTCCCCAGCGCTGTTCAGGATTCGCCAGTGTACCATCCGGATTTATATTGGTAACATCGAGATTGTAAGGGCCTCTTTCGTTCGGATAGTAGGCTAAGTTGAGGACATAGAGTGTACTGTTTTCTGAATAGGTCAAATCTTTTTTAGGGAATAATTCCGTATAATCAATGGCGCGTACATAGTGGTTGGATAAATCATCGGCTGACATGTACGAAGGGCGTTGTGAAGAATTTTTCCGTGTGAAAATCCCGTCGATATAATACCAGGCAAATAATGCACGGTTTTTGCCGTAATCCAGATCGTTCACCAGTGTAGCCTCCGGAAAGCGAGGTGGCTGGCGCAGATCATTGTCCCTGTCATCGGGCACGCTGGCAAGCGCCCAGGGATATGGATTCAGCAGGTCGAAGCTGCCTTGTGTAAATTCAAAGTCGTCTAAATAGGAATATTTTCCCGTATACCTGTTTTCGTAATGCCCTGCAATCAAATGGGCAAATTCGGCATTAAAATTAATCCGGCTGGGCTGCGTTAAATCCAGGAACGGGATTTTGTCTACCAGGTTGGTGAGCAACTGGCTTTCGCCGGTATAGGAAATATTGGTACCCCATAATGTATTTTTGATGGATTCATCTCCAAAAGAGACCTTTGTCGTTACCGGCATTTCGGAAAGGTGCATGATGGTAGCCCCCATTTTGAAATTCTTCGAAAACTCATAGTTGAGGTCAAGCCCCATCATTGTTTTCCGGCTCATATTAAAAGTCGAACGATTTTCGAGCCTGACATTAACCGGTGTACCTCCTGCAATGATACTTTCGTTCAGAATAGTCACGTTGCCTGATATATAATCGACCGTATAGTCGACATTCTCCTGCAACGTAGCTCCTCCTGCTGTTACCACCACTGAACCGCGCTGTACGTTTGTTGCGCCTAAGTTTATTTCGTTAGCCGACGATGCCCTGTATTCACCTCGAAGGATAAATTTGTTTTTTTCAGCAGTTTGTTGGGCGATGGTCTTTGTAGAGTCGTACAACTCCTGAAAAACATATTTGTCAGCGATGGCGTCATTCCCTATCGCCCTGCGCAGATGCGATCCAAAAGGCTCAACCACAGGGAAAATCACTCTTCCACTAGTAGAGAGAATGGTTGTTCCATCGAGAAAATCGAAAAAACCGTCCGGATGAGGTTCGTTGTTAGAATCTAAACGGTCTAAATTCATCACCCTCAGCAGGAGTTCATTGGCAATTCGACCGTCCGGAATGTAATTGATATACGTACCGATGGTGTCGCTCTGAAACAGGATATCCAACCGAAACCGGTCTTTCTGTATTGCATACGCATTGAGCGAATAAATATTTTTCATCATCAAATCCCAAAATGGCATGGAAGGCGACGAACTGGTGCCTTTCAACAATTTGACATAAAGACAATCGTTGGGTCGCTCCGTATTATCGGTCGAAAATTCGCCGACCTGATACACCTGCCCGTTGTATGTATATTCATAGGCTACGCCCAGGATCTCGTCGGGTTGCAGTCTGGCTTGTAAGGAGATGTATCCTGATTGTTTATTAAAAGAATATTCGGTGTATTCGAGGCGACGGGCGCTTTCCACTTTTTCGTAATCAAGTCCTCCCGTTATCAAATCCCTGAACGCCTGATTCACTTTGCTGATATCGCGTGCATCCTGATAATTACTTAATGTTTGATAAAGTGTATTGGCGTCGTTGTAAGGTATTTTCATCATACCTGACGGCGCAAATTGAGAATTTGAGATATGGTCGTATTCCCCCAGGTCGGTAAAGGCAACGATATTGCGCGACTGGTTGTAATTGCCGCGTTTATTGGTAATCCATACTTCGATACGGTTGATTGTTACGGCAGAAGTGACGTAAGGCAGTTTTGACATAGCCTGGTCGTACTGGTCTCGAAAATAGAATCCCAGAAAGAAGTGCTGGTTTTCGTCATACTGGTCGACGCTCAATTCAAAATCTTTTGTCTGTGCTCCTCCTTTAGTGGAAATTGTCCGGCTTTGTGATTCCTGCTGTGCCAGCAGTGCGTTAACACGTAACTTTCCAAACTGTAATTCAGTTCTGATACCAAACAGGGCAGCTCCGCCCCGAATCAATGAATTACCTGTGTTCAGACTTACATTTCCGGCCTCGAGGACTTTGATGATTTCATCTTCCTCGCCTGTATATCCCAAGCGCATGCGGGTGGCATCGAAATCGAAAGACGCCTGTGTGTTGTAATTAAGGCCGAAGTTCACTTTGGTACCTACGCTGGCATTCATACCCAGTTGGATGTTGTTGTCGAAGTTAAAAAACGTTCGGCTTCGCGAACGTTCAGGCAATGAAGGGTTTTTTGTGCTTGATGATTTTAATCCCAATGTGATTTCGCCGGTTCCCCTTGACTGTATCCGGACACCTCCGGGGCCAAATATCCTGTCGGCAGCTTCAATATTAAATTGCATATCGGTCAGATTAAATCCTCCTTTGGTTGCATTTCTGAAGTTCTCTTCATTTTTCTGACGGTAATAAGCGCGCATGGATTCCTGCATGCTGTAGTCCTGATATTCTTCGGGGGTTAATGAAATGGGGGTTTCCAGTTCCATATCGCCGATCTTTGTACGGATGATATACATGCCGGTATGCAGGTCGTATTCAATCGTGCGGGTCAGGTTTTCGGGATCGCGTAAATCGGCAGGTGACGCAGGTGAGGCTGGTGTTTTTCCTGTCAAGTCTTCATATCCCTGTGGAACCGTTCTGGAAACGGGAAAACGCGGAATGGTATCATTCGAACCGGCAGTTTGTCCGAAAACGATGAGATGAATACAGGATAACGTAATCACCAACCACGCAATTTGTTTGAATCGTCGTTTCATCAAAGCATTTTAAGCGCCGTCTTAATTATTACTTCCACTTTTGTCTCGGTCGTATTTTTCAGAATCGTATCCACTGCCTTTTGCGAAGCTGCTTTCTGAAATCCAAGCATAACCAATGCCGCTACCGCTTCTTCGGCTACTTCCGAACGTACGGAAGAATCCGTTAACATCGTTTTGCCTTCAATGGGCTTCACCTTGTTTTTCAGATCGACAATGATACGCTGTGCTGTTTTGGAACCAATGCCTTTGATCATCACCAAACTTTTTTCGTCGCCGGAGGCGATGATCTGGATCAATTCTGTCGGAAACGCAGAAGATAAAACCGTACGCGCCGTATTGGGACCGACTCCGGAAACAGATGTCAACAGGAGAAACAGTTCACGTTCTTCTTTTGTTGCGAAGCCATACAATAAATGGGCATCTTCCCTGATTATCTCATGGATATAGATAATTCCGGCCGGTTGCTCGTGGTAAGCGCCATACGTGGTCAATGAAATATGTATTTCGTAACCGATACCACCACATTCCAAAATCATACGTGCAGGCGAAAGTTCCCTGATTTCGCCTTTAATATATTCAATCATCCCTCAGCAATAAAAACAGTTTCCTATTATTAACGTAAAAAAATGGGAAAGCGTATATTTGAATGGAAAATTGAAAATTAAAATTTTTAAAAAATCATATTTTTTTGAATACAGGTTTGGTTGGCGAGGGCAGCGTCTGAAGGTTGACCTCCTCCGACGGAAAAGAGAACATTTCCTTTCATTGGCATTAACTCTCCTGAAGGACTCACCACAGACAAGTCTTCTTTTGTCAGCGCAAATTCGACGGTTTGAGATTCGCCCGGCTGGAGATGGATTCGTTTGAAGCCTTTCAACGACCGTATGGGGGTTACGAAATCCCTTTTATTAGCCAAATACAATTGTACCACTTCATCACCTGCTTTGTTTCCTGTATTGGTCACTGTCACTTTAGCTTTTACCGTTTGGTCTCCGGATACCGGTGTGATATCGAACGATGTATATTTGAACGTGGTATAACTTAAGCCGTAACCGAACGGATAAATCGGGGTTCCGTTGAAATACCTGTAGGTACGGTTTCTCATGCTGTACTCTTCAAAATCGGGTAAGTCGTCCACACTCTTGTAAAATGTTACGGGAAGACGTCCGGCAGGATTGTAATCGCCGAAAATCACATCGGCTACTGCCTGACCGGCAGCTTGTCCGCCATACCATGCGTTGATGATTGCCGGTATATTTTGCGATTCCCACTCAAGCCCGATGGCGCTTCCTGTCATCAGGACAAATACAACCGGCTTCCCGGTGGCGTGCAATTCTTTCAGCATTTCACTTTGAATGGCAGGTAAAGCGATGGAGGTGCGGTCACCTCTTTTGAAACCATCAATTTCCACTCTCATTTCTTCTCCTTCCAATCTGGCTGAGATTCCGCCCGCAAAAATAATCACGTCAGCATCTGCTACAGAAGCGGCAATATCCTTGCAATTAGTCTTTTTCAAGGTACCCATATCAAATTTGAGTTCCGCATTATCGGAACTTTGCCGGTAATCAATATGAATTTCGTATTTTTTCCCTTTTTCGACATTCAATACATAATAGGAATTAATCATACCGACATTAGTTTGTTTTACTCCGTCGATCGAAAGTTCTGCCGCATCATCGGCCCTCAATTCAAAACATACTTCGCCCGATTTTTTGGGGGTATATGTCGTAGTCCAACGAACAGATACCCGGCTCATGATAATACCGTTAGCTATCTCTTGTGCATCTCCCCACCGGTAATCCAACAGTTTCTCAACGCGGGTCAATCCGGGCTCGCCTTCTCTTGTCATATTCTGGTAATATTCAGCTTTGAAGCCGGGTTTTCCATTATAAGTGAACAAAGAAGGATCGTATTCCGATTTGAAAACCAAGTTATCGGTCAGATTGACTCCTTTTTCATAGACCACCTGTATCCCCTTACCGGCTTTGGCTTTTATTCCTTCGAGCACGGTAGTCACTACGGTAGGAATACCGTAATAGTTTGCCAACAATACAGCTTTCTCATCTGCATTAGGTCCAACGACCGCTATTTTTTTGATTTTCGTTTTGTCTAATGGTAATAAAGAATGATCATTTTTTAACAGTACCATGGATTCCTGCGCCATTTTTAATGCATGGGCTTTATGAGCAGGCGCTTCCAAAACAGAAATGGGTATTTTGGCGTATGGAACACGGTCGTCAGGATCGAACATCCCTAACCGGAACCGGATATTGAACAACCGTTTGACCGAAGCATCTATTTGTTCGGTAGTGATCAATCCCCGTTGAACCGCATCGATCAAAGCCCGGTAAACCCCGTTGCCACATTCGCAGTCAGTTCCATGAATGACTGCATCGGCAGAGGCCTCCGCTGCATCGGCATGCGTTTGATGGTTCCTGTAAAAATCAGTGATGGCGCCGCAGTCGGAAGTAACATAACCATCGAATTTCCATTGATTGTACAAAATATCTAATAACAATTCGTCGCTTCCGCAGCAAGGTTGTCCGAAGAAAGCATTGTAAGCACACATGACACCCGATACTTTTGTATCCACCACCAATTTTTTGAATGCGGGAAGGTAGGTATCCCACAGATCAAAGTTACTGACTTTTGCATCGTATGTATGCCTGTTCCATTCCGGTCCGCTATGTACTGCATAATGTTTAGCACAGGCTGAGGCTTTGAGATAGTTCGGATCATTCCCTTGCAATCCCGTAACAAAAGCAGATCCAATGGTTCCTGTAAGAAACGGATCTTCACCGTATGTTTCCTGACCGCGCCCCCATCGAGGATCACGGAAGATATTAATGTTAGGCGTCCAGTAAGTCAATCCGCGATAAATCTGTATCTGCCCTTTCCTGGAAGCATCGTTGAATATGGCACGTCCTTCATCCGAAGTATAATCTGCCATTTGCCGGACCGCTTCGGGATTCCATGTCGCGGCCATGCCAATGCCCTGCGGAAAAGAGGTAACGGGATACGGACTGCGCGCCACTCCATGCAAAGCTTCATTCCACCAATTGTATGCAGGGATCCCCAAACGTTCTATGGCCGGAGCTGAATTAATCATTTGGGATACTTTTTCTTCAAGCGTCAGCCTGCTTACCAAGTCATTTACCCGTTGATCTACCGGCAGGTCAGGATTCTGAAAAGGATAAGACTGAGCCGCCAACTTGACGCACAAGAGCGCCGATAATAATAAAATGTTTTTTGTTGTCATTGTATAATTTCTTGTTAGTTTATGATTAGAATCGGGAACCATCTAATTTGATTGTATGGCCAGTTTTCACTTGTACAGATACAACTTTTTCCCTGTATCGAACCGGAATCGATTCGACTCCATTGATATTTGTTATAACAGCGGAGACTAACCGGCTGTTTTCCCATTTCATATCAACGGTATATCCGCCACGCGCCCTCAGTCCTGTAACAGAACCTGCAGACCATGTTTCGGGCAACGCCGGAAGCAGCGAAATCTCACCGGCATGACTTTGCAGCAACGATTCGGCCATACCGGCAGTACATCCGAATGAGGCATCGATCTGGTTATTCGCTCCATCGCGATGCAGGTTGTTTGCCGTCCCCCTTGTAGCAGCGGTTATCAGCGGGGCTGTTTTGTCACCACGCTCAAGACGCGCCCACATAGCTATATCCCATGCAGCCGGCCACCCGCCTCCTACGCGTCGTCCGTTCATCCAGGTATTGAGCGCCTGCAC
>JGI24702J35022_10001019_pt1 | contig 17544 bp, 14 predicted proteins | sample TergutTh196P4_FD_35022 | JGI IMG/M metagenome (IMG submission 35022)
TCAAGTTTACGTATTTTTCCGTGTTGGCTTATGTAGCTTTGTGACGCGCGAGCGCTTCCGCCGCTTATTGTTCCGGTGGGTGAGAAAATATCTCCGTCTATTGTAACAATGGGGAAGGTGGCGCCCTTTCTCACAAATTCTGCTCCAAGCTCATATTTCAGAACTATCAGAAGGTCGCCGAGCAGGTGCCTGAGTGCGGGTTCCCAGGGATTTTTCACATTTATAAGCTCGGTTGCCCAGCCGAGTATACCGTTGCGATTATTGAAGTGCTGCCTTTCGAATTTAACATCCGCAAAACGCGGGCGGGCGCGTTCCAGCGGTAAAAATGTTGCTCTCCCGCCGCTGCGCGCTTTTAAATGGGATATTCCTTCCTGCGCTTCCTGCATCGTGTTTACAAGCAAATAAAAACGTCTGCGCCCAAGATAAATTTCGATGGCATTTGCCGCCTTTGGATCGCACGAAAAAACTTCCGTCACTATCTCAATTTTTGCACTTATTTTGCTCAGTCTTGACGCGGACAACAGCATCCTCTCCGAAGGCGGATATTCCGACTCTGACTCTTCTTTTAAATGTTCGATTTGAGCTTCTGTTTCGGATTTTTCCCTTCTTGCCTGATTGAAGGAGGCGGTATATTTTCGCGCTTCGGTAAAAACGCGCGAATAAGAGTTTGACGTTTTTACTTCAAGCTCCTCGAGCTCTGTAATTTTGCTGGAGTCAGTTTTTATATCATTCTCTAAAATTTCACTTTCTTTGATAAGAGGAAGCTTTAGAGCCTCATAGTCAGATTCTTCCAGAGCAATTTTTTTTGATTTCAATTGCGAGGCGAGTAATTCGTACCGCGCTATTTCGTTTTGGGTATTCTGACGTTCAAGTTGGGCTCTTTGAATCTCCTCTCTGCCTGACTCCATTTTTTCGAGTATAAGGTTTAGTTCGTCGCGTTGATCGCAAAGGCTTGTCTCAAGTTTAGCCTTTTCAGAAACAGCGTTTTCAAGATCCCGGACTGTTTTGTTCCTTACCTGCTCCGCCTGCTTCAGCTCGTTACAAATAAAAGAAACCCGGTTTTGAATGGAGCGTATGTTGCTTGCTGACGAAAAACAGGAGCGCGATATATTATCTTTGCTCTCGGCGAGCTTTTTACTTTGAGAATTTAACTCCTGTTCGTATTGAATAATTGTTGCATGTTGTTTTTCGTTCTCTATTGATGATTTGCTCCATATATTGAGCCAGTTCTTTAAAGTATCATTTAACTCAATACATATGAAGGCTTGTACTTCTGCGTCCGAGATTTTAATTTCAAGCGATTTTCTTTTTGAGTAATAGTAATCCCTGCGCAAATTTTCAAGGTTATCTATTATACTTTTAGCTTCAACCGCTATTGCAACTTCCGGCGCTATTTCCTCTCTCCGCGTGTTTAATTCCGCAATCAGCGTATCTATTCTCAGCATTTCAGCCTCTGAAAGCTTTAGCTTATCCGCTGTTTCCTCCCTGCGTTTCCGGTACCTGTCAATTCCAAACAGGACTTCCAAATGTGTCCGGCGCTGCATTGGCTTTTGATGGATTACTTCCGCCACATCGCCTTGGCTTATAAATGAGAATTGACAACCTGCAAGATTCAAACGTTGTTTTATAACGTCAATATCCTGCAGCTTAACACGGCTGCCGTCAATATAGTATATTGATCCTGCAAGCGCGTCATAGCGGCGTTTTATTGTCAGGCGCTCCGCTTTGCCTGTGCTTTCGTTGTTCAATCTGCTATCAACGTTCTCCGAAAAAAGTATCAATGTGACATCCGCTTCTTTTGAAGGAGACAGTGAAGCGCTGCCTTGAAAAAGCAGGTCGCTGAGACGGGATATCCGGAGCCGCAATGAACTTGATTCTCCAAGTACATAGCGCAATGCGTCTAAAATATTGCTTTTGCCGCTTCCGTTCGGTCCTACTATGGCGGTGAACCCGCCTATGGCAGAGTGCTTTTTCCCCACAAAATCAAAATCGCATGTTGAGCCAAAACTTTTAAAACCTTTGATTTTCAGACGTTCTATTGTCAAAGCTAATGTGTTTCCTTTAAGCTATTTAATTTCTATCCATCCCGGGACATAAAGCCACTGATCTTTTATTGCAGCGGCGTTTATTTTTGCATTCTTATCGAGGCTCTGAAGCAACGAATGGAAACGCTTCGAGTGGTTCATTTCCCGTAAATGACAGAGTTCATGCAGAAATACATGCTTGACAAGATGAGATGGTAAAAAGAGTAATTTGCAGTTTAAACTTATCATGCCTTTTTGAGTGCAGCTTGCCCATAGCGTTTTCTGACACCTGATGCGCACTGCTTTCAGTTCGGAAAAACCATGTTCATCCGCTAATCTCCATAAGCTCGGCATAAGATGAAATTTCGCTTTCCTGCAAAGCCACTGCCTTAAGAGAAATACGGCAACCGAAATATCAGTATTGGGAGATAGTTTTAACACGCCGTAATCCCATTCAAGGTAAGAATCCTCAATAGCTTCATCGCGTTCAAGCCCCCATGTTTCGTTTATTGCAGACAGTGGGATACTGACAGGCAGATTTATAGAAGAGAGGCGAACAACCGATTTCTTCATTTGTTTTGTCCATGTTTTTTCAATCCAGGCTTTATGTTCTTCAATGAAAAATGGAATTCCCGATTCGTCAAACTTGTCAGGAATGACTATTTCCAAGAATGGGACGGGATTCTTGGAGTTTATGATAATTCGCGGATATTTTGCGCGATAACTGCGTTTAACTACATAGGGAGGTATCTTGAAATTCATTTGAGTGCACAAAGCGCCGCGCCTATTATCGCGGCATCGTTGCCATGAACGCTCAATCTTAAATCAAGAAGTTCACGGTATGGAATTCCGAGATACGGCAGTATTTTAGGGCGCAAGGAATCAAGAAAACCTTCTCCCTGAGACAATCCACCGCCAAATATAACCGCCTGCGGATCAAGCACATGAATTATTGTAGCAACACCTTTTGCAAGATTGTTTAGCACAATATCCCAGAATTCAGCTATATCTTTTTGGTTTCGTCTTTTCCAGAGCTTTTCCATATCGGGTGTCTCCCCGGGAGCGTGTAGTTTTTTTTCTACTGTTGCGCGTTCAAGCGCATCGGCAGCGCAGAATGTTTCTATGTGCCCTTTTCCTCCGCAGCCGGCGCCGCATTTTTCGTCATTACCGACAACCATGTGCCCAAGCTCTCCCGCCAGCCCATGCGATCCTCTTAACACTTTTCCTCCGATTATTATTCCTCCGCCAAACCCCGTGCCAAGAGTGAGAACCGCATAATCTGAAAGCCCTTCGGCGGCGCCTTTACAGCCCTCGCCCAGAGCGTAGGCATTCGCATCGTTTTCAAGTTTAGTTGGAGCGCCTGACGCTTGTTCTATCATTAAACGTAAAGGTAGCCCGTTCCAATTAATAAAATTCGTTATCATTAAAGCTTTTTCACGCGCCGCATCCAATCCGCCGGGTATTCCGACGCCCAACGGAACATCGCTATTCGCTCCAAGCTTTTTTGCAATTTCTCCAATTTGCTCAATAACAGGCTCGTAATGGCGCGATTTGGTTTTTTCTTCTATTCTGTTGATTATCGCTCCGTCTTGTACGAGCCCCGCCTTTATATTGTGTCCTCCAAGGTCTATCCCAACGGATACCGGCATTTAAATGCCTCCTCTGTTTTAAATCTTCAGTTTTAGTTTCCTCTCCCGGCTCATCTTTTTTATTTCTATTTCTCTTGACATTGCTTCATGTTTTGTGTTGCATTCTTCCGTGTAATACGCGACAACCGGGCAGCGGCCTCTTGTGTATTTTGACGCTTTTCCCAGGTTGTGTTGTCTTATTCTTTTTTCAAGATCGTTCGTCCATCCCGTATAAAGGGTGTTATCCCTACACATGAGAATATATACTACATATTTTATCTTATTCATTTTCAAAATAAATTTTTGCCCGAAATATATTTAGTGTTTTTTCCGTTTCCGATGGCTTTTATCTCATTCTTATCTAATAGCCCTTTCAGCAATCGCACAGCCATTGTCTGTGAGACGGACAGCGCTGTCTCAATATCCTTCCTGACGATATACTCCTTGTTTTTGAACTTAAACAAATCCATCACAGTCCGCTCGTTTTCGCTCAGGTATGTTGTTTTTGACAACTCATTGATATTTGGCAAAGTAACTTTAAATACGTTATTGGTTACTTCTATTTTTGGCTTGACGGCGTAACCTTCGTAACTTTGCATTATCTTTGGGATACCCGCGCCATACGCCTCGATAAGCGACAGGCAGTAAAAAACATTGGCGAGGTTTACGTTACGGGCAACTGAAATACCGAGCATCATATCTTCAAATGCTATGCCTCTGACAAGTCCGCCAATGGAAATGAACTCAATGCGGTCGTCAAAAATGCTGATAAGCGTGCTGTCGCTGAAAGAATAGTCTCTATGAACAAACGCGTTCAGCAATGCCTCGCGCATCGCTTCAACAGGATAATCCCTTTTGTCAATTCTGTGCAAACCTTTAATTTGAGATCTGTTACGGTTATAGCGGTCGATAAAATCAAAAGCGTCGTTCAGTTGTTTGAGCAACGACCCCGTAAACTTTCGTCTGTCATTGAATATGACCTTTGCAGTACCTTCAAAAACTGCAAGTTTAACCGTGTGGGCGCATTGGTCCGACAGCAACAGCCCAAGATTTGTATAAGCGCCGTCAGCGTTCACCAGCCCAAGCGCTTTTTGCTGATTTAAGCCAAACTGTACCCCCCGCGTTTTAAATTCTTTTGCTGCTTCCACAAAAGACAATTTCTGACTAAGAGCGCGGACGTCTTCGTATTTCTCGCCATCCGCCTCTTTTATCATTTGCATTATGGTATTAGCAAAAGCAGCAAATGTTTTATTAAGTTCAGGAGTGTATTCCTGTTTGGGCTCGTACATCGTGTTCTCCGAAAGCATGTACTCTTCTCCTTGTGTTATGATTCCAGCCTGGTTTTGAAATAAAATCAACGTCCAAACGCGAATCTTTCTGGCACATTCCGATATTATTCTAACCATATTCTAACCATATTCTAATTATGCTATCCATAATTGTCAATAGTAAAATAGAATAAGCTTTGAATTGATTAAAATGCGTACAAGAGTGACATAACATAATGAGTATGCTATTGTAAGGACGGGTTTAATATTTTCCCGTAAGGAGGCGCCGAAAGAAGAGAGTCGGCATATTAATTGCGCGTTCAGCCTCGAAAACGTTTCAGAAGACGGGCGGATACTTTTGTATAAAGTAAAAAACAAACGACACTGCCCAGCAATAGGGAAAACGTTACACTGGAAGAACTTGATGACGCAAAGGCGCAAATGAGCAAATTTTTGACTGAATTGGGGGTGTGAGGATGAACAAGAACAGCATACAATACCAGTTATATAGACTGGATAACGAGAACGAAATAAATGCTCTTGTAAAAGATGAAACAATCTGGCTTACTCAAAAAGCAATGAGTGAGCTGTTTGATGTTGGCGTTCCAGCAATCAGTAAGCATCTTGCTAACACATTTGAAAGCGGTGAGCTAGAAGAAACTTCAACTGTTTCCAAAATGGAAATAGTTCAGCAGGAAGGTAATAGAAACATCATGCGGGAAGTTGTTTTTTACAATCTTGACGCTATAATTTCCGTTGGTTATCGCGTAAACTCTCTGAAAGCCACTCGTTTTAGGCAATGGGCGACTAAAATTTTGAGAGAATTTGTAACAAAAGGTTTTATATTGGATGACGAGCGTTTAAAGCAGGGCGAAACAGTCTTTGGTAAAGACTATTTCAGGGAGCTTTTAGAACGCGTTCGCTCCATTCGTGCCAGCGAACGCCGTATTTGGCTGCAAATAACCGATATTTTCGCGGAAATCAGCGTGGATTATGATAAGGACAGCCCTTTCTGGCGACTCCAAACTATCACTCATATCATGAGAAAGCGATTAATTGTTTCTGGTATTTCCCGATATATACCATGAGATGAATTTTGGATTCATAAATATTTCCATTTGATAAAATCTCCTGATAACGAATTGGGTAAAATGATTAAAAAATTGGATACCATGCTAAAAGATGAAATATCTGATAGCTTAGGTTTGTTTATTGGTAATTTTTCAGATACTTAAATGATGCTGCGCGGTTCAAATAAGCGTTAAATCATTCAGAAATTCATCAATTATTTCCTGTGGCGTCGCCCAGGAAGTTACCAATCTGACGGCGGTCATGCCGCCAATTTGCCGCCAGTCATAAAAGTCATATAAATTATGCAATTTTTCGTTGGTTTCGGAGGGGAATATCGGGAATATCTGGTTTGTTTCCGCTTCAACTAAGAAGCCATGTCCTAACGCTTTGATTCCGTCCGCCAATAAGAGCGCCATATCGTTGGCGTGCTGGGCGAGTTCGTCATACAAGCCGTTTTCAAAAATAGCTGCAAACTGCGCTCCAATCGACGCCCCTTTTGCTATTAATGCGCCTTTTTGTTTCAGGTGAAAACGAAAATCCTCTTTTAATTCATCTCTGCAAATTACAATTGCCTCGCCAAAGAGAGCGCCGTTTTTTGTACCGCCAATGTAGAAAACGTCAACCAATTCCGCAATATCGCCATAAGTCAAATCGCAGGCGCGGCTGTTCAGGCCGGCGCCAAGCCTTGCACCGTCAAGGTAGAGATACAAATTATTATTCCGGCAGCATCCGGAAATTGCGCGTAACTCCGCTTTTGTGTAAACCGAGCCGACCTCGGTTGACTGGGATATGAACACAAGACGGGGTTTCACCATGTGTTCGTCGGAGTGAAAATTGACGACTGTTTCAATATCGCCAGCGCTTAACTTTCCGTTATCGGCTTTCACTGTACATATCTTATGCCCAGTTGCCTCGATTGCACCCGCCTCATGTATAAAAATGTGTCCGCTTTCACATGCAATGACTGCTTCGTGCGGACGAAGGACGGAGGATATTACAACTAAATTGGCCTGCGTGCCGCCGCTTATATAATGCACATCGGCGGAAGGTTTTGCTATTTTAGCTTTAATCAGCTCGCTTGCCTTGAACGAGTATTCGTCAAGCCCATATCCCTCGAACTGAGTGTTACCAATTTCGGATAGAGCCTTCAAAACGTTTGGATGAGCCAATTCGCTGTAATCATTTTTAAAACTGTATTTTAGTTTGCTCATTTGTTATCCTCCTCCTTTAGTATTTCATATTCTATCATTCATAGCCTACTAAAGAGCGCATCCTTTTTGATAGAGTTTTCTACGCTTACTCTAAAAAGAATAAAATGAAAGCGCTTACTATAAGAATATAAGGTATTATCATCAAAGTATCAATTAATAATCTGGTTTTTGTAGGGAGAAAAGACGGTTGTCCGGTTGCGGCATAGCATGAGAAAAAAATAATATATGACAGTAAAAATGGAAAATAACGAGGAATGAATGGTAACGTCATAATAGCAATAATTATTGGTTTTTTTACATATTTGAAAAATAATGGCAAATTATCTTCAATATTACGATAAGTAACACAGAATACAATAATGGTAGACACTATTGAAAAAATTAAGAATATATTCAAAGGATTAAAAAGAAAAAATATTATTAATGATCTTATCCATATTTGAAAAGGCGTCCTACCCAGAATAATGTAATATTTGACCAGGTTACCAAAGCCTCTGGCGTAGTCCAACGCAGTTTTGCCATTTTTATCAATAATAGTAACATCAGCGCCGTTGTCTAATAATAAGCGCACAGCTGCGGCTGATCCGCCTTCAGCAGCCCACATAAGAGAGGTCTGCCCGCGGGAATCGGCGGTGTTAACGTCCGCGCCGCTTTCAATCAGGATTTTAAGAACTTCCGGATTATCGTTATTCCGAGCAGCATACATCAAGGGAGACTTTCCATCCTTATTGACGTCGTTGACAAGAGAGCCGCATTCAATCAGAATTCTGTGAACTTCCGGATTACTGTTATTCTCAGCAGCCCACATCAGAGGCGTCCGCCCATCAATGTAGGCAGAGTTAACGTTTGCGCCATATTCAATCAGGGTTACAAGAACTTCCGGATTCTTATTATACAGAACGGCATACATCAAGGGAGTCATTCTATCCCTGTCGGCAGCGTTAACGTCGGCGCCATTCTCAATCAGGATTCTGTGAACTTCCGGATTATTGTTGTACTGAACAGCTAACATCAAAAGAGTCTGTCCATTCATATCGGCAGCGTTAACGTCGGCGCCATTTTCGATCAGGATTTTATGAATTTCAGGATTATTGTTATACTGAACAGCTAACATCATAGGAGTCTTTCTATTCCTGTCGGCAGCGTTAACGTCGGCGCCATTTTCAATCAGGATTTTAAGAACTTCCGGATTATTGTTGTACTGAACAGCTAACATCATAGGAGTCTTTCTATTCCTGTCGGCAGCGTTAACGTCGGCGCCATTTTCAATCAGGATTTTAAGAACTTCCGGATTTTTACTATACCGGGCAGCATACATTAAGGGAGTCGTTAAAAAGTCATCGATAGCGTTGACGTTTGCGCCATTATCAATCAGGATTCTATGAATTTCAGGATTTTCACTATACCAGGCAGCATATTTCAAAGGAGTCATATCATTAATATCAACGGCGTTGACGTCGGCGCCATTTTCAATCAGGATTTTAAGAACTTCAGGATTTTCGTTATACCGGGCAGCATACATCAAGGGAGTCATTCTAAGTTGAAGGGCAACGTTAACGTCGGCGCCATTTTCAATCAGGATTCTAAGAACTTCAGGATTCTCGCTATACCAGGCAGCATACATTATGGGAGTCATTCCAGTACCGGCGTTTACATCCGCGCCTGCCTCTATGAGCCTGGTTACTTCTTCGATGTTTGAGTAACTTTTCAAGTTTAACAATTGTTTGGTAGCTATATCGCTGTTTTCTGCCGGATTAGGCGCGGCGGATGCGTACGCGGAACTTGTCAAAGTAGCCTCACAAAAAATAGCGCCCGATACGAAAAATACCAAAATAATCCAAATGAAACGGGAGTTCCTGACAATTACCTTGTCCTTACCAACTAGCAATATCTTCATTCTCCTTTATGTTGTGCAAACAGAAATATTGCGCGCAATAACCTTTTGCAAATACTTTTTGGTTCTGTCAATCGGGTCGTTGCGCGCAATGCTCTTACTTATCATATAGTTCTCAGTCAACAGACGTTCAATCCATCTTGATTCCAATTTTCACTACGTCATTCTTGTTATCAATATTAACCCGGAATGCTTCTTCGAGGTCGTTAAAGTTGAATTCGTCCGAGACAATTCCCGATACGTCTATCACGCCGCTTGAGATTGCGTTAAGGGCGACGGGGTACTGGTTCTTGTAACGGAAAATCGTGCGGATGTTTGCCACTTTTCCCATAAGTTTGGAAAAATCGTATTCCACCACTCCGTTTGGCGGCATCCCCACTAAGACTATCGTGCCTCCGCGCTTTACTACGAAAGGCGTTTGTTGCGTGGTTTTATTTGTCCCCGCAGTTTCCATCACCACATCAGCCCCTATACCGCCGGTGGCTTCAAGTATCGCCTTCGTAGAGTCCGTTCGGGACGCGTCAATGACTTTAGTTGCACCGAGTTTCAAAGCTGTCTCCAGCCTCTTTGGAATCACATCCACGATTGTAATATCAGCCGCTCCCCGGGCTTTGCACACAAGCAGGGAAGCAAGACCGATGCAGCCTGCTCCGAGAATTACAACTGATTGACCAAGCTCCACGCCTCCAACTTTCGCTGCTTCGAGACCGACAGCAAGAGGTTCTACCATCGCTCCTTCCTTCACGGACACGTTATCCGGCAGCTTGAATGCACGATGTGCGGGAAACGCCACGAAATTTGTAAAGATACCATGGTATGGCGGGGTCGCGAAAAATTCAACGTCCGGGCAAAGATTATACCGTCCGCTAAGGCAGAACTCGCACTTTCCGCATACGATGCCGGGTTCTAAAGCCACGCGGTCGCCAACTTTGTGTGTAGCAACGCCGGAACCTACCTCGTAAACCGAACCGGCGCACTCGTGCCCGAGTATGAAGTCGCCCTCCACAATAAAGTCTCCGATTCGCCCATGTTCAAAGTAGTGTATGTCCGAGCCGCAGATACCAACGTATTCTAATTTGACGACTACTTCGCCTTCTTTTGCCGACGGCATCGGCACGTCGCGAAACTCCATTTTTCTGATTCCAGTCATAAAAGCCGCTTTGTTTTTCATCTTGTAATTCCTCTCTAAACTCTAAGCTCCCAGTTCTAAGTTCTAAGTTCTAAGTTCTAAGTTCTAAGTTCTAAGTTCTCAGCTCTCAGCTCTAATCTCTAAGCTCTAAGCTCTAAGTTCTCAGCTCCCAGCTCTAAGTTCTCAGCTCTAATCTCTAAGCTCTAAGCTCTAAGTTCTCAGCTCCCAGCTCTAAGTTCTCAGCTCTAAACTCTAAGTTCTCAGCTCTAAGTTCTCCTACAGCAATCCGGCCTCTTTAAAAATAGCTATAAATTTCTCCACGTTTTCCTTTGTGATAAGCGGGTTGCCTATGTCCATGTCAATTTGAGCCGCTGTGCCAAGATACAATTTTTCCGCCGAGAACATCAACAGTTCCGCGAGGTCGTAAGGCGCCTGCAAACAGGTTGATGTCATGCGACCGCTTTGAATGAGCAGCAAAGCTTCAGGCGTGCCGTCAACTCCGTAAGCCAGGAGGTTGTCGAACTTTGCGTTGCCCTGTACTACTTCAAGGGCGCCTGCGGCCATATTGTCGTTCATTGAGATGACGGCGTCAATTTGCGGATTTGACTGCACCCAGTCCTCCATGTAGTTCATAGCTTGATCTTTGAACCAGTTTGCTATTTGCTCGCCTACTATCTGCACGTCCGGGCGTTTGTCAAAGAACTCAATCTGCCATGCGCGCCTGCGCTCGTCGGCGTGGAAATTGCCGGGAGGTCCGTTCAGCACTACTACCTTCGCGCCCTGAGGGATCTGGGTAAGCGCGAGATCGCAGTTCACTTTTGCCTGCAAGTACGGTGAGGCGTCGACAGAGTGGGAACCTTTGATGCCATCAATTCGGGCATTGGTTGTGATGGCGATTATTCCTGCCTCCACTACTTTCTCGACATACGGTCTCTGCGCCTCACCATTGTTCGGTTGGACGATTATGACGTCGAACTTGTTGGTGATGGCATTTTCGATCATGCCGTTCTGCCTTTCATCGTTGGACTCGCCGTTAAAAACGGAGAGCTCGATATTGGGATACTTTTTCGCCTCGGCTATTACCGAGTTGGCAAGCCATGCCGCAAACGCGTCGGCCTGCTCCCTGGCGATATACGCCACGCGGAATTTTTCCGCCGCTTGCGCCGTTCCGCCCATGACTAATGTCAAGGCTATAACCAGGGCGAGAATCAATGATATATGTTTCCGCATTACTACCTACCTCCTAAATATTTTGTATTAGTAAACGCTGCAAATGCCGCTTTTACGTCATCCTGAAGTTGCCTTATACCTTACGCTCGATGTCGCCGAGACTGCGCTTGGTGCGCCGTTTTCCTTTTGCCCATATATCGTATATCACGGCGAGAGCAATTATCGCGCCGCGCACTATCTGCTGGATGTAGCTATCCACTCCCGTGAGGTTCATTATGTTATCGAGGAAACCGACTATGAAAGCTCCGGCCATTGTTCCCGCAGCCGTGCCTATGCCGCCGGAGAAGCTCGTGCCTCCTATTATTGCCGCAGTGAGAGCCGTGAACTCGTAGTTTATTGCTCCGTTTGGCAGCCCGGCGTTGACACGGCTCATGAACAGCACGCCCGCGATTCCGACGAGCACGCCGTGAATGAAAAAAGCCTTGTACTTGATGCGATTCACGTTGATTCCGGACGCTGCTGCCGCTTCCTCGTTGCCTCCGATAGCATATATAGAGCGTCCGAATCTTGTATGTTTCAAAATATACCAGGTTGCGACAAATATACACACCATGAAGATTATTGGCGTGGGAACGTCGCCTATGCTTCCCTGACCCAATACGGTAAATCCACCAAGGCGCAGTATGTTCTGCCCTTTTGTGTATAACAGCGCCACTCCGCGCGCAACTGTCTGCATAGCGAGCGTGGCTATGAAGGGCGGGACCTTGAAGTTGGTTATCATTGTCGCGTTTATCATGTTGCAAATGACGCCTATCGCAATACCGACCGCGATAGCGAGCATCAACGATTCGGTCGCCTTGAAAGTTGCTACCGACAAAACGCCGGACAGTGCAATAACGGAACCGGCCGACAAGTCTATCATCCCGCATATAATCAATATCGTCTCACCGAAAGCGACTATCGTCGTCACCGACAACTGCCGTGATATGTTAGTGAGATTGTCGAACGACAGAAAATTCGGGTTACTCAGCGAACAGATTACAAATAAAACTGCCAGGACAAAAAAGATGCCTTGTTTCTGCATTATATTGCCGATTTTCTGTTTAATACCTGTATGTCCTAAACCATAACTATGCTGCTCCATACTCATACCTCTCCGCCTTTTCCATTGAACCGGTGGCGTATTTCATTATCAGTTCCTGCGAAAATTCGTCTTGCTTCAGCTCGCCGGTGACAGTGCCCTGACACATTACGTATATTCTGTCGCACATTCCAAGCAGCTCCGGCAGTTCGGACGAAACCATGACAACCGCTTTACCGGAATTGACGAGTTCCGTCATCAGCCGGTATATCTCGNACTTTGCGCCAACGTCAATTCCTCTCGTTGGCTCGTCTAAAATCAGCACATCCGGGTCGCGCAGCATCCATTTGGCGAGCACCACTTTCTGCTGGTTGCCTCCGGAAAGGGACCCTATCTGCGTTTCGAGCGTCGGTGTTTTTACTCTCATCCTCTCGAAAATGTTGCTGACTATAGAGTTCTCCTCGCTCACGTTAAGACGACCGCCATAAATCACTCGTTCAAGTGCGGCAAGCGTGCAATTTTCCCTGACGCTCCGCATTGGTATTATCCCGTACCGCCGACGGTCCTCCGACAGCATCACTACGCCGTTCTTTATGCAGTCCATCGGATGCCTGACTCTCACATTCCGCCCCGATACTCTGACGTTGCCGGAGTATATGGGGTCCAAGCCGAAGAGCGCTCTCATTACCTCTGTGCGCCCCGCCCCCATCAAGCCGGAGAAACCCACTATCTCACCCCTGCGCGCGTTAAATCCGACATTCGAGAATTTTTCACCTGACAATCCCTCAACCTCCAGCAGGATATCGCCAATGGGGACGGTCTCCTTTGGATAGCTTTTTTCCAGTTTGCGCCCGACCATCATTGCGATGACAGCGTCAATGTCCAGCTCGGACGCGGGTTTAGTCCCCACGGACTTACCGTCGCGAAATACCGTTATGTCGTCTGCTATTTTGAAAATCTCGTCCAGCTTGTGCGAAATGTAAATTATGCTGACGCCTCTTTCTTTAAGCGCGCGGATTTTATCGAAAAGAACTTCGACCTCTCTTTGGGTTATGGCGCTTGTCGGCTCGTCCATTATTATTATCTTACTGTTTTTTGAGACAGCTTTTGTGATTTCGAGCATCTGAATGTCGGAGATGGTGAGATCTCTCAGTTTTGTATCAGGAGAATAATGCAGTCCCTCCTGCCTCAGCAGGAAGTCGGTGCTTTCGCGGATGGTTTTCCAGTCCAAGCTGCCAAAAGAGTTAACAGGCCATTCGCCCACGTACATATTTTCCGCCACAGAGAACTCAGGTATATAATTCAACTCCTGGAATATCATGGATATTCCGAGCTTTCTCGCGTCAGACGGGTTGTTTATCCTGACGGGGGCGCCGTCAATGTAAATCTCGCCTTTGTCGGCTTGGTATACGCCATTAATTATCTTCATTAAAGTTGACTTGCCCGCCCCATTTTCGCCGCATAATACATGAACAGCGCCCTTGCGCACTGAGAAGTCAACATTATCAAGCGCCGTTACGCCCGGAAACATTTTTGTGACGCCGGAAACCCTTATTCGTTCTTTCTCTTCCATACAATCACCATCCACCCGATAAACATTATACAGCTGAATATAGCTTAACACACAATTTTTCAATTAGTCAAGAAATGTTAGTTCCTCTCTTATTCTTTGCATTAACGATTCAATTTTTTTCTTTCTTGTCTCACATTCCCATATTACAATCACCCGCCAGCCCATTTGTTCCAGAGCCGCTACGTTTATTTTATCGCGATCTATCGTTCGGTCAAGCTTTTTATTCCAATACTCTGTATTGGCAACAGGCCGGATTTTTGCATGACGACAAGTCGGGCAGCCATGCCAAAAGCAGCCGTGGACGAATATCGCTGTTTTATACTTTGGTAAAACAATGTCAGGATTCCCCGGAAGATCGCTCCTGTGTAATCGAAAGCGATAGCCCATGCTGTGGAGTAATTTACGCGCCACAATTTCCGGCGTGGTATTGACGCTGTGGACTTTTGACATAATATTACTACGTTCATTTGCATCAAACATATCAGACATTGCAATTCACTTTGTNTCTAATTCAATCCGCAGGCTCGGATCTGTTTCAACTTTNGCGATAATNTCGTTATATTTTTCAATAATGTCGGCAAGTTTGGAATTTCGTGTGGCGCCGTCGAATAAGCTGTGTTCGCTAATATTTGTGGATAGAAACTGCTGAATATCCCAAACTTCAATCCGCCCGCTCAGACCGGCGTCTGCGGCTAAATCAAGCGCCGTTTTTACGCGGTCATATATCGTGATGATAATAGGCAGACAACCGGCTCGGATATTTGCCTTGCATTTTTGTATCAACGGTTCGCCCGGCGCCGTCGTACAGTGGAGAATAGTACTACTAATCACAAAATCGCCGCTTCGGTTTGTCGGAGAATCCGCAACGGAAGCGCCGTATACATGGAACTTGTCTGCTGGTAGTATGACAGATAGCTTGGCGCCAACAAGATGTTGCACGATAGCGCCTAAATACTGGGTTCCAGGATTTTGCTTTTGGCGTTTTCTTGCCTGCTCAAACAATTCTTCAAAACTTGCGCCAATCGTTCTGGACGGATCAACCATGAGAGTAAAAGGTTGATTGCGGAAATATTCGCGAATCTGCTCCGCCCAATATGATTCTATGGCTTCCAAATCAACGTCCTCGTTCTCATGCCACTCATTCAGAAATTCAACGTACTTTATCATTAAGCCTATATTGCCGCGACTTGTGCGACCTCCTTCAGAAGCCAAAGTTTGGGTTATACCATGTTCGCTGAGTATTTTTTTCAAATTGGCGCCGCCAAGCCCAGCAACCTGCCCTTTATTCTCTGTGAGAAAATCGTCTGGATTGAGAGGAAAAGATTTGGAACGGATAATTCTGGTCAATTGTATAAGCAAGGAAAGCGGTCCTTTTGTAGCTGTTTTGTACACGGTTTGGAACTCACTCACTAATGATGAGGATTCCGATGAAGTTATTTTAGCTGAGTATTCGTAGTTATTTGGTCTCACGGTTCTCACAATAAGCTGCCTCCGCCAGTTTTGTTAAAAAAGAAATGCCAATATACGTTGCTACGGGTATAACAACAGCGTCTCCCATAGCTTTATATCCATCGTTAAAAGTGTCCGGCAAAACAAAGCTATCCGGCGCCCCCATTAACCGTGCTGCTTCGCGCGGGGTCAATAGACGGGCTTGCGTTTTNCCATTTTGTTTTACAANTACGAACTGCTTGCTGCTACCGCCTTCCGGCGTCCGTAAGCANCCGGCTACTCCATCGAAGCGCAATTCCAAACACTGTTTCCCGTCNCGTGTCCTNCGATAACCAGTGGCAACAACATTTTCCATGCTGTCAAGCATCTCTTTATGTCGTGGAGGAATAAGACGCAATACGTCATTCTTATCGTAGGGAATAGAATAGTCTATAATGTCGCATAAACCTATCTTNCGTTTTTCAGGTTTTTCGGCTTTCCACCATATCCATTCAGGCAAATCGTTTCCAAGAGCGGCGGCGGTTTTGCTGTGCAGCCAATTCGGTTGAGTATCCACCAGTTCAGATGGAATTGCAATNTCNTTTCTCACTGCGATNACAAACACGCGCGGCCTTGATTGAGGGACAAAGTGAACAGCGTCTATTAGTATAGCGCCGCTTTTATAACCGAGATTTAGTAAAGCATAATGCAGCTTCGTGTAATTCTTGCCTTGATTGGCGGAAAGCAACCCCGCGACATTTTCTATTAAAAGAACTGAGGGGCGNTGCAGCATTTCTCTCAAAATACGGAGCCATTCCCATATCAACCCGCTACGAGCGGCGTCAATGCCGCCTAATGAACCGGCTAGCGACAAATCCTGGCAGGGAAAACTTGCCCAGGAAAGATGAGCGTGAGGGAGAGTGGCGCCTTTGATATTCTTTATGTCGTCCAGAACCAGATGATTGCTTTTATTATTCGAACGGTAAACTTCTGCTTTTTTTTCGCTTATATCGTTCGCCCATATTGGATTAAACATTCCTTTTAGTCCATAGGCAACCAGACCGCTCCCCGCGAAAAATTCGTGCATTGTCCAGGGAGCGTGGGACAAATCTATTGGTGATTTATTTTCTTGATTTACCATTGCCATTTTTTCTTTCATTTTTATTCGATAAAAAAGTTTCCATGCTGATGTCACCACTCAATTTCATCAGGGTAATTGACACCTATCAGATTTGGTATTTTTTATTATAATCATCCGCCTCATCACTCCTGTTTAGTACATAAACATTAATAACGCTAATTTTAGTTGTTTTCTTTTAAAATATTACTGTCATTTTCATTATTTTACACTTATTTTTCCTCAAAAAGAAAGTTTGGTTAAAAATTGGGTAATTGCGAGATTGTATCTATCGCCCACAGCGGAATGTTCAGTAACCAACCTTCATCTTTATAATCCGACACGCTCGTCCGTATAGAAAGTCNGGGNTTAAATTTTTCACGATAAGCCTTCAGGCTCTTGGCCTGCAAATTGACCTCGGCTTTTACTTCGACGGGTATTATGTCGCTTCCGTTATCAATGACAAAGTCAATTTCGGCGCTGCCCCGGTCATTCGTCCAATAATAAGTCTCGATTCCCTTCAGGGTTGCGAGTTGTTGCAGGACATACTGCTCCGAGAGCGCCCCCTTAAACTCCCTGAATATATAATTTCCATCAAGCAAGGTATCCTGCCGTAATCGCGTCATACAGGAAAGCAGCCCTATATCAAGGTAAAACAGCTTAAAAGCTTTTAAATCCTCGTATGCTTTCAGGGGAATTCCGGGCGCTGTCACGCGATGCACTTTATGGACAAGTCCGCAATCAACAAGCCACAACAGCGCTAACTCATACTCTTTTGCCCGCGCTCCCTCTTTAATCAAACCATAAATAAACTTTTTATTCTCTTTTGCAAGTTGCGCCCCGATGCTGTTCCAAAGCATACGAATGCGGGGGACAACTTCGAGGGGCGCGTGCTTTGAAAAATCCTGTTCGTAAGCTGCTAAAACCCGCTGTTGTATTTCCCGCGCTTC
>JGI24702J35022_10001021_pt1 | contig 17529 bp, 14 predicted proteins | sample TergutTh196P4_FD_35022 | JGI IMG/M metagenome (IMG submission 35022)
GGATATTGTCCGTTCTATGACGGAACCCGTTGTCATGCTTCGATAGGATTTAGTAAGATATTTCCAAGTGTATGGAATCAAGAAACTTTTTGCACACACAAACAAGAGTTTTATTTTTGCATATTTTTTAAGCGCTACCGGAGATATATTCTTCGGAATGTAAAATAGAATTGTGGCGGTGAATTTATAAAGAGGTTACCATGTTTGTTAGTACGTTGGACAAGGTTATATCATCTTGATTTGATTGGTGTTCGGCGGCATCCACAGTGTCGCCTGATAACCTATAGTATAACAAAAGAAAAGCGAAACCTGTAACCGGTGATAATAATAGGATTAGTATAACTATGAAAAGACTAATAGATTTAAAAATAATTTTATGAATAAGTATGAATAAGAATGAAACAAAAACTTAGCGTTTTTCTTGGCATAACAATATTTGCAATTGTTATTACATGTGCTTTGTACGCATTAGGAGTTTTTACATATGAGACCATGCATAAGAACATAGAATTTGCAGAAGGAGAATATTTGTATACAGGAACAATGCTTGAGGGGAAATTCAGCGGCACAGGCGAACTTGTTTGCAGCGATGGCGATCGTTATAAGGGCGGTTTTTCCGGCGGAAGATTTCAGGGAGAGGGAATATTTTATTCGGCGGGTGGCTGGCGCTATGAAGGCTTATTTCATAAAGGTCAAATTATCGGGAAGGGAGTGTATTACGGAAGTAATGGAGGCAAGTTGAGCCAAAATACCGATGGAATACACGATTACCTGGCGCCATCGAACTGGCGTTACACAGGAAATATTGGAGAATGGGGACAAACAGGAAAAGGCAAATTTATATATATAAACGGCGCCATATACGAAGGTGAGTTTGTAAGAGGATTGGCGGAAGGTCAAGGTCGTTACATAAGCCCTGATGGATGGACTTATGACGGTTCTTTTAAACAGGGCGCATTTGAAGGAACCGGAACAATAAAAACAGAAAAAGGCGAAACCATCACCGGTACTTGGAAAAGAGGAGTGTTTATTTTAGCCAATGAATAAAATAAAATGGATTAGCATAATACGAATTTCCGCGCTTCTACTGATATTGATTTATCATTTTTTTAATGATATATTGCCCGGCGGTTTTATCGGAGTAGATGTTTTTTTTACGCTTTCCGGATACCTTGTTACCTTATCAATAATAGATGAATACCAAAAATACGGCAAGTATAGTTTTTTCCACTTTGTTAAACGGCGTTTTACGCGCCTTTATCCGCCGCTTTTACTTGCGATACTTTTTACGCTTCCTTTTACCTTAATGCTTTCTCCTGATTTTATCGCAGGAATTGGCAGGCAGATTTCCGCAGCCCTTGGTTTTATTACCAATTACTACGAAATCTTCAGCGGCGGTTCTTACGAAGAAAAATTATTACCGCACCTGTTTGTACACACATGGTTTTTATCAGTACAAGTGCATCTTTACCTTTTATGGGGTCTTGTTTGTGTGGTCACTACATTGTGGGTAACATGGCGTATCAATAGAAGAAATAAAATTCATTCGGATAAAGGCGTTTATTGTTTAAGGAGAAAACTCTTTATACTATCAATTGCCGGAGCTATTTTTTCTTATTTGCGAATGCAGGCGCTTTATAATAATATTTTATCCGATCCATCTGTTGCTTATTTTGATACCTTTGCCCGCGCTTTCCCATTTTTAATGGGAGCAGCGACAGGGGCGCTTTTTACTTATACACCCAACAAACAAGAAAACATATCAACCACTCATACAAATGCAAAAAGGATAATTCTAATATGTGTATTAGCCGCTCAAATAACCGTGTTGTTTAAACTTGCCGGCTATCTTCAATTCTCCAGCGAGGAAACTTACCGCTTTGGAATTGTCATTACAGCAATTCTAACATGTTTAATAATAATTTTGGTTAGAATATTACATTGTTTAATTTACAAAATTAAAGAACCGACATTCATTACCATACTTGATAAGCTGTCTTATAATATATACTTGTTTCATTGGCCCTTGTACATTGTTTTTTTCTATTTTATCACGAACAATCTTGTGTCGGTTGGATTATCTTTGGCAATTACAATTATACTTTCTGTGTTAGTATATTATGTGTTTGAACAGTATTTTAGCAAACAACACAGGTCTGTATTTGTCAATTCGCCTGCTCTGCGCAGGTTAAATTCCATTGTAATAATTTTATTTGTCCTGCCTGTTGTTTTGATTAATAGTTTTATATTAATAAATGCACCGAAAACTTCGTTATTAGAAGAACAAATTAGAACAGGTAATCTTTATCAGGATATTGATAGAATAAAATCGGTGAACAATATGATAAACGCTATAAATAGCAGACCTTTGATTCTTTCTAAGCAAATGATGGCGCTTGGCACTTCGACAAGAGGGTTAGATGTTTTGACAAATCCTATATCTAATCAATCAATGCCGGTTGAATATTATGAATTGCTTCCTCTAAACGAATATGGTATATTATTCGGCGCTACTGTTATAGGGGATTCTATTTCTCTTAGTGCGCGTAGAAAATTGATTGAAGCCATACCTAATTGTTTTGTGGATTTGGAAATATCACGCGAAATTTGGCAAGGCTATGAGGTTATGATGAATTTGCATAAAAATAACAGTTTAAGGGAATATGTTGTGATATCGCTTGGAACCAATGCACATAAAAATTCGATAGAATATATTGATAAAATTATCCGGGATATTCCGCCAGGACACAGGTTGATCTTTGTAACACCTTATCTTGGAACCTGGAACGAGACACGGATTAACTATAAAACTATGAAATATGAACAGGAATTACCAAAACAGCATCAATTTGTCACAATAGCTGACTGGGCGGCAATAGCCGAATCCAATCCTCATATTTTGGACTCGGATAAAATACATATCGGTAAAATGGAAGGTATTAATATGTTTGTTAATTGTGTTATTGATGCTATAGATCGCGCCGGCAAAAAACCAGCAAAGCAAAGTAAAGGATAGGAGTTGGTGAGATTAGACTAACCTCTGTGGATGGTTTGTAGTTTGTAATAGGGAAAAGCAGAGATATTTTACTCTGTAAAAATATTATTAAATGTATAGGAGTATAAAAAAATGAAAAAAATAATACGAATAATTAGTCTATGTGCATTATGCGCAATAATTTGCAGTTCATTGCTTGCGCAGGATCCAAAAGAAAAACAGCCTCAAAAACAAAGTGAAAACAAAACTTCAAATAAAAGTCAAGATAGTACTACTAATCTGACTTTGCCGGGGCTTTATGTTGACGGTGCTTTTCATAGCAAGATGGACTTATATGACACAGTTTACTGGATTGCACAAAATGCACAGAGCGACGGAAATTACACAATTGTCATTGGAGAAGATGCGGCCTCTCCAAGCATTACACTTGATTGCGGCGGCAAGAAGGTGTCCATTTCGCTTAAATCTTCGGGTGGTGAGCGAAAAGTAACATTTGCTACAAGAAGTCCTTCTATCTATTTGTTCACAGTTAAAACAGGTGTTACCTTTATTCTTGAAGAAGGAGTTATGTTAGTCGGGCTGCAAAGTGCGAGTAGACCGCTGGTTGGAGTTGACGGTGGCGAATTTATTATGAATGGAGGTGTCATTAAAGATAGTATAGTAGATTCTGGCAAGCTTGGGGAGCTATATTTTGGTGGTGGGGTATATATATCAAGCGGTATATTTACAATGAATGGCGGAACAATTAGCGGAAACTCTTCTACCGGTGGCGGTGGTGTGTATGTAGGTAATGAAGGCGCATTTACGATGAACAACGGCACAATCAGCGGAAATACCGGTGGCGGTGTGTGGGTACATTCCGGCAGATTCACAATGAACGATGGCGCAATCAACGGAAATAAAAGTACCAACTACCGATACTTAGACCAACCCAGCAAATTGATGGGTGGTTACACCGGTGGCGGGGTATATGTGATAGGCGGTACATTTAAGATGAGTGGCGGTATAATCAACAATAACTATAGCGAGTTTGGTGGCGGCGGTGTGTGTGTGGAAAGCGGCAGTGGAACTTCCGGTGGTATGTTTGAGATGATTAATGGTACAATCAGTGGGAATAGTTCTCCTAGAAACAACAGCGGCGGGGTATATGTGGGTAAGGGAGGTACGTTTACGATGAACAACGGAACAATCGGCGAAAACACCGGTGGTGTGGGTGTTTTTGGTGGTACATTTAAGATGACCGATGGTACAATCATAGGAAACACCAAACTTGGGGTTAGTGTAGGCGGGACGGCTTCGTTTGTTGGTAATACAGGAAGTATCCCCTCTCGTAGTATCCTTGACGCCACGAAGCACGGCGGTATATTCACGATGGTAAACGGCACAATCAGCGGGAATAGGTCGGGCGGAGTGTATGTGTCGGATTATTCTAAATTTGTGATGACTAATGGCGTAATCAGTGGGAATACTGCCAGTAATGGCGGTGGAGTGCATATTGTTGTTGGTGGTACGTTTGAAATGACCAATGGTACAATCAGCGGGAATACTGCCACAGACTCCGGTGGTGGTGTTTTTGCGGGTGGCACGTTTATCAAATCCGGTGACGGTGGAATTATCTACGGCTCAGATGCGACGAAAGAGCAGGCTAACAAAGCAAATAAGTATGGACACGCTGTTTATTCCAAAAACGGAAGCCGCGACACCACCGCGCGTGTGAATATGGCGCTGGATAGCACGAAAGTAGGCGCGGCTGGTGGTTGGGAATAACTAATCAGATAAAGAGAGGGTAAAAAACGTATCCTTACAATTATGTTCTATTTGAGTGAACAGTTTGTGGTTGAACGCGAATTAAAAAAGTTTAATGAAACAAAAATTATAACATTAGGAGAGTACAAAAAATGAAACATTTAACAACAGCAGTAGTAATTTTAATGTTAGGACTTACGGCTGTATTTGCGCAGAATACAGGAAAGACAAAGGGTTGGCCGACAGCTATATTAGCTAAACGTGGATTTCCCAATTTAAAACAGCCTGCCGGAGTACAGTCGTCATACACGGTTGATGATAGGGATTATCTTATAGTGTATATGACCGGTGCAAATAAAAATACTTTTCAAGGGCTTAAACAGCAAATTGAGAAGGTAACAGGCAAACCAATGCAAAGTTTTAAAGGTGTAGATTCGACAATTGTTTTCTGGTCTACAAATATGTACTCATCACCTTCCGGGTATGGGGCATTTCTTTCTCCCCTGCGAGGTAATTTTCTTGAATTAACAATTTATGAAAATATTGGAGACGAATGAAATATTGCAAAAACACTAAATTTGACGTTTTTTCAATATTTGTTGGTGAATTTTTAAGTGGTAGAGCCTCAAATTTTTCAGGCTCTACCTTCAAAATAGATAAAAAACAGGACTAAAAAGAATTATTCCAAGACGGGCTTTTTAACTATAAGTCCTTTAATAAAAAATTTTTAATAATTTTAGGAGAGTACAAAAATGAAACATTTAACAGCAGCAGTAATAATTTTAATGTTAGGATTCACGACTGTATTTGCACAGTCTTATATAAATTATACAGGAGATAGAAAGGGTTGGCCGGCAGCTCAATTAGCTCAATATGGACTTTCCAATTTAAACCAGCCTGCCGGAGTACAGTCGTCATACAAGACTTATGGTGATGATGATAATCTTTACGTGTATATGGCCGGCGCAAATAAAAATACCTTACAAGAGGTTAAACAACAAATTGAGAAAGTGATAGGTAAGAAAATGAAATCCGATAAAAAAGGCTATAGCATACTTTTACCTCACCGGCAAGACCGCAGGCTATCACTTATATTAAAAGGTGATTTGCTTACAATGCAAATTGAGATACAGTTGTTGAGGTAATGGATTATTAAATAGGAAGTCTACTAAATCATAAGGCTGATAGAATATATTAAATAACCAAAAAAATAAAATATAATTATAAGGATAGCGGCAATGCAAAACTTTATATTAATAAATAAAATTAAAGACTTGTATAAAAAAACTGTGGTAAAAGCGCCAAGGATGACTTTTGGCGTAATTTCCGGGCTATTCATTTTATGCCTGTTTATTTTTAACCCGCAGTTTTTTATAACTGAAAATTATACAGTTTTCGATGCCCTATCGCCATTATACAAGGGAAGCGAACAAACCCCTAAACATTTGCCTATAATAGTTGATGTAGACAGGGCGACGCTTAATGCTTTTGGACAAAATTCGCTGCCGCGCTATGTGCTTGCAGATATGATTTTCCAAATAGCCTCAAGCGGCGCTGTTGCAATAGGGCTTGATATCAATTTGTCATCTAAAGATATAGTATCGCCGGTTGAAATCATTAGGGCCTTAGAGCGGAACAAAAAAATAAAGGGCAGCTTCAGCGGAATTCCCAAAGACTTGCAGGACAATGATGCCTATTTAGCCAGAATAGTTCAACAGACACCGACAGTACTTGCCGCATATGTTGATCAAGGCTCAGGCAGAATAAAATCTGATGTTCAAGGACTTCCTGTCGAATTTGTCATAAATTTTATAGAAGATAATACGGACTGGTTTGATAATATACAAAGCCGCCAAGGCATAATATTTCCGGTTGCAACTCTTGCGGAAAATTCTCCTGTGGGTATTGTGGATTTCAGAGCAGACGGGGACGGGAAAATCCGCCGGGTTCCGCTTTTCACAAAAGTTGATGAAAAACTGTATCCGGCAATGGCAATCAGAGCATTGATGATGGCGGAAAAAACCAAACAATTAATTCTAAACATAGATGCCAGGGGAATGGCATCTGTTATTGTAGGGAAATATTCTATTCCTGTTAGCAGACGAGGCACTGTTAGATTCCCATTCACTCCGGGGAAAAACAACTATGAGTATATAAGCGCTATTGATGTGATTGAGAATAGAATTCCAAAGGACAAATTAGAAGGCAGAATGGTTTTTATTGGAAGCATGTCCATGCTTGGACTTAACAGGGTGAACAAACCATCTGATATTTTTTATTCTACGACAGAATTGCATGCGGCGACCTTAGACGCAGTCATGTCGCAAAACAGAATACGTGCACCGAAAAATTCAACCCAAATTCAAATAATTCTGATCCTTTTTGCAGCGGTGATCCAATTATTTGTGAGCAGGCGGTTCACATTCAAAATTTATTTAACAAGTGCATTCGGCATAGCAATAGTGATGACCTTATCAATTAGTCTGTTGTTTACAAAAGGATTATTTCTGACACCGATGTGGGTTTTCTCTGTACTATTATTGATGCTGGCTGTTGAATTGTGTATTCTGGGTATACGCAGTGTATATGAAAAAAATTCCATATATAATACATTTTCAAAATACGTTTCTTCGGATATCGTAAAAATTCTGGTACGCAACAATTCACATCAGATAGACGGCAAAGAGCAAAATCTGTCTGTGATGTTTGTAGATATCCGCAGATTTACCTCCATATCCGAAGTTATGAAGCCTAACGATATAGTAGACCTATTGAACAATTACTTTACTTTTGCATCAGGCATAGTTAAAAAATACAGTGGTACAATTGATAAGTTCATGGGTGATGGGATGCTCGCATTCTGGAACGCGCCTGTTGAGATAGAAAACCATCAGTCTTTAGCCCTTAATGCCGCGCTTGACATGCAGAAAAAACTTGCAGGGTTTAACAAAGATATAAAAGATCTTTTTAATTTAGAAATTGAAATAGGCATAGCCATTCACAGCGCACCTACATTTGTAGGGAACATAGGCTCGCAGCATCTTCTAAGCTATACGATTATCGGTGATTCTGTGAACTTAGCCAGCAGACTCGAATCTATGTGCAAAATTTATGGTGTGGGAATAGTGATTAGCGAGACTATAAAGGATGCGGTGAGCGAGGATTTCTATTTCCGCTATATTGATAAAATAAAAGTATATGGAAAGACCCAGCCAATCGGAATATATATGCCAATGTATAAACAGGATGCTGATGCTATGGCTGAGGAACTAAGTAAATATGAACAAGCAATAAATCTGTATCTTTCTATGAATTTTGAAGATGCATTGAAAGCGTTTAATGAATTGTCAGCAGGCAGAACTAATTCGGTTCTTTACAATCTGTACATCTCACGGATAGAGCACTTTATTGAAAATCCGCCGGAACAAGACTGGGATGGATGTTTTACGTTTTTGAATAAATGACATTAATTTTTTTTGTTATATTAAAATATAACTTTAAATGGGTGTTTTACGTTTTTGAGTTTATGGTTGGATGCGAATTAAAAAAGTTTAATGAAACAAAAATTATAATATTAGGAGTATCAAAATGAAACATTTAACAGTAGCAGTAATAATTTTAATGTTAGCCTTTGGGTCTTGCGCCGGAGGCGACTCAGAAAAAGATTTTGAGGTACAACCCATAGATGGCGGCAAATCTGCAGAGATAACAAAATACATAGGATCAAAGTCAGATGTAAAAATTCCGTCAAAAATACAAGGATTACGTGTTACCCATATTGGCAGCTACGCATTTAGCAATAAAAATCTTGTCAGCGTAATAATCCCCAACAGCGTTACCACTATTGGGAGTGGTGCGTTTAGGAACAATAAATTGACAGATGTAACCATACCAAATGGAGTTATAGCCATTGGGGGAGAGGCGTTTATTGGCAATCCGCTAAACAGCGTAACCATCCCAAGCAGTGTTACTGAAATAACCAAGTGGTGGAATGAAAGTTCGACTCCGTATCGTTGGGAAGGAGCGCCATTCCCTAATATGCCTGACTCTATGTTCACAGAGCAAGGCAGCCGCAGCAGCGAAGACAGCCGTGGGAATATTAAGCTAAACAACCTCACAGGTAAGTTTATACCTGGCAACTATATCTACAAAGATGGTAAATGGAGTAAAAAATGAAAAAGAACATTTTATTGTTTATTATGGCAGCCCTTCTGAGCGGGTGCGCTTCAAAACCGGCGGTAAGCGCTCCGGTTTCATTGGAAGATGCAATACAGGCGGCTGCACGGCAAATGAATTCAAAGCTTTCGGCTGACACAAAAGTTGCCATTATTAGCGTAGGGTCATCATCGCAGCAGCTTTCAGAGTATATTATCAACCAGTTAGAAACGGAGTTAGTCAACAATACAAAATTAGTAGTGGTTGACCGCGCCAATTTAGACAAGATAATCGCCGAACAGGGCTTTCAGCTTTCGGGATATGTGAGCGACGAGTCTGCAAAAGAAATCGGGCAGCTTTTGGGCGCAGGCGCTATTGTAACCGGTTCTTTTACCAATTTGGGTGAAGTTTATCACCTTGTATTAAAAGCCATCAATATGACAACTGCCGCAATTGCGGTTTCACATTCGGCAGATGTTACTAAGAGTGTCCGCATAGAAACTATGCTTGCCTCAGGCGGTGGAGCAGGTGCACTCACGGATGGCAAAATTGTCCCTGAGAAAAAAGAAATTGTTCAGCCGACCAATACCTACAAGATTGGCGATAAAGGTCCGGCAGGCGGGATTGTATTTTATGATAAGAGAAACAACTCTGGTGGTTGGCGGTATTTGGAAGCAGCTCCTGCTAATACGGAATTCACAGCGCAATGGGGAAGTGTTTCTGCATATGATATCAAGACTGATACAGATGTAGGTACTGGGAAAAACAATACGCAACATCTTAGTACATTGCTTGAACAGCGTGGAGAACTAACCAGAGCCGCCCATCGTACTACCCAACTTAATATCAACGGATATAATGATTGGTTTTTACCAAGTAAATCCGAACTTGCCTATATGTATATAAATCTCAAAGAGAAAGGACTTGGCGACTTTGGAGAAGGCTATTACTGGTCATCATCAATAACGCTGGGTGTAGGAGGTTGGAAGTCTGCATGGGCGCAGAGATTCAGTGACGGCTCCGAGCAAGGTGGAATGATCCATAACACACATCAAACATATTCAGTTCGAGCCATCAGGCAGTTTTAACAATTGTGTAAAAGGGTCTTGTTTAGGTATTTAGGAACGGTGATAGTTTGGTAATAGTATAATTCCATAAATTGATATTAAAGAATACTCTCCCACAAAGAAAGTATTCTTATAAAATAAAGAACATTAATAATTTATTAAGGAACTCTATATGAAACATATAACTTTTATTCTGATTGCTCTTTTTATTCCATATGCCGTATTAGGAAAAACAGATGCTAAAAAGATTTATATCACTCCATTTAAAGTTATTTCTTACGAGGAATATGCAGAAAATATAGCAGACGAAGTACGCGACTACATGGCTGAGTCTTTGGTTTCTTCATATTCACTTATAAGCGATGATGAAGTAAGGGTTTTTCTTAGCAATGCAGAAATGAATCAGCTTATGGGCGCGAAGCATGACAATTTAGAGAAACTCGCTTCAGCCATTCAAGCAGATTATCTGATTTACGGAGACATACATGTAGATACGTCTATAAGAATAACAGCTTCCTTACTGCATGATGGTTCGATTGTAAATACAGGAGAAATCTCTTATTCAAAACATGAATATACAGACAGGGCAGCCAGAGCCTTAGGGAAATTTCTTATTACAGACAGACAAAAAATAGGCGGATTTTTAGGGGAAAAAGACCCTCGTGAAGAATTTAAAAAAGAAATAGAAAAATTAGAAAAAAACATGGGCAAAATAGAAGCCGATTATATCAAGGGCTCTGCGTCAATAAAATCAGCTTCGGAATGGCGCGACATTTCACTTTCATATTCGCCTATAATGAGGCTGGGGGGAAGCAGTTTCGGAATGTTTAGCCCCATGAACGATTATGCAAAAAAACTATATGATCCGTCTTTTCTTGTTATGTATGACATATTTCTTTTGCGCTATAAGGATCCGGTAGGCGATGGGATAGATATCTACGTGCGCGGAACTTATAGAAGATTCAATATTTCAGAATCGAACATACATAATGCGAAAATATCAGCTAATTATAAAGATAATATAGGCGACTTTATGTTTCCCGGTCCGGGCGAAAATGCCTGGCTTAATATTTATAGCGGCGATATAGGACTCCGTTTTGTAGGTTCTTTTTATTTGTTGCGCTCTGCAATAGCCTTATACTTAAACGTAGCTTCGCGTTTTAATTATGCAGTAAGAAACCAAAAATCTTCAGGCGCAAACAATGTTTCATTTACTAAATGGGGTGTTGTGGGCGGAACAGGAATTGAAATATCGCTTATGCCTTATATTGGTTTGTTTACGGAATTCAATATAGGTTATGTTCCTATGGGCGAAGATAAAATAAATTTTGATGGACCTCAAGTAATAGCCGGTCTTACCTTTAGAATTAATCATTGGGAATAGGTGAAATAAATATGAAAAATAAACTTATACTCTGTTTTATGGTCATTATTCTGCCATATTGTGCATGGGCTAAATCCCAAAACAAAACATTTATCAACGGCTTCACTGCGGACAGCACAATTTCAGATATGAAGATAAGCGCCGACAGTATTTTAAAAGAAGAATTTCTAAACGCCGGTTATCACATAGCTGATATTGGTGCAATACGCGCCGGACTTTCAACTACAGAACTAAAAATGATTTTAGGTTCTAATGATGAAAAGAGTCTTAAAAATATTATGGCATCAGGCGATGTTGATTATATTGTGTACGGCTATATCCGCTCGAGAAATAACTACATATTTATTACAGCAAAAATGTTAGATAAATCAGGCGGCGAGGCAAAGCTGGGGAGAGTTAAAACCGTTAGCATAAGAAAAGAATTACTAAACAATGAAATATCAAAAGATTTTTTCAGAGAGGCTTGTACTCTTTTGTCAAAATATCTTATAACAGGCAATACAAAAAATGTTCTTAAATTTCAAGATAAAATGTTGGAAGAAGAAAGGCGTTATGAAATAGCTCAAAGGCAAAAACTATTAACAGCAGAAGAAAAAGCAGACGATGAAATTTATAAAAGAAATATTGAAAATTACAAAATAAAAAGAAAAGAAACCATAACCAAACATGACTCTGTTTTAAGAGCGGCTTTTAATCCGTATACAATAATAACAGATAATGATGAATTTAATGCTTCTTTTAAAGAAGGATACCAGTTTTTTGTAGAATGGGATATCCCTTTTTTTTCATATAAGCGGAATTTAGATCTAGTCGTGCGCTATACAGCCCGTTATTTCCCCGCAAACACAAACAATCCGTTGCCCTCTGATTTTCTTGATGAAAAGCGGCTGAAAGACTGGGAGAAAGGCAGGACTGTATTTAATGCTTTAGATTTTGGATTTAGGCTCAAACTTAATTTTTACTTTTTAATGACACAGTTTGATCTTTATGCAATAGGCGCTATAGGCGGGAATGCAGGTTCTTTTAATGCTTTCGGCGGCGGCGGAATAGAAATAGCTTTTTTCCCATATATTGGTTTTTTTGCAGAATATAACAGGGGCTGGTCATCTATCGGAGAACAAAACATCAATGTTGAAAATAATAACCAACTTCTGATAGGTGCGACTTTACGCATTTGATGTTTCGGATGCCTGAAAGTTTTTCTTAAAAGGTTAAGGCATCCGAACACGACCGGGAAATGCCTTGTATCTACAATCTAAAAATAAATTAATTCCCACAAAATAATCCTTGAAAAAAAAATTTTGATTGAAACTGTAAAGACAAGGCAATGCCTTGTCTCTACTACTAGAATAATAATACAGGTACTAATTTGAAATTCATTGCAGATCTACACATACACTCACATTACTCAATGGCAACAAGTAGTAAACTAACGCCGGAGTATTTGGAATATTGGGGCAGACTAAAAGGTATAAATGTAATAGGAACAGGTGACTGCATCCACCCAGGCTGGCTTAGTGAACTGGCGGAAAAACTCGAACCAACAGAGAACGGTTTCTTTGTATTAAAAGACTCATACAGACTCGAAGAATCAAAAAGACTCAAACATGAAAATATTCCAGATAGAGTGTACTTTATACTAACAGGTGAAATCAGCAGCATATACAAAAGGGACGATAAAGTACGCAAGGTTCATAATCTTACGGTATTTCCCGACATGGAATCACTTATTAAAGTACAAAGAAGACTTGATGAAATAGGAAATATAAGATCCGACGGTAGACCCATACTTGGTCTTGATTCACGAATAATTCTTGAAATGGTCTTGGAATCCTCTGAAAAATCATTTCTTATTCCTGCGCATATATGGACGCCATGGTTCTCTGTACTTGGATCAAAGTCCGGATTTGATACTCTTGATGAATGTTACGGAGATTTGACAAAGCATATATTTGCAGTTGAAACAGGTCTGTCATCCGACCCGCCCATGAATTGGACATGCAGCTTTCTTGATAATTTTCGATTAGTATCAAACTCGGATGCTCATTCTCCCGAAAAATTAGGAAGAGAAGCTAATCTTTTTGATACCGAATTGACCTATGACGGAATATATAACAGCCTTAAAAATGATAAGGGATTTACAGGAACTGTCGAATTTTTTCCTCAAGAAGGAAAATATCACTATGACGGTCATAAAAAATGTTCCATAATGTTGAACCCATTAGAGACAGCTAAGCATGAAGGTATATGTCCTGTATGCGGCAAAGAGGTTACAAAGGGTGTTATGTATCGGGTTGCGGAGCTTGGTGACAGGAACAGCGATCCTTTTTTAGATACAAAAGAGTATCATTATATTACACAATTGCCGGATGTTATAGCAGAGATAAAAAAGCAGAGAAGCAGCAGTTCAAAGAGTATTACTTCTGAGTATATGAATATCATTAACCAATTAGGATCTGAGTTTCACATATATCTCAACTCGCATATAGATGAAATTTCATCTGCAGGCGGAGAGCTCCTTGGAGAAGCTGTAAGGCGTTTAAGGAACGGCGAGATAAATATATCCGAAGGATTTGACGGAGAGTTCGGTACGGTAAAAGTATTTCATGATGGGGAAATTGATTCTTTCAGGTATTCGCCTCTTTTTAGGGATTCATCGGTTCATGAACCGGTATTACAACCCAAACATTCCATGGAATTTGATATTAAAGAATTTAAAGAATTAGTTGCAATAGAAAATCAAAATCGTTTAAATCAAAACAAATCGCATACACAAACAGAATCTAATAGGGAACTTACTGCGGAACAAACCGATGCAGTAACACATATAGGTTCTTCATGCTTAATAATAGCAGGACCGGGCTCCGGGAAAACAAGGGTTTTGGCAGAGCGTGTAAAGTATTTAATAAATGAAAGATTCGCTCTCCCCGCGGAGATAGCTGCATTGACATTTTCTAAAAAAGCGGCAGACGAAATCGCAGAGCGTATAAGCAGAGATATGGAGCTTCAAGATATTACAATATCAACTATACATTCCTTCGGACTCTCAATATTAAGAAATAATTATGAAGACTTTGGACTTAAGGCGGATTTTTTAATACTAAGCGATGATGAAAGATCGGATATTGTCAGAAGTCTTAATATAAAGGATAAAAAAAATATATCAAAATATTTAAAGGAGATTTCTAAATACAAACAGGGTATAGTTCATGACTTGGCTACTGTCATTGCGGGCTCTGACCCGCAATCTCCCTCAGGTATCATTCATGACTTAGATACCATTGCGGGCTATAGCCCGCAATCTCCCACAGGCATTGTTCATGACTTGAATAATGAAATTTTATCTGAGTACCAAAATAAACTAAAAGAAATAAATTCCATTGATATAGATGATCTTGTTTTTCTTACATCGGAATTATTAACTAAAAATGAGTCATTCAGAAAAAAGAGTATAGGCCATTTAAGGCATCTGCTGATTGATGAGTTTCAGGATATAAATGCAGCGCAGTATAAATTCATAAAAGCAATTACTCTTAATAGTGATTGTGTACTAACTGCAATAGGTGATCCAGACCAATCTATCTATGGATTTAGAGGCTCCGACAATAAGTATATAAATAATTTAAAATCCGCCTACCCGAATTTAAAAACAGTTGCGCTTACAAAAAGTTTCAGATGTCCCGACACAATATTAAAGGCTGCCGATGATGTAATGGATAGGGAAAATTACCTCATGGGGGTAGAAACAATGCATGCTGTAGAGACAAGGCATGCCTTGTCTCTACGATCGCCAACAACAATTACGATACACGAATCAGAAAACGAACACAGTGAAGCCGATTATATCGCCAAAGAGATTGTAAAAATAATAGGCGGAGTAAGAAGCCTTTCCATAGAGAGCGGAATCTCTGATGGTGAAAATAAAAATTATGGTTTCAGTGATTTTGCAGTATTATGCAGGGCATCGTTTATGTTTGATCCGATTATTAAGGCATTTGACTCGCAAGGAATTCCATATCAGATGATCGACAATGAGCCGTTTTATATGAAGGAACCATATAAATCGCCGTTTAAAGCAATAAGGGAGTGTTATCTTCCACTAAAGAGAGGTGATAAAAATCATAGTAATCATCTTTTTAGCATGGTTAAAGATACACAAGTCTTTAATATGATTAAAGACGGAGAAAGTCTAACTACTGTTGCGCAATATCTATTAAAAAATCAATCGGAAGGATATGATGAAGATAAAGTTCTAAGATTTACCCAAAGTATAAAAGATTACGATGAGTTTATCAGAATATATAATTTAAGATCAGGTGTTGATGATTATAAACCTGAGTTTGAAGCAGTGCCGATTATTACAATCCACTCTGCTAAGGGACTTGAATTTAAGAATGTATTTATTCCCGGATGTGAAGAATCGATTATTCCATTTACACTCTTTGGTAAAAATGACAAAACAGACGATCCCCTTCAAGACAATGATTTACAGAAGAATGATTTGGATGAGGAAAGAAGGATATTTTATGTCGCCATAACACGCGCTAAGGAAAAACTATATCTCTCACATGCAGAGAAAAGATTTTATAGGGGTAGGGCTCTGACCCTCAAAAAAAGTCGATTTCTTGAAAAAATCAGTAAAGAACTCATAAAATTGGAAAAAAGAGAGCAAAAATTGAAAAAAAAGGATGACAATCAACTAACAATGTTTTAGAGTGTTAATAAATAATTCCAGCTAATCAGGGGGCGGGCGGGAATTATAATATTTACACGACCGCGTAATGCGCGAGTGACGTATCGCAATTATAATAAAATTCATGTTTTAACAGGAGGAGAACATGAAAATAGATAATACAAGTTCATCTCATCTGCTATACCAAGGTTCAGTTGACAATGTTGACAGGTATTTAAAGGGCAAAGAGGTTGAAAGAATACAGACATCTAATGCAACGCCAAGTACAACGAGCGCTTTTATGGATAATAGCATTAGAGGTTCCGTATTTGACGCAAAGGCTTAATTTTTAGATATATTAATCAGCTCATAAATATTATCTTTAACAACATTTAAGTCTATTTTAATAAATTTTGTAAAGATAATAGGTATATCTGAAATGAAAACCATCCTATCTTTTAATGTTGGGTGATTAAAGGATAAGAAAGTTGAATGAAGGCAGATAGAGTTATCTAAACTGTTCGATGACCCGTATTTTTTATCTCCGGCAATGGGAGCTTCTAAGGCTGAAAATTGAGCTCTGATTTGATGTTTCCTACCTGTTTCAAGTTTAATCAATATAAGAGAGTATCCTTGCAAAGATGCCAGAACTGTGTAATATAATTCACTTTTTTTTGTATGATTATTCATCTTTTTTGAAGTAATGGTCTTATCGTTTATTCGTGTTAAAAAATTTTCAAGTTTATGCCACTCATTATCAATGATAAACTCTTTTTCAACTATTGCAGTATAATATTTATCCATATTTCCATTGATTATTTCATGGTGCAACCGCCTTGCAGCTTTTGAGGTTTTTGCATAAACCATTAATCCCGAAACAGGGAGATCAAGCCTATGAACAAGTCCTATAAATACTTCACCTGGTTTCTCATATTTTTGTTTTAAGTAAGATTTAAGTATATCGAGCATAGAATCTTTACCGGAACTATCCCTCTGTGAGAGTATTCCTGACGGTTTATTCACTATTAGAATGTGATTATCTTCATATACTATTTGCGGCGTCATTTTTTTTACTTTTGATAGGATTATTTATTATTATAAATGTCAATATTATTAAAAAAGTTTAGTTTTAAGTCATTGCTGTACATGTTAAGTAACATGCCAGGCTCAGCGTGTTCGTTACATATTACGTCATTGCGAGCCGTATTTAGCGTTCATTCAGTACTACAATGTAAACTCGGCGTGGCAATCCAGTGACAAAGCCCAGACGGGAAAATTTTTTGTCTGGATTGCCACGCTTAATTTACATAATCTATATTGAATATTTCCGAGTCGCTCGCAATGACGTAATAATATACTAATTGTTTAAATATTTTGCAAAAAATTTTTCAAACATTGTAAAAAATTTAGTTGCATTCTAAACGCTGTAAATAATTATTACATTCGTCTTTAGCGAGCGTGGTGGAACTGGCAGACACGCTAGACTTAGGATCTAGTACCGCAAGGTGTG
>JGI24702J35022_10001022_pt1 | contig 17516 bp, 16 predicted proteins | sample TergutTh196P4_FD_35022 | JGI IMG/M metagenome (IMG submission 35022)
GTNGAGTGTGGAGTGTGGAGTGTGGAGTGTGGAGTGTGGAGTGTGGAGTGTGGAGTGTGGAGTGTGGAGTGTGGAGTGTGGAGTGTGGAGTGTGGAGTGTGAAGTGAGGTTATTTGTACACTGTACACTGTACATTGTAAATTGTACATTGGAGGTTTGTGATGGGGAAGAGTGTTTTAATCGTTGATGATGAAAAGAACATTGTAGATATTCTCGGGTTTAATCTCGAAAAAGAAGGCTTTGAGATAATAGCTGCATATGACGGAAAGACAGCGCTTGACCAATACTCGCAAAACAAACCGAGCCTGATACTGCTCGACGTCATGTTGCCCCTGATGGATGGATTTGAGGTTTGCAGGCGTATCCGCGAGGACGACAAGACAACGCCGATAATCATGCTGACGGCGCGCGAGGAGGAAACAGACAAGGTGCTGGGCCTTGACATAGGCGCCGACGACTACATTACAAAGCCTTTTTCCCTTCGCGAATTGCAAGCGCGTATCAAGGCAAATCTCCGCAGGGCGGACAGCAGGGTTGCAGAGGAAATTGATTTGAGACCCATTGACAAGTCTGAAGGTCTGCTGATCGACCACGAGCGATACGATGCGATAATTGACGGCAGAGCAGCCGAGCTTACACAGCGGGAGTTTGAGCTTCTTTGCTTTTTGGCAGCAAGCCCGGGAAAGGTGTTTTCGCGCGAGGAGTTGCTCCAAAAAGTCTGGCTGTATGATTATTTTGGTGATTTAAGAGCAGTGGACGTCGCAATCAGAAGGCTTAGGGAGAAAATCGAAGAGGATCCCAGCCAACCGAGATATATTATGACTAAAAGAGGAGTTGGCTACTACTACAGCGATGAATAAAAGTTTACGGGTCAAATTAGTTTTCATAATGCTTTTGATAATCGTGCTCCTGATGATAGTGGTGCTTGTTTTTCTCATTCAGGGTGTGCAGGATTTCTACACGGCGCAGTTTTATGAGCAGATGGAGTCTGCGCTGGAACAGACGGAACTGGTCAACGAACTGCGCATTGCCGCAGGGGATGAAGACGCTGTTTCGCGTATGGATGGGACGTTAACCGTGTTTTCCGGCGTGCTGGGAATTGACAGGAACACAAGGCACTATTACATACTTGACGGCATAACGGGCCAGATACTTGAATCGTCGGTCGTGGAAAAGGACTCACACATTGAAATAACCGAAAAAATACTAACGGCAATGGAGGGCCAGAATGCGCTCAAAGGAGATCGCAGGGCCGGTTATATGGATGTTGCGATCCCTATTGTTGCAGAAAACGCCGAACCGGGATATATCATATACATAATAGACAACAAGCATACAGTCCAAAGCCTGAACGCTGAGATTTTCTCTCTGATTCTTCGGGCTGTATTAATTGGATTTGTTATTTCAATAGCAAGCAGCCTGTTTATTTCGAAAACACTTCTCTCGCCTGTGAAGGGCATGACGACAGCGGCAGAGGCTATGGCGGGAGGCGATTTTTCCCGAAAGATAATGGTGGAATCGGAAGATGAGATAGGTATACTCGCCAAGACGTTCAATGACATGGCGACGCAAATCGAGACGATGCTCGAAGAGCTGAAAAAAGCGGAAAAGCTTCGCCGGGAATTTGTCGCCAATGTTTCGCATGAGCTTCGCACCCCTCTGACAAGCATTCGGACATATGCTGAAACGATTTCTGACCACCGCGAGATTCCCGAGGAAACCGAAGAGGGGTTTCTACGCGTAATAATCAACGAAAGCGACAGGATGACAAAGATAGTGCAGGACTTGCTGGAATTGTCACGGTTCGACTCGGGAACAAGTGTTTTGGCTATCGAGGAGTTTTCCATAGAGAATTCGGTTCGCGACATCTGCGCGGCAATCGCCCTTGAGGCGAAAAGGCACAGTCAGGAGCTAAACCTAGAGCTAGAGTGGAAACTGCCAAGTATCAAGGGCGATCGGGCGCGCATTGAACAGGTCCTTATGAACACTATGTCAAATGCCCTGAAATATACTCCGGATGGAGGCAAAATCGATATCTACAGCGGCAGCACAGACACGGATGTATGGGTCAGGATAGAGGACACGGGAGTGGGCATCCCCCCGGAAGACCTGGAGCGCGTGTTCGACCGCTTTTACCGTGTTGATAAGGCGCGCACCCGCGAATCCGGAGGTACGGGCCTCGGATTGTCGATTGCAAAGGAAATAGTCACAAAGCACGGCGGCGATATCAGTATTGAGAGCACTCTGGGAGTGGGGACGATCGTGACTATCACGCTGCCAATCGAGGGGATTTAGGAGTGTGGAGTGTGGATAGTTTTCACAAAATGCGTCATTGCGAGGAGCCGTAGGCGACGCGGCAATCCAGACGGAAATATATCAATCGGCGCAAAAAAGGACTGGATTGCTTCGCAGCGGCCCGCAATGACGGGGGATTTTCCGGTTTATCCGGGTTAGGGATACGCAAATGGAAGGTACGAAAAACAGACGATTCATAGAGTGGCTTAAGTCGGCGCTGATTGTTTTGTTGGTGGTTAGCGCCTTATTTCTAGGCTGGCGTACAGAATTGTTCAATGACTTTTTCAGTGTGATCCCTCTTTTCGGGAATGTTGCGAAGCTGGTGAAAGGTTCGTCCGGAACGGGATTGAGCAATCCCGGCGGTGTTACATTTAAGGAAGCGGCGCGCCCTTCGGCAATCGTCATCACAAACGAGCAAGGGGAGAGGTACGGCGTCAGATATGATACAGATGTCCGAAATGCTGTCTATGAAAGGACTGTCAGCATTCTGGGAGAGACCCTGGGCTCTGCTTCAGAGCCGGGAGAAATCAGCGAGATGGAATGGCGAACAGCGCTTTCCGGTTCGGGGGTATACTTTGAGTATTATCGACCCGTGAAGCTTTCTATTCTCGGCGGATGGCTTGGAGTGCGGTTGCCGGAAGCCGTGGGGGATGTCCCAATTCGGCGCATCTGCGTCGTATTTGGCGAGGATAGAAGCAGCATGTATTATCAGGACTTTGATAGCGGCCAGTTTTTTGTCGCGATAACTGCGTCGTCCGCCGGAAAGATGCAGGAACTTGATATTTACAGCGCCAACGGAGCTGTGTTCGCTTTCGAAACAACAACCGGCGTTGCGGAAAACGCCCCGTATGTCCTTATTTTGCCGGGGAACGACTATTCAGACATCCATGCCGATTCTGCCGGAAGCATTGAGGCGCTTCTGGATATAACACTGGACGCAATGGGGCGCAGCAACGAAATATCCACACAGTATTATCCAACCGACGGTATTCTTGGCCGCGTCGGAGCACAGTACAATATAAGGGTGGATGCGTTCGACCGGGTATTTTTCAAAAATACGGACAGTTCAACGCCCAGCGAAACCCCGCCGGTTTTCAGCGAGGCTGAAATGATAGAGAGCTCGCGCTTAATAGTGGCGGACACGATAGGCAAAATCGAAAGCGATGCGGAAGTCTTCTATGAAACGCTGGAATATGGCTACGGAGGCACATGTTCTGTTTATTTCGGGTATTATGTTGCAGGGGGATGCGTGCATCTGTATGAAGACGGGTATGCAGCAAGGGTCATATTCACCAATGGGATAGTTTCTGATATTGAACTTAGATTCAGAAGCTATACCCAAACAGGAGAATACTCAAAGCTGCCGCCGGAAAGGCTGGCGCTGGCGGCTGCGGGGGGAGAATTCGTACTGTGTTACTACGATACAGGCGGTGAGCGGCTGCAGCCGTCGTGGGTGAGATATAATTAACAGTTAACAGTTAACAGTTAACAGTTAACAGTGAATTGGTTACGCGGGGTGTGAAAAATGAGTCTTTCAAGAATAAAGAGCATAGTGATTGCGGCGCTCGTGCTTGTTAATGCCTTTTTTCTCACAATAATACTAATTGACCATTACGCCGATGCCCGGGATGAACGGCAGACGATCGAAAAAGCCTGTTCAATACTGCAGTCAAACGGGATCGCGATCGACCCGGACAATATCAAAACCTCAGGAACGATAAGCACGATGCGGACTGCGCGTATAATTGAGGTTGAAGCGGCAATTGCTCATGCTTTTCTTGGCCAGGTTGATATGGCTGATCAGGGCGGCGACATATACCTATACGAAAACCCAAACAGAGGAATAGCAGAATTCTCAAGCGCAGGGGATTTTAGCATTGAACTGCTTCCGGGCGTTATCGGCAATACTGACAACACCTTGAAAACAACCCGTGAGTTATTGAGGTCAATGATGCTGGAGGTTTCGGCGCCCGAAAATTCGCTCGATCCGGCTGGGGAAAAAATCTCTGTATTCAGCGTGTATAAAGGGGTGAAAATCTTCAATTGCCCGATTGATTTCGTATATGTCGGCAATAGCCTTAAGACGGTCAAGGGAAGGTATGTGGCCGACGTGGAACTCATTGATGACGGCGCGCAGATATCACAGATAGGCACGGTTTTGCTGGGATTCCTTGCTGCTGTGAAGAGAGATGAAATTGAATGCAAGGAAATCCTGAGTATTGAAGCGGGCTACCAACACAGCGTCGCAGGAGTGCTCGGCGAGGGCGTGCTTAATCCATCGTGGCTGATTACGACTGAGGATGGGCGATATCTGATTGACAGCGCCACCGGCGAGATGCGCAACGCATGATATCAAGGCAAATGTTGGTACCTTACGGATAAAGTAAGCAAAGGAAAACATGAAAACCAATTCCGTTCGCGAAGCGGACACCACAATTGTGCATTGTGCATTGTGAATTGTGCATTGAGGTCGAAGACCGCATTAGAGGTATGCAAATGGATCAAAACTACTCGATGATAAGGCGCATATGGCGCATACTATACCCTCCTGTGATTTTTATTGCCGTCCAGATCTTTGTCTTTGGCGCAGTCAGCCTTGCCGACGGTATTATTGCCGTAATAGACAGGGCTGCAAACGGAGCTGACTTTCTTGACATCGAGGTAATCATTGAGAGAGCTTATATTTTTGTGAGTGAGCGCATTTTGCTTATTCTATTGATATCAAGCCTCGTCAGCCTTATACCGGGAATTCCATTGTGGGTGAGGGCGCGAAGTTACAACGAGCCTCACAAAAATGACAGGCCCGTGGCAATATGTCTGCTTGTCGTTGGGTTTTTCGCCGCATTCAATATCATTCAAATGATGCTGTTCTCGCTGACGGATATTATAAGGTATATGCCGACATATGAAGATGTCGCGGATGTGATGATGGCGGATTCCTTGTTGATTAGGATTCTGGCAATTGGAATTGCCGCGCCAATTGTCGAGGAGCTCGTCTACCGGGGCATCCTCATTAGCCGAATGAAATGGCTGCCGGTTTGGGCAGCGATACTCATACAGGCTGCTATATTTGGCGCGGTACACATGAACCTGTTTCAAGGTTTGTACGCTTTTGTGGCAGGAATACTGCTGGGGTTGGTCTATGTGAAGTTCAGGTCGATTTTTGCCGTAATGCTTGGGCACATGGCATATAATCTCACCAGTGTTTTTCTCGGCGAGTTTGCCTCAGATGCGGCGGCAGGATTGATTGTTGGCCTGAGCGCCATTGTGCTGCCTGTTTGCGCCATTTTTTTGATAAAGCATAAGAAGGCCAGAAAGCTCTTGACAGAGAAGGACATTAAGTATGTGCCCGTCTATGCGCCGGCGGACCCGTGGACAGAGTATACATCAATGAACACCTGGAAGAAGGACGATAATTCGCCGTAGCGTGGCAGTAACCATGCCCCGGAATGCCCGCAAAAACGCCCGGGGCCAAAAATACCCGGGCGCTTACTGGCATATTCAGTCTGCTGATTGTCGGCTGCTTTGCAGGTTAGGCGTTTTGCTTTTACTTCTTTACCATGCCGGCGACCTCGGCTGCGAAATCCTCTTGTTTCTTTTCTATGCCCTCGCCCTTTTCAAAACGCGTGAACGCTTTGACGGCGATTTTTCCGCCAAGCGACTTGGCGACCTGCTGCACGTGTTTCTCGACGGTTATTTTGTCTCCCTTGACAAATGGCTGGTTCAGGAGGCATATCTCCTCGTAAAACTTGTTGATTCTTCCTTTGACCATGTTCTCGGCAATCTGCGCGGCTTTGTCGTCGGGAAGGTTTTTCGCCTTGCTTTCCTCAAACGCTTTGTTGTACTGTATCTCTCTCTCTTTTTCAAGCTCCACAGGGTCGACGGAAGAAATGTCAAGGTAAAGCGGGCGCATGGCTGCGATTTGCATCGCGATATCTTTGCCAAGCTCTGTCACAGCGTCCATGTCAGATATTTCAGACACATCGAGATTAACGATAACGCCAATCTTGCCACCTGCATGAACGTAAGGAATGCTCAGACCCTCGGTGTAACGGATAAAACGGCGAACCGATATGTTTTCGCCTATTACAAGGATCATTTCCTGCTGCTGCTCGGAAACGGTTTTGTTTATGCCGGGGAATTTGCACGCAAGGAGAGCATCGACATCAGCGGGAGCTTCGTTTGCGATTGCTTCCGCGAGACCCTTGACGAAATTGGTGAACATGTCGTTTTTAGCTACGAAGTCAGTTTCCGAATTGACTTCAACGACGACTCCGACGTTCCCGTAAACAGCGGCGAAAGCCACGCCTTCTGCTGTAATCCTTCCGGCCTTTTTTTGCGCGGAGGCGAGGCCTTGTTCCCGGAGGTAGGCGATTGCTTTTTCCATATCCCCGTCTGACTCGGTGAGGGCCCTTTTGCAGTCCATCATGCCGACCCCGGTCACTTCACGGAGCTCTTTTACATCTTGTGCGGTAAATGACATATTATTTTATTCAATCCTTTCGTATATGCGCGGCATAGCGCGCAGGGGTTAGGGGTTAGGAGTTAGGGGCTATTCCACTGCGGAATCTTCCGGCTCCTCTTTTGTCGCTTTTTCTTCCGGTTTCGGCTCTGCTTCGGGCGCATCCGCATTCTTGTCTTCCTCAGCACCCTCAGACTCCAATGTTTCGGCGCCTTGCCGGCCTTCCACAACAGCGTTTGCTATTGCCTGAGATATCAGCCGGATCGCCCGGATTGCGTCATCGTTGCCGGGGATGATATAATCTATCTCGTCCGGGTCGCAATTCGTGTCGACGATTGCGACGATCGGTATGCCCAGCTTCTGCGCCTCGGCAATCGCGTTTCGTTCCTTGCGCGGGTCGATGATAAACAATGCTGTGGGCAGTCTCTTCATCTCCTTGACGCCGCCGAGGTACTTTTCGAGTTTGTTGATTTCGTTGCCGAGTTTGATGACTTCTTTTTTCGGAAGGATGTCAAACGTGCCGTCCTCCTGCATTTTGCGCAGTTGTGCCAGACGGTCGATCCTCATGCGCATGGTTTTGAAATTCGTCAGCATACCGCCAAGCCAGCGCGCGTTGACAAAGAACATCCCAACGCGTTCAGCTTCTTCTTTGACCGCATCCTGCGCCTGCTTTTTCGTGCCGACAAAGAGAATCGAGCCGCCGTTTTCGCTTATTTCACGGACAAAGCTATATGCTTCCTCAAGTTTGCGGACAGTTTTTTGGAGATCTATGATATAGATTCCGTTGCGTTCCATATAAATATATGGCGCCATTTTTGGGTTCCAGCGTCTTGTTTGGTGGCCAAAGTGGACACCGGCTTCAAGAAGCTGCTTCATTGAGACTACTGACATGTTTTTCCTCCATAATATTTGTTTTTCAGATCTCCGGTTTATTCAGTCGGCAAATGGCCGATATGAATAGTAAAGGAGTCTTTCCTCCGGTTCCGTCAACTCTTTCACCAATCGCGGGATGCCGCGACACAAAATGAAAAATCGGGAACCGTGCGTCAATGCCGCAATATTTTAACAAAGCGCCGGGAAAATAGCAAGAATTATTTTTTAGGATGTGTTTTTTAATTGTAGGGGCGATTATTAATCGCCCGAAACGGAATGCCCTGCAGGAACACGGGCGATTGCTAATTGCCCCTACATAGAAAGGATGTAACAACACCTTAACCTAGGGATATTGTTTAGGAGACAGAAAATGACGAAAATCGAAGCGCTTAAACTGTATTTTGGCCATGACTCCTTCCGGCCTGCGCAGGAAGGGCTCATCAACGCCATTTTGTCGGGGCGCGACGTTCTGGGCGTGATGCCGACCGGGGCGGGGAAGTCAGTGTGTTACCAGATCCCCGCAATGATGATGAGCGGAGTCACGCTGGTGATCTCGCCCCTGATATCTCTTATGAAAGACCAAGTGACACAGCTTAAGCAAGCGGGAATCCCCGGGGCATATATCAACTCATCCCTGAACAGCGCTCAGTACAGGGAAGTGCTGCGACGCGCAGCGGATGGGCGGTATAAAATAATATATGTAGCGCCTGAGAGGCTCGAGACGGAAGAATTCCTGCGATTTGCGTTTGAGACGGAGATTTCGCTCGTCGCGGTGGACGAAGCGCACTGTGTTTCCCAGTGGGGACAGGATTTCAGGCCAAGTTATTTGAATATAGCCTCATTTATTGAAAAAAACCGCAAGCGCCCGGTCGTTGGCGCGTTTACTGCAACCGCGACTGCCGAGGTCAAACGCGACATGGAACGCCTTTTGGGGTTGCGCGACCCATTGAGCCTGACAACGGGTTTCGATAGGCCGAACCTGTATTTCCAGGTTGCCAGGCCAAAGTATAAAGCGGCTTATTTCCGTGAAGTGATATCACGGCTCGGCGGACGCTGCGGCATCGTATACTGCGCGACGCGCAAAACAGTGGATGCGGTGTGCGGGGAGCTGCAAAAACAAGGCATTTCCGCCGCACGCTACCATGCCGGCATGGAGGATGAGGAACGGAGGACAAGCCAGGACGACTTTATCAGCGACCGTGTCGCGGTAATGGTAGCCACAAACGCGTTTGGAATGGGCATCGACAAGCCCGATGTGCGTTTTGTTATCCATTATAATATGACAAAAAACCTCGAGAGCTATTATCAGGAGGCGGGCCGAGCGGGCAGGGACGGAAACCCGTCGGACTGCATCCTGATGTTCTCAAGAGATGATATCAGGGTGGCTGAGTACTTTATCCAAAGCGCCGAAAAGAGCAAAGAGCTCACTGAAAGGGAAAGGCGGCTCCTGCACAGGCGGGACTTGGACCGTCTTGACAAAATGATCGGCTATTGTGAGACCGATGGTTGCCTTCGCGCGTACATTCTCAGGTATTTCGGAGAGAAGCGAAGGGGCAGGTGCGGCAATTGCAGCAACTGCCGAAAGGGAAGTCGGTTGAAATAATGTAAAAAATCCATTGAATTATTGTAGAAAAAGTGGTAGAATTTCTGCACTGACAAAAGGAGGAGTAATACTTATGCGTCTATTAACGAGATCGGATTTTGATGGGCTCGCCTGCGCTGCGCTGCTGAAAGAGTTTGGCATCATTGATTCCTGGAAATTTGTCCACCCAAAAGATGTTCAAGACGGGCTCGTTGAAGTAACCAGCGATGATGTCATGGCCAATATTCCCTTTGTGAAAGGCTGCAAACTATGGTTTGACCACCACTCAAGCGAAACTGAACGGCTCGGCAAAGATGTTGAGTTTGAGGGGGAAAGCCGCATCGAGGACAGCGCCGCCCGGGTCATTTATGAATACTACGGCGGAAAGGCAAAGCATCCGCATTTCGAAACAATGGTCAAAGCGGTGGACAAGGTTGATTCCGCCAAGCTCACGAAGGAAGAGATACTGAACCCTGAAGGATGGGTGCTCTTAGGGTTTATCATGGATCCCAGAACGGGTTTGGGACGGTTCAGGGATTTCAGAATAAGCAACTATGAGCTTATGGAAATGCTTATTGATTCGTGCGCGACGCAGAGCATCGACGAAATACTCGAGAATCCCGACGTAAAGGAGCGCGTGAAGCTGTATTTCGAGCAGGACGCCTTGTTCAGAGAGATGCTTGTAAAGTATACGCGGACGGACGGTAATGTGATTATCACCGATTTGCGAGGCGTCGAGACAATTTATACCGGGAATAGATTCCTCATATACAGCTTGAATCCTGACCAAAACATTTCCATTTGGGCTGTGGACGGCAGAGGGAAGCAAAATTGCCCAATCGCTGTCGGGCACAGCGTTCTCAACCGCACGTGTAAAACCGACGTTGGCGCCCTGATGCTGAAATATGGCGGCGGAGGGCACTTCCAGGTCGGTACTTGCCAGGTGGACTATGATGACGCAGACAAGACGATCGCCGAAATCGTGAGCAGCATGAAAGCGGACGAAGCGCGCTGATAATCAGGCTAGCCCGAATATGGCAATTAAGGGAAATCATCTCCAACGCTAATGAAAAAACACTCCCCGTCGTAAGAAACGGGGGGTGTTTCCAAATACAAGAGAATCAAGCCTTGTGTCATCCAAAGCGAAACGAGCCGGAGTATCAGGTCGTCTCGGGCGGGTCGTCAGACTCGGAATCGGAGTCATCGATCGTATCGAGAAGCTGCCTGTACCAATACAGCGAATCCAGAAACGCCTGTGTCAAAACCTCGACGTCAATACTGTGCAAAACCATATTAACCGTCGCGGTCTGCCAATCAGCGCGCTCATATGCGTGAATCAGGGTGAGCACGTCATTTATCCGCCCTTTGTGATTCTCCAGGGCATCCCTGACCTCAGAATCAGCCGCGACTTCGTCAAGAGCTTCCGGCATGGGCTTTTGCAATATCACATCAAGCAGCGAGAACAACCCGGCCATGAACAAGGCTCCGGATTTGATCGCCATATTAAAGGCGGGCGCGAGGTTCTCGGCAAACTTTGCCCTTATGAGCGAAAGCTTTGTTATCTCGCTCGGCCTGTCCTCCCCGACGCTGACCGATATGGCTACCGTCGCCCATTTCTTAACCTCTTTTTGCCCGAGAATGGCGACCGCGCGGCGTATCGAGTCCATTTTCTTGTTGCTGCCGAAGTTGATGGTGTTGATAAAACGCAAGAGCGAAATGGACAGCGCAGGGTCCCTCTCAATCGTGTTTGCCGCGCTTACGAGATCGAAGCCCTCTTCGTTTATTTGCCTGAGAAGATTCAATGAGTTTACCTTCAAGGGTGAAATCTCAGTTTTGCCTTTCGTTATCGGCTCGGAGTAAAACTCCCCGGATAGTAGTATATTATCGATAGCAGATAACTTGGTGAAACTCTCCATATCCGGGATTTCTGTTATTACTATCATAGTTTCACTCATATGAGGCTGAATTGTTTTTATATCTGCTATAAAACTCTTGGATTTATAGCTTAACAGAATAAAGTCAAAATAGCCCACCGTGGTTTCAAGGCTGATAGCATCGGACAGACCGTCGAGGGCCATCCGGTATCCGTTTTGTCTGAGAATTTCAATCTTTGCAATGACCGCGGAATCGGAGAGCGCCTTTTTGTCAATTATGCAAACAAGATTATCAGGCGGGATATTCATGCTATATGGCATTTCCATCAGGAGCTGATATTTGCTCAATTCTATGAAGAGGTCATAGCTGCCCGCAAAAGGCTCGACGCCGATTTCTTTGACTAGCTCAAGCCCGGGCGCCAAAAGCTCCGCGCCCAGCAAACGGTGGTCGTCCGCCGAGGCGAACAGAATATCGCCGGCTTTTGTAATGAAGCGATATGCGTGAACCGCCATTTCTGAATCAAAAAAAGGGATCGTGCTGATAAAAAATCTCATACCCATCAGAGCAGTCTCCTATTCGATTGGAGCTTCTGTCCATTTATGAACAGTGAATCTCGCGCTTGGCGCTAAATGAACAATGAACAGTACAAAAATGCGGCTTTTGGATTATGTGCAATTATCTACTGCTAATTGTTTCAGTGTTCACTGTTCATTATTCATTGCGGCGTCTGCCGCATATTTGGAGCGGGGTACGGGAATCGAACCCGCCTATCTTGGTTGGGAACCAAGTATTCTACCAATGAATTAACCCCGCGAGATATTTTGAATACTACCACAAAAAATTTAGAATGTCTATAAAAATCCTCTAGTTATAATTGTTTTGTTTTTTCGCGGGGACTATGATATCATTATGTCACTGTTCAGTGCCTCACCGGCACTGAATGGATACATCATAATAGCGAGTCTTTGGAGGTTGATGATATGATAAAGGTCAATATAAACGGGACAGCGGGATTTCTTGACGAAAGCGAACTGCGGGCACTCGATACGCAAAAAGCACTTAACGAAATGACAAGACTTGATGAATCCGGTTGGGTGAACCTTCCTGCGGAATATAGTTCCGGATTGTCAGCACAAATCAAGGAGGTTGCCGCAAAAATTAGAGGGCAGTCAGACGCGCTCGTTGTTATAGGCATCGGCGGTTCCTATCTTGGGGCACGCGCGGCAATCGAATATGTGATTTCGCCCAACTACAATGTGTTGAAAAAACAAACTCCGGACATATATTTCGCGGGGAATAACGCGTCGGGAGAATACTTGCAGCAAGTTTTTGATCTTATCGGAGACCGGGATTTTTCCGTGAATATCGTTTCAAAATCCGGATCCACGATTGAGCCATCAGTCGCCCTGCGCTTTTTCAAGTCCATGCTTGTGGAAAAATACGGGGAAGCAGGGCTGAAGGAACGGCTCTATGTGACAACTGACAAAACCGGCTCTCCGCTTCGCGAGATGGCGGCAAGGGAAGGGTATGCATGCCTTGAAATGCCCGAACGCGTCGGGGGGCGTTATAGCGTACTGACCGTTGTCGGGCTGCTGCCCTGTGCCGTCGCAGGTATTGATATCGATGAAATGATGGCGGGCGCCCTTGAGGAAATGAAGACAGGCGCGGACAACGCCTGTTTATACGCGGCAGTGCGCCAGGCGCTTTACAGAAAGGGCAAGAAGATTGAGATGCTTGCCTGCTTTGAGCCGGCTTTCCGATACACTGGAGAGTGGTGGAAGCAGTTGTTTGGCGAGAGCGAAGGCAAGGAGGGAATCGGGATATTCCCTGCGTTTGCCGATTATACGGCGGATTTGCATTCACTCGGGCAATACATTCAGGAGGGCGAGCGCACGCTCATGGAAACATTCGTCTCGTTCAATGAGCCGAGGGCAAATCCAAAGATTCCGGGCGGTCCGCTGCACGACGATAAAATTGCAGCGCTTGCGGGGATGGGCATGCATGAGGTCAACCGTTCGGCGTCCGAGGCTGTTAAAAAGGCGCACATCGACGGGGGAGTGCCGGTGATAGAGCTGTTTTTGCCGAGACTATCATCCGAGTCTTTCGGAGCGCTTGCGTATTTCTTTGAGCGTTCATGCGCTGTTTCTGCGCTGATCTCCGGGGTGACTCCATTTGGCCAACCCGGCGTGGAGGCTTATAAGAAGAACCTTTACGCGATTTTGGGGATGGTGAAATAATATTTGAAGTCACCGCCCGCATGGGCGGTGACATGGGCTCGACGCAGCTTATTTAAGAGTTTTCGCATAAGTCTTCCCCACTAACCATAATCATTGGAAAAACAGAACAAAACTCCTCGTATGACAACAAATCAAATCGTTTTTCAAAATGCTTTGTTGCTCCAAATTCGGCTTTATTTAATGAAAATGGAAGGCGATTGAATATCTTCTCATGCAGCTTTTCTCTGTCAGAACCCTTGAATTCGCTGAATTCAAGGATTAAAACACATATAATTGGTTTCGAAAACTTTTCACCTCTAGCCCATGTCCGCAACAATACGTTTTTATATTTATCGCTAATAATATATGGATACACATTGGTCAGCAATTCATCTAAAAAGGCTTTTCGGCTTTGGGTTGATGAGCGCGGATTATCCGGGTTTTTGACCTCAATGAACACAACGTTTTCGTCTGTTTCGACAACAAAATCAACAGCGGATAAATCGTGATACGTTATGGTATCTGCTTTATACGCAGAAAGGCAATTCGAAAAATCAAACCTAAATCCACTTTCAGAAAAGACCATGTCATGTCTCCTCCGCTATCTTGCGGATGGCATCTTTATATAGCCTTTCCCCCGCGCTCTCAACAGGATTCGGGACAAGATCCATAAAGTTTTCCGCAGATGAATAGCAGATGTTCCCATCATCGGTTTTGTATAGGCATAAATGCATTACCGAATCATTTTTCTTTCGTAAAATGTCGAAGTATCGTACAAAGTTATAACTGTGCGTTGCGGCAACGATTTGAACACCGTGGCGCTGCAATTCAAGCATTGATTCCACTAATGGCGGGATATTCTCCGGATTAATACTGTTTTCCGGCTCATCCCATATAACCAAACTGTTTTGGGTTATGCTTTCATTCATTATTAATTGCCATAACAAACCAAATTGCTTGAAACCCTCAGCTTCCATAGAAAACGGGATTACAGTACCATTAGATTTACTCAACCAAAAACTTCCATCATCATTTACTTCTACGACCCCGCCTATTATCTTTTCCAAAGTGGGTGTAATATTTTTTGCTATGGGTGGTGGTTGGGTTAGTTTCCATGCCTGTGCTTTTTCGATAATATCAAGAAGTGTTGAATCAAATGGCATATTATCCCCATACTTAGTTTTCATTGACAATAACCCTTTTGCATGTGAGAGCATCTCTTTAGCCGGGATAAATACAATGTGCTGCTGATCGGGCGTAGGATAGGGAACAGTATAGTGCTGAAGCAAGAATTCAGCATAGTTTAATGTATTTTTTGAGTATTCATTGCCGATATCAAAAGCTGACGATATAGTGTTATTCATCGCTTCTTTCAGATTACTCGCAAAATCCGGTTCACTAACTGTGTTAATAATTGTGTTATCCAGTTTTGACAAGCAATATATGATTTTCAGTAAATGCGTTTTTCCGATACCGTTATCTCCAATAATAAGATTTATGCCTTTACACAATTCTAATTCGAAATCATTGAAAATAGTAAATCTCTTTATTGTCACCTTTTTTATTGACATATGCCATCAGCCTCTTTCAAGTATTAGTGTTATTGGTGAAGCTTTCTATGCAAGCCTCATTCTCCATAAATTTGACTTTACTGTAAGCATACACAGAAAGTATTGCTATTACCTAAAATGTACGTTATGATTAAGCAAAAGTCAAGCGTCTTTACGGTGTTGGTTTTTCTGACTTTGTTGTAATGATAATATGAACAAAAACGAGAAACACTATGGCGGAAATATGTTATTATCTGCGAAATGCTTGACCAATAGCGAACAAATATGTTATTTTTATAGTGATGTATTCTGTATTGGAGAATCTGAGTTGGAGCAAGAAGTGTATAAAATATTGGTAGCGGATGATTCATTGTTCAATAGAGAGATGCTGCGCCGCATGCTTGTTCCGGACGATCAGTCTCCCTTTGTTCAGAGTAATATGCAATGCGATGTCATTACTGCGGTATCGGGGCTTGACGCATTGGAAAAAGCAGTGTCTGAAAAGCCGGATCTCATATTGCTTGACGTAATAATGCCGGGCATGAATGGCTTTGAAGTCCTTGCCCAATTACAAGAATTAGAAAATATGAAAACTATCCCGGTGATATTCATTTCCGGGCTTACTGCCGAGGAAGACGAAGAAAAGGGCCTTTTGCTCGGCGCTGTGGACTATATTGCGAAACCATTCAAAAAAGCCATCGTTATGGCAAGAATCAAAACACATCTGAAAATCGTTGAACAGATGCGCCTGATAGAGCGGCTGAGTATGATTGATAGCCTGACGAATATTCCTAACAGGCGAAATTTTGACAAGTATATGTCGAATGAATGGAAAAGGGCTCTTCGCGAGAAAAACCCAATAAGCCTTTTGATGGTCGACGTTGACAATTTCAAGCAGTTCAATGACAAACACGGACATAGGCAAGGCGACGAAGTCCTGAGAAAGGTTGCGGCTGAACTCACATCCGTGCTAAAACGGCCGGCAGATCTCGCGGCTCGGTGGGGCGGTGAGGAATTTGCAGTTTTGCTGCCAAACACCGAATTAGAGGGCGCCGGATTCGTCGCGGAGCAGATCCGCATGAAAACAGAAAGCACTGCCGTCCCAAATATATCGGGCAAAGGCGATGGCCCTCCCCTCAGCGTTACGATCAGCGTGGGTGTCGCCACCACATATCCCACAAACGAAAAGACGATCGCGGAGCTTGTCGAACAAGCAGACAAAGCTCTGTATGATGCAAAAAAAGCCGGCAGAAACAGGGTGTGCTTGTTTGAAGATACTATTTTGGAAAGGGTTTGATTAAGTTGGTTAAGGTTATCATGGGCCTGAAGGGGGCAGGAAAAACCAAGCTGCTCATTGAGTTGGTCAACAAAGCCTCTGAAGATGAGCATGGCGACATTGTCTGTATAGAAAAAGGAGCAAAGCTTAGGTATGACATTCCGTACCAGGTCAGGCTTGTTGAATCTTCGATGTACGAATTCTTCGGATATCACTTTTTGAAAGGGTTTATTTGCGGCCTGCATTCGGCCAATTACGATATAACGCATATTTTCATTGACAGCATCCTGCGAATCTTGAACACTGAAGTCGACGACAAACTGGAGGATTTCCTGGACTGGTGCGAGGGTTTCAGCGAGCGCGAAAACGTGAAGTTTACGATAACTGTCAGCGCGGATATTTCGCTTGCGACAGACAGGATAAAAAAGTATTTTTGAATGGGTTCTATTCTATCGCTCAGCGATGAGCTTGAAAATGTTCGATCGTCGGGGAGGGTGCCGACGCTTTTGCTGCATTGTTGCTGTGCGCCGTGTGCCAGCCATGTGCTTGAACTGCTGACGCCGTTTTTTTTAATAACGATTTTGTATTATAACCCAAACATATATCCGCGTGAGGAATATGAAAAGCGGGCGGGAGAGCTCAAAAAGCTTTTGAGGCTCGCCGAGTATCCGAGTCGCGTTGAAATGATTGTGGGCGATTGTGACCGCTGCCGCGATGATTATGCTCGCATAACATCGCCTTATCCTGATGAACCCGAGGGCGGGCTGCGGTGCAGGGCCTGCTATGAGTTCCGCCTGAGGGAAACGGCGGCTCGCGCAAAAGAGGACGGATACGAGTACTTTGCCACGACGCTGTCTGTCAGCCCGCACAAGAACGCTGTTCAGCTTAACGAAATAGGAACCGATATAGCCCGGGAATTGGAAATCAAGTATCTGAGCGCTGACTTCAAAAAGAAAGACGGCTATAAAAGATCTGTCGAGTTGTCGAAAAAATATAGTTTGTACAGGCAAACATATTGCGGTTGTACGCCAAAGGCGTTCAACCGCAGTGAATAGTGAATAGTGAATAGTGAATAGTTGTGGAGCCGCGCGGTGCGCGACGTATAGAATTGCTGGGAGTTATGAATGCATATAAGGAAAACTGTCTTTGCCGGGGTCGTTGCTGCGCTTTATGCCTCGATGACGATCGCTATCGCGCCTGCGGCATATGGACCTATCCAGTTCCGCTTTGCCGAGGTTCTGTGCATCCTCCCTTTTTTCTTCCCCACTACGGCTCTTGGCTTGTTTGTCGGCTGCTTGATCGCAAACCTGCTGAGCCCTTACGGCTTGCTTGATATTGTTGCAGGGTCTTCCGCAACGCTGGTTGCGGGACTGATTACGATGCGGCT
>JGI24702J35022_10001023_pt1 | contig 17500 bp, 13 predicted proteins | sample TergutTh196P4_FD_35022 | JGI IMG/M metagenome (IMG submission 35022)
CCGGAGGGGGTCTGCTACCGGGAGATGGGTGTACAGGAGTCGAGCAACTGCCTGATAACGCAGCGCATGAAGCACCGCAGGGGGAGCTGGTCGGAAAGCGGCGCCAACAACATGGCTAGGATTCTGTGCTTCCGCAGCACGATCGGCCTTGACGTTATTTTGGGCGCACTACCGGAACCGCCGCCCATCGAAACGTTTCCAGAACCGCTGTCGGCGACGCAGGCGCCGCAGCACGACGGCAAGGGGTACGGGGCTGACTGGCTATACGCGCCTATGCCGTTTGACAATGCGTTCAGGACGCACGGGCGCGAAGCTATCAGGGGCATGCTGAGGATGAAGCCGGTTTCCAGGCTGTCCTTCATTTAAGGCGGTGGGGGATATGGAAACCGCCATGAGCCGGTGCAATAGCAGCCTCCCCGTGAAGCTCGCCCAAGTCAAGGTGTCAGTAGACTCCGGCATAGCGGCCGCTTTCAAGGCGGCGTGCGCGGCCTCAAACGTATCCATGGCTGCTGAACTCTCCCGGTTTATGGCCGATTACGCCAATTGCCCGGCGAAACGCACTGCCACGCCAAATTATTCGACAAGGCGCCACAGGCGCACTGCCATAAGAACGATGGTCAAAGAATTGGAGCGGATGAGAGCTTGCGAGGAGCGGGTGCTTGACAATTGCCCTGAGAATCTCTTGGCTTCCAGCGTATATGAAGCCACTGAAGAGGCTATATCCTCCCTTGACGCCGGGATTGATGCCCTGTCTGAATACTAATAGGTACCATTAATGTCGACTTGGATTCCCAGCGTAAAACATCAATCTTTTTGGAGGTGAAACGAAGCATTGTAGCCTGAAAACAAACTCAAAATTACATTTTTTCGAGATTTAGTGAATCGTGCCTACTTTTACTTGACAGCAACTTATCTCCATGTCATCTTGCATTATACACTTGCCGCGTGATATAGTAAACATGCAAAATGAAATCGGATAAGGGAAAGGTAACCATTCAATGCCGGCAAGGCACTGAGCAGTATCAGGGAAAGGTCATCTTAATGTTGCGTATTGTCAAAACTCTAGGGTTTATCGTTCTCGCCTCTTTAGTGCTTGCTTCGTGCGGCAAGCGCGTGAGTTTGGTCACCCCTTATTCCCCTGCACAGATCGCGCAGGCGATTTTGACCGGGCAGGCCGGCATTTCGGCATTAGAGCCTTTGCTCCCGGATGATGACTATTACGCGGACTACCTCTCGGACATTTATCGTCTTGACTCCGGTTTGATAAAAGATGGGATAATTTGCTATGCAAACGGCATGCAAGCAGATGAAATCGCCGTTTTCCGGCTTATTGACAATTCGGCCGCCGCTGAGGTGAAAGAGTCGCTTGAGTCTTACAAGGAGCGGAGGGCAGACGCTTTCAGGGGTTATGCCCCAGTACAGGCTGGAATTCTTGATAACGGCATAGTTGCCTTCAATGGCGAGTATATTGCGCTGCTGATTTGCGAGGATGCTCAGAAAGCCCAATCTGTCTTTATGGCGTGTTTCAGTGATAGTCCGCCATTGATTGACTATGAGTTTGAGCCTGTTTTTGCCGATGAAATAAACAAGGCTCCCGAAAACGAACCTGAGACTGCGGCTGAAATATCAGAGCCGCCCTTTATAAAAGAAAAAACTGACGAAGTAAACGCTGGCGATAATGGAAAAAGCGCCGGTGAGCCTGTAATCGACGAGACTGCCAGCCCGGAAATTGTTGACAACGAATCATCCGGCGATAAAACAATCAGTGACGGGGCGGTTCCCGAAGAAAGCGACAATGCAGAAAATGTCGATAATGGGGAAGCAATTGACGACTCGACAAACACTCCGCCCCCCGATACCGAAGAGGCCGATAGCTCGGCTGAGGATAATACCGATGCAAATAAGGAAACTGCCGAACAGGAGGATCTATACGATCCGGCTGCTATCCTGCAGGCATGGCGCAGCGGCGACGCGGCAGGTCTGTCAGGGAAGAATAAAAGGATTCTCGATGCCTGCGCCGAGATCATCGCCTATGTTACGAAAGACACAATGAGCGATTATGAGAAAGAACTAGCCGTTCATGACTGGATCATCGACTGGGTCAGCTATGATGAGGAAGCAGCCAGCAATTCTCCATTCGCGAAACCCGATCCGGACAACGACAACCCGTATGGCGCATTATACAGCAGAAAGGCCATATGTTCCGGGTATACCTCGACATTTCAGCTGTTCATGGACATGCTGGGGATCGAATGCATCACGGTAAACGGTCACTATTCCCGCACAGGCGAGAAACACGCCTGGAACATGGTCAGGATCGAAGGTGAATGGTACAACGTGGATACTACCTGGAATGACCCTATCGGCGGGTTCGTACCTTCATCAGCGCGACATAAATATTTTAACGTGACAAGCCAGTATATGCGGGATACCGGACACGAATGGGATGAGAGCCTTACCCCAATCGCAGATGCGGGAAAGCTTTATAGGGAGTAAGAGTTTGGAATAGACTAATATGGACATTAACAAAAACGTCTTACGTATTATACTAGCAGCTGCGGTATTTATTGCTTTTTTGGGCGGGTTGTTCCTTCTGAACCTGTTTATTGCGCCGCAGCCGATTTTGCTCAGCGAGCGCCGCGCCCCGGCGAGATTCCCGCCTTTTTCCGCCGGGACGGTTTTTTCCGGCGAGTTCATGGTTAGGCTTGACAGTTATGCAGCCGACAATTTCCCGTTCCGCGACGGTTTTCGTACCCTTAGCTCCATGCTGGTCTTCGGCGTATTCCAACAAACGGACAAAGACGGGCTTTATATGGATGCACACGGCGCCGGCAAGTTCGAGCCTTTGGACCCGGACTCGGTAGGACAATTATCAAGAAAAATAGTAACAGTCGCCGAAAGTCTCGGCGACATCGATATTTATTACTCTTTCATACCGGACAAGAGCATTTATTCGGATAAAAAGCTGCCGGGATTTGACCCGGAATTGGCTAAACGCTTGCTTGCTGAAAACCCCGGCATGGACAATTTCACATTTATCAGTCTTACAGAAGTTTTGGACGCCGATAGTTTCTACAGGACTGACCTGCACTGGAATCAGGTAAAGCTGCGGGGTGTTCTTAACGCTCTTGGCGCTGTTATGGGGTTTGACGCCGACTTAAGCCAATATTCCGAGGCGTATGCTGATGAACTCAAAGGCGTGTATTCCGGGCAAATCGCGCTGCCGATTGGGACTGACAGCATTTACTATCTTGAGAATCCTTCCCTGTCCGCCGCGTACCTCAATGATATGTCGATTGATCCGGGGACAGACGATTCTTATGATTGGCAAAAATTGACAGGGCATGTATATGATTGGGATAAGCTAACCGGGTTGGATGCCTACGACTTCTTTCTTTCCGGAGCCAAGCCTTTGATTGTCCTGGAGAATAGCAATCCATCATCGGATAAGGAGCTATACCTGTTCAGGGACTCTTTCTCATCAAGCCTGGCGCCGCTTTTGGCAAGCGCCTATTCGAAGGTCTTCCTGATTGACTTGCGTTATATCGATATGCGGACGCTAAACCGCTTTGTCGAATTAAAACCCGGGTCAGACGCGCTTTTCCTGTACAGCACGCAGGTGTTGAACAATTCTGATGTGCTGCTGGTGCGTTAGGAGAATCCTTTAACATCATAGGTCAACACCTGACTCTCGCGCCCTTTTACCTTTAGAGCGCCGAGGGGGATGGCGGTGACCTTATCTTTTACCTGATCAAAGACTGCTTCGGATATGAGGATCTGCCCCGCCGTTGCATTGGATTCGAGGCGCGCAGCGACGTTGACTGTGTCGCCGATCGCGGTATAGTCCATGCGCGAAGGCGATCCGATATTACCAAATACTGCCGGACCTGTGTTGATCCCAATGCCGAACCTGACGTCGCGCCCATAGCGCTCCGCAAGATCGTTATGCAGCGCGGCGCCGCGTTCCTGCATTCGCAGAGCCGATTTGACGGCACGCATGACATGGTCTTCCTGCTCGTAAGGGACATTGTACAGCGCCATCGCGGCATCTCCGATGTATTTGTCAAGCGTGCCGCCGAATTCAAAAATCGCTTCCGTGACTAAAGTAAGGTAGTCGTTGAGTATTTCCACGACTTTCGGTGGTTCAAGAATTTCAGAAAATGATGTGAAACCCCTGATATCCACAAACAAAGCCGTCATCTCGCGCTCTTCGCCGCCCAACCTGAGGCTTTCCTCCCCGTCTTGTATCACCTTGTCAAGCACCTGTGGGGAAAGGTAGCGCCCGAACAGGTTCAGGACGTGGCGCCGCTCCATGAATTCCTGCATGTAGCTGAGGACCACATCTGCGAAGTACATAATTATAAGCGCGAGAAGGGCGTATGAAACGGAAATCACCCAACCGAAGTTAAAAAGCAAAAGCCATATTCCAAGCAATACAAGGACGGCAGCGATAAACAGACCCAGCTTGACCAGCGTCCGCTTAATTGATGCGTACAGCACTGCCGCAGCTTCGCATATAATCAAGAGCAAAAGAATATCGAGCCATATCGGCGTGGGTCTTATGAATTCCCCGTTTAGCATGTTGTTTATTTCATTTGCGTGTATCTCGACGCCGTACATTCGCTGCGAACCGCTCGTGGGCGTGAAGAACGAATCCTCCTGCAATCCGGTCGCGTATGCGCCTATGAGGACAATCTTGCCCTCGAATTCCGACGGGTCAATGATATCGGGATCGAGCGCCGCGTAAATCGGGTAGTGTGTTATCGTCCCGGGAGGCCCGGCGAAATGTATATACGGGCGCGAAACGAAATCCCTTACCGGCGGCTCGGCGATCTCTCGCCCGGTCGCAAGGCAGTATTGCTTGTAAACGACTTCGGCCCATTCGTATATCAGCCCATCGTCTTCCGCATTTCTGAATGTACCCATGCCTCGCCTGATATATCCGTCCCATTTATCGGGCAGTGCGTTGATATGTCCGAAGTCGACTGATTGCGCGGCAAACATCGGGATTGGGTAAGTCGCGCCGTAAGCAACCATCAGCCCGTCGTCGCCTATGACAGAGCTTTGCGACATGCCGCCGCCCAGCTGCTGGCGGACAAGTATGTCCGCCTGAACGGGCAGCACGACGTTCCCGGCATACGCGAGAGCGTCCATAAAGGCTTCGTCTTCCCACTCATCCGATTCTTCGGTGAAAAGTATGTCCATGGCTATCACAGCCGCGCCGCCGTCGGCAAGGTTATACAGCAAGGCAGCGTAAACAGAACGAGGCCAAGGGAAGCGGCCAAGTTCCCCGATGCTGTCGTCGTCGATTGTCAGTATGACAATATCTGCAGGCGCGGGCGCTCCGCCTTTGAGCAGAATATCGCGGAATGCCGCGTTGAGGGACGGGAAAACGTCATAGGCGCAGAGCAGCACAAGGGCGGCAAGTATAGCAATACTTACCGCCGATTTGATTTTGGAGTAGCTGGTCATCTTGGTCATGGAAGCTGCCAGCGAAGCGTGGGTGGGAAACCTGAAGAGAAAACCCAAATACTGGTTGATGGGCTTGATATATCATAAATATCCCATTCAGAAGGATCCCATGTGGTGCTATTATATGGACTTTCCCCTCGCCACCATGCCAAAACTCCTGTTTCTGCCGTTGATACGGTTTGACCATCCTTGTCTGAAATATTCGATGTATAATAACCGAAAAGAATATTCACATCGCCGTAGTTAATAAATCCACCACTCAAACCTCCGCCGTCCTCCCCGCCCCATATTCGCCCGCAGAAGGGATTACCAGTGAAACTTACTGTGCCGCCATACGCGACGCAATTCGAGACGGAGGTACTCTGATAGATAAAACCGGCGATTCCCCCTGCATATGCATTACCATTTGCGAATGCCGATATAGCGCCCCCTGCATAATAGCAGTACTCAACGTTACAGTTTGTTGTATACTCTCCTGCACACCCCACGATACCGCCTACGTAAGCGTCCACGTATGTCGGATCAGCGTTGGCTGTGATGCTGGAGGTGGAATAGCAGTTCTCAATAAATGCGCCATCTCCGTCATGTGAACAATAACCGACGATGCCTCCCACACAAACCGTCTCGCCAACGCTGCCTGCTGTGCATGTGGCGGAAAGTGAACCGTAAGAAAAACACTTTTCAATATTGCCGAATCCCCCTGTGGTACCAATAACGGCTCCGCCCGCGATGCCGCCCATATAGATTGGCCCGGCGTTGGAGGCTGTTATGCTGACATCCGTTGAACATTGGGATATTTCAGTGTCTGAAATGCTCCCCGCAATACCGCCAATATACAGAGGCTTCGCATAAATACCACCGAGGGTAAAACTGATTGAACCGCTTAGTTTCAAGTTTTCAACTACGGCTATGTAACCGCTGACGCTAAAGTTGCCATCAATCCGACCGAAGAAGCCGACGTAATTCGAATCATCTCCCGTAGCAACCGTGCAGCTGAAATTGCTTATCGCATGCCCGTCTCCGTCAAATGAGCCTGTAAACGGAGCAGACTCATCGCCGATTGGAGTCCAGTCCCAATCCCACCCGTAAGGACCGCCTAGAGTGTAGTCATTGCAGTCGATGTCCTCGGTTAGGAGGTAATCACAGTCTAGCGACCAGATTGCACTATGCACCATATATCTGAAGTGTGGGAAGTTAGCCTTTGTAATCCTAAATGGGTGACCGTTACCTCCTTCTTCCCAGGGCAGACCATTCCCACCCACATTAATGTCGTCATTCCGTTCAAACCACGGATAGAGCAGAATGTCTCCCGTTACCGGCGTGGTATCAGGAATAAATTGGACATAAGGATCCAACCCATCGGGCTCAGCCACAGACCAGCCTATAAAGCTGCTCCCCATTCTAACTGCCGGGGGGAACTGTGAGGAGGGTATCGTATTTCCCGCTTCGACCCTTCTAGTCCCACCCGGGGAATAGTAAGAAGAATGCCCGTCCCATGCATTGTCCACGAATGTAACAGTATAATATGTCGTTGACGGGCCTGACGAGCCGGATGAGCCGGACGGTCCGGATGGTTGTTCCGGCAGATACCTTATCTCGTCGTCGCCGTCGTCGGCAACCTCGTCGGCAGGCAAGCTGTCGAGCGTTTTTTGCGCGTCATCGACTATGTCAGAGTCAAATTCGTCGGGATGTTCTGTTATGTATTGCAATTCGTCCGGAAGCAGATCGTCTATGCTGAATTTGTATACGCCGTCAGACCCGGCGCCTTCTCCCGCGCCGACTTCCAACTGGTCATGAATCAACGATGCATTGTCATCGGCTTCGAGGCGCTTGCGGACGTTGTCGAGAAACACTGTCCCTTCGAGCGCACGCACAATCGTTGCCCCGTCGTCCTCGTTTCCGCGCAGGCTGACTATATATGTCGTCCCGCGCACGCCGACGACCGTGTTGCCTGTCTGCACGGACACGTTGTTGCTTGCGCTTTTGCTCCGGACTTGGTTAAACACCGTGCCTTTGATGAGCGTGAACCCGGTGTCCGAGGCTGATAGGGTTGTGATTTTAAACGACGAGTCGGTGAGCGCTTTGATTGACATGTCTGTGCTTATGTCTACGACTGTTTCGGCGCCCTTCGCGGTGGTCACGACGTCGCCCTGCTTTAGCTTCATGCCGACAAACGCGTTGATTGATTTCTCTGACGATGCGCGTTTGACTGTCACCTTGCCTTTGACGCTTGAAATCTCGGCTGATACGTCGTTCGCTGCCAGCGCTGCAAGCGGTACGGCGCAAATCGAGAGGATAAAGGCTATTGCCAGCAACAGGCATATTGTTTTCTTTTTCATAAACATTCCTCCAAACCTTGTGAAACGAACCACCCCGGCGCTACGCGCCACCCCTCCCCAGAGGGGAATGGACGGGGCTTTGCGGGGGACAACCCCCGGCGCTACGCGCCACCCCCTTCGTGCGCGAAGGGGGCATGATTTGTGCTTACGTAACTCCACACTCCACACTAATCAAGTGCTGAGCCGAAGATTTTTATGATGTGGTTGTATGTGTCGGAAACGTATACTTTTCCGTCCAGCATCACAACGTCGGTGGGGCTGTTGAGCATCGATACGAGCGCCGGGCCGGTCGAGTTTCCGGCGGTCAGGTTGCCCGCGAGCGTAGTGACAAATCCGGCTTCGATTTTGCGGATTACGTTGTTTTCCGTGTCTGCTACGATGACGATTCCCGAGGCATCGACAAACAGGCCAAGCGGTCCGCAGAAAAGCGCCTCATCCGCAGGGCCGTCCAAATATCCACCAATCATCACGCCGGAATCCGCGTCACGCCCGGTTGGTTTTCCTGCAAGCGTGGATACCGTGCCGTTTTTTATCACACGTATCATCGAGTTGCCCGTATCGGCGACATATAGCGCTCCATCGGCGCCGAACTGTATATCAGTCGGTTCGCAGAACAATGCCCCTGTCAGAGAGCCGTCTTTGTACCCGCCTGTTTCGCCTGGGACTCCGGCGTAAAGCGCCGTTGCGCCACGCCCTGACACAGTCCGGATACAGTTATTGAGGGTGTCGGCGACATAAACCGTGCCGTCCGCACCGACAGCCACACCCGAGGGCAGATTAAACTGTGTGTTTTCCCGAGATCCATTGACGTATCCCGCTTTGCCGCTGCCGGACACGGTGTATCCGTTGCCGTCTGTCCGTATCATACGCAGCGTGTTGTTGCCTCCGTCCGTATAGTAAATAGTTCCGTCCCGAGCTTGGCTGATATACCTCGGTCCGCGCATGAGCAGCTCCGTGACAGAAACTGAATCTTTGTATCCCGATACGGGCATGCCGTTAATATCGATTTCTTCGGTTTGCCCGGCAAATGTTGTTACCATATCACTCGCAATCCTGCGCAGGAGGTTGGCATCCCTGTCAGCGACCAATATCGACCTATCGTTGCCGATTGCCAATCCGAACGGCGCCCCGAACGATGCAGCCAACCGCTCGCCGTCCTTTGAGCCAAGATCGGTGCTGCCTGCAAACACGCGCATTTCGGTCGCGAAAAACACTTTGCCTTCGACAAGCAGATTAACAACATGCGAGGCTTCGGCGCGTGTCATGTGCCGGGAAGGCGCAAAGGATCCGTCCGGCAAGCCGTTCAGAATTTCCTTTTCGGTAAGCGCGGCAACATAGCTATATGCCCATTGCGCGATATGTTCGCTGTCGGTGAAGTCAAGTGTCCGGTCAGACCAAGTGTTGAGGATCCGGCCTATGAGGGTCACCGCTTCCTGCCGGGTCAGCGGGCCGTTCCAGTCAGCGGAAAGCCCGCCGCCGGAAGTCGGTTTGCCCTGAAGTATGCCCCTGTGATAGCCTTCGACCAAATATGGCTGATAGGCAGAAGGCGCATCTTTATAGTCAACAAACGGGGCGGTCAGCGATTGGTCGCGCGCGTCGTGGTCAAGCCCCATCGCGTTAAAAACTAAAAGCAAAAACTCAGCCCGCGTTATCGGCTGTTCCGGTTTGAACAATGAATCTTCCTCAAAAATCATGCCGTCGTAGATTCCTAAGCTGGACAGTGCATCAATGTCTTCCGCCGCCCATGAGTCACCGGTGTCTTCAAAAGACGATCCGGCAGCGCCCGCAGCCGCGGCGAGGGAGAGCATCAGCGCAAAAGACAGAAAAAACGGCAGTACCTTTAAATATCCTCTTCTTTTCACTGACTAATCCTCCTATTTATTATACTCGCGTCAATCAATACGCATATCTGCTGATTTGAGCGAAAAACAGATTTCAGATAAAAAATCAACGCGATTATTATAATATAAAGCCCTTGATAACACAAGGAAAATAATTTGTTGTTGATTCTTTATACAACTTATGTGTATAATATCTGCGTGTAACCAAATGTCGACGAATTTGGAAGGTGCGTCAAAATGGAACATGAACCCCAAGCGCCCCTGAGCAGCGAAGCTTTACTGGAAACCATATTCGGCTACATCGAAAGGGTATCAAAGGAACGCATACTCGACAATGTGCTGCTGCTGCTTGCCGACCTAGGCAGGGAGCTTATTGACGCAGACCGCTGCACGGTATGGCTGCGGGACACGGAAACAAATGAACTGTACACGCGCGTCGCGCACGGGGTGGACGAATTGAGGGTTCCCGAGGGAGCCGGGCTTGTCGGTTACGCTGTCAGCAGCGGAGAGGACGTCATAATCAACGACCCGTACAACGATCCGCGTTTCAACAGGGAGACCGACCGCCAAACGGGCTATTTGACGCGCGAGGTCATTGTCCTGCCGATCAGGAGCAGCGGCGGGGATATACTCGGCGCTTATCAGGCTGTGAATAAAATGTCCGGCGAAGGTCTTTTCACTGACAGGGACTTGAAATACCTACGTCTGGCGGCGTCTTATTCGGGCAAATCCATAGAGGCAGCTTTGCTCAACGAGGAGATAGACAGGGCTCAGCGCGAGATCATTAACATTTTGGGTTATGCCGGCGAGCATAGGTCGCTCGAAACCGGTAATCACGTAACGCGCGTCGCTGCATTTGCTACCGTTTTGGGTAGGCAAATGGGCTTGTCCCCCCACGATTTGGAAACGCTCACCCTGGCCTCCCCCATGCACGACATTGGAAAGATAGGCATTCCCGACGCGATCCTTCAGAAACCCGGCAGCTTTACCGACGAAGAATACGCGGTTATGAAGAAGCATTCGGAAATCGGCGCCGAGATTTTAAAGCGCGGGGCGAGTTCGCTGCTGCGCGTGGCGTCGGAGATTGCTTCGGGGCATCATGAGCGATACGACGGCAAAGGCTATCCGCACGGGTCTGCGGACGGTGAAATCAATCCTTTCGCCCGCATTGTTGCTGTGGCAGACGTCTTTGACGCACTCATCAGCGACCGCTGCTACAAGAAAGCATGGGATCCTGAGCGCGTACATAAGCTTTTCGAAGAAGAGCGCGGGCGCCAATTCGACCCCGAGGTCGTAGATGCGCTTATTGAAGTTTGGGACGAAATGCTCGAGACAAACATGCGGCATTTGGAAATAATCGAAAATCCCGGCGCATTAGGGAATAAGGGTTAGGTAACCGTATTGCCCGCATGTGTGCAAAATACATGGAGAAATGAGCGTTGATATGAATAAAACTGATTTCAAAGTGGTCTTCTGGGGTACCCAAGGCTCGGTCGCGATCAGCAACGCGAAAAAAATGAGATATGGCTCCAATACGCCCTGCGTGTCCGTAGAGTGCGGCGAGCATGTTTTCGTTTTCGACATGGCGACAGGTTTTATACAATTCAGCGATTACTTTTTGAAAAAATACACGTTGCCAAAAAATGTTGACGTTTTTCTATCCCATTACCATCAGGACCATGTTGAAGGATTGCCTTTCGCAGGGCTGACTTATAATCCGGATGTCAGCATCGTCTTCCACTGCCAGCCGGCAGAAGGCAAAACCCCGGAGGAGATACTCTCCGACAATTACTCGCCTCCCAACTTCCCGATCCGCCTTTTTCAAGAAGCCCCTCCCGGCAAGTTCGAATTCAGTATCCTCGAGCCGGAGCAAACTATTATCTTTGCCGATGGAGTCGTAACAGTAAAAAACCTGCCTGTCTGCCACCCTGGAGGTTCCCTGTCCTACAGGCTGACATATAAAGGCAAGTCATTCTGTTATCTTTCCGACTATGAATATGGTGATGGTCTGGATCCGAAACTGAAAGAATTCCTGCAAGGCGCCGACCTTGTCGTTTTTGACGCGTATTTTTCAAATAAGACCCTGATTCCCGGATGGGGTCACTCCACGTGGGAACAGGGGGTCGATGTTTGGCGCGAGGCGGGGATAAAAAAGCTTGCTATGTATCACCACAACATAAACTCTTCCGACAAGGATCTCGACTCTATCGCCGCCAAGCTTGCTGCTATATCGGAAGATCTCTTCATTGCCAAAGACGGCATGGTAGTGTATTTATAACACCTATAACGTCCTCATAATGAAATCTGCGAGCCCGGATATGTCATCAAGCCCAAAACATGGCTTGTTTGCGTATCCGGGCATATCTGTCACAATTGCGAAGCACTCATCTCCCGGTATCGGCAGCGGTTTACCCGTCGCTTCCCTGCAAATCGCGATTTTTGGCCAGTCCCCGCTTTTGAACCCCTCTGTGAGTATTATATCCACATCCGTAATTCTGCCGAGCAGAGTTTCCAGCGTGACATGCCTGTTTTCCATAATCGCGGCTTTGCTGTCGGAAATTACGGCTGTGACGTCCGCGCCGGCTTTTGTAAACCGCCAGCTATCCTTGCCCTCGTGGTCGATATCGAATTCATGCGCGTCGTGCTTTATCACCGCCACGCGTTGCCCGCGTTTTTTCAGTTCCGCCACGAGTTTTTCCAGAAGCGTCGTTTTGCCCGTCCCGGAGAACGCGACGAAAGAGAATATGGGGATGTTGTTCATAAAAAGCTCCAATTGCGATAATTTAAGAGATAAAAAGTTAGGAGTGAGGAGTTAGGAGTGAGGAATGAATGTATCACGCTTTGCGCGATGATTTTATCCATCCGCAAAGCGGACACTAGCACTCCTAATTCCAAACTCCAAACTCCAAACTCCAAACTCCAAACTCCAAACTCCAAATTGCGCAGCTTCGCTGCGCTTATGGTTTCCAGGTCGGCGGGTTCGTTATTTCGTCGCGCAGGCAGTTGCGCGTGATGCCGAGGATCTCGCGTGCGTCGTCGGCTGTCGCGATTTCGCGCCCGGCGATTTTTGACAGCTCAACCGCGCGCTCGACAAGCATCAGGTTCGACGCAATTACGCCGCGCGAATAGTATATGTTGTCTTCCAGACCGACGCGCAGACCGTCGCATCCCATCGAGAGTCCGGCAAGCATCATATCCATATGGCACCTGCCAATGCCGGAGACGCTCCACGTCGCTCCCGCCGGCAGCTTACCGACCATGAACGCGAGGCCGTCTGTCGTGCCCGGCATCGAGCCTCCGACTCCCATGATAAACTGGAGGTGCGGCGGTTTGGGGATGTTGTGCTTTTCGACATAATACATGGCCGAGTTGATGTGTCCCGTGTCGAATATCTCAAATTCCGGCTTGATGTCGTATTTTACGACCTCTGCGCCGAGGTAGTTGAGGAAGCGCGGGTGATTCTCAAATATGTAGGCGTTGTTCCAGTTGAGCGTGTTCGGGTCAAACGAGCACATCTCGGGACGCAGCGAGCCAAGATGCTCAATGCGCTTGTAGTCCTCGTATTCTCCGCCTGACGTCGTCAGGTTTATGACGATATCGACGCTTTCCTTTTTGGCCAGCTCCCGAATTTTCTCGACGGCCAGCGTAAATTGCACGCGGCTCATTGATTTGTAGCCGATTTCCATCTTCCCGGCGACTTCCTTGTCCTCGCGGACATGGACGTGCACTATGGAGGCTCCTGCTTTTGCGCAGGCTATGGTCTGTTCGGCTATTTCGTCCGCCGTATACGGTACTGTCGGCGCGTTTTCTTTCTTTGTCCCGGCTCCGCATATGCAGACTTGGATTATTACTTTGTTTGACTTTGCCATTATTATTCTATATCCTTTCTGTTTTTTCTTTCATATTTGTTTCCGCAGAAGGCGGAAATGAATTGAATTCGTCCGCAGACGGTCGCTTTCCAGAATTCTCCGTCCACTAATCACTAATCCCTAATCCCTTAGGGGGGACTTGTCCCCCCTAGAGGTTCTACACCGGGTCGTCCATGTACTTCATCGCAAGTTTGTATACTTCGAACAGCTGCTTGTCGCGCTTTACAGTGAGCGCCTGCTTGTCAACACCTGTATAGTCGTAGAATCCCTTGCCGGTCTTGAACCCGAATTCACCTTTGTCGATATGTTCCTGAAGCGTCTTTGGCATATCGACTTCGGGAGGCATCGTATAGCTCTTGTTTTTATAATTGTTCGCGGTCATATCAAGCCCGCCGAAATCGGCGCGTTTGCACAGCCCGAGGACTACGGCGCGCGGTATGAAGCTGGTTTTCACCGCTTTGTCGATGTCTTCCGGTGTGCAGTATCCGTTGTCGAGCAGATAGAAGACCTCATTGTTTAAGCACATCTGCATGCGGTTGGCGATATAACCCCGGATAAATTTCTTCATTACCACGGCTGTTTTTCCGCACTTTTCGAGGAACTCGACAGTGATGTCCGCATATTCCTGCGGCGCTGCGTCGCATTTTACGACTTCAACCAGCGGTACAAGCTGCGGCGGCGAATACCAGTGCGCGATTACCGCCTGCTTCAGGCGTTTTTCGGGAATCAGGGCGAAAACGTCAAGTCCCGATGTGTTGGATGCAATGATCGCATCGTCGCTCGCAACCGCGTCAATTTTTTGGAACAGTTCGATTTTTGCATCTTTGTTTTCAACAATGGTCTCTTGAATGAAGTCCGCGCCTTTGACCGCATCTTCGACTGTAAGCGCAAAATCGACCCTTTTGAATGTTTCTTCCAGTTTTCCGGCTTCCAGCATTCCCTCTTCCACGAACGTTTGAAGGCTCTTATAGAGTGTTTCTTTTGCTTTTTCACGCGTCTGCTCACTGCGTGTCCACATTGTAACAGTGTAACCGCCCATTGCAAACATTTGCGCAATCCCCGGGCCCATCGTGCCGGCTCCGAGAACAGCGACTTTCTTGATATCGTTTATACTTTTCATTACTTCCCCATCCAGTCTCGCAAAAATTTACCGTCAAACGGTATGCCGTTCGTTGTCGCGCTCCTCCATATGGCATCTCTCTCGTTTTTTTCGGCTACCCTTAATTTAAACCCAAAGATGCACCTAAAGTCAAGCGGTTTTTGCATTTTTCTCTTGGACTTTGCGTTATTATCAGGTATAATGGTCACAGAGGTGACCGGTAATGGCTAATAAGGCTCTGATTATTGAAGATGACAGCAATATTGCTGAGCTCCTGCGACTGTATCTTGAAAAAGATGGTTTCACTGTGTCGATTGCTGACAACGGCGCCGCGGGCGTTGCGGAATTTGAGCGCTTCGAGCCCAATCTTGTAATGCTCGATATAATGTTACCTATTCTTGACGGCTGGGGCGTTTGCCGCGAGATACGCTCCGTTTCAAATGTGCCGATTATTATGCTCACTGCAAAGGGCGAGACCCTCGACAAGGTCACGGGGCTTGAAATGGGCGCCGACGACTATCTGGTAAAACCGTTTGAGGTCGGGGAACTGATGGCCCGCGTACACTCGGTTATGCGCCGGTTTGACTTGACCGGGGGCTCAGCCGTAAAACGGCTGGTGTTTGACAATCTGGTCATTGACATGGATTCGTTCGAGCTGCTCATTAACGGGAAAAGGGTCGATGCGCCCCCCAAGGAGATGGAGCTGTTGTTCCATCTTGCTTCATCCCCGAACAGGGTATTCACGCGCAACCAGCTCCTTGACGAGGTGTGGGGGTTTGATTATTTCGGCGACTCGCGCACAGTTGACGTCCACGTCAAGCGGCTGCGCGAAAAACTTGAGAATGTAAGCGATATGTGGTCGCTGAAAACAGTCTGGGGCGTGGGCTATAAATTTGAACTATCGGATGGGCGACAGACTTCATGAAGCACAGTATCTATTTCCGAAATTTTCTTGCTACCGCCCTCATCGTGCTGATCAGCTTCACAATCCTCGGCGGTCTGTCAACCATGTGGAACTACAGGCGTACTTTCTCCGAAAAGAGACAGGCGATGACGTCAACTCTGCAGGAGACCGCCCGGTATGTCACTGCGCAGAACCTTTATGACGGAGTGGAGTTAGGCGACCTGAACCTCAGCATGTGGCTGGCTATCATCTCCGGCGTGTCCGGCTTCGACCTGTTGATAACAGATGTGAGCGGCGTCGTCAGTGCATGTTCAGACAGGGATTTCAATAATCTGGGGAAACGCATTCCGGAATCCGACCTCACATCTGCCATAAAAGACAGTGCGTCCGTAGCCCGTTCCACCCTCGGCCAGATGTACCCGGAATTCCGCCAAGTTGCCGGGATGCCGCTCACAGCGACCGTCAACGGCGAGACGTACGTTTCGGGTTATCTTTTTATTTCAAGCGATCTAGCCTCGTTCAGGCAGGAATTCAGGCGTTTTACAAATGTGTACTCGCTTTTCGCGATTAGCGTGATGGCCCTTGCGTTTATTATTTCGCTCGTTGCTACAAAGAAGCAAGCTGAGCCACTTAACGAGATGGCCGGCGCCGCCCGGCGTTTCGCGCGCGGAGATTTTGCGATACGCGTTAAAGACACGGGGAGATATGATGAAATCGGCCAGCTTGCCCAGGCTTTTAATGCCATGGCTGATTCCCTTGAAAGCTCTGAAACGCTTAGACGCGGTTTTATCGCGAACCTTTCCCATGAACTGAAGACACCGATGACGGTCATTGACGGTTTTACCGAAGGCATCCTTGACGGCACCATCCCGCAGGAGGACGCGGAGCGCTACCTGAACGTGATATTATCTGAGACAAGGCGCCTTTCAAGGCTTGTCGGGAGTATGCTCAACATGTCGAAGCTCCAGTCGTCCAATGCTTCCGTCGCGCTCAAAAGCAGTTTTGACATTTGCGAGGTTGTCCGGCTCGCGCTTTTGAGCCTTGAAGGCAAAATCCGCGCAAGACAGCTCGATGTGGACGCAGAACTGCCCGAAGAGCCAATCATGACGCGCGGCGACAATGATTCAATTACGCAGGTCGTTTATAATCTTATTGACAACGCAATTAAGTTTTCAACGCCGGGCGGGGTGATCCGGCTTGAATTGTGGAAGCAGGGCGACAGAGCCTTTGTCTCCGTTGAAAACAGCGGCGAGACGATACCCGCTGATGACATATCGCATATTTTCGACCGGTTCCACAAGGCTGACAAATCCCGGAGCGCGGATCGCGAGGGCGTTGGCCTTGGGTTATACATCGTAAAGACGATACTTGACAATCACAACGAGGATATTTTTGTAACCAGCAGCGACGGTCTCACAAAATTTGTATTTACACTGACGATAAAGGATTAGGGTTGGGGAGGATTATAGTTTTGACTAATGCAGAAAAAACGATGGATAAGATAATTGCGCTGTGCAAGGGCAGAGGTTTTGTGTTCTCTGGCAGCGAAATATACGGCGGTCTTGCGAACTCGTGGGACTATGGGCCGCTCGGAGTCGAATTGAAAAACAATATTAAGCGCGTCTGGTGGCAGAAATTCGTGCAGGAAAACCCGTACAATGTCGGCCTTGACTCGGCTATCCTGATGAACCCCCGCGTTTGGGAGGCATCCGGCCATGTGGCGACGTTCAACGACCCGCTCATAGACTGCAAAGGGTGCAAAATGCGCCACCGCGCGGACAAACTCGTCGAGGATTGGAACAAGGAAAACGGCATAACCGATATCGCCGTCGAGACAATGAACGAGGACAACCTCATTGAATATGTCCGCGAGAAAGGCGTGGCCTGCCCGTATTGCGGCAAGCAGGATTTCACCGATATCAGGAAATTCAACCTTATGTTCAAGACTTTTCAGGGAGTGAACGAGGATACGGCGG
>JGI24702J35022_10001024_pt1 | contig 17492 bp, 13 predicted proteins | sample TergutTh196P4_FD_35022 | JGI IMG/M metagenome (IMG submission 35022)
TTCAAGTCCCGATGTAGCTACACCGCCTGCATTGGCAGCTTTGCCGGGTGCAAACAGGCATTGATTGGCAATAAATAAATCGACCGCCTCGGCTGTACAGCCCATGTTTGATAATTCTGCCACGCAAAGCACCTTGTTCCGAATCAACTTATTGGCATCTTCAGCGTTCAATTCATTCTGGGTTGCGCATGTCAAAGCGATATCCACTTGCTGCTCCCAGGGACGCTTGCCGGCAAAGAAAGATGATCCCGGGTATTTGTCGGCATAAGGCGCAACAATATCATTGCCGCTATTTCGCAGTTCCAACATATAATCAATCTTTTCGCCGCAAATACCTTCAGGGTCGTACACATATCCATCCGGCCCCGACAAAGTAACCACTTTCGCACCCAACTGTGTGGCTTTCAGCGCAGCCCCCCAGGCAACATTGCCAAATCCGGAAAGAGCGACTGTTTTCCCCTGAATATCAATGTTNTGNGTTTTAAGCATTTGATCTACAAAGTATAATCCACCGAAACCCGTTGCTTCGGGACGTAAGATAGATCCACCAAATTCCAATCCTTTGCCTGTAAAGGTACCGGTATGCTCGTGGGTCAGTTTTTTGTACATACCAAACATATAACCCACTTCACGTGCTCCAACGCCGATATCACCGGCAGGAACATCCACATCGGGACCTAAGTTTTTCCACAGTTCGGTCATCAACGACTGGCAAAAACGCATAATCTCGCCATCACTTTTCCCACGTGGTGAGAAATCGGCCCCTCCTTTGCCACCGCCCATAGGCAGGGTGGTCAGCGAATTTTTCAATGTCTGTTCAAATCCCAAAAACTTCAAAATGGATAAATTAACGGACGGATGGAATCGCATACCGCCTTTGTAAGGACCAATCGCATTGTTATACTGCACGCGATATCCCAAGTTCACCTGTACATTTCCCGAGTCATCAACCCAGGGAACGCGAAATACAAAAATCCGGTCGGGCTCAACCAACCGTTCAATAATACTTGCTTTTTCAAATTCGGGATAACGGTTATACACCTCTTCAATAGAATGTAACACTTCCTTCACTGCTTGCAGGTATTCCTTTTCGCCGGGATGTTTGGCTTCCAATGCTGATAAAATCGACGCTGATTTCATGATCTAATCTGTTTTAAATTTATATTTGAAGCCCCAAAAATACAATTTTTTGAAAAAATAATGAGGGTTTTGTCGTTTTTTGTGAGTTATTTCTCCAAAATATAGTCACAAGACACAAGATTTCAGAATGCAGGGCGTTTTAGTAAAAAAAGTAATGGCAGATTACATCAACACATACAAAACCTGGCTTCGACTTGAAAAAGGATTATCATCCAACACGATTGAGGCTTATCTCAACGACTTGAATAAGTTATTTCAATTTGTTGAAAATGAGGGATTACATCTCCTACGAATCAGCTATTCCGATTTGCAGCAATTTGTAGCGCAGCTTGCCGATATCGGTATTTCACCCCGCTCGCAAGCCCGTATTATTTCAGGGATTAAGTCGTTTTACCGGTTTTTGTTGTTGGAAGGCTTCTTGCAAACCGACCCGACCGAACTGTTGGAATCGCCTAAAATCGGTATGAAGCTGCCTGAGGTGTTATCGGTTGAGGAGGTGAACAGGATACTTGATTCGATTGATTTATCCGCCCCAACGGGACAGCGAAACAGGGCGATGCTTGAAGTATTGTACAGTTGCGGATTACGGGTGTCAGAATTGGTTCGGCTGAAATATTCCGATATTTATATAGATGAAGAATTTATCCGCGTTGAAGGGAAAGGAAAGAAGCAGCGGCTTGTCCCGATATCAAAGGTAGCCATCCATGAGATACAAAATTACCTGTACGACCGCAGGTCCATTAAGGCGCAAAAAGGATTTGAGGACATACTGTTCCTCAATCAGCGGGGCAAAGGATTATCGAGGGTCATGGTTTTTTATGTGATTAAAGAACATGTTGAACGTGCCGGCATCAAAAAAACGATTAGCCCGCATACGTTTCGTCACTCATTTGCAACCCATCTGCTTGAGGGAGGAGCTAACCTGCGGGCAATTCAATTAATGCTTGGTCACGAAAAGATAACAACCACGGAACTATACACACATATCGACCGCGAATTTTTAAGAAAAGAAATCTTAACGCATCATCCGAGAAACAAATAATCACATCCTGTCAGAATGGCACACCGGAATGGTTGACGGAAACAAAATCTTCTAATGCCGGTGAAATCGTCTCATGGGCAAATTCATCTTGTGGACTAATTTTGGAAGTAAATTCACGTACAGGTATATCTTCATCCATATTTTTAAACTTCGCAAATTCGCTTTTGAAACGCAGACGCACATCACCCGTCGCTCCGTTTCGATGTTTGGCTACAATAATTTCAGCTATTCCTATCAGTGAGTTTTGATTCTCATCCTCAAATATTTTATAGTATTCCGGACGATGAATAAAACAGACCATATCGGCATCCTGTTCAATAGCTCCCGACTCCCTTAAATCGGCTAACTGGGGTCTTTTGCCTTCAGAGCCGGCGCGTTTTTCAAGATCGCGGTTTAGTTGCGAGAGCGCAATAATCGGGATATTAAGTTCTTTGGCTAATGCTTTCAGCGAACGCGACACCATGCTCACCTCCTGTTCCCTGCTCTTGAAATTCATTTCGCTGGCATTCATTAACTGCAGGTAATCAATAAAAATACATTGTATCCCATATTCGCGAACAAGTCTGCGCGACTTTGTCCGAAGCTCAAGCACCGAAAGGCTCGGCGTATCATCCACATATATGTTGGCATCATATAAATCTTTCAACTTGATATCCAATTGTTTCCATTCATAATCAGCCAATTGGCCATTTTTGATTTTCGTGCCCGGAATCTCAGTCACATTCACAATAAGGCGGTTGACCAATTGCACATTACTCATTTCGAGCGAAAAGATGGCGACAGGAATACCAAAATTAACGGCCATATTTTTAGCCATGGATAATGCGAAAGCTGTTTTTCCCATCGCAGGACGGGCGGCAATTACGATTAAATCAGAATTTTGCCAACCCGATGTTATCTTATCTAAACCTGTAAAGCCGGTTCGAAGACCGCTAAGCCCATCTTGTTGTGTCGCAGCTTTTTGCATTAAATCTATGGACTGCTTAATAATCGGATTGATTTGTGTGGCTTCAGTTTTGATATTTCGCTGTGATATCCGGAACAACTCTCCTTCAGCCTCTTGCATCAACTCATCCACATCAGTCGTTTCATCGTAGGCTTTACCTTGAATGACACCTGTATATTGAATAAGTTCCCTGGCCAAGAATTTTTTTGTAATGATTGACGTATGATATTCCAAATGTGCCGTACTTGCCACTTTGCCGGTTAGTTGCGTGATATAATACGGGCCTCCGACGCTTTCTAATTCACCTTTTTTCCGAAGCTGGTCTGTGACGGTGAGCATATCGATCGGCCGCTGGCTGATTGCAAGGTCTACGATCGCCTGAAAAATCAACTGATGGGAGTTTTCATAAAAACATTCCTTTTTAAGTGTTTCACTGACCATATAATAAGCATCTTTTTCAAGCATCAAAGCCCCTAATACGGCTTCTTCAATTTCTCTGTCCTGAGGTTGAAGTCGCCCTACATCAGAGACTTGCATTACAACCGGTTTTTTTTTCGCTGCGTTTTTGTTTTGTCCTTCTGTCATTTTGATTTAATTTGGGGTGTCAAAAATAGCTATTTCCAATTATTTTATGGCAACAAACCAAAATACTTATCAATATGTTATAAACAACTCCTTAAAATTTCTTATTTTTGTTGGCCAAACATATTAATTATTAACCCGGGAAATCCGGTTCTGATTCAGCGGGAATGAACAAAGTGGTGACTGACGATTTTCAGATTTTTGTAAAGCCGGTGGGGGCGCAGTGCAATCTCAGGTGCAGCTATTGTTATTACTTGAATAAGGGTGATGTGTGCGGGGCTGACAGTCAAACGGTCATGGATGACCGGACATTAGAAAACTACATCCGNCATCATTATGCCGCATCTTCGAGTGATACTGTTTTATTTACCTGGCATGGNGGCGAACCATTGCTGGCCGGTATCGATTTCTACCAAAAAGTTTTATCGTTACAACAAAAACACCTGCCNGAAGGTAAAAATTTCCTGAATGGGATTCAGACCAACGGAACGTTGATAACCGACCGGTGGTGTGATTTTTTGGCCGAAAACGATTTTACCGTTGGGATAAGTATGGATGGGCCTGCGTATTTCCATAATGCCATGCGTTGTTTTGAAAATGGAGTAGGGAGCTTTGAAAAGACACTCCGGGGGTATCGACTGCTCAGGGAACATAACATCCTTCCTGAGATGCTGTGTGTGGTGAGCGCTTATAATGTCTATTATCCCTTAGAAGTGTATGGATTTTTCAAAATGCTTGGCGCTCAGTTTATCACCTTTCTCCCATTGGTTGAACGCAAAAAAGCAGGAACCGGTGAAGTCACCGAAGAATCGGTGCCCGCTTTTGAATTCGGTCTTTTTCTGACTGCCATTTTTGACGAGTGGGTTAAGAATGATATCGGAATCGTCAAAATTCAGTTTGTTGAAGAAGCATTACGGACTGCTTTTAATCAGGAACATTCGCTCTGTATTTTCAGGGAACAATGCGGAGGAGTCCCTGTGATTGAGCGTAACGGCAATTGCTACGCATGTGATCATTATGTCGGTAACGACTACCTTACCGGCAATATAAACGAACACTCCCTGTCATATTGCCTCAATCATCCAAGTCAAAAAGCATTTGGTCAAGCCAAACAACTTACCTTACCGCAATACTGTATCCGGTGTGAAGTCAGAGAGATGTGTAACGGTGAATGTCCTAAAAACAGATTTCTCACTTCACCTGACGGAGAACCCGGGCTAAACTACCTGTGCGAAGGCTACAAATACTTCTTTAGCCATTGCCAACCGTTTGTTGCGATAGTATCGCAAATCAATTCGTGACGGTATTTACCGTTATTTCAGTTTCTCTTGAAAGAAAGCCACCGTCCTGCCCCACGCCAATTTGGCTGCTTCGGCGTTATATCTTTCGGGATTCGAGTCATTATTAAAGGCATGTCCCGCTCCCTCGTATATAAATATTTGATATTCCTTCTTTTGCTTCTTGAGTTCCTCTTCAAATTCAGGAATTCCCGCATTGATACCGGGGTCGTTACCTGCGTAATGCGCCATAATAGGCCCTTTGATTTTAGCAACATCTTCAGTTGCCGGCGTTCGTCCGTAATAAGGAACTGCCGCATCAAGTTCGGGTGAGTTGACCGCTACCTGGTTGGTCATTGCCCCACCCCAGCAAAAGCCGGTACATCCTACCTTGCCTGTCGACCTTGGATGTGTCTTGAGGTACTTAACGGCAGCCACAAAATTTTGTATCGTATCATCATTATTCAGTTCCCTGATTCGTTCAGCAGCAGCGTTCTGGTCGTTTTCGGGTGTTCCTCCAACCGGTGTCAAACCATCGGGCGCCAATGCCAGAAAGCCTTCTTTTGCAAATCGTTTTGCAACATCCTGAATATGAGGTTGCAGTCCCCTGTTCTCGTGGATTACCACAACGGCAGGAAATTTACCTTCTTTTTTCGGGTAAGCCAATAATGCTTTCATCTCCGTTTTCGGAGCGGGAAACGTTACAAATTCAGCCACAAGATCATCGTCCTGTGCAGGCATAGTGATGTCGATTTCGCCCAATACAGGTAATACGGCTAAAGCGGCTGCTGCGCTTCCGGTCAGCAGTGTCAGTTTTTTCAGAAACGAACGGCGATCAATCCGTCCTTCTTTGTACTCATCATAGAGTTTCGTGATGTCTCGTTCCATAATTCATTGATATTTAATTCGATTCATACTTGTGTTTGTTGTGAAGAGCCATTTGTCCGGTTTGTTACATATTCGATGCAAAAATAATAAAATAATCGTACAAACGATTCATTATTTTCTGTTTTATGTATTTTCTCCCATAAATTTTGCGTAATTTTTTTAGCTGTCTGTATGTAATATGGAAAATTCCATCTATATTTGCTGCATAATCAATAATTATGTATCATCTTAAAAATTCACCTTATGAAAAGACGTGATTTTATTTCAAAGAGTATCAGCGCCGGAGTTGTTGCCGGTGCAGGTTTGCCGTTATTGGCGAATGGGGAAAATGTACCTGTAAGTAAAACTATCATTGATAATCTAAATGATAGTGCTGTACTGGGAGTTTCGCAGCGACCTCAAGGTAAGATGAAGGTGGGATTGTATTCAATTACATATCTCGGATGCTGGTATAAGGATCGTCCGCTTACATGGCAGGAGGTGCTTCAGCGGGCGAAAGACTTTGGGTTTGACGGAGTTGAGTTTGACGCCAAACGTCCTCATGCCAATCCGATGGATTGGACACCTGATATTCGGAAAGCCGTGCGCGATCGTGCCGGTGAATTAGGATTGGATCTACCTGCATTGGCGGCCAACAACAATTTTGCAAGCCCGCTTCCTGAAGATCGTGAAGCCGAATTACTGATGGTGAGAGAGCAGATCAAGTTAGCCGCCGATTTGGGTTGTAAGGTGTTACGTGTCTTTGCATCCTGGCCGGGTATCACGCTCAGGGATGGCTGGGCTAATTATGACGAGCCGCGCAAGCAATGGGACGCTTGCTGGCCTGGTATTCCCAAACTGATCCGATGGAATCACATGGTCGACTGTATGAAGGAAGCGGCCCAAATTGCAGGTGATCATGGTGTTGTCCTTGCTTTGCAGAATCATGCGCCGCTTGTTGCTTCCTGGCAGGACTGTTACAAAGTGGTTAACTCGGTCGATTCGCCCCATCTGAAAATCTGTTTCGACCTTCCTCCCAACGAAGACAACAAAGAAAATATAACCACAGCCGTTAATACCATTGGGCATTTAGATGTCCATTTCCATTACAATGGTGAATTTGAACGCTTATCTAACGGACAGATTGATGTCATTCCTACGTTTGGATATCCCAAGATATTAAATTATGGGTTTCTGATCAATGAATTGGCGCGTATCGGTTATAACGGCTACCTGTGTTGGGAATTTTGCCATTGCGCAGTCGACGAAAAAGGAAATCCGGGTACGCTCACCATGATTGATGCGCAAACCAAATTGGCATTGGAATACATGCGGGGATTGGTTGCAGCGGCAGAAAAACAAGTTTGATTCGAGATAAAAATGAAAAATATCCTGTTTGCAGGTCTCTCATTGACTGTTGTAGGAGCCTGCACTACACAGCCCAAACAACCTGTCAGTAAACCCAATATCCTGTATATCATGTCCGACGACCATGCTTATCAGGCGGTCGGTGCGTATGGATACGGCTTAAATCAGACACCTAATATTGACCGTATTGCCCGTGAAGGCATGAGGTTTAACAACTGTTTTGTCACCAATTCGATCAGCGGTCCTTCACGTGCCGTGATACTGACAGGTAAATACAGCCATCAAAACGGTTTTTACGATAATGGAGGGCAAACCTTTTTTGACGGGTCTCAACAGACATTACCCAAGCTTCTGCAAGCGGCCGGCTATCATACCGGTATCGTCGGGAAATGGCATCTGAAAAGTACACCTACCGGTTTTGACTATTACAGTATACATTACGACCAGGGTGAATATTACAACCCTGATTTTATTGAAAATGGCGAAAAGAGGGTGCGTTATGAAGGTTATGCCACAGACCTGACAGCCGATAATGCAATCAAATTCCTGCAGGAAAGTGAAAAAGGGAAACCTTTCTGCCTGTTGATGCACTTCAAAGCACCCCACCGGAACTGGATGCCTGCACCCAATAAATTGACAATGTACGAAGATGTTACCTTCCCCGTACCGGCTACGTTTTATGACAATTACGAAGGACGCATTGCCGCACAGCAACAACTGATGAGCATTGAGAAAGATATGACTATCGGTGTCGACCTCAAGACATTCGGAGCATGGGACACAGCTACTCCCGGTGAATTCAGGCGCATGACACTTGAACAGCGAACAGCGTGGGACAACGTTTACAACCCGATAATCGAAGATTTTGCCCTGAAACAACCGAAAGGAAATGAATTGGCCGAATGGAAATACCAGCGGTATATGCGTGATTATCTGAAATGTATCTCATCGGTAGACGACAATGTCGGACGCGTGTTGGATTACCTCGAACAAACAGGCAGACTCGATAATACCATCATCATCTATACTTCCGACCAGGGTTTCTATCTCGGTGAGCATGGCTGGTTTGATAAGCGATTTATGTACGAAGAATCGTTGAAAACGCCTTTTGTTATCCGCTATCCCAAAGCTATTGCATCAGCTGTCTTTACGGATGCCATGATTCAGAACTTGGACTTTGCTCCGACTTTATTGGATTTGGCCGGATTACCTGTGCCCGCTGATATGCAGGGTGAATCGTTCAAGGAGGTGTTGACAGGCAACAAACAAACAGCGAAAGAAGCGCTCTACTATCATTATTACGAATACCCCATGCCGCACGCCGTCAAAAAACACTATGGNNTACGAACCGAACGTTATAAACTTATCCATTTTTATAATGATATCGACGAATGGGAATTNTTTGATTTGCAGAATGATCCGAACGAGCTACATAACCTGATCAACGATCCTGCCCAGGCCGNAAATATCATAACTTTGAAGCAGCAATTAGCCGAATTGCAAGTGAAATATCAAGATACCGACCCGACGAGTGAAACGTATCTGGAAGAACAACTTGATTTCTGGAGAAAATATACTGCCGAACGGGAAGAACAAAATCAATAAAGTTTCTACCGAGCGTAAATCCCTGACGGGATTGTGGAACCGCTCCCGCTCGTTTCCTAACGAGCGGTATATAGTTGATTATCAACTCCTCGTTAGGAAACGAGGAGGAGCAGAGTGGTTTCAACTGAATAATTGAATAACTGATTTAATTGTCAATTATCAATTGTCAACTGTCAATTGTCAATTGTCTTACGGTCTTCTTCGTATCCTCCATTCCTTGGGATATAGGTTATTCGCACGGTTTCCGATATTTTTTACGAAGCCAAGCGGGATGTTCTTGTATTTAACAACGACATATCCGGTCGGGCTATGTTCGGGTAACACCAAAATTTCCTTTTGCAGGTATTTGATACTTTCTTCTAAGGTTAATTCGACGGAGGGAAAAGCTTCGTTTCGGAAACAGGTACTTAATGCCAATGCAGGTGATGGCACAATGTCTTTTCCTTTGATTTCACCGACAAAAACTCCGGCTGAAAGGACACGAAGGTGCCGTGACAGTAACCGGCAGGTATATTGATAAGATATGGGGATGGCTCGAATGATTTGTTGGTTGAACTCGAAATGAAAACTATCAGCATCGGATAAAGACCGTAAGAAAGATAATGAACTTTGTGCGTTGAACGTTGAACCTTGAACGTTGAACCTTGAACTTTCTACCTCAGCTTGGGCGGACGCATAAGGCACGTCCCTATCATTGAACGTTGAACCTTGGTTCTGAATCGTTTGCCGTACTCCGTCAGGTTTGCGAAGCAAAGCCAGACAAAACCCTTCCCCTTTTACCCGATAGGGATAAAAACGATACAGCGGAAAGGACTCTTTGATCGCCGGACTGATTTTCCATTCGTCCCGGATGAAAACAGGCAATACCTCAGCGCCCAAATGTTCGACTATATAACGGATATTTTCCTCATTTTCTTCGCGATTGAACGTACAGGTACTGTAGATAAACAGTCCCCGCGGTTTAAGACTATCCCAGACATCTTGTATGATTCTCCGTTGGCGAGCAGCACATAACCGCACATTATCGACACTCCATTCGTTCCGGCTCTTCCTGTCTTTTCGAAACATTCCCTCGCCTGAACAAGGTAAATCGGCGACAATCACATCGAACAGATGCGTGAGTTGTCCGATTTGATGGGGATCATTGCAGGTTACGACGGTATTCGGAAAACCCCATTTAAACAAATTTTCTTTCAGGACATCCGCACGGCTTTGAATCACTTCATTACTGACCAACAGACTGTTAACAGGAAGCACACTTGCCAGATGGGTGGATTTACCTCCCGGAGCGGCGCATAAATCTAAGCATACTACCGGCGTAGAGATATGTTGTCTGACGACTTGTTCAAGAAACATGGATGAGGCTTCCTGAACATAATAACAACCTGCATGAAACAAGGGGTCGAAAGTGAACGAAGGCCGGTCGGGCAAATAATAACCTGTTTCGCACCATCCGACTTGAGCGTATCCGTCGTGCAGCGCTATTTGTTTGGCCGGATTGATCCGGATGCTGACAGGCGGTTCTTCCTGTAACGCCTTTTCTAATAAAGCATATTCATCACCTAACAACAGTTTTGTCCGTGAAATAAAATCGGGTGGGAGTTCCATTTGTCTTTTTATTTGTTGCTGCAAAAATAATACTTTTCGTGTTCTTACGCAATCATAGGGTGTTGCCCTATGTTGGGTTATGTCACCCTTTCAGGGTTTATAATGAAAAAAAAACAAGTTTTTTTTGTACTCCTCTCAACTTGCACTATCTTTAATCAAACCAATTGAAGATAGGCTACGTTCGGCAATTCTCAAATAAATTTGGAATTGCGCTCAACTTGCACTATCTTTGCCGAAAATGAATGCATGGAACCTGCGTTATTTCTGATTCCTGTTCCATTGGGTGAAACCGACTATCGGAAGGTGTTGCCCGAATATAACCGCGAGATAGTTTCCCGTATCAGGCATTTCATTGTCGAAAATGTACGGACGGCGCGTCGTTTGCTGAAAAAATTCAATCCCGCAATTGTGATTGATGAGATTCGGTTTTTTGAGTTGAACAAACATACTTCGCCCGAACAAGTCGCAGGATATCTGGAGCCATTGTCACGAGGCGAATCCATCGGTTTGATGTCGGAATCGGGCTGTCCGGCTGTCGCTGATCCCGGCGCTGATATCGTGGCTATTGCACAACAGCAGAACTATCGCGTAGTTCCTTTGGTAGGCCCTTCTTCGCTGTTAATGGCGCTAATGGCTTCGGGCTTTAACGGACAATGTTTTGCTTTTCACGGTTATTTGCCGATAGATGCTTCTTCTCGTATTGCACGTATCAAGATGCTGGAAGACCGTGCCTGTTCGGAACAGCAAACGCAACTTTTTATCGAAACACCTTACCGGAATAATAAGCTGATGACGGATTTAGTCCATGTCTGCAGGCCGGCGACTAAATTATGTGTCGCGACAAATATTACCTGCGACGATGAATCAATCCGGACACGTACGGTTAAAGAATGGGCGAACGATATGCCCGATTTACATAAAAAACCAACCTTGTTTTTACTATATAAATAGATTACGATGGAAAAATATCAGGCACATGAAACGGCAGTAATAGATGAAGGATGTACGATAGGTGAAAGTACCCGTATCTGGCATTTTTCGCATATAATGAAAGGCTGTGAGATAGGACGGGATTGTACGATTGGTCAGAATGTAGTCGTATCGCCGGATGTGGTTATTGGCAACTGCGTCAAGATACAGAATAATGTATCTGTTTATACGGGCGTCATCTGTGAAGATGAGGTCTTTCTGGGGCCGGGTTGTGTNTTTACCAATGTGATTAATCCGCGAAGCGCCGTTTCACGCAAACACATGTATCAATCCACCTTAGTTGAAAAAGGAGCAACNATCGGAGCCAATGCCACCATTATTTGCGGATGCCGTATCGGGAGTTATGCCATGGTAGGCGCCGGCGCTGTGGTGACGAAAGATGTGTTGCCATATGCGTTAGTGGTAGGCAATCCTGCCTGTCAGATTGGCTGGGTCAGTGAATACGGACACCGGTTGGAGTTTGACGGTGAGCACGTTGCCGTATGCCCTGAAAGTAATGTAGTTTACCGCTTACAGCATGGAGTGGTTGAGAAGGTTGACACCGGAGAATAAATAGAAGGCAGTAACGTCTACCATTAACAGATAATCTTTGGCATAAATATCGGTATTTATGACTCCTTTTTTGCAACAGATAGCATCATTATTTTATCGGCGATACGGCACAACAATCCACCGGTTGGCTTTTGTCTTTCCCAATCAACGATCGGGATTGTTTTTCCGAAAATACCTTGCACAGCAGGCACAACAACCTCTGTTTTCTCCAACCATACTGACTATCAGCGAGTTGTTTTGGCGACTGAGTGATAAACAACCTGCCGACCGTATCCGAATGCTTTTTTTGCTTTATAAGATATACATTCGCCACTGTCATTCGGACGAAAGTTTTGATGATTTTGTGTATTGGGGAGATATGTTGCTGAATGATTTTAATGATATCGACAAGCATTTGGCAGATGCCTCCCGTTTATTCACCAACTTGACGGATATCCATCAGATTGACAGGGATTTCAGTTACCTGCAACCGGAAAAGCTTGAAGCTATCCGTACATTCTGGTCGTCGTTTCAACCCAACAACCCCGGCGAAAACAGGGAAAATTTTTTAGATACATGGAAACATTTGTTTGCTATTTATACAGCATTTAAGCAAGCGCTTGCTGCCGAAGGGATTGCGTATGAGGGGATGATATGCAGAGAGGTGGTTGAAAAAATGCAAACGGACGACGGCATGATAAATACCGCCGGACAAGTGTTATCTTTTGAGAAAATCGTCTTTGTGGGATTGAATGCCTTGTCTACGGCCGAAAAGGAACTGATGAAAGGTCTGCAAAAACAGGGAATGGCTGATTTTTATTGGGATTGCGGGTCGCAATGTTTGTTGGATGTCGAAAACAAAGCATCATATTTTGTCAGAGACTACGTACAACAATTCCCTTCCGCCTACCCTTTACTTCGTGAGTCATCTCCCGAAGAAGAACAAAGCCGGCCGGAAATCGAATTGATCGGGATTCCTTCGCGCATAGGCCAAGCGAAACAGGTTTATTCGATATTGAAGGAATCATTGGCCGGAAAAGCCGTGCCCGACCCAGAAGAAGCCATACGAACGGCCATTGTTTTGCCTGACGAACAATTGCTTATTCCCGTTTTACATTCAATTCCCGAAGAATTCACACATATCAATGTGACCTTGGGTTATCCATTATCAGGCACTCCCATCGCTTCATTGATGGAATCTGTTTTTGATTTGCAAAAAAGGGTACGCCTGATAAACGGTCGGCCGTTTTTTTATCACAGGGAAGTCCTTGCCATCCTGAACCATCAATACGTTTCAGCTACCTGCCCCGACGAAATTGATGTGTTGATTAAGGAAATCACAACACATAACAAGCTATTTATTGCTACTGACGACTTAAACCGGTCGCCCTTGTTGGGCTTGATTTTTCAAGGAGTGGACAGCGAATTATTGTCCGATTATCTACTAAGGATTCTCAAGGAATTAAACCGCCTTATCACGTTACGCAACGGTGGTGAACCGCAAAACGATGAAGACGATGCCATTAACCCTAACAGGGTTCAAAACCCTGTTAGGGTTGGTGAATTGGAGCAAGAATTTGTCTATCACTATTTCACAATGGTTAATCGCTTGAAGGAAATGATTCTCCCGTCTGAGATATCCATGTCGGCAGAGACTTTTTTCCGTCTGTTGAAGCGGCTGACCGGCACCATTACCATTCCGTTTCAAGGGAAGCCGCTTTCGGGAATCCAGGTGATGGGTGTGCTGGAAACCAGGGTGTTGGATTTCGACCGGTTAATCATTTTGTCCATGAATGAAGGGATTTTTCCGGCGAAGACGACAGCCGGATCGTTTATCCCGTATAACTTACGCAAGGGATTCGGTTTGCCTGTCTTCGAACATCAGGATAGCATCTGGTCGTATCATTTTTACCGTTTGATAGCGCGTGCCAACAAGGTGACCCTGTTGTATGATACCCGTACCGAAGGGTTACAAACAGGCGAAGTGAGCCGTTTTGTGCAACAGTTGAGATACCAATACGGCGTTCCGGTCAATGACAAATTCGTTGTTTCAACGCTATCGTCGACGCAACCGATTGCCTTACAAATTGATAAGACAACTGAAGTGATGTCGAAAATGACGACTTTCCTGAAAGGCGGTGGTAAAGCCCTTTCGGCAAGTACGGTCAATACCTTCTTGGATTGTCCGTTGAAATTTTATTTTACAGTCATCGAAGGACTGAAAGAAGACGAAGAAGAAGTATCGGAACGTGTTGATAACAAGGTCTTTGGAACAATATTTCACCGGGTCGCCGAGTGGCTGTATCAACCATTTCACGGATCGGAAGTAACAGCCGGAAACCTGAAACTGAGGGTGAAGGAACCACTATTGACGGAAGCCATTCATCATGCGTTTTCAGCAGAATTTTTCCATTCCAAGGAAGTACAATCATTGAGCGGACAGTATTACCTGACAGGCGAAATGATACGGAAGTATGTGTTAAAACTTGTCGAAAAAGACGGTGAACTAACCCCGTTCAGGTATATTCAATCGGAACAAAAGATACAGTATCCGTTTCGGTTGACTAACGGAAAGGAAATTCAACTGAAAGGTTTTATTGACCGGTTGGATGAAGTTGACGGACGGATCAGGGTGGTTGATTATAAGACGGGAAGCAAGAAAGGGCTTGATTTCAAGTCGATGGAAAGCCTCTTTGATACTTCGGATGAAAAACGACAATCAGCTATTATGCAGGTTTTCATGTATGCTTGGATGCATAATCAAACGCTTACAACCCAACCTATTCAACCCATATTATATTATGTGCGCGATTTTTTCTCGAATGGGTTTAACCCTGTTATTAAACAAGGCAAAGAGAAAGTGCCTGTTTGCGATTTTGCCGTTATCTCAGCTGAATTTGAAGATTGCCTGCGTACCTGCTTAGATACCCTGTTTAACCCTGCTATTCCTTTTACGCAGACACCCAATACGAAACAATGTAGCTATTGTCCTTTTGCGGGGGTATGTGGGAGATAGTTGTCCACGAATTTCACGAATTTTCACGAATTTTTTTCTATTTAAGGAATAAGTACTTTTTTTTAAAAAAAAGAAAAGAATTGGAATACTTATGAAAAAATTGTTTATCTTTGACGTGATTTTGAAAGGAGTTTTAACGAACTTTGGCTCTTATTGAAATCAAAATAAAATTAGCATATTATTTGAAGTGCACAATTTAAAACAAATGCCTATGAATGCTAAAAAAAATTTTCATTACTTTGATTGTTTCTTGCTTGCTTTCTTGCGAAAACCTCCAAGAAATGAATAATATTGCTGACGGGAATGAAATTGAATTGAGGTCAGGTGATTCAGGATCATTCGATTACACAATAATACCAGGTACGGAGACTTGGAATCAATTGGTAACTGAGCAGGAACGAATAGATGTCCTACAGATACCGGAAGGAATTTTAGATAACTTATCACCGGATGATGTCGTTCGCCTTAGTCTTACGCTCCCTGCCTTTTGTCTATTCACTGCATGGGATACACCGCAGCAAGGTTTTAACGTTTTGCTGGAAAGATACAACATTTTAAGGCATATATTATCTCGAAAGGATGTGGGAAGCAGTTTGATAGAAGAAATATTTAGTATTGCAGAAAATTACATAAATCAAAAATGTGATGAAGACAATTAATTTTACTTTGAGCATCTGCTTGACGCTTGCGTTAAATGCCTGTATGAATGATAATGATATGGATAGTCTTGACGCTTTTGAAAATGATGGGTCTTTGACCGAATGGAGTAAGCCTTTCCATACAATATGTCCCACTGTTACCGATGCGGTCATGCGTCCTGTTCCATGGACTGTAGATGTTGAGAGAACTTTTACCATTTCTGAGCAAACTATCCAGTCAATGAGTACCTGCGGTTTATTGGTCACAATGTTGGAGTTTCCAACACATCCTTCTTCATCCAATAGTTTCTATAATCCATCTTTTACTTACTTCAATTCTTTGTTTAGTAAAAATAAGGTGGCGGTAGAATTTTTTAATAGGAGTGATTGCTTTCCTGTCATCGCATCCAAATACCTGACTCTTATCAATGACAAGGAAAATGAATGTCACGCTAAGGAAGGCGGTTATCAAGGTGGTGATATAGATTACATTGAAAAAGTTCTGGCAAGCGATTTGTGCATGTCTGTAATGAATGATAACAAAAAGAATCAGATTATGACTTTGGCATTGGCATACCATGAAAAAAATAACGTTTGTGATAATTACGCATTTTTAGCCCAAACCTATACCATTATGATTTCCATTTTGCTATGGGAGAAATACACACCTTTTATTGAAGAAGTCGGTCCGAGAATACGGGAAGGTTCGGTTGGTTATTACTTAATTGAACCTAACGGAGACACGCTATGTAATTGCCTGCTCATTTCTCATGTCGAACTTATTGTAAAACATGCAAAAGAATTTTTAAACGAACAAAAAAAATAAAATCATGAAATCAAATAAATACGTTTTTGCGACAATAATTTCATTAATAGTGTTTTATGCAAATACTTCCACAACGAGTTCTTACAAAAGATACAATCCTCCGAATTATTAAATTAGTACAGTAATCGATGAATGGGGAGGACAATCTACAATTTATGCTAATGGAAGTGGCTATGCATCCGCCAGCCTTGAATTATTTACTTATATGTCTATTTAATAGCGGCGGACAAACAATCCAGGAGGTCATAGTCCACGAATTACACGAATTTTCACGAATTTTGAGCACTTGATGTTCGTTTTTTTCGTGTTAATGCGTGTAATTCGTGGACCAAAATCTTACCTCAACACCACATCAGCCATAACAGGAATATGGTCGGAGGGATAATACATCCCGTTGTTGTCGGTCAGGCTTGCGTATTTGAGTACATCTATCTTGTCGCAGACGAAGATATAATCAATACGTCCGGCCCCAATCGGATTTCCAAAACGACGGTTAAACGTACCTTCAGGTCCGTATGGCGGCGCTTGTGTCACTTTCCTCGAGTCGTTAAGAAAAGCCGAAAGCAACTGTATCTGTTCTGTGTCGGGTGTAGAGTTGAAATCTCCGGTACAAATCACAGGGTAATCTTTGGCTATTTCTTTCATCTTGGCTACCATAAGTTTGCCTGATTCCTGTCGTGCCACCACCCCTTGATGGTCGAAGTGGACGTTGAACATAAAGAAAGTCTTGCCTGTCTTTTTATCTTTCAACTTTCCCCACGAACATATCCTGTTGCAACAAGTGGCATCCCATCCTTTTCCCGGTACATCGGGTGTCTCACTCAGCCAAAAATCGCCTGATTCAAGTATTTCAAACCTGTCTTTCTTGTAGAAGATTGCCGAATGTTCGCCGGCCGATTTACCATCATCGCGCCCTGCACCGAAATACGTATATTCCGGCATCCTGCAAATATCCTGCAACTGATGCAGGAATCCTTCCTGTGTCCCAAAAACATCAATGTCGTGAAACCGGATCAAGGCATTGACATTGTCTTTGCGGTACGACCATGCATTGAG
>JGI24702J35022_10001025_pt1 | contig 17489 bp, 13 predicted proteins | sample TergutTh196P4_FD_35022 | JGI IMG/M metagenome (IMG submission 35022)
GAAATAAATTTTGAGGATGCAGATGAACAGATAAAAGAATTGTTCAAGCCGGGAATGTCACCAAAGGAAATTTGCATGAAATTGTCGGTTTTGACGCTCATCCCGATTATTCCAAACGAAACGTTATTATTTTTTGATGAAATACAAGCCTGNGTCCCNGCCATTTCAAAGTTACGTTATTTTTATGAGCAATATCCTGAACTTCATTTAATTGCTACGGGTTCGCTGTTGGAATTCGCTTTGAGAGAAATCCCGTCGTTTGGAGTGGGTCGCATTCGTTCCATGTTTATGTATCCTTTTTCTTTTGAGGAATTTTTAATGGCTTCAGGGAAAAATCGTTGGGTTCAAGCGATTCGGGAGGCAAATCCTCAAAACCCTGTTTTTGAGAGTCTTCATTCTCAAATAATCAATCAATTGCAGACCTTTCACCTGATAGGGGGGATGCCTGCCGTCGTTGCCGAATTTGTCGAAAAACAGGATTTTCTACAATGTCAGCGCGTGTTAAATGATATTCTNATTTCGTTTCAAACCGATTTTGCTAAATATAAAAAGAATGTTCCGGCCATTCGGATTATGGAGGTTTTTGAATCGGTAGTAAAACAGTCTGAAGGAAAATTTGTTTATGAACATGCTGCTGTCCAGTCATCAAACAGACAGATCAAGGATGCGTTGGAATTGCTCATAATGGCCGGTTTGGTATTTCCCATCACCCATACATCAGCAAATGGCATACCGCTCGGCGCAGAAATTAATCCGAAATTTCAACGGATGTTTTTGCTTGATACCGGTCTATTTCAACGCACATCGGGTTTGAATATAGCCGATATTCTACTTTCAAACGATTTCAAGACTGTTAATCGCGGCGCTTTGGCGGAATTGTCGGTTGCTTTGGAAATCGTTAAAGCGTCATCCTGTTATTCCCCTGCAAAGCTGTATTATTGGCAAAGAGAAAAAAGCCAAAGCATGGCGCAAATTGATTTCTTAATTCAGAGGCACAACAAAATTATTCCCATAGAAGTAAAATCAGGCACACAAGGCGCCATGCAGAGTTTGCGGCTTTTTATGAAAGAAAAAGAAATCACGAAGGGTATTCGTACTTCTCTCGAAAATTTTGCATGTTATGAAAATATTGAAGTTTATCCAATATATGCTATTTCAAATCTTGTCAGAGATTAACGATAACAGCTTATGAATTGGTTCGAAGAAAATTAATTGAAATTTAAAACCTCAAACGAACAACAAGAGGAACTATCAAAAAAGATCAAGAAAACTTATGTCAATTCCTCCGTCCCTTTAACATACTCGGAACTTGCTCCCCCTCTCTTTCCGAGAAGGGGTTGGGGGGTGAGATTGAACTTTAAACCCTGAACCTTGAACTTAATACGCTTCGCGGTATTTGCTGCTTTCTTTGTCTTCCAGGATATTCAGGTAGCTTTTGTAGCGGGATTCGCTGATGAAATTTTTAACTAACGCTTCTAATACGGCACATCCCGGTTCGTGGCGATGGCTACAGTTATAATACTTGCATCCGGCTGAATAGTTGAATATCTCCGGAAAATAATGGGATACTTCCACGCCTTCCATCTCGATCGTACCAAATCCTTTGATTCCGGGCGTATCAATCAGATAACCGCCATCCTGAAGCGGAATCATCTCTGAAAATGTGGTCGTATGCACCCCTTTTTTATGATATTCGGATATGTCGCCTGTTTTTAAATTGATACCCGGCAAAATACGGTTGATAAGGGTCGATTTCCCCACGCCCGAATGTCCTGCAAGCAATGATACCTGATTGACTATGATTTTCTTTAATTCTTCAACCCCTTCACCCGTCAACGCACATACCGTAGAGCAGGGATAACCAACCGTTGTATAAAGACGAATCAAACTCTCCATTAATTCCTTGTCGCCTTTATCCAAGCGATCCTTCTTATTGAAAACAATTCGGACAGGGATTTGATATGCTTCGGCTGTCGCAAGGAAACGATCAATAAAAATGGTCGAAGTAACAGGATAATTGACTGTAACGACTAACAAGGCCAAATCAACATTTGCAGCTAAAATGTGGGATTGTTTGGAGAGGTTTGTCGAACGGCGGATTATATAGTTGCGGCGCGGCAGGATCACCTTGATAAAAGCAGTACCGGCTGAACTCACTTCGAGTTCCACCCTGTCGCCTATCACCACAGGATTCGTACTCCTGATATCTTTCAGCCTGAAGAATCCTTTGATTTTGCAGTTGATCAGCTGTTGGTCGTCCGTACAAACAGTGTACCAACTTCCTGTGTTTTTAATTACAAGCCCGTGCATGGATAAGTCACACGGTCATGATTTCCTTTTCTTTGGCGACATACAACTCATCGACCTGTTTGATGTACCGGTCGTGACTTTTTTGCATATCGGCTTCGGCATCTTTTTCCAAATCTTCGGACACTCCTTCCTTGACACTCTTTTTCAACGCTTCGATACCATCGCGACGTGCATTGCGGATACTGATCTTTGCATTTTCAGCTTCCTGTTTGGCCTGTTTGGCTAATATCCGCCGACGTTCTTCAGTCAGGGGCGGAATACACAGCCGAATGATTTCGCCATTATTCTCCGGTGTGATCCCTACATTGGAATTCATAATCGCCCGTTCAATTTCTCTCAACATGGGTTTCTCCCAGGGAGTGATGAGTAAGGTTTTGGCATCGGGTGTATTGATGGATGCCACATTCGACAACGGAACTATACTACCATAATACGGGACTCTTACGCCGTCTAAAATTTTAGGATTGGCTTTCCCTGCCCGGATTCTTGCCAATTCTTCATCCAGAAAAAGAATGGCATCCTCCATTTTTTCTTCTGCTTTTTGCTGAATAGCTTGAATATCTATCATGACTTATTTAAATTGATTATTTTATTGAACAATTGTGCCGATTCTTTCGCCCGTGATTACTTTTTTCAGGTTGCCGGGTGTATCCATATCAAATACAACCAACGGCAGATTATTGTCCTTACACATCGTTATTGCCGTCAGATCCATCACTTTCAATCCCCGCCGGTAGATTTCGTCGAAGGTTATCTCGTCAAATTTAACAGCATCAGGGTCTTTTTCGGGATTGGCCGTATAGATTCCGGCTACACGTGTACCTTTCAGCATTACATCGGCTTCTATTTCAATGGCACGCAACGTGGATGCCGTATCGGTCGTAAAAAAGGGATTCCCCGTACCTCCTGCCATAATCACGACTACTCCCTGTTTCAGCAGTTCAATGGCACGCCATTTATTATAGTACGTTCCTATCGGTTCCATTCGGATTGCCGTCATAACGGCTGATTTTACGCCGACATTTTCTAAGGCTGAATTGAGCGCTAAACTGTTGATAACGGTAGCCAGCATACCCATCTGATCGCCTTTCACGCGGTCAAACCCTTTGGCTGCGCCACTCATCCCACGAAAAATATTACCGCCTCCAATGACAATACCTGTCTCCACACCAAGCGATGTAATATCCTTGATTTGAGCGGCATATTCGTTCAGGCGTACCTCATCGATGCCATACTGTTTACTTCCCATAAGCGATTCACCGCTTAATTTTAGCAGGATACGTTTGTATGTATTCATTGTCGTCTAATTTCCATAACTAATGCAAATATCGTGTTTTTTTTAGAATCTCGAACCAAAAACCTGTAAAAATGTTGTTAAAAAATGAATAATTGACGATTTAATAACAGATATTGCATACATTTGCAGTTCATTTATAAAAAGAAACGGTATGAGAATTAACATTGGTGTTTTGATGATTGTCTTTGGCTTTTTCCTTGGCTCATGCAATAAAACCAAGTCATTCAAGGAATACAAAAAGGAAGAAAAAGAAGCAATTGCCGCCTTGATTGCCAAAGAAGGTTTTGAGATATTGGACAGATATCCCGCAAACGGCGTTTTTGGAGAAAAGCAATTTGTGCTGTTAGATAACGAATGTTACCTCAACGTGGTAGATTCAGGCAATGGAAACAGGGCTATTGAAGGTAAAACGGTCGTTCTGATGAGAGCCACATTGGTCGGTATTGCCCGCTCGGATACTTTTACATACTCTATATTTCCCAATTCATTCAGGCCTGTTGAATTTCTATATGGTAATATCAATGAAACCAAACTCAGAGCAAAGCAAATGACAGACAGCGACGAATATTTATTTATTAGCCCCGGTGTCGCATCGGCGTTGGAATATGTAGGAAATTATGCTATTGTACGGATGATCATCCCTTTTGATAACGGACAGGAATCAAAGTATCCGGTCGCCATCGGAAGCGGTTATCAGGATGATTACAGGGCCCCTGTATTTTTAGACAGGGTGCGTTTTGTCTTTGATGAATACTAAGAAAAAATCTTACGGTCTTACATTATGCCGGGATTCATTTCCTGCAACGCAACTTCAAACGCTGTTACAGCATCTGAAATAGACCCGTAAAACTCACCTCCAGAGGCATTGATATGCCCTCCTCCCTGAAAATAAGCTGATGAAAAACGGTTACACGAAAAATCGCCTACAGAACGGAAAGACAACTTAATGAAATCCGTATCTTCGCGTATCAATGCGGAAAACTGTATTCCCTCAATACTTAACGGCAAATTAACAAAACCTTCCGTATCTCCCGTTTTAAAGTTAAAACGATTCAATTCTTTGAGGGTCAGGGTGATTAATGCCGTTTTTTGCGCAGGATAGAGTTTTAATTTTTCGTGGAACGTATAACCCATTAAACGCAACCTCGACTCAGCATAAACCTGATATACATTTCTGTATATCAAGTCCTTGTCAATACCTTTTTTAACTAACTCCGTGATAATGTAATAAAGTTCGGGGTTATTTGAACCGAAGGTAAATGCACCCGTATCGGTCATCATTCCAACATAGATACACTCGGCAGCATCTTTATTGATGTCGCTGAATGATTTGATTGCGCATAACAGTCTGAAAATCATCTCACTGGCAGAAGACATTTCAGGACAGGAAAGAATCAATCGACAAAAATCGGCAGCATCAGGATGATGGTCAATCAGTACTTTTCGGGCATCGGCCGCTTCAAGGAAAGGAGCTAACTTCCCGACCCGTCTCAATTCGTTGAAATCAAGGCAGAAAATCACATCCGCTTCACGAAGGAGGCGTTCCGCATATTCCTTATGTTGTTCGTAAATAACAATATCATTTGTTCCCGGCATCCATTTCAGGAATGAAGGAAAATCATTAGGGACAACTACATTTACCGAGTCTTTCCCTATATAGGTCAGATAATGATACAAGCCTAAAGATGAACCGATTGCATCTCCATCAGGTGTGATATGTGTGACAATAACAAAACGTTCGCCTCTATTAATATAGTTAGCAAGTTTTTGAATGTCCCTGTCTTCAAAAATTTTAGTGAGCATAGTCAGGTTTTTTGTTCGCCAAAAGTACGAAATTAAATTGAAATAAAACTAATTTTTTTCCAATTTATCATTTATTCCGCGCCATGGATGTATATACGCCCAGGATGCATAAAACCACAAAAATACTGAAAGTGTAATGCAGGCATTTCATAAACAGCCAATGGTTTTCAACGGTGATTTGTGTTTTCCCCACAAAAATTGCCATCATCATCATCGTCATGCCCATGCTGATCGATTGTCCGGTAAGGCGCATGGTGCCGGTAGTCGCCGATGCCATTCCGAGATAGCGTTTTTCTATCGAACCCATAATCACATTCACATTAGGCGACGAGAACAATGCAAATCCTGTGCCCAGCATGGTTAGTATGGCAATAAGCACAGGCAAAGTTGTGTCCGGTGTTAGCAATAACATGGTTATCAGGCAAACGACAATGATTGCCATCCCCAGGGAAGCAATTTTTGAGGCATTTACTTTGTCCGACCATTTGCCGGCTAAAGGAGATAAAACGGTCTGTATGACAGGTTGAATAACCAATATCAACCCTGCCTTTTGCGCATCAAATCCTTTGATATACTGCAAATAAAGACTTAACATAAACCCGATGGCAAAAGTGGAGGCATAATTGATAAGCGCAGCAAATGACGACATGCGAAAAACGCGGTTCGCCAAAAACATTTTCATGTTAAAGACAGGCGTAGCATGTCTTTTTTCATAATACACAAAACCGGTGAAAGATACCATTCCTGCCGCAATCAGGCAAAATCCAAGTATTGAAGGTAATACGGAACATCCGTAGATGATTGCCGACAGTCCGCAGGCGTAGATCAACGTACCCCACCAGTCATAACGTTCGCCTTTGGCATCAACCCATTCGCCTTTCAGAAACAACATAATACCGGTAAGCGCCAACAATCCCAAACAAGCCGTCACGATAAAAATACAACGCCATCCCCAGTAATGTGTGATCATCCCACCCAAAAAAGGACCGGCGGCAATTGCAAAATATACGACCGAAGTATTGATACCGAGCGCTTTGCCACGTTCGTTTGCCGGAAAAACCGATGTGATAATAGCCATGTTTACACCGAAAAGCATGGCGCTGGCGATGCCTTGCACAAAACGGGCTGCGATAAGCATGTTTCCTGTCGGCGAGAGCGCACAAGCTACGGAAGCAAGCGAAAACAGGATAACGCCTGACGTAAGTACCTTTTTACGCCCGAACATATCCCCTACCCTGCTAAAAGGTATCTGGAAGATAGCCGATGCCAGAAGGAAAGATGTGACAATCCAGCCAAGTGTCACGGCATCCATCCCTAACTCTTTGGATAACTGAGGCAACGCCAAATTAATTGATGACCCTGTAAAAGGCACCAACGATGCCGACAGGCATACCACAGCTAATACAGCAAAACGGGATGATTTCATGCTGCAAAGATAAGCATTTATCCACCGGAATAACCCATTCGTCACTAAAAAACAGTTATTCAATTATAATATCCACGAATTACACGAATTAACACGAAATCAGTTATTCAGTTATTCAGTTATTCAATTATTCAGTTATTCAGTTTTACAAAGTGATCGGTATGCCATTATAAAAGTCCAATATCTTGGTACGAAAGATAAAGTTGTATTTCGCCTGGGCTTGTTGTGAGAGGCTTTGGGCGTATTTGGTCTTCGATTCATTGTACTCAAATACGGTGCTTTTGCCGGCTGCATAGCGTTCTTCGGCATACATCAATGCTTCCGCGCTTGCGGCAACGGATTTTTCGGAAGCCATGTATTTTTGCTGTTCGGCAGTAGCGTTAAAATAGGCTTGCTGTATTTCCTTGTAGAGTGTTTTTTTACTGTTTTCCATCATCAATTCGCGATTGATAATTCCCACCTTGGCCTGACGGACATTGTTCCGGATTGCAAACCTGTTAAATATGGGTATTGACAAACTCAGTCCGATGCCTCGCTGCGCATTTTGTTTAAATTGGTCATTAAAAGGTATGTTGACAACATCATCACTTCCAAAATAATTATAATAACTATTAGTGTAACCTGCACTGAGGTTTAATTGCGGATAATAGTCGGCCAAAGCTACCCTGTACAGTTTTCTCTGCCTTTCCAACAGGTATTCCTGCTCCTTAATTATCGGTTTAAAGGTAACTGCATTATCATAAATATAATCGGGCGGTAGAACGCTTCCCATATTATCCGTTAAGGCGTCACCCGTTTCAGGTTGTATGATGTCAAAATCAGTACCAAGGCGTTCGAGTTCCAATAACTGCATTAAATCAAGCAATGCTAAGTTGACATTATTGCCTGCCTCCGTAAGTGTCACTTCATCGGTGGCCAATTGTGCCTTGATATCATACAGTTGCGACATAGGCACTTTGCCGGCTTCAACCAAAGCTTCCGTAAGGGTTACCTGTTCTTTTGTCAGATTCACCTGTAGTTCGGCGATATTGCATACTTCTTTGTAGTAAAGTACCTGTAAATAGTAGGAAGCTACCCCCACAGACAAATCTTCTTTCGCTTTGTTGAGCGCTTCGGTTGCCGCTTTGAGGTTCAACTTGCTTGCAGCAATATTGTTAGGTATTCTGAATCCTTCAAAAATTGGCATATTCGCGTTGATATTTAATGATGTACCTGCTGAATTACGGTCTACTATCACACCGTCACGTGATGTTGAACGCCCGAAACCGAAATTTTGACTGCCGGAAATATTCAGGTTGGGAAGCCATTGGTTTTTGTACGTATTCATTTCTATCTTTTTAGACTCCTCATCCAATTCCTGTTGTTTGAGCAATATATTGTTGTCAATGGCATAACGGATACATTCCTCCAATGTCCATAACTTCCGAATATCCTGCGCTACTGTGCTGCCCCACAGCATACAAAGCGCCATTCCTGTAAATAAAATTCGTTTCATATTTAATTATTTAAAGATTTAAAGATTCAAGAAAATTTCATAATCCAATTACTCAATCATTGGCTAACGCCGATCTTCAATTCAGTTATTCAGTTATTTTTTTTGGACAATCATCCCATCCAATAACTCAATAATCCTGTGTCCGTAAGCTGCATTTTTTTCAGAATGGGTGACTTGAAGTATGGTCATTCCTTCTTCCCGGTTCAGTGTGGTGAAAACCCGCATGATTTCCTCTCCCTGCTTCGAGTTGAGGTTGCCTGTGGGTTCGTCGGCCAACAACAATTTCGGTTTGGCGATCAGCGCCCGTGCAATGCCTACCAACTGTTGTTGTCCGCCTGACAGTTGCGAAGGAAACAAATCCTTCTTGCCCACGATATTGAAACGATCGAGTATATCGGCAACCGCCGCCTTACGTTCACTCTGTTTGACATTCTGGTAGAGCAATGGAGTTTCTATATTTTCAGCCACAGTCAGTTCGTCGATCAGGTGATAGGCCTGAAAGATAAATCCGATATTGTGTTTGTGCAGGTCGGAGCGCTGATTTTCCTTGAGCTTGTGTACAGGTTGCTCCATAAAGACATACTCGCCTTCGTCAAATTCATCGAGCATACCCAACACATTAAGTAANGTNGTTTTACCCGAACCTGAAGGGCCCATGATTGAAACAAATTCGCCCTTGGCGATTGTCATGTTGATATCGCGCAGCAGAAAAATCCGTCCGCCGCCGCTGTTCACCCATTTGGTGATGTGTTGTGTTGATAACATTTCCATTTTGTTTTATTTATTATTTGTTATAAATTGATTTACTTATTTACCATTTATACAGCAAAAATCATGCCAAAAATTCAATCACCTGTAAATAAGGTGTTTGCATTTTTTGCCTCCAAAAAAAGTGTCCGAAAACGGACACTAAGTGTACGGTTATGATACACTTTTATAAAATAACTGAATAATTGAATAACTGAATAACTGATTCTCTTACGGTCTTGCGGTCTTTTAAAAATGGCAAAACCGGTATACCGGCGACTTATCACTTTCTGCTTCGCAGGTATTCGCGGAAAAACGTCCCTTGTGTGGTAGGTGTAAAGTCCCAGTCGGTGATCAATGCGGGCGCCCAGGATGTGTCGAAACACCATGCTGCGAAAGATATGCCTTTTTTCTCGAAATAGGCAGTTAATTCCGGACCGTAGGTCATATCCGTTATTACCGGTACATGTGCGCCGCGCTCGCCTTCGAGGCAGAATCCCAACTCTGTACAGAACACGGGATATGTATCGGCAACGTGTCCCCAGTCGGCCTCCCATTTCTCTTCCCATGGTTTTTCACGCTTTTGCGGATAAGGATGTGAAACGTATGCGATATTTGTCCGACGCACCGGATCGGCGATTACCGAACGGAGTTCGTACGCCCAGTCGAATCCGGCAACAAGGCACAATGCATTCGGGTTATGGAATCGGATGGTATCAATGATCTGTTCGTTGATCTCGCGCCATTGTTCCCAGGTACATGTTCCGAACCTCGAGGTTACTGTAGGCTCATTGAATAACTCATACATCGCCACGATTGGCTCATCTTTATACCTTTGCGCCACTTCAACCCAGAATTTGAGTGTTTCGTCGCGTGTCGTGTTATAGTTTTCCGATTGGAATATTTCATCCTTGAGATTGCCTATCGAATGCCAGTCCATGATCACATAAAGGTTTTGTTGCCTTGCAATGGCTACGCCGCGATCTAACAATTCGAAATATGCATCCCAACCGCGACGACGTACCGCCTGCGGATGTACTGCAAAACGGATGATGTTTGCACCCCAGTCAACCGCCCCTCCGAAATAGTGGTCGTTCCATTGGTTTGCGCTTTCCAACTTGTCGGGATCGGAAGCGCATAACCCCGCAAAAATGATTGGTTGTCCCTGCGGATCGAGGAATTTATTGCCGTTTACTCGCACCCAGCCCCGAAAATCACGCTCCATCACACCGTTATATACGGCTTTGACCATGGTCAGGTTATCGTCGTCCTGGCTGTATTCCCAATACATCGCTCCACGCATACCGTTTGCCAGCAGGTATTTACATTTCTCTGCCACCGAGCGCGGATTTTCATGGTTGGTCACCACATTGCCTTCGTTGTCAACCATATAGGGCGCTTTGGCCGTATCATCCCACATCTCGGTCAGGTCAGTGCGATTGATCAGCGTGCGATAGTTGCCCCCGCTGCCACGCGCTCCCTTACCATAAAACGGAATACCAAGGACCAACTTATTCATCGGAACTCCCGCATTATGATGAGCTGCAACGGATTCTTCACACGACAGTTTGCCGGTCATAGCCGAACGAAACAGACCTCCATGATGTAATGGTGGCTGGTCGATATCGTAAGTCATGATATTGACAAAGTCCACAAACGGTTCGACAGCCTTAAAATCCACATAGTCGGCATCAGCCGATGAAGCGAAGGTGAGTTGTTTGTCGTTTCCTATTTCGCTGCGTATCAAGCGACAGAGCAACGTAAAGTTTTCGGTATCCATCGGCGAACTCGAGATTTTACCCGCACTGCTTGTCGGGTATTCCCAGTCGAGGTCTATCCCGTCGAGTCCGAATTGATCCACCACACGCCTGCAATCCTTTGCAAAAGAGGCGCGTGTCTTCTCATCCGCTGCCATCTCGCTAAAACGACCACTCCCCCACCCTCCTATGGAGAGCATGACCTTTAATCCGGGAGCGGTTTCTTTGAGTTTCACAATTGCAATCAGACGCTCTTCATTATCAATCCTCACACCGTCGAACGAATCGGTCACATGTCCGAAAGCATAATTGATATGCGTCAGGTAATCAGGATCGGGTAAAACCGTGCTCCACGAAGTAACATACGCCAGCACAATCCTGTCGGCAGGATCTACCGCCTGATTGGCATCCGCCACAATGCAACCTGTTGTCAAAAAGGCGATTACGCAACTAATAATCAATGATTTGAAAGATTTATACATAACTTTATAAATTTTAAAATACGGGATATACATAATTCGGATTTCCTTTTATTTAGATAAAAAGGTAAACGAATTGTGCAAATGTACATTATTTTTGAATATGAATCATATTTTCTATATTTTTCGTATTAAAATCTGTTTTGATTTCTTCAATATTTTTTACCTTTGTCTCGCAGTATATTATTTACGTTTTGAATTACGTTGATATATTTAATTCTTTTCCTATGAAAGTAAAATATTTACCACACACAGTGTTATTGTTCATGTTGGCGGTATGTATTGCCGGATGCGACGAAAGCGGGATAAAAAGAGCTATTGAGACTGTTTATCCTACCAAAGATTGGGTTATATCGGACTTTGTAGTAACCGATTACGGCGCGAGAGCTGAGGCGGGGTTCGACAACCGCGCGGCTTTTCAGGCGGCTATTGACGCAGCTTATTACGATGGCGGCGGCGTAGTGTATGCTCCTGCCGGCAACTATGAGTTTAGCAGCACCCAAACAGGGTCGCGCAACGTCCGGGTGCGGGCGGGCGCTGCCGAGACAAACAACGACTTCAACTATGCGTATGTGCTACGGCTTCATCCGGGCGTGCAGCTGCGCGGCGACTGGGCTGACCCGGAACAAAACGGAGGCAAGGTGTCGGGGACGATTCTTGAAGTACGCGTGGGCAGGGATTCGCCTAATTATGACGGTACGGTCGAGAGCTGGTGGAACGACGGGCAGGCAGGTAACGCACTTCGCACCACCTATACCAGCATAGCCGACCGGTTCATTGAGATGCAACATGGCACAGGTGTGACGAACCTGTCTATCTGGTATCCCGAACAGGATATCAACGATGTCAGGCCGTACCCGTGGACATTGTTTCAGACAGGAGGCGACTGTGCTACTGTGGAGCGCGTCACGCTTGTGAACGCTTATAACGGTTTCCATTCTGCGCCAAGTGAACTGCATTATGTGACGAACAGCTACATGACGGCGCTCCGCAAGGGTATAGAAGTACATGTATGCACCGACATCGGACGCATCGAGAACGTCCGTATAGACCCTAAATACTGGGCTAACTCCGGATTGCCCGGTTCGCCTTCACTTGCGGCAGTAACCGCGTATACGCGGGCTAACGGCACCGGATACCAGATGCACCGCTCCGACTGGGAATATGTGTCGTACCTCTATGTCACTGATTATAAGACAGGCATGTGGATAGGCAGGGAGCCCGGTTTTAATGACAGCCCTAATGCACAGTTTTATGAGATACACATCAAAAACTGCGGCAACGGATTATATGTTGAGAGCGTCAACCCCTACGGTTTGCTTTTCTCCAACTCATCCTTCGGCGCCGACAGGGACGGTAACGCCGTCTATTTCTACAACGATTTCAGGACCTCCACCCAATTCAACGGCGTCGCGTTTTCAGGCCCCGTCGTCAGCGACGGAAGTGATGGCGTTATCTCCTTCGAGAGCTGTACGTTTAGCGACTACAACGATTATGCGCTTCGGATAAACAACGGTAACGTGCTGTTGACGCAATGCGACTTTAATAAGCCGGTCGGTCATGTTTTTTTAGGAGCTAACGTGAATACGCTCAAGTCGGTCAACTCCGGTTATAACCGCGTATTGGAAATCAAAGACAACAGTAAGGATGCGAAGGTAGATTTGAAAACCGGCGATGAATATATGTTTGAGCCTATACCGAAAAATATTAAGACGGATATCAGCGTTCATCCCCGACCTGCTTCAAACAAAGTATTGCGGGTAGACCTGCCGCGGGCGACCGGTTTTAATAACGATGCTCCGGAGACGGACGTATCGTCGGAGCTGCAGGCGGCGCTCAACAAGATAAAGTCGGCCGGCGGTGGTACGGTCTACCTGCCGGGCGGCAGGTACTTAGTAAATAACCCTGTCACCATTCCTTCGGGCGTCGAACTGCGGGGGACATGGGATGTACAACACCATACCCAAAGCGGCGGAGCGGCGATTTTTACAACCTATAGCGGCGGCGCCGACGGAGAAAAAGGCCCTTCTGTCTTTCAACTGGAAGCAAACGCCGGTATCAGGGGATTCAATATTGTACAGCTCAACCTGACGACCGACGGCTTCAGTGCCGAAAATCCCAGAACGACGCCGTTCCTGATACAGGGAAGAGGCAAGAATGTATATATCATCAACATTACCGTTCCGATGGGTGATAAGGGATTAGACCTTGCATCCTACAACACCGGCGGACACTATGTCGATTTTTTTACCGGTGTGGTCACCCGCGCGGGTATCTGGGTAGGCGGGGGCGCTGAAGGGGGATTTATCCGTAACATGCAATTCAATCCGCATTACGGCTCACGGGTGCCCTCCAGCGGCGAAGGCTATCCCAGGGTATCCCTGATGCGGTATGTACAGGGCAAATGTAGCCAGCTCAAATTTGCTGATGTTAAAAACCAGACTATCTTCAACAATTTCGTGTACGGTTCATTGTATGGCATCCATTTCCTGAAAGACGCAATCACCGGCAACTATCCGGGCGAGATGACAGTCATCGGTCACGGCTCTGACGGATGCACCTATTCCCTGTTTGTTGAAGACGCCGACGCAAAGACAAAAATCATAGGTATAAACTCAGAGTTGGTATGTACCATGATAGCGGGGCAGGATGTCAGGGCGTATGTGCTCATGGGTGATAGTGTCAAAACGCCCAAAGTACACCCCGACGCTCAACTTATCCTGTATAACACCGCCTTCTGGGGCAGTCCCACGGATGGGGCTATCATCAATAACGGTACGGTGCGTTACCAGCAGGCTAACTTCCAGAGCCTCACTTACCGTGACGCAACCTCCATTACCGGAATAGACGTCAGAGGCGGCAAAGCACATGTCTACTCCTCCTATTTTGCACAGCGACTGACGTCGGGGGTGACGATGGACAACTTCCATTACGCTATATTGCGCGCAACAGGCGGCTCCATCGAACTCACTAACAACTATTATAATCTGGGGGTCAGGAATAGTAACGAAGGAACGGGACGTATCTACGGTTCCGATGGAATGGGTAATTTTTAATTCTTAACATAAATGAAAACAGTACAGAAAATTGTGGCGGCGGTATTATTTTTTTGTTTTTTATCGTGCAGCGCTGAAACACCAAATCAAAAACCCCCCTTACCGTTTGACAGTGACAGTCCGGTACGGGTAGGTATCGATGGACTGACTCACGACCATATCCATGGTTTGTTGCGTAACATCAACAATCGTCCCGATATTCAATTGGTAGGCATTGCGGAAAGCAACGCAGACTTAGTCGAGCGGCTATCCAAACAGTACAACTTTGACCGTAGTATCGTATATAATGATGTGACGGAAATGGTAGAGAAAGCGAATGTTGAGGGTGTTTTTGCCTTCAACTCCATTTACGAACACTTGAATACCGTAGAAGTATGCGCTCCGCGAGGNATTCATGTGATGGTGGAGAAACCGTTGGCTGTCAGTTCGAAACATGCCCGACGCATAGAACAGTTAGCGAAAAGGTATGGGATACATGTACTCACCAATTACGAGACGTCCTGGTATCCGACAAACTTTCGGGCTTTTGAAATTGCGTTGGAAGAGGGCGCAATCGGGCCTGTCAACAAGGTATTGGTACAGGACGGACATAGAGGCCCCGTAGAAATCGGATGCAGTAAGGAGTTTCTATCCTGGCTTACCGATCCGGTGCTGAACGGNGGCGGAGCCGTTATCGACTTCGGTTGCTATGGAGCCAACCTGATGACCTGGNTAATGAAAAACGAACGTCCGCTCACGGTGACCGCTGTCCTGCAAACTATCAANCCGGAAGTATATCCGAAGGTAGACGANCAGGCGACTATTATTCTGACTTATCCCAATGCGCAAGCCATACTGCAAGGTTCGTGGAATTGGCCTGTCGACCGCAAAGACATGGAAATATATGGTCGGGACGGCTATGTAAAAGTTCTCAATGGGCGTAACTTAGAGTTTCGTCCCAACCGTAATAGTCCGGCTGAAACTGATAGAATTACCGATTTCCCCATAGAGACAAGTGATCCATATATCTATTTTGCCCGCATTATCCGGGGAAAAATAGAGCTAAAACCGACCGATTTAGCCTCTTTGGAAAACAACCTTATTGTCGTCGATATTTTGGAAGCTGCCAAACAAAGCGCCAAACAGGGCAAAACCATTCGATTCGGTTCAAAAAAGTAAGAATCTGTTTAAATTTTATTGATGATAAATGTTATGAGTTATTTTATGATGATTTTTTTGTATACGACGAGGCGCATAGCGGGTACTATGCAACAAGGAGTATATGAAAAAAGCGCGTAAAAGAGCCATAACAGGATTATTGAATAAATTTTAAACAGATTCTAAATACAGATAAGATGAAGAATATACCCCTGTCTCTATGCTTGGTTGTTGTGATTCTTGCCGGCGGATGCAACGACGGTGGCTCTGATGAACCTGAAGAAGATGGTACTGTACTCGTGTCAGGGTCGTTTGAAGGCGATTATTCGCCATTTACAAAAGAAAACACGGGCATCGATATCTATGCCGATACTTCCGCTCCCGACGGCAACTATTCGTTAAGGTTTACTTTTCCAAGCGGATACACAAGTGGATATGCTCCCGGAATAGTTTGGGCATGGTGGCCTGAACCTGTTCAAGAGCTTTGGACACAGTATTATACCAAACTATCAAGCAANTTCTTCCTTCACAACATTACGCAAAAACTGACNTACTGGTATATTGAAGATAGCCAAACTAATTTCTTNATCGGGATTATTGGAACAGCGCATGGCGATGATACGGGTCAATTAGAAGCAGAGCTACAACGGGGNAATGAAAATATCACGTATAGATATATTTCTAATACAGGCTATAGCACGACATTCCGAAACGATGTNTGGTATAAAATAACTGTTCATACTATACTGAATACAAACGGTCAAAGTAATGGATTGCTGCGAGTATGGGTCGACGACAACTTAGTGATGGACCATNCTGATGCCGTTTATACGACGGGAAGTGATGCGGATAAACCTGTACAATCGTTTGCCTTTGCTCCNATCTTTGGCGGGATGGGACCGGCAACAAAACCTGCCACCGATTACATCTACTTTGATGCTGTCACGATTCAAACCTACCCCTTTAAAGGATATAATATCAAATAATGGTTGATTATCAACTCCTTGTTAGTCTCCCAATATTTTTTACAGCCCCAACGCAATAACAAGAGAACGAGTGGAAGTAAGGATGCATCGGCATTACAAATGCCTACACTCACACCATCGGCATTACAAATGCCGATGAACGAAGTTCCTGGTGGGATTTGTTACATAAGAGGAAACGAGGTATTATGCAATTAATCAGTTATTCAATTATTCAATTATTCAGTTATTCAGTTATTCACTCTTAATCGCCTCCACCGGATTAGCCATTGCCGCCTTGATCGCCTGCCAGCCAACGGTTAGTAAGGTCAATGCTATTGTGATAATTCCTGCTAATACAAATATCCACCAGCCGATTTCAATGCGGTAGGCATAATCATGCAACATCCTGTCCAACCAATAATACGCTATCGGAAAAGCAATCAGCATCGCAATGCCGACCAATATCAGAAATTCCTTCGATAGCATCGTTACGATGCCGCTTACACTGGCGCCCAATACCTTGCGGATGCCTATTTCTTTGGTTTTTGTTTCGGCGGTGAAAGTTACCAAACCGAACAAGCCGAGACAGGAAATCATGATAGCGATAAATGCAAAGATATACAGTAACATACCTACCTGAATATCCGTTCGATAGAGCATTTCGAAATTTTCGTCGAGAAATGAATAGTTAAAAAGCAGGTTTGGACAATACGTATTCCATATTTTCTCGATGGATGCCAAAGCGCTTTGGGTTCCCTGTGTAGTTGTTTTGACGTAGAAACAGTTCTGGTTACTCTTGGAACAAAGTAAAATCACAGGCGAAATAGGTTGGTTCAGGCTCTCAACATGAAAATCCATGACAATGCCCGATACGGTAAAACTCCAGTTACCCAGCGTGAGCGTGAGATGCAATGGGTCGTTCAACAGCATTTCGCGGACAGCCGTTTCGTTCAGCAGGCAGTATACGCCGTCGGATGATTCGGGAGGCATCTGTCCATCAACCAATTGAATATTCAT
>JGI24702J35022_10001027_pt1 | contig 17456 bp, 14 predicted proteins | sample TergutTh196P4_FD_35022 | JGI IMG/M metagenome (IMG submission 35022)
AAAAGCCATACAAAAATTTTTTTAGTTAAACATGATAATAAAAACGATTGTGAGTTATAAATAATTGAATAATTGACACATTTGATATTATTTCCCCCTTCGATAGCGATTAAAAAAAAGAACAACCCCCCCAACATACTGTCATAAGAACCAAGGCGTATAGTAGTATGAGGATGCAAAAATAAAGGTTTAAAAAATATCATCCAAATAAAAAAAGATTTTTTTTGTTTATTTATGTATTGTTAACATTTAAGCCCTGTTATTCAGATAGTGGAAAACGCCGGCTAACGGCTGGTAAAGCCAAAATATCCGGCATTTCAACGCTATTCGACTTGATCACTCAGCAAAAAAACGAAATTCTTCAAAACGTTCATATCTCCCTGTATTTCCATCAACTTCATAATAAATATAGGTTGAAAAATTTAAATACCCAAATTGCCACCTTGGCGGTTGAACTTCTTCGTTTTTTTCCGAAATTTGGGCAGGCGTAAAATAAACGTTCATGTTTCTATCATTTGACAAAAAGAATAAGGTTCTATAAAAGTTACCGTCGGTTTCTAACAGGGTATCTGAAAGAATATTGGCGCCTGTTTTCCTGTTTATCCAACCTACTTCTTCCATTATCCTAATCAAATCATTTGGTTTAATTTTCCCGAATTTGGCGTCTTCATCCACTACTTTTGTTATATTGCCGTTCTCGTCAAAATACTCCCAATTGCCAAAAGGAACATTTCCCAATCGTTTTCCACGAGAGGCTATTGTTCCATTTCCATGATACATTTTTTGTATTAAAAAAAAATCCTTAGCCGGTGCGAACTCATATTGTCCGCCTCCTCCCGGCATATTGAAAATATTAATTAGCCATTCTCCTTTATTAAAGGATACTTCACGAGCTGTTCCTATTGCTTCGTAGTTAAATTTTTCCGCCATCATATTACAGTTTCTTTTTTGTCCGTAAATATTTAACAATATAAAATTTAATAAAAAAATCAAATAAATATAAAAAAATCTTTTCATCTTATCCTTCTAATTATGATTATTTATAGCTCTCCATTATTGCAACGGCAGGGATGCCGTTGTTACATTTTTCTCGCAATGACAGTGAAGGCTATTGCAATTCGCCGATATCCTGCTCCTAAAGGAGCCATCTGATATCGGCAGAAAACCGGATTTAAATCGTTTCATGTGGCATATATTTTATTCAATTGTAATTTATGGTTTATTATCAGCGCTTTTTGGTTGTCCGGCAAGGTTGTAGCATACAAGTAGACATCTCCGCCATCACCTATGCGGGTACGTTTTCGAAGTTCATCGACCGAAACGGGAAAATTTCGAACTGAAATATTCGCTCTTGGGATTGTGGAGCTTATCGTTTTACAGATGCGGTTATTGAACGGCAACACGTCTGTAACCTCAAAAATACTGCCTGGAAATGACATAACAGGCTGATTAGAGGTGTAAAGATGAGTGCTTGCATGTAGTTTCTCTACTCCATATTGTACCGCTATTAATTTAAAAGCGCCGGCTTTTAACAGTGAAGCGTTGGGTTCATACAAAAACCGGCCTATTTTCTTAGCCATTGGTGCAACCGCAGCCCGCTCGTCAGCTAAGCGAAAACAAAACGATTGTTCTACTCCATTTGCCATATAATTAACACAGTAAACATCAGGATTGGTTTGTGGTTGGGTTAGACTTTCGCAAGGATTCCTGTTCCATACAAGCGATTCGGGTTCAGCAAAGAGATTACACTGCAAGGGCAGAAAAGGAGCGCTTTCGGCAACAAGTAAAAGCTCTTTACATTCGTTTTTTACCGAGAGGATATGAACTTCGCGAACCGATGGAATCTGTGACAACGCTTGGGTAATGTCCAACATCGGCGAAAGTTTGATGATTATCCTGTATTTTTCCGGCATTAAGGCAATTATTTCATTCAGAACGGGTTCGCAGTCGTTTATGGCAAACAATCGCCTGTTGTCTTTGCCTCTACGGTCGGGGTCAATATAGAATACGTTTATACCGTTCATGTCCTCATCCTTGTTTTTTAAATAATCTATCGCGTCTTTGTTGATTACATGAACATTAGTTGCCCGTAGGGTACGAAAATTAGCTCGCGCCGCATCACAGCAGGCCTTGTTTTTCTCCACATAAGTTACTCGTTTTACTTTTTGAGATAAATAGTACGTATCAACACCCATTCCTCCCGTCAAATCACAAATCCGATCATCGGTTTGAACCAATCGTTTTTTATACAAAGCGGTAGTTTCCGACGAACATTGTTCGCCTGCCAACGTCGACGGGAAAATCAAACGTTCATCCTTATACCATGCCGGTATTTTATCCTTTATCTGCTTTCGCGCCATTATTTGTATGACAGCCTCCTTCATATCCACCTCCGGATAGCGGGAGGCGTTCAAAAGAAGTTGTGACACATCATTTTCAGCATGATCCCGAATGAATTTTCGTAATGATTCCGTCATTTTTGTAGATAATTTTTCGATTTCAGACGCACAAAGCTAAACCTATTTCCCTTTTTTTGCAAATTTTTCGGGCATCTTTTTCGGCACAGAGACACAGAGAACGCAAAGATCGACCCGTTCACCGGTTTTAATTTCAAAAAATTAACGCACTTTTTTTTGAAGTGTGCTCAACATACACTATCTTTGTACCCTAATTTTAATAATTTATCACAATGAAAACTTATAAATATACATTATTAATGGCTGTGATGATGCTAATTACGCATTTTTTGTTTGGCCAATCCGGTAACAACAGTAAAGAAAATTCTTCGGGCGAAGTCGTCGTTTTAACTAAAAAGGATTTCCTTGAAAAAGTATATAATTACGAGAAAAATAGAGATTTCATCTATGAAGGTAATCTGCCCTGTTTAATTGATTTTTATGCAGACTGGTGTCCGCCTTGCAAAGTAGTGGAGCCTATTCTGAAAGACTTGGCTAAAGAATACAAAGGTAAAATCATTATTTACAAAGTCAACATCGACAACGAAAAAGAATTAAAGACATTTTTTAGAATAAATAGTATCCCTACCTACTTTTTCATTCCTACAAACGGCGATAAGTATGTAACGGCTATGGGATCACAGCCTCGAGCGATATTTGTAAAAATGATTGAAGAAATACTTTTAAAATAGACCGGAAGACCGGAAAGCGACACATTATTTAATTTTTAACACTAAGGAACGTTCAGTTATTCATCATTATATATGGAGTATAATACAAAAGCAAAACGCCTGTCCCTGCCGGAGTACGGACGAAACATTCAAAACATGGTAGACCACTGCCTTACCCTGACAGACAGGGAAGAACGCAACCGGTGCGCCGACACGATTATCAGCATTATGGGCAATATGTTTCCCCATTTACGTGACGTGAATGATTTCAAACATATCCTATGGGATCATTTAGCCATCATGTCGGATTTCAAATTAGATGTTGATTATCCGTATGAGGTTATCATGAAAGATCAGCTACACAAACATCCGCCAAAAATTCCCTATTACGATTCGGAGATCATATACCGTCATTACGGTGAAATACTTGAACATATGATTTTCAAGGCTTCCGAAATGGAAGAAGGCGAAGCTAAAGAAGAGCTTATTCGACTAATTGCCAATCAGATGAAAAAATCATATCTGCAATGGAATAAAGATTCGGTTGATAATTGGAAAATCTTTAAAGACCTGGCCGATATATCGGAAGGACGAATCATTCGATATGAAAATATGATCCGGCTTGCCGATGTGACGGAGCTAATTGAAGCCCCTCCTCCTCCGCGGAATACGGGTAAAAAGAGCAAGAAAAAACATGCCCACAAAGGACAATGAGTTCTTTTATCATTGAAGGAGGTCATTCGCTGTCTGGCGAAATTTATCCGCAAGGCGCTAAAAATGAGGCCCTGCAAGTTATCTGTGCCACTTTGCTTACCTCCGGAACGGTCGAAATACATAATATCCCCGATATACTCGATATTCGCAACCTGATCTATTTGTTGCAACATTTGGGTGTCAAAACAAAACGGTTGTCAGATGAAGCCTATTCCTTTCAGGCCGACAACATAAACATCGACTATATTTATTCGGACGATTATGCCCGTAAAGCCGCTTCATTGCGAGGCTCCGTCCTGCTTATCGGCCCGATGCTCGGACGTTTCGGAAAAGCAGTGCTTCCACAGATCGGAGGCGATAATATCGGCCGCCGCAGACTTGACACCCATCTGACAGGTCTGCAAAAGTTAGGAGCAAGGTTAGCATACGACGCCAGCAGTCGTAACTATAAAATATCAGCTTCCAAACTAAGAGGCGAATATATACTCTTAGATGAAGCTTCTCTGACCGGTACTGCCAATATTATCATGGCAGCCGTTTTTGCCGAAGGGATAACCACTATTTATAATGCAGCTTGCGAACCCTACATCCGGCAGTTATCTAAAATGCTTAATAACATGGGCGCTCGAATTTCAGGTATCGGTTCAAACCTGCTTACCATAGAGGGAGTACCTGCATTACACGGTACAACGCATACAACGCTTCCCGATATGATAGAAATAGGCAGTTTTTTAGGTATGGCTGCCATGACCGGCTCTGAACTTACTATCAAGCATACAGGATATGATAACCTTGGCATCATACCCAAAGCATTCAGCCGGTTAGGTATCCGGTTTGAAAAACGGGACGATGATATTTATGTACCCGCGCAAGACCAATATCAAATCGAGACATTTATGGACGGCTCTATCCTGACGGTTGCCGATGCTCCTTGGCCGGGACTGACGCCCGACTTGTTGAGCGTCATGCTCGTGGTTGCAACACAGGCCTCCGGTAGCGTACTCATCCATCAGAAAATGTTTGAAAGCCGTCTGTTTTTCGTGGATAAACTCATTGATATGGGGGCACAGATCATACTCTGCGATCCCCATCGCGCCACCGTTATCGGACATGGAAAAAGACAACAGTTACGCGGCGCACGAATGGTCTCCCCTGATATTCGCGCCGGCATCGCGTTACTGATTGCTGCCATGAGCGCCAAAGGAATAAGTCGAATCGACCACATTGAACAAATAGACAGAGGATACCGGCGCATCGATGAACGGCTGAACATTCTCGGAGCACATATAACACGACAAGAATAATCATGATAAAAGAAGAAGACTTGTGTAAAATAGGATATTTCGTCAAACCACATGGCGTGAAAGGTGAGATAGCGCTTGTCACAGACTATGAAATAGCCGACGTTACCGGCGATTCCTGTATCGTTTGTAACTTAGACGATATTTGGACGCCCTTCTTTATTTCTTCTTACAGGCCCAAAAATACTTCAACGACCCTCGTAGCTTTTGATAATTTAAATTCCGCAGACAAAGTAAAATTTTTATCCGGTAAAACAGCATGGGTCCGTACCCAAAACTCACCTTTTGAAGAATGTGAGGAGACCATAAAAAACTCCTCCCTTGAAAGAGACCAAACGGATGTCTCAAACACCCTCTTAAATGGCAGCCGGATGGAAGTCTTTTGCGGTTATACCATCATTGATGAACGGCATGGAACACTCGGCTCTGTCAAAGAAGTGGACGCCAGAACCCTTAACATCCTGCTTACAGTCGACTACAAAGGGAGCGAACTCCTTATTCCCTTAGCTCTTGCTACTTCAATAACACATAAACAGAAGACAATAAACCTGTCCTTGCCGGACGGATTTTTAGAAATTCAGGTATGAAACGACATAATAAATCTTTTTGGAAACGTATCCGATTCAAATATAAGTTTTCATTCTTTAACGAATCCATGCTGGAAGAAGTGTGGTCGATCCGGTTATCGCAGCTTACGGTTTTTATTTACGTTTGTCTGTTTGCATTTGTTCTGATAACCGTTACTTCGGTCATTATCATCCTTACACCGATACGCAACTACCTGCCGGGATATTTAGATGTTGAAATACGTAAAGATTTGCTTATCAATGCTTTACGTGCAGATTCGTTAGAAGAAAAAATAGCCGTCCAATCCCGTTACCTCGAAAATCTTACTTCAATCTTATCCGGTAATATAAGCATTGATTCAATTCAGGAAGCCTATTCATCATCTTATATTGACGCAAATTATGACATCCCGCGCAGTGAAAGAGAAGCCGCCTATGTCAAACAATTTGAAGAAGATGAGAAATTCAACCTTACTTCGCTCAATCCGAATCCTCTACAGACTGAAATATTTTTCTACAAACCCTTGAACGGACTCATCTCGGCAACGTTCAACAGTAATATTTCGCATTTCGGTATTGATCTTACCTCCGCTCCGAATGAGCATGTGATGGCCACATTGGATGGAACGGTTATCTTTACAGGATTTGACCCGAATTTCGGCAACGTGATCGTTCTGCAACATAAAAACGATTTTTTATCCGTCTACAAACATAATGATATACTCTTAAAGGAGATTAGCAACCGCGTTGTTGCTGGTGAAGCTATCGCCATCGTGGGCAATACGGGGAATCTGTCGACCGGACTTCATCTACACTTTGAACTATGGTACAAAGGCGTTCCGGTCAACCCTGAAGATTATATCGCTTTTTAGTTTTTCAGTTTAATTGAGTATATGGCAAAACAATTGGCAATCATAGGTTCCACTGGCTCTATCGGTACGCAGGCTTTGGAAGTGGTAAGCGGGCACAGCGAGTTATTCGAGGTGTATGCGCTGACTGCCAATAACAATGCGGAACTGCTGATCGAACAGGCACACCGCTTCCTGCCTGATACGGTGGTGATAGCCAATGAAAGAAAATATCCGGAAGTAAAAGAAGCGCTCGAAGACTTGCCTGTTAAGGTTTGGGCCGGTGCGGATGCTGTTGCACAGGTCGTCACAGCCGGCCCTATCGATATTGTCCTTACTGCTTTGGTAGGTTATGCAGGACTTCGCCCGACTATCGAAGCTATAAAGGCAAATAAAACCATCGCACTGGCAAACAAGGAGACTTTAGTTGTGGCTGGCGAACTGATAACCGCCTTAGCCAACGAAAATGGAATCCCAATCATACCGGTCGATTCGGAACATTCGGCTATTTTTCAATGTCTTAACGGGGAATGTCATAACAATGTCGAAAAAATATTACTCACTGCATCAGGCGGCCCTTTTCTCTCAAAAACAAAAAAAGAATTGGAAAGCGTAACTATAAACCAAGCGCTCAAACACCCGAACTGGAACATGGGAGCCAAGGTCACTATTGATTCGGCGTCGTTTATGAACAAAGGATTCGAAATGATTGAGGCCAAATGGTTGTTTGGCGTCAAACCGGAGCAAATCGAAATCGTCGTCCACCCGCAATCCATCATCCACTCTATGGTGCAGTTTGAAGACGGCTCGATCATTGCGCAATTAGGAATACCGGACATGAAACTGCCTATCGCTTATGCTTTTTCATATCCCCAACGACTTAAGAGCGCCGCTCCAAGGCTTGACTTTACAGCCTGCAAGTCGCTAACCTTTGAGAAACCGAACACCGACCGGTTTCGCAACTTAACCTTCGCTTTTGAGGCTATCAACCGCGGAGGCAATATGCCCTGCATCCTGAATGCCGCCAATGAGGTGGCTGTCGAAGCGTTCCTAATGGGAAAAATCGGATTTTTGCATATGAGCGACATCATCGAACTGACGATGGCAAAGACCTCTTTCATCGCAAAACCTGCGTATGTCGATTATGTGCAAACCGATACCGAAGCCCGGATTATTGCAAGTCAAATGATAACCGGAATTTGGAACTTCAAACAATAAAACGAACAAATTATCGTTTAAAATGAATGATTCATCTTTTCACCCTTTCACCCTTTTTATCTTATGGAATCCTTTTTAATGAAAGCGTTACAGTTGATTTTTAGTCTCTCGATTTTAGTGATTATCCACGAATTGGGACACTTCGTTTTTGCGCGTCTCTTTAAAGTACGCGTCGAAAAATTTTACCTTTTCTTCAATCCCTGGTTTTCTATTTTCAAGTTTACACCGAAAAATAGCGAAACCGAATATGGGCTTGGTTGGTTGCCGCTGGGCGGTTATTGCAAAATTTCGGGCATGATTGACGAATCATTAGACAAGGAACAAATGGAACAACCGCCTAAACCTTACGAGTTTCGTTCAAAGCCGGCCGGACCGCGCCTGTTGATAATGACTGCGGGTGTTATCTTCAACTTCCTGCTCGCTCTGTTTATCTATTCAATGATGTTATTTCATTGGGGCGACGCCTACTTGCCGCTCAAAAATGTAACGTATGGAATGGAGTTTAACGATACCTTTAAAGAGATAGGTTTTGTCGACGGCGATATCCTCTCTAAAGCAGACATGACTCCCCTTGAACGCTACGAAGATTGTCTTATCAAAATAATTGAAGCCAAAAAAGTCACCGTACTTCGTGACGGTAATGAAGTAGTTGTTGATATCCCCGCTGATATGGTACAACGTGTGCTTCGGGCCAATGAAAGCAACCCCATTTATTTTCGTTATCCACTGATTGTCAACAATGTAGTATCTTCTACAGCCAAAGAAGCGGGTTTGCGGGAAAACGACCATATCATCTGCGTAAACGACGTCCGTACCGAGACATTTTCGGAAGTCAGCCGAGAATTAGCGACCTACAAGGGCAAAACCATTACCATAGAAGTAATTCGTAACGGGCAGCCGTTGACGATGCATATTCCGGTTGATATGGAAGGACGGCTTGGCGTTCAGGTTGCCAATCTTTTTAGTATATACGAAACCGTTTCTATCCGGTATAACTTCTTCACTTCATTCCCTGCCGGCGCCCGTTTAGGCGTCAATACGTTGAAAGGATACGTCGGCGGTTTGAAACATGTCTTCTCCAAAGAAGGTGCGAAGAGCCTCGGTGGTTTCGGCGCCATAGGGAATCTATTCCCCGCTACCTGGAACTGGCGACAGTTTTGGGAACTAACCGCCTTTCTGTCTATCATACTTGCTTTCATGAACATTCTTCCTATCCCGGCTTTGGATGGAGGGCATGTTTTGTTTTTGCTCTATGAGGTCATCACGCGGCGTAAACCCAGCGATAAATTTCTCGAATACGCGCAAATCACGGGTATGATCCTGATAATCACACTCATACTTTTCGCTAACGGGAACGACATCGTCCGGTTCTTTTTCAAGTAGGAGAGTTTGCATCACAGTTACATAATCCTATAATCCTAAGCAATGATAAAGAAAGCGTTATATCAATTAGGCGAATATATGCTTCTGATGAAGAAGACGCTGACTATCCCCACCCGGTGGAGTATGTTTTTCAAGCAGTTAGTGAAGGAGATATACAAATTGGGCGTTGATTCTATCTGGATCGTTGTCATCATATCCGTCTTTATCGGAACGGTTACCGCCATTCAGATATCGTTAAACATCGAATCGCCGCTGATACCCAAGTTTACCATCGGCTATACAACGCGCGAGATTATCCTGCTGGAGTTTTCATCCTCGATCATGTGCCTGATTCTGGCCGGCAAGGTAGGTAGCAACATTGCGTCCGAGATAGGCACCATGCGTGTGACCGAGCAAATTGACGCCTTAGAAATGATGGGCGTTAATTCCGCCAACTTCCTGATCTTGCCGAAGATTGCCGGATTAATGCTGTTCATCCCCGTATTAGTCATTTTCAGTATGGTCACCGGCATTGCCGGAGGTATCTTTGCAAGCCATACAAGCGGAAGTGGCATGACCCCCGCATCGTTTGAGTTTGGGCTGCAATACTATTTCAATGCCTACTATGTCACCTATTCCATCATCAAATCCGTCGTGTATGCGTTCATCATTTCATCTATCTCTTCCTATTTCGGATACATGGTGAAAGGCGGTTCGCTTATGGTCGGCAAGGCCAGTACAAACGCCGTAGTCATGAGTAGTGTCATGATACTGCTGGCTGATGTTTTATTAACCCATATCATGCTGACTTGAGATGATTGAGATAAAAAATATTATTAAATCATTTGACGGACGATGTGTCATTAACGATATAAGCTCCGTCTTTGAGACCGGCAGGACGAATCTGATCATCGGGAGGAGCGGGTCCGGCAAAACCGTTTTATTGAAAAATGTGATCGGACTGCTCACGCCCAATTCCGGCGACATTCTTTTCGACGGTCGTAACCTTTTGAATATGAGCAAAAAAGAGGTACTTGATCTGCGGCGTGAGATGGGATTGCTTTTTCAGGGGTCAGCCCTGTTCGACAGCATGACCGTCCTTGAAAATGTCATGTTTCCATTGGAAATGTTTTCACAGGATTCGTTGCGTGACCGTAGAAACAGAGCGATACGCTGTTTGGAACGGGTTGACTTATCCGCTGAATCCTATTATTGCTATCCTTCGGAAGTTAGCGGAGGGATGATGAAACGGGCCGCCATCGCGCGGGCGATAGTACTTGATCCCAAATATCTGTTCTGCGATGAACCAAATTCAGGGTTAGACCCGAAAACGGCGCTCATCATCGACGACCTGATCCATAGCATAACATACGAATATGGGATGACTACCGTCATCAATACACACGACATGAACTCTGTGATGAATATCGGCGAGAATATCCTTTTCATTAAAGAAGGCGTCAAAGAATGGGAAGGCACAAAAGAAGAGGTCATTTATTCAAATAACAAAGCGCTCGAAGATTTCCTCTTTGCTTCCGAGTTGCTTCGGAAAGCGAGACAATTAGAAGATGAAAATCAAAAGGAAGGTTAAAAATTAACTATTCTTATTATGAAATGTAAAATCGCTGATTGACAGGATATAATGGTGTTTTTGTAGAGATATGTATAGATTTTTGCATGAAAAATATTTTTTAAACCGTAAAAATGTATAGATTTGTAGAGTTTTTATATCATACAAAAAATCTACTTTTGCATTGCAATTTCGGGAAAAATATCTGTTCGATATTTGATATTGCAGTGATGTGAAATTGTAATAATGTAATAATGAACAATTTACGGAGCGATAATGAATGATTTAATGAGTGTACTTGGAACTGAAAAAAAATTTTTTAAAATGAAACGAATAGCATTACTTGGCTTGTTAGGATTTTTAGTTGTATCATGTGATAACCGGATTATGGATGATCCGGTCGATCCTGCACCTATCTTTAATCCGGATGCAAAAGAAATTTCTCTGAGAATCCATGTCCCCCCTAAAAGTATTTCGACTTATGCTGAAGAAGCAGCCAGCGAATGGGAGAATAGAATTGATACAATCTTTGTTATCCTATACCAGGGTACAACCCCCATCGATACAAGCAAATTTTGGGGAACTACAGGCCCGCAAGCTATCGAGAGGCTGAGCGATTCCATCGTCAGAGTTGGCTATGAAGTCGACAATATTACTTCCGGCGCTTTACGCGTAGAGGTTTTTGCCAACCGCGAAAAACCTGCAAAAATAGGTCCTTCGCCTTTAAACAACGAAGTGCCGGTACCTGCTTCAGGATTTCCAAATACCTATTTTTATATGAGCGGCGAAGCCACGCTGAGCTTCTCCGGAACAGCTTATCAGGGCGAAGCGCATATCCTTCGTAATGTAGCCAAACTTCGAATCCATGTCGTAAAAAACAGCGTGGTGATTCCATCTGACTTGGAAATAGATTACACTAATATAAAAATACAGATTCTCAATGCGCCCGACAGCACTAAAGGGTTAGTCAGTTCTGCTAGCGTTTCGGGTATCGGCTATCTAAACTATCCCGAACGCACGACCACTGCATTGAGAAGAGGGCCGGGATTCGATGATAATATTCCCCCGTTGGGTATTGATCCTTCAGGAACCGGTACGGGAGGTTTTATTGATTCATTATATTTGTATGAAAACATACCTTCGAGTTATACAGCGGGCACGCCGACACTGATAAGAATCTCAGTCCCTACCCGCTCGGATAGCGAGGGTAATGTGTGGAATACGGCAATTTATGAGACTCCGATGTTTACTTCGCTGACAGGCTACGATGTTTTAAGAAATTACATCTACACGTTAGAACTGAAAGTAAGCGGACAAGACCCTACTGCACAGATTACATTGGAAGTCGACCCATGGGACGATGTTGATATGAACGGCTCCATAAACGGCACCTACCTGACTTTAGACAAATCGGAAATCGAATTTAACAGTTCGGGCCAGGCTTTTATTAATTTCTGTACGGACGCGCAGGCGATCTATTTTAACTTCGACAACTTCAATCAAAGTAATACCGTTAAATTAGGCGGCGCCATAAAAGCAGTCGGGATTGACACTTCTTTAACCAATACCCCCGCTGGCTTCCCGCTCGCTCCCGACGGATTTAAAAATGCCCAGATCATTGTAGACCAACAACATTGCGGTACCTTTGGTTTTGAATTGGATTTGAATGCCTTCCCTGAATTTCCGAATGTCAATTTTAGCGGTAGTATCTGTATCAGAGCCGGTAATATTGTGAAATGTCTGACCTTCCCGGGACGATTTACATATGATGCACACTTTATTGTAGGCGAACCTATATTTAGCGGAGAAACATTTACAAGCGCCACGACTTCAGCTGCCTGGATGGAGGTCTCTATCAATCCTTTATATACAACTGCTGCAACGACGAACTATTCAGGCGCCGCCGCTCCGTTGTACCTGCATTTGGATGAGAACCTTAGTTCCACCCCTTCCCCCCGTACAGGGAGCATCACATTGACAAACAACGTCGGCGCTCAGAAGACAATCAATATCACCCAACTACCGGCGATCTATGTCGGACGGTTCGGATATAATGGCATGTCCTCAATAGACGACAGTATATATTCGGCCTTCCTGTATACGGAACAATTAAAGGAATATGGTACAACCAAACCTCGCTATTCTACCTCCACAAGCGCCCAGGTGTTGCCAAACAATGCGCTCTATAACGGTCGTTTTTCACCTTATAACATGACGCAAGTATTTGATGCGTCAAATTATTTGGCAGGCTTCAATTATCAGGCCGCCGTTTATGAGGCAATTAATTATTGCGCATACAAAAACCGCCCGACACCGGCCAATGCAACCGGAGCGCTTTCCCAATCCGATATTAAATGGTACCTGCCCGCACAGGCACAATTGATGGGCATGTGGATATCGAATGAATATTACAAGGATTTTACGACATCCAACTTTGTAAGCGATAATGGCGCCACCTTCACCTATCCCGATATTTTCTGGAGTTCTACTAATAATGCTGACTATCCCACGCAGACGCAATATGTCGACTTCCGGTACGGCAACGTCGGACACTATGAAAATGCGCAACGAAATTGGGTGCGTTGCGTACGCGACGGCGACGCTCCCTCTCCCTCGTCCCAGATGGTTGAGAGGGATGAGGTTCTCGGGATCGAACTCCCTGAAATCTATTTTAATCGCGGCCTGCCGCCATCGATTACTTCAGTGACGGATAAAGTACACATTCCTCCCTACGACGAGAATTCTCCTGTGAACAAAGAAATCTATATGCAATTACGCGTTGCAAAATACGACTTGGACAACGGCGCGCTTGTGCCTTGGAATTCCAATGTATGCGATAATTATTCTCATTCGGATGAAGCGTCTTCGCCATCTCCCGGTATCTGGCGACTTCCGACACAACGTGAGTTACAGGCTATATGGATTTTACAGCACGAGATTAAAAGTAAAGTACCCTCTTTCAACCTCTTAGCCGATGAATATTACTGGAGCGGAACAAATGCTGCCTCTACCTTTAATTCAGGGAGTTCAACCTATTCCAGCGCTTGGACTGTCTTTGGCAATGGCAGTAGAACGCAGTTGGGTGGCGCCGGCAACGTGCCTCATCAGATAACGACAACTCGTCTCAAAGTTAGATGTGTTTTACAATATTAATTGATTTTTATTTCATTATTCATTATTACAATACTATTACCTGGGCAACTTGGTAAACGAAAAAAGCAGCTATCGTGAGATACCTGCTTTTTTTGTTTTTTGTTTTTTATTACTGTTACGTCTCTACGGGAGAGACATTGGGCGCGAATGCTTCTTTCACTTTTTCGATATAGTCTAATTTTTCCCAGGTAAACAATTCGACTTCTGCCACGATAGGTTTGGAATATCGAGAAGTAAACACTTTCCGGACGATCTGCGGCGAGTGTCCCATGTGACCGTAGGTAGCTGTTTCCAAATAGATAGGATTACGCAGTTTCAGCCGTTCTTCAATTGCTTTGGGGCGCATATCGAAGATAGTGGCTATCTTTTCGGCTATCTCACTGTCGGACATATCAACATTTGAACGTCCGAAGGTATTAACAAAGATATTCATCGGCTTAGCTACTCCGATGGCGTAAGATACCTGCACCAATATTTCATCGGTGATGCCGGCGGCTACCAAGTTCTTCGCAATATGACGCGCAGCATAAGCAGCCGAACGGTCTACTTTCGACGGGTCTTTACCCGAAAAGGCTCCGCCGCCATGCGCACCTTTCCCACCATATGTGTCTACAATGATCTTACGACCGGTCACGCCGGTGTCGCCATGCGGACCGCCGATTACGAATTTACCGGTTGGATTCACATAATAGGTGATTTGAGCATTAAACAACGCTTGCACTTTTGGAGGATACTGTGCCTTTACCCTGGGGATAAGGATATGCTGTACATCATCTGCAATACGGCGTTGCATCATTTTGTCGGCTTCTTCCTGCGAATGGCCATCGCCGATGGTCACAAATTCGTCATGTTGTGTCGACAGTACAATCGCATCAATACGCAACGGTGTGCCACTATCATCATATTCGATGGTCACCTGACTTTTCGCATCCGGACGAAGATACGGCATTTTTTCGATTTCATTTTTGCGGATAACAGCTAACTCTATGAGCAAACTATGTGCAAGGTCAAGCGCCAACGGCATATAATTGTCCGTTTCGTTTGTTGCATACCCAAACATCATCCCCTGGTCGCCTGCACCCTGGTCGTAGGGGTTCTCACGTTCGACACCGCGGTTGATGTCGGGACTTTGTTCATGAATAGCCGACAATACGCCGCACGATCTTGCCTCGAACTGGTATTCACTCTTTGTATACCCAATTTTTTCGATAACACCGCGTACCGTTTCCTGAATATCGACATAGGCTTTCGATTTCACTTCGCCGGCTACCACAACTTGTCCGGTCGTCACTAAGGTTTCACACGCCACTTTCGAGTTTGCATCCTGCGCAATAAAGGCGTCTAATAAAGCATCCGAAATCTGGTCGGCTACTTTGTCAGGGTGTCCTTCCGACACCGATTCTGAAGTAAATAGATAACTCATTACTAAAGTAAATTAAGATTTAATATTAAAAAAAATTGTAATGAATTAACGGTGAAGAAATTTTTACCGATAGGCAGGGCAATGAAAAAAACCCGTTTTAGCATTTTTTCTTGTGGTTGCAAGCAGTTCAAATCTGTCCACGCTAATTCGGGTGCAAAGATAAATAAAATAAGTTGGAAACAAAAAAAAACCGGAATAATTTCCGGTTTTTTTATTTTATTTCCAACTTGTCGTTCACATCAAACTCATTGTTTTCCGCATCATAAAACTTGTATTCGAGCAATCCGAGCTGCTGGTCAGGAATCATTTTCATTTGTTTACTATATTTCCATTTCCATTTTTTCAGTAAGGAGATAAATCCCTTGTCGATAAAAGCAAACACATAAGGATGAACATGAAGTTTAAATTTCTTCATATTCAGCTTATTAGTAAGCACGTCGATTTTTTCTTCCAATGTATCCGTAAACAACAGGGACGGTTTGGCCTGACCTGTACCGAGGCATGTCGGACATTTCTCTGAAGTATCCAATTCGAGAATGGGTCGTACCCGTTGACGAGTGATCTGCATGATACCGAACTTACTCAACGGAAGAATATTATGACGCGCCCGGTCTTTCGACATCGCCAATGAGACGTGTTCAAACAATTTCTGACGATTCACCGATTCCGACATATCAATAAAATCCACCACAATAATACCGCCCATATCCCTAAGTCGAAACTGTCTGGCTAATTCGTCAGCCGCAGCAATATTGACATTGAACGAATTTTCCTCCGGTTCGTTTCCGTTTTTATTCGACCGGTTCCCGCTGTTTACGTCGACTACGTGCATGGCCTCTGTATGTTCGATAATCAGGTAAGCGCCATTCTTGAAAGTCACCGTACGCGCCATAGACGATTTGATCTGTTTGGTGACCGCGAAATGGTCGAATATGGGCAGTTCACCCGTAAAAAGTTTCACGATGTCTTTCTGTTCGGGTGATATAAGCGACACATAATCAAGGACATTATTATAAACGTCTTTGTCGTTGATATAGATATGCTCAAAAGTCGGGTTCAGCAGATCGCGCAACAAAGCGACCATCCGGGAAGTCTCTTCATAAAATAAAGACGGATTTTTAGCTTTCGTAAGTTTGACATAATTGTCATCAAACCGCTTTTGTAGCATTTTCATTTCATGGTCAAGCTCTGCTACGCGCTTCCCTTCTGAGGAGGTTCGCACTATTACGCCAAAATTTTTCGATTTTACGCTTAAAATAAGTTGACGTAACCGTGCGCGTTCTTCGTTTGACTTTATCTTATTCGATACGGAAACCTTATCATAAAAGGGCATCAAGACAAGATAACGACCTGCAAAAGATAATTCGGCGGTTAACCGCGGCCCTTTAGTTGAGATCGGTTGCTTTACGATCTGCACTAAAATTTCTTCGCCTGCAGTAAGCACATCCGTTATTTTTCCATCTTTTGGCAGTTCGGGCAGCATTTGCAACTTCGAAAACGAAGCGCCTTTCTTATCCCCTGCCAACAGTCTTTTAATGAATTTCTGCTGCGTATTAAAGTTCGAGCCAAGATCTTGATAATGAAGGAATCCTTCCTTTTTACAGCCCACGTCAATGAAGGCGGCATTCAGTCCGGGAAGCACTTTCTTCACCTTCCCGAAATAGATGTCACCAACATCAAACGATTCATCACGGGCTTCCTTATGAAACTCGACAAGAACCTTGTCTTCCATCAGTGCGATAGAGACATCTTTTGCACTTGCATCTACGATTATTTCACTTATCACGTTAATTCTTAGCTTATAAACGAAAGAAAGAACAAACATAAATAAATTATCTTTATTCAGTTTGTTCTTTTCTACATACCTAATCCAGACTTATTTCTTTTTATGTCTATTTTTTTTCAGTCTTTTTTTACGCTTATGCGTAGCCATCTTATGTCTTTTTCTCTTTTTTCCGCTTGGCATAACTGATTAATTTAATGGGTTTTCACTTTCTTTTTTTCGATTTTTTCTTATCAGAAGCAATGGCATCCATAAAAACCCTGGCAGGTTTAAATGCCGGGATGTTGTGCTCCGGAATAGTAATCGTAGTATTCTTCGAAATATTACGCGCTTTCTTCTCGGCTCTCTTCTTCACAATGAAGCTGCCGAAACCTCTCAAATAAACGTTTTC
>JGI24702J35022_10001028_pt1 | contig 17444 bp, 19 predicted proteins | sample TergutTh196P4_FD_35022 | JGI IMG/M metagenome (IMG submission 35022)
TGTATTTTCAGTGTCGTCATTGCGGCCCCCGAGCCGCAATCTCGTCGTGAACCATAGATTGCGGGTCAAGCCCGCAATGACAAAAGCGGGGTTTTTAGAGACACCCAATTACTCATTACTCGTTACTAGCTGCCGTTTAAAAACTTTTCCAAATCGGCTCTTAATCCGTCAATTCCTTTTTTATTTCTTGCGCTTACGGCAAAAACGTTTTTTACGTCTATTTCGAAATGTTCGGCAATTTTATTTTTGACTTCAGGCATATTGACCTGCGGAATTTTGTCGCATTTGTTGGCGATTATTTTAAACGGAATGCCGTTTTTTTGCAGCCAGTACGCCATATCGTGATCCAAATCCGTAGGTCCGACAAAAGCGTCAACAATTATATAAACGGTTTTTTTTGATTTCCTTTCGGCTATACAGCTTTCTATCATTTTCCGCCACAGCTCTTTTTCTTTAGGGCTGACCCTGGCAAATCCGTAACCCGGAAGATCGATAATCCATCTTCCGACGGAAACGTCGTAAACGTTGATCGTTCTTGTTCTTCCGGGAGTTTTGGACGTGCGCGCAAGATTTTTCTGCGAACAAAGCGCGTTTATAGCGCTGCTTTTTCCGACATTGGAACGCCCGCAGAAAATAACTTCGGCAATATTTTTGGGAAGGGCTGCCGCCTCAGTTACAGCTCTGAAAAAAGACGCTTTTTCCAGCATTAATTTCTCAGTTTAGCAAGCAGCCTGAGAATTTCAAGATAAAGCCATATAAGAGTAACCATAAGCGCAAAAGCTCCGAACCATTCCATGTATTTCGGCGCCCCGTGCCTTGCGCCCTGTTCAATCAAATCGAAGTCTATAATAAGATTTAATGAAGCTATCGTGACTATAAAAAGACTTACTCCGATACCGAGCAATGACGAATCATGAAGATAAGGAAAACTGGTTCCGGCAAAAATATTCATGAACAAATTTATTATGTAAACTACCAAAATTGCAAAAGTCGCGATGATCACGCCTTTTTTAAACCTCGGAGTAGCTTTCAGCAAACCGGTTTTGTAAGCGGCAAGCATGCAAAACAATACTGCAATAGTTAAAAAGACGGCGTTAATAACTATGCCGGGATACATTTTTTCAAACAATAAAGAAATAGCTCCTAAAATCAAACCCTCGACTATGGCGTAAATAGGAGAAAGAAACGGAGAAGAGGTCTTTTTAAATATCGAAATCATCGCCAAAACAAAACCGCCTAATATAAGAGGAAATATAAGCGGAACCGTAATATGCGGATGCATCCACGAAAAAACCGCGCTCACAAAGAGCAGCAGCCACAAAATAATACTTTTGTTGATCGTCCCCGAAACCGTCATTACCTCAGCGGTTCCATGACTCCTGAAAACATCTTCTCTTAAAAGCGGATTTGCCATTTTTTATCTCCTTTTTGGAAGATGAGAAGTTGGGAGGCTGAGATGCTGAGAGGAGCTCTGGTCGTTTTGTCTTTGTCGTTCGCTGTTAACTCCACTCTCCACCCTCCAAACTCCACTCTTTTTATTATAACATCTCCTTTTTGTTGGGAAGCTGAGATGCTGAGAAGAGCTTTGGCCGTTTTGTCTTTGCCTTTGCTCATCCTCCCATCATCTCACCATCTCATCTTCTTTTATTATCTTTTCATAAGCTTGTTTGGCCGTCTTTTTCTGTTTTAAAAAATAAAGAAGTTTTTGCGTATCTTCAAAGTTTGCCCATCTGAGCTCTGATATTTCTTCTTTATCATAATTTACGGGTTCGGATAAAGCTTCGGCTAAAAAATAAACCGAATGCTTCTCCGCGATTCTTCCTGCAGTTTCAGGCTGCGTTCCGTCAATTATATATACGTCTTCTTCCGTAAACCCGTCGATAAATTTTATATCTTTGATGCCGGTCTCTTCAAAAATTTCTCTTTTAGCCGTTTCAATGCCCGTTTCGCCTTCTTCAATATGCCCTTTCGGGAAACCCCAGCGTCCGCTTCTTTTTGATTTTATAAGAAGAAACAGAGGCCCATTATTGTCAATTTTATATATTACTGCTCCGTATGAATACTCTTTGAGCATCCGCGCCGCCTTTTAACGGCAGTGAGTAATTAAGCGGGTGAAAATATAAAAGTGTAGTTTTTGCCGTTAATATTTTATATTTTACATTATGCANGCCCCGCACAGCAACTACTCGCTATTTTTTACCGGTTATTGAAAGATATTAAAAGACAAGCCGAAAGCAACGTAGACAAGCGTTTCAATATCATTCGGCCAGCTATGCGCTTCAATTCTGGCTCTTTCAAAATAAACTTTATATCCGAACTCGGTCGTAAACCAAGGTCCCGTCTTCAAAAACAGTTTATTTTCCCATCTGAAATCTTCGCCGTTGTCAAATGACTCAAAAATCCTTGCGTCCGAAACAAATTTAGCGTCTTTATGAAAAAGCAAATTATAATTTAAAACGCCTTCGGCTCCGGCGCTTCTTTCGCTGCCTTTGACGGAATCGTCAGTCTGTTTCAAAGCTCCTCCCGCCCTCACTTTGAGCGTGTTTATCTCATTTTCAAAAACCGTAAAGTTTAAACCCGAGGATTCTATGTAAGTAACGGGATCCCAAAATTTATTGTTTTGGGATTTTACAAAAAATGAAACATACGGCTGAAGCAGTTTGTATATCTTATATGTATAAAGCGTATTAAACTCTAAATGGTCCAAACTTACTTCCGAAATATCTTTAGAATCGCTTTCGCCGTATTCTTCTTTAAGCGTTGTCAGCCAGTTTGAATATTCGGAATCGCGTTCCAGACTTAAAAATAATTTTGTCTGCCACATTCTTGAAAATTTTTCTTTTCCCGTCCAGTTGCTGCTCGCGGCCGTCTGGTTATACGCCCAGCTCAAAATGCCCGATGTTTTCCATTTCGGAACGGATTGAACGTGCTGGTCAGACTGTTCCTGCGATTTATCGTCATCCGAAACAGCCTCATCCTGCGCAAAAACGCAGTTAAAACTTAACAAAACGGCAAACACGGCGCATAAAAATTTTTTCATTGTCTCGCTTCTTTTTGCAGCGCTGATTATATTGACTCTGCAGTTATTTTATATTTTATTTCTTCTCTAGGCAAGGGCAGAAAGAATAGAACGATAAACAACTGCAAGCACATCTGTTTTTACCTGCCCTCATTCCCTGCTTACCTTCTTATATTCCTGCCATCCGGACAAACCGGCTCCGTTTATTCCCCTAAATAAAAATCTTTTAAAATCTTGTACAGCGCTGCGTTTTTGTTTAACAAACTTTCGACAAGGGAAATTTTTTCGATTCTGAATTTTCCGAAAACTTTTTCTTTTATGCCGTTTTCAGACAAATATTTTTCTAAAACTTCGTTTTTAACGCTATCGCCTTTAAAACGCGCCAAAGTTATATGCGGGACGTATTTATTTTGCGAATTGTCTATATTTAAAGCTATTTTTTTCAAAGCGCCGCTTTCGCCGTCAATTCCCGCCCGCAAAACTCTTGCATATTTTCCGTATGAAAAAAAATCCGCGCCTTTAACCGTTACTTCAAAACTATCTGCGTTTTTAACGGATTTTTCTAAAACTTCCAAGCAATCCGCCGGATTTTTTTCGCCGAAAAATTTTAAAGTTATGTGCATATTTTCCGGCGAAACAGGTCTGACGGCAAAATGATTTGCCGCCTGCGCCGAATATTTATATATTTTTTCCGATATCGGTTCCGGCGCGAAAACAGCGGCAAAAAGCCTCATTTTTTCTTGCCTTTTGAGATTTGAGAGTCCTGCGGCTTTGAACTTTGTTTTTTCGCGTTCTTCGTTGAAATATCGCGTAAAATCTTTCTGCGTAGCAAATCCAGCGCGGTATTAGCGGCTCTGCTTCTTATATCTTTTCTGTTTCCGATAAAATTATATTTAAAAACCTGCGTTTCTTTTTTGAAAGCAATTCCTATATAAACAAGTCCGGCAGGTTTGTCTTTTGATCCGCCGCCGGGGCCGGCTATGCCCGTCACGGAAACGGCATAATCGCTTCCGGCTGCATTTATCGCTCCTTCAGCCATCTCTTTTGCCGTTTCTTCGCTGACAGCGCCGAAATTATTTAAAGTTTCTTCTTTAACTCCGAGATACTTCATTTTAGATTCATTCGAGTAAACAACGACTGAACTTTTAAAATATACGGAACTTCCCGCAGTATCGGTGATCTTTTTTGCTATAAGCCCGCCCGTGCAGGATTCCGCAAGAGTAACGGTTTTTTTGTTTTCTATTAAAAGCCTGCCGACGGCGTCGGACAATTCGTCGTATCCGTACCCGAAAATATTTTCTCCCAAAACTTTTTCAAGCTCAAACTTTAAATTTCCGCGTATATCGTCGACAGACATTTCATCGCTGCCGGAAACCGAATATTTCACGGTTATTATATTGTCGCTGGCGAGTATTCCGAATTCAACCGCCCCGTTATCTCCGAAACCGGCGGCCTCCATAACGGGTTTTATAATTTCTTCGACTCTGGATTCGGCTTCTCCGAACACGCGTATAGCTTCATTTTTTATTATCCCCGAATGATAGCTTCTAAAAAAAGGGTCGGCGTTTTCGTCAAACATCGGCTGCATTTCTCTCGGAGGTCCGGGAAATAAAAACAATGTTTTTCTTGCTTTCTTTTCTCCGTCTTTATATTCAAAATGGATCATCTGTCCAGGAGCCGAGCCGAAACGGTTTTCCAAAACTTTAGCGCCCTTGATTATATTTGCCTGTCTCTCGTTATTTTTAGGGATCTCGGTAATTCCGCGTTTTGCAAAACGTTCTTTTATTGAATTAAGAACTTTTTCGTCATTATAAATTTCAAGTTCAAGACATTCGGCGGCGGTTTCCACGGTTATATCGTCAAAAGTAGGGCCTAATCCTCCGGTAACCAAAATAACATTGCTTCTTTCAAAAGCTCTTTTAAACTCGGCAAGAAGATCCTCTTTCCTGTCTCCGACGCTTGTTATACATGACAAACTAAGCCCCAAATTTTGTAATCCGGAACCGATATAAGCCGCGTCGGTATTAATTTTACCGGTCAAAAGTTCGCTGCCGGTACATATAAGTTCTATTTTCATTTTTTTGTTAAACGGATTCTGACATTACTATGCATCCGCGCATCTACGCATCCATGCATCGCCGTTAATTGTAATATTCAGTTTTCGGGGTCTGGGTTTGCGGGGCGGATTCTTTTATCTGCCCGAACTTTGATTCGTATCTGGCGATATTTTCTTTTAGCGCTCCTATCATTCTTTTGACATGCGCGGGAGAAGTTATTATTCTGCTTCTCACTTTCGCTTTTTTGTTTTGCGGCTGAAAAAAAATAAAATCTAAAACGAATTCGCTTTCGGAATGCGTTATCAAAGCAAGATTCGAATATATTCCGTTTGATGTCTGCTCGTCAATTTCAATTTTTACTTCAGCCGTCTTTTTCTCTTCCATAATTCCCCCGTATTAAAGGCAGTGAGTAGGTACTGTCTTTATAAGTTTATCGCCTTAATAATTTCGTCTATTTTTGCTTTTAATTTTTTTGGTTTGACGGCATTTGCCACCGCCGTATCGGGATCTTTCAATCCGTGTCCGGTAAGTATGCATACGGCCTTTACCGGCAAAGCGTTTTTAAAATATTTGCTCTTTATACATTTAATGAGTCCCGCAAGCGACGAAGCGGAAGCGGGCTCGCAGAAAATACCTTCATTTGCGGCGATCATCCCGTAAGCTTTCAAAATTTCTTCGTCGGTTACAGTATCTATAATGCCTTTTGACTCGTCCCTGGCAGCTTCTGCGGTTTTCCACGAAGCGGGATTTCCTATTCTGATAGCCGTTGCTATAGTTTCGGGTTTTTCTATCGGATGACCTTTAACTATCGGAGCGGAACCCGCAGCCTGAAAACCCATCATTTTAGGCAGAGCGTATTTTTTCGGATAAAGTTCATTGTACTCTTTATATCCTTTCCAGTAAGCCGTAATATTGCCGGCATTTCCTACGGGCATAAACTGATAATCCGGCGCCTGTCCTAAAACTTCGCAAATTTCAAAAGCAGCCGTTTTTTGCCCTTCTATTCTGAACGGATTTATCGAGTTCACAAGAGTAAGCGGATATTTGCTGCTCAGTTCTTTTACAAGGTTAAGAGCTTCGTCAAAATTTCCGTCGATCTCCAAAACTTCCGCGCCGTGCATAACCGCCTGCGAAAGTTTGCCGAGAGCAATTTTCCCTTCGGGAATCAAAACAACGCACTTTATCCCCGCTCTTGCCGCATAAGCAGCAGCCGAAGCAGAAGTATTTCCCGTAGAAGCGCAGACAACGGCTTTACTGCCCTCTTCAACGGCTTTTGAAACGGCCATCGTCATTCCTCTGTCTTTAAACGAGCCCGTCGGGTTCATGCCTTCAAATTTAAAATATATTTCGCCTTTGAACCCAAGCTTCTTAGGCAAATTTCTTGCCGGTATAAGCGGAGTATTTCCTTCATTTAACGAAATCACGGGCGTTTTATCGGTAACCGGCAAAAATTCTCTGTACTTTTCAATTAATCCTTTGTAATCCATTTAAACGTTCCTCTTTAACAAAATTTATTGATTTTATAGTCTAAATTGTATTATTTTAAACGGCTAAAAGCAAACAAGCAGAACGGCAGCAGTTGTTGTGCGTGGCAAAGCTCTGCAATTACTCACTACTAACTACTGATTGGGTTTCTCTAAAAACCCTATTTGTCATACCCGTGAAAACGGGTATACATGCTGCTTTTAAATATGTCCGACGATAACGAGAAAATGGATTCCCGTTTTCACGGGAATGACACCGCTTTAGATAGGTTTTTAGAGAGACCCAATTGCCTTTCTATGTTGATCCCCAAAATTTTATTTTTGTTTTCTTCGGATATGTTTAAGTTTTTTATAAAGTCCACTTCTTCTTTTGGGATCTGCATCGGGAAGTCTGAGCCGTAAATAATTTTGTCAAAGCCGTGTTTTTCAAAAAAAGCGTTTAACAGTTCCGGTTTCATAGCCCTTATGCTGTCGGAAGTGTCAAAATATATGTTTTTCCCCGCAAGTTTTTCCAGAACTTCTTCCCACATTAAAAAACCGCCCATATGCGCGCCTATAAATTTCATTTCCGGAAATTTTTCTAAAACTTTTAATATTCTGTCCGGAGACGATTTTACTTCGCCCGGAGAGCTGAGTTCAATGCCGCAATGAAATATGGCGGGAAGAGCAAGCTCTTGAAGTTTTTCATAAAGCGGGAACGCTTTTTGGTCGTCAATATAAAAGTTTTGAAATTCAGGCTGCAGCTTTATGCCGAAGGCTTCGCCTTTGATTCTTTTCAGTTCGTTTTCAAAAGCGCTTTTGCCCGCAAATTCCCCGTAAAAAGGATGCATTGAAGCAAAAGGAATAAATCTTTCACGCTTTATTGAAAAAAGCCAATTGTTTATTGAAACTACCTGATCAGGTCTTGAAGCCACTGAAGAAATGACGCTTTTATTTATTCCGGCATTGTCCATATGCTTCAAAAGATTACCGGCAACAGGCAAATCAACCATTTTATGATTGAATGCCTTTTCCAAAAACTCTTTAGCCTTATGAGCTATTTTTTCCGGCCAGATATGATTGTGCGAATCGATTATTTCCATTTTAACACCAAAAAGTGAAAAGTGGAAAGTTAAGAGTGAAAATAAAAGATGTTTTCGCTTTGCGAAAACCTATTAATTTAGATTTCGGCTTCGCCGAAATTCAATATCTCCACTCTACACTCTTCAATCTTCACTCTTTATTTTTGCAGCAGCATTATCGCGCTTACCAAATAAATATCGTCGGCATTGCAGCCTCTGCTTAAATCGCTTACGGGAAGAGCAAGTCCCTGCACTATCGGGCCTAAAGCCTGAAAACCGCCGAGCCTTTCTGCCATTTTATAACCTATGTTTCCGGCATTAAGATCCGGGAAAATAAAAATATTTGCATTTCCCGCAACTTTTGAATCCGGCGCTTTTCTTTTTCCTACAGCCGGCATTATCGCCGCATCAAACTGAAGTTCGCCGTCGACATTGACATTTTTCTGCTCTTCAAAATATTTTTTCGTAAGTTCCATGGCTTCAATTGTTTTATCAAGCGTCTTGTGGACTGCGCTTCCTTTTGTCGAAAAAGACAGAAACGCCGCGTTCGCTTCTCTTGCGGGAAATAATTTTTGAAAGTTTCCTATAGTTGCAACCGCTATATCTCTAAGCCCCAAAGCCCCGGGATCGGGATTTACTCCGCAGTCGGCAAATAATACAGCTTCCTTTACAACAGGGTGAGATTCTGGGGGGATCATCAAAAAATAAGACGATACAAGCTTAATTCCTTCCGCCGTGCCTATAACTTGCATTGAAGCTCTTAAAACATCGGAAGTATCATAAACCGCTCCGCAAACGCAGGCATCGCATTTTCCGCTTTTTAAATACATCATGGCAAAATATAAAGGCCGGTTCAAAAGTTTTAACGCGTCTTCGGGATTCATTCCTTTTCTTGCGCGGGATGCGACAAAAACTTCCACATGCTTATCGTCAAGGACAGCTCTGTCGATCTGAACTACTTCAATACCCGAAAGGTCAACGCCGGCTTCAACGGCGGCATCTTCAACGGCTTTCACGTCTGACGCAGGAAGAACGACCGAAGCAATATCGTCTTTCACAAGCATCTGCGCGGCTTTGAGCACCCTTGCGTCCGTACTTTCGGGCAAAATTACTTTGCCTTTTACTTTCACAGCCAAATCAAGAATATGCTTTCTGATGTCCATGGTAACTCCACGATAAAAAGTTTGGAGTGTGAAAGGTGGAGTTTGGAGTTGTTGTTAAATGATGTTATTCCACAACTTCACACTCCACCTTTCACACTCCACACTCTATTTAGTATCCGTTTCCCTTATTTCTATCCTTCTGATTTTTCCGCTTATAGTTTTCGGCAGTTCTTTGACAAACTCTATAATTCTCGGATATTTATAAGGAGCCGTAACTTTTTTAACATGTTCCTGAAGCTCGATAATCAGTTCCTGGCTCGGCTCATATCCTTTAGCTAAAATTACCGTGGCTTTTACTATCGCGCCTCTTTCCGGATCAGGCACGCCGGTTATTGCGCACTCTAAAACCGAAGGATGTTCCATCAAAGCGCTTTCTACCTCAAAAGGCCCGATCCTGTAACCCGAACTTTTTATAACGTCGTCGGAACGCCCGACAAACCACAAATATCCGTCTTCGTCTTTGTAAGCCATATCGCCGGTATCGTATATTCCGTTGCTCCACACGCTTTTTGTCAGAGCTTCATCCCTGTAATAACCGCAAAATAATCCCGTGGGTTTTACTTTATCGGTCCTTATTACAAGATGTCCTTCCTGACCCGGCTCGCACGGATTATTATCGTCGTCGACTATGTCAATATCCCATCCGGCAACGGGTTTTCCCATTGATCCGGGTTTTGGCGTCAGCCACGGGAATGTCGCCGCAAAAACGACGGATTCGGTCTGCCCGAAACCTTCTTTTATTTCAAGGCCTGTCATTTTTTTAAACTGATGAAAAACTTCGGGGTTTAAAGGTTCTCCCGCGGTTTCCGCGTATTTAAGTTTCGACAGATCGTATTTGGAGATGTCTTCTTTTATTATATGCCTGTAAATCGTAGGCGGAGCGCAGAAAGAAGTAATGCCGTGTTTGGCAACAACGTTCATTAATTCTTTAACGTTAAATCTTTCGTAATCATAAGTAAACAGGCAGGCGCCGCTTATCCATTGTCCGTATATTTTTCCCCATGAAGCTTTTGCCCAGCCCGTATCGGCTACCGTCAAATGTATGCTGTCATCGTCTAAATTCTGCCAAAATCTTGCCGTAAGTATATGCCCCAAAGGATATGTAAAATCGTGATAAACCATTTTAGGCATGCCCGTTGTGCCGGAAGTAAAATATAAAAGAAAAACGTCGTCATTTTTTATTGCTTCGGCGCCGGACGGCCTTTCAAAAACGCCGGAAAATTTTTCAACTTCTTTTGAATATTCGAGCCAGCCTTCGACGTGACCGTTCACGGAAACAACCGTTTTAAGTCCGGGAAGTTCTTTTCTTGCTTCGTCGACAACTTCAGTAATCCTTTTGTCGGCCGCTGAAACTATCATTTTTATGCTTGCCGCGTCCACTCTGTATTTTATATCCTTTATCGTCAAAAGATGCGTTGCCGGTATTAATATCGCGCCGATTTTGTGGAGCGCGACCGAACAAAACCAATATTCATAACGCCTTTTGAGCATAAGCATTACGGCATCGCCTTTTTTAATTCCCAAAGATTTGAAAAAGTTTGCCGTTTTATTGCTTTCTCTTTTTATGTCCTCAAAAGTAAAAACCCGCTCTTCGCCTTCTTCATTGCACCACAGCATCGCTTTTTTGTCCGGCGTCCGATCGGCGGTTTCGTCAACTATGTCAAAACCGAAATTAAAATTATCCGGAACCGCTATTTTACAGTTCTCTATAAAATCTTCATAAGATTTGTAACTCGCTTTTGTATATTTATCGACTAACATTTCTTTCCCCTTTTTAACAACAGTTTGGAGTTCACTCCATCCTCCAAACTCCACATTTCAATTTTTACTCTAACCGGTCGTGTCACGGTGACGGAGCAATTTACCACAAACAGCGCGGTCAATTCCTCCGTCCCCATGACCCTCAAAATTCCACACTTACTAGAGTCTGTCGACAGACTCTAAAGCACCACCGCTATAAACTTTGCCGGCTTGTCTCCGACGGCGCTCATCGTATGATTATATCCGGAATCAAAATAAACCGAATCGCCCTCTTCAAGAATATACTCTTTTCCGTCAAAAACCACTTTAAGTTTACCTTCAAGAATATAGTTAAACTCCTGGCCGGAATGAGAATATGCGTGCTTTGGAGGTTCTTTCGCCGCTTCTGCGGTCACCAAAAAAAATTCCGCTTTTTTATTGATGAAATTAAACGCCAAATCCTGATATTTATACTCTTTTCTTCTTTCAATGTTTAAACCTTTGCCTCTTCTTACCACGTTGATCCGCGTAAGTCTCGGCTCTCCGCCGGTAAGCAAAGCTGTCATTTCCACTTTATACTGCGTTGAAATGGCGGAAAGAACGCTGATCGGGATATCAGCTTCGCCGTTTTCGTATTTCAGATACATTTCCGTGTCCAGATTAATGCTTCTTGCAAATTCCGCCGTTGGCAGATCCGAAATCTCTCTGATGGCTTTGATCCGCGTGCCTATTTGTTTTAATGTTTCCGTTGTTTGCTGCGTCATTTTTCCTCCGCAAAAATTTTGATAATTTTACTAAACTTCAATTAAAAAGTTAATAGTTAATAATTTTGAAACGCTATAAACGGAGCAAAACCCGCATAACAACTATTAACTATTCAGGGCATCTCTAAAAACCCCACTTTTGCCATTGCGGGCTTGACCCGCAATCTATGGTTCACGACGAGATTGCGGCTCTGGGGCCGCAATGACGACACTGAAAATGCAGGTTTTTAGAGACACCCTTCATTATTCTCTATTCACTGCCGTTTGCCTTCATCCCTGTCGCGAATTTCCACGCGGCGGATTTTTCCTGAAATAGTCTTTGGCAGTGATTCAACATACTCAATAATTCGCGGATATTTATACGGCGCCGTAATTTTTTTAACGTGGTCCTGTAGTTCTTTGGTCAGTTCCGGCGAACCGGTATAACCTTTTGAAAGCACTACGGTGGCTTTTACGGCAAATCCGCGTTCAGGGTCAGGCACGCCGGTCACCGCGCATTCGGTAACTGCCGGATGTTCCATCAAAACGCTTTCCACTTCAAAGGGGCCTATGCGGTACCCCGAAGATTTTATAACGTCATCCGTACGGCCTACGTACCATAAAAAACCCATTTCGTCTTTATATGCCGTATCGCCCGTATGATATAAATCGTCATGCCAAACGCTTTGCGTCATTTCTTCGTCGCGGTAATAACCGGAAAACATCCCGTACGGTCTGCCGCCGCCCGCTTCGTCGGTACGGATACAGATCTCGCCCGTTATGCCGGCGCTTACTTCTTTGCCGTTTTCGTCGGCAATGATCATGCGGTAGCTTGGCGAAGGCACTCCCATTGAGCCAAGGCGCGGCTGCATCCAGGGATATCCTGTCCAGCAGCTTAAAGTAGATTCGCTTTGTCCGAAACCCTCAAAAATTTTAATGCCCGTTCCTTCCTGCCAAACCCTAAAAACTTCCGGATTAAGCGCTTCGCCCGCGGTAGTGCAGTGCTTTAATGAGGACAAATTATATTTTTTTAAATCTTCTTTTATTAAAAAACGATACATTGTCGGCGGAGCGCAGAACGTTGTGACTTTATAACGCTCTAACTTTTCAAGTATGTCGGGCGCGGAGAATTTATCAAAATCATATGTAAAAATAGCGCTGCCTGACAGCCACTGGCTGTACATTTTGCCCCAAAGGCTTTTAAGCCAGCCGGTGTCTGAGATCGTTAAATGCAAACCACCCTGCTCGCAGCGATGCCAAAAACAGCCGGTTATTATATGCCCGAGCGGATAAGTATAATCATGCAAAACCATTTTCGGATAACCCGTTGTGCCGGACGAAAAAGCCATAAGCATCATATCCGTTTTCACATTGTTTCTGGCAATGGGAATTTCCGGCGCAGCTTCCAATTCCGCGTCAAAATCTATCCAGCGCTCGTTTGGCGCTTTACCGCCGAATACCGCAAGCTTTTTTACCGTAGGACATTCAGGCAATGCCTCTTCCATGGCCTTGACTACGCCGAAACGCGGAGTGGTCAGCAGCATTTTTATTGATGCCGCATTCATGCGGTATTCCATATCTTTTTTGGTAAGCAAATAGGTAGCAGGCACGGCAACAGCTCCCATGCGGTGAAGTCCCATAAGCACAGGCCAGTAACGCCAATCGCGCGACATTGTAAGCATTACCATGTCGCCCTTTTCAATGCCTTGCGATATAAAAAAATTTGCGGCTTTGACTGAAAGACGGCGGATATCTTCATAGGTAAAACGCTTTTCCGCGCCTTCATTAGAGATCCACAAAAGGGCTAATGCGTCGGGCGTTTGTGCAGCTATAATATCTAAACAATCAAATGCAAAATTAAAATTATCCGGGATGCTCAGTTTGTAATTTTTTTGCAGATCTTCCAAAGTGGCAAAATCGTCACGATGACGGTTTGTGTATTTTTCATATAGAGGCATAAAAACTCCTTTTTAACGACAGAGTGGAGATTACGGCAGAGTGGAGAGTGGAGATACTGCAACTGCCTTGTCTTTTGCCGTATCTTCACTCTTCACTTTTCACTCTTCACTTTTTATAAATATAAATTATCCTATCACCACAGCCAAAAACTGTACCGGCGTATTGTCCAGCGCCTGCATAGCGTGGGGGATGGAAGCATTAAAATATACGCTGTCGCCGGGTTCTAAAACATATTCTTTATCTGAAATATAAAACTTCATCCGCCCCGAAACAAGCCAGTTGAATTCCTGTCCGTCGTGGGAATGCAGAGCGGGTTTTTCTTCTTTGGGTTCTACCGTGACCATAAACGGCTCGGCCTTTTTATTGCGAAAGGTAAACGCCAGATGATTATACTTATAAGCTTTCCGGCGGTCAATGCTGTAACCTTCCCCCTTGCGCACAATGCTCCAGTCCGATAAATGCGGACTGTCGCCGCTCATTAAATCGATCACGTCCACGCCTAAAATGCGGGCGGCGTTATACAAGAATGAAAATGAGAAATCCAGCTCGCCTTTTTCATACGCAGCCAGATCCTGCACGGTAACTCCCGTTTTTTCGCAAAATTCTTCCGGCGCCATGTCGGCAATGCCGCGCAAAGCCGACAGACGCTGCCCTATTTCCCGTAACTGTTCAGTCATTTCTCAACTCCTTTTTGGAAGCTTAGAAGCATGGATGCGCGGATTCACAGAGCAGCTCCGGCCGTTTTGTCTTTGTCGTTACCATGCGTCTATGCATCATGTTCTTTTTACTATCCTTTTTAACAGCGGTGAGTAAGTAGTCCAAAATCCAATAATATATTTTTCAAAGCGAAAACTCCAAACATTTTATTTTTTATCTATTATATATTATCTGCCGTTACATTAAAATCTTCAAAAAAAAGAAACTCCTGCCAGAGATTGTAAATATCGGATTCCATCGGGCTTTTAGGCTGCCTTATGGAAAAATTATTCGCTTTGGCATAAATCATATTTACCGTCGAAGAATCTTTGTTTTTTTTATTTTTTATTTTTATTCTGACCATTTCTCCGTTTTCCGCTCCGACATATTGCGCGAAAAATTTCGGTTTTTTATTTATAAAATCAATAAAATCCAAAGCTTTGTTTTCAAGATTGACGAATCTTCTGCTGGTTGTAGCCGATGTTGCCGAAGCCGCCTTTTTTGCGAGAGCGTCGGCTTCATCGTTTTTAGAATTTCCGGTATGGCTTTTAATGTGGCGCCACTCAATATGCATATTTGTTTTTCTTATAAAATCCACATAATCCTTTGAAAGACTGTTTTTAGCTTTCCATTCTCCGGTCGCAAATTTTTCTATTCCCTGATAATCGTAATTTATTCTTACTTTTGACACTTTGTTTGCCGCGCACCATTTGAATACTTCTATAACGGATTGAAGTTCCCCGCCGAACTGTCTGAACTCCACATCAAGAATTGTGCCGGCTATTCTTGTTTTGAGTTCATCGCCAAGATAAATTACGGCTGCGTAGCCGGTAACTCCGGAAATATAAGAGCCGTCGACAAAAGCCTCATAAACGCCGCTTTCGGCATCATAGGCGGCGCTCCCGTTCAGATTATTCCATACAATATCCGTAATTTTTGAAATATCTTCATTTGAGATTTGTTTTTTAATTGAATAAGTGTTTTTTGAAGGCTTATAATATATTGAAACTTTGCCAAAATTTACTCCGTTTTTGCTTATGGCAATAATGACAAGATAATCTCTGAAGCTTTCATCTCCGAAAAAAGCTTCAATGTTTGCATCTCTCAAAGCGTTTTGAAATTCAACGGCTTTGCTATGAAGTTCATTTTTATAAAGTATCATATTATTTTATTTATTATACCAATTTTACGGCGAAAAAAGTATTGACCTGAAAAATTTTTTTGTGTAGAATTATTAAAGCGCGTAAAATATAAGGAGACCTTTATGCCAACAAATGTTTTCGACATTAAAGAAGTATTCACCGCAGCATGGGAAGGGTTTACGAAAAACGCAGTTTTGCTTATTGTTTTGCCTTTGGCGCTTGTGATCGCGTCAATATTGGTTTACGCAATATCAATGGTGTTTATGATTATTCCTTTCCTGTTCCTTTTGGTAACTCCCGTGGTCGCCGTCATTGAAATTGCTTTGAGCGCTTATGTCTTTTTTTGCATGATAAAAGTTTCTCTTGCAGTTTTAAAAGGCGAAACTCCGTCATGGGATATATTGAAAACAGATCCCGCTTCATTTATAAGATTTGCGGCGGTTTTACTTATTGTAGGAGTTGCAACCGCAATAGTTTCAACCGTAATAACATTTATTTTCCCTGCTATTCTGGGGGCAAATTTGGTGTCGCTTTTTATTGTGATGCTTTTAACGATTGCGATCACGGTGGGAGCATTAACATTTTTCTTTCCGGCGCAATTTATAATTGTCGATAAGAAAGACATTTCAATAATAGATTCAATTAAAAATTCATGGAATATGACTTTCCCCAGAGCGGCGCAATGCCTCATTTTTATTCTGATTTGTTTTGTGATAAATTTTATAGGCTCTATACCTCTCGGGCTTGGATTAATCGTAACTATGCCTGTAACGTTTATAGCCGCCGCGATTGTATACAAAAAACTTGACGCGGCTCCTTCGGAAACGCCATCGGCTCCCGAGGTAATTTAACCGCAGAGACAACAGACTTTAGTGAAATTTCAAAAAAAGAGAAAAGGCTGAAAATGCTTTTTCTCTTTTTTTTATTTGACTGCAAGAGAGTTATTGTGTAGAATAACGGCAGAAGTTTAGAAATTTAGCAACAACGAAAACAAAAGCCTTTGCCGAACTTCTAAGCTTCCAAACTTCAAAATTTCTAATTTAAAGGAGATATTATTATGTCCACAAAAGTTTTTGGCATTCAGGAAGTATTGAAAGAGGGTTGGGAAAATTTTAAAAAAGCGCCCTTTTTGCTCATAGGACTGCTGTTGATTTCTCTTGTCGCGACAGTAGTAATCAACGTTGTATTTGGTTCGCTTCCGGGGTTTGCAACATCTTTGTTAAACGCCTTAATAACTTCTTATTTCATGCTGTCTACCATTAGAGCATCGGTTATGCTCAGTAAAGGCGAAACGCCCGATTGGAGCGTTTTAAAAAATGATATAAATTCTTATTTGAGATTTTTCGTAGCTACGCTGCTTCTTTCGGTAGTTTTCATTATCGCAAGCATACTGTTTATTATTCCGTTGTTTTTTGCGATGGCAATTTTCTTTATGGTGCCTTACATAATCGTCGACAGAAAAGATATATCCGTATTAGGAGCTTTCACCAAAAGCTGGCAAATAGCAACGCCTCAATTTCTTTCATGCCTTATTTTCATAATAGCCATATTCGTTTTGTCATTCATAGGTTTAATACCGCTGGGGCTGGGATTATTGGTCGTTGTTCCTTTGATTTATACGACAGGCTCTATTATTTACAAAAAACTTGATGCCGCCGCAAATTCAATTAACGATTAAGGGCATCTCTAAAAACCCTGTCACACCATGTCATTCCCGTGAAAACGGGAATCCATGTTTGCCATAGTCGTCGAGAAAAAAGCAACGTTGATTCCCGATAGAGACACTCGGGACAAACATGGGTTTTTAGAGAAGCCCTTAATAATTAACGACAAATGCAAACAAAAAATCCCGCTTTTTATAAAAGCGGGATTTTTTGTGCCGTTTTTCTCCGTGTATCCTTAATTTCCTCAAAAATCATAGCAGCGCATGTACGTAATAATATGTGTCCACATACCCTATGGTGTGTGGATGTTTTTCATATGAACATTTCAAAACTTTAGATCGATGGGGACTTGGATCTGAAGCAGAGAGTTACATGTTTGACAACGCCTTTAAGCTTCTTTTTCGGGAACAAATTTGCCGAACCCCGCAAAAAGCCTTATTTTTCAAGCATTTTTGCGTCAAAAGAAGCCTTGGGTAATGCAGTGCGTCTCCGAGGTGAGTTGAACACCTAACCTACTGCTTAGAAGGCAGTTGCTCTATCCAGTTGAGCTACGGAGACATTCAAGGTTTAGAATTATAACAAAATTGCAATTTTCAGTCAATATATTTAAACCCAAGGCGAATTCAAGTTGCTAATGCAACAGTAGAATTAAAAACCTCCTGAGGTGTTAAATAATCCAAACATTTTCTGGGTCTGTTATTAAGCCAAGTTTCTAC
>JGI24702J35022_10001029_pt1 | contig 17437 bp, 11 predicted proteins | sample TergutTh196P4_FD_35022 | JGI IMG/M metagenome (IMG submission 35022)
GCTCTTGAAAACAATGGTTCCCCGNCGCCTGAGTTTGAAACTGACCCTGAACGTCACTACCTCATTGTCACGATTCGCCAGCATGAGGGGTTTAATGTCAATAGGAATGGAAATGTCATAGAGAATGTCATAGAGAATGTCACTGACAATGTCATAGAGAATGTCACTGACAAAACCCAAGCAGCTTTCAGTGTGAAAAAACGCAACGCTAGACAAAATAAGATACTTGAATTATTACGCAATGATGGCACTGTAACCATTGACTTGCTTGCTGAGACGTTAGAAGTGTCAGTGAGGACAATACTCCGTGATATCGAATCGCTCAAAACAAATGACCAGATTTTACGGGTTGGCTCAGACACGAGCGGTTATTGGGAAGTAAAAGATGATGATGAGGAATAACATAGAAGTGTAGAATACTGGCGCTGTCGAAGTTGTGGTAAACTGTTTATCTCGTGCCGATAGCGTTGCAACTTTTTTTCACTGAGCATCCGGAAAGGAGCGACAGATAACTATTGTTCAAGGTTTTGTTCAAGACGCTTAAGCGGTACAACGGGGGCTATTCTGAGCTTAAACTACTCGGAACTCCTGACTGCCGGGCTGCAGACTCTGGCAATACTCGTTGTGACGATAATACTGCTGTGGCTTGGAATACTGGTTTATGTCGCCGGCGTTCTAAAGACAAAACGCCGTTTGCAAACGAAGCTTATCAGGGCTTTTATGGGCGCCGATATTGAAAACCGCGTACATTCCGGCGAACGCCTGTCGATGCTCAATAATGACGCAGAGCTGGCTGATCAGCTATACAGCGACGCCTTCGCAGGCTTGCTTTTCTGCCTGATGCCGATCGTCGGCTTGTCCGCCGCCGTATTTGCCATCGAATGGAGAATGGGCTTGTACACCTTGTTCGCAGGACTCTTTTCAATGGCGGGTCAGTTGCTGTTCTCGAAACCTTTGGCGAAGATCGCAAAAAGCAAACTGGAAAAAATATCTTCCGCGTCAAAGACGCTCGGAGATATCTTCTCCGGCGGGGTCATCGTACGTGTCTTTTCTTTGCAGGATAGGCTTCTCAGAGTTTTTGGACGTGACAATGATGAGATTCGCCACCTTGTGGACCGCGAAGCCAGGATCAATGCGGCTCAGGCCGTGTTCTCGGGAGTCGCGAGCCTTTTGACAACGGGCGGGGTTTTTATTGTAGGCAGCATTCTGATGCCCAGCGGCTACCTGACGCTGCCCGCTCTTATGGCCATAGTGCCCATGAGCGCGAGGGAGCGGACATCTCTGTCGGAGACAAGCGCATTTCACAGACCGATATCGCGGAATGGAGGGACTGCTTCGCTTATGTGGATCAGAGCTGTACGTTGTTTGATCTGACAATTGGAGAGAACATCGCGCTTGGCAAAGCGGGCGCTACCATTGATGAGATCAAGAGAGCGGCGGCTGAGGCCGATGCTGACGCGTTCATCTCGTCGTTCCCTCTGGGGTATGATACGCCTGTCGGGGAGATTGGCGCTATGCTGTCAGGCGGGCAGAGGCAGCGCATCGCGATAGCGCGCGCTCTTATCCGCCGCTCGCCCATATTGGTGTTTGACGAGGCGACAAGCGCTCTCGACAAGGATAGCGAGCGCGAGGTCATTGACACGATCAATCGTCTGCGAGGGAAGCATACGATCCTCATGGTGACGCATAATGCTCAGGCGATAACGCCTGACATCACATTCAGGGTCGTCGGCGGAGGAGTGGAATGAGCAGACAATGAGGCTGAGAAGCCTTATTGTTTAGTATGGAAAGAATGATAGTTTCCGGGAACAGGAGTATGATATGCCACGGAGTTTTAAATCGAGAACGTCTAAAGTTATAAAGAGCTTCTTTAAGTCGATTCTTTTATTATGTTTTGTATTGGCTTCATTGATTATATTGACATTGGTTTTTACCGGCGTGCTGAGGAATAATTCATATAGCGCAAACCGTCAGTTATTGATTGTTTTGCTTCTGCCGATAGTTTGTTTCTCTGTTGTCTTGGGAGCGTTCTTCGCTTTCCGCCGATATAATATCAGAGTTGAAGTACGTTATGACGCGATAGTCTTCTTTCGTGGTTCAAAGGAGTATTTGCATTTCAGATATAGCGACTACAAGTTTTCCACTTTAGTTTCTAAACAGTCCTATAATCTTGTCCCAATATCCGCAACCAGGATGCTGTGCGTCATACCAAAGAACGGTGATAAGAGCAAAAATCACACTTGCCACTGTTTCGCAAAGAATGACTTTGAGGAAATGATTGCATTGCTAAGGCAGGCCAGTTATGAATGGGAGGCCGCTTATGAAGGAAAGCAGTATCCGGACGAAAGCCGTCTGGTAGTTACTCGGTTTGAGGCTGCCGCGGACAGTTATGAGGCGGCGGGGCAGGAGGAGATTTCGTCGCTCGAGTTATTGCCGCTTGAGTTCAACGTCAATAAAGAAGCCTGGATCAAGCGCTATCCGCTGCTTACAATGTCGGTAGTATATGGCGTAATGCTTTTATTGGTATTCTTTGGAGCGGTAATACCGACAATTATTGGCGGAAATTCCACTAACATCGCGTTTGCAGGAGGTTTCTTTCTTTTTTTGCTGATTCTTTTTGGCGGATTGCATTATGCGTTATGCATTGCGCCGATTAGGCGCATAAAAAAGTCAGCGCCGGAGAGGATTGTTCTCGATGCTGACAAAATCGTGATTGATGGAAAGGTTTTCAGTTTTTTTAATACGGAGCGAATCACGGCTACTCCGGATTCTTATGTTGTCACGTCAGCGACGTTTCGAAGAAATCTGTCCATTACCGAAGGCGGCTTGACCTATGTGTTTCCTTTAGGCCCATCAGATGCGATCAAAAAAAAGGGGCCTCCGGTTTTCGAGAATTATGATCTTTTTTATAGGACGCTTCAGTCGATATTTTTAGTAAAGTCAGCTCGCGAGAATGCCCCATGCAAGTTCTCGGCTGAGCTGCATTAACGTGGGACCGCGCCGCAAACCAGATACTGCGCCGCATCCCAGATGCTGCGCGTTTATGATTATTCCGTTTTCGGGCGGAATGAATCTGCCCTGCTCGCTTGTCCAATAAGCAGTAATGCTGCAAATACGAAAATTCGCAGACCAAAATGCGGGGAGTGATTGTTTTGGGCGATACTTCGGATAAAAAGGAATTGCAAAACAGGTATAAGGAGCGCGAGATTGTCGGCGGGATATATGCGATCAAGAATGTGCTGAACGATAAAGTGTTCCTTGAGGTCGCAACCGATATACGCGGCATAAAGAACCGGTTTGAATTTGCGCAGAAAACCGGTTCTTGCATCCATGTGAAGCTTCAAAGCGATTGGGACAGGCAAGGGGGCGGCCAGTTTGTTTTTGAGGTTCTGGAAGAGCTTCAAAAGGGCGACACGCAGACAGCGGAGGGGTTCAAGGCTGACCTCATGCTTCTTAAGGATATGTGGCTCGAAACTATGCCCGGCACGGAGTTTTATTGAGTCGCAGAGAGCGCTCGCGCATACTGTCTCACCGCGCGCCGCGTCCGATTAAACACATCCGCGTCCAACTAAACACACCTGCGTCCAATTATTGTAGTGATTTTTGCATTGGTGTGATATACTTTCGGCGAAAGGCTATATGAGGGCATATGCGGTCTGCGATTGCAAATTTTTGAGGCATTTCACTTTGTTGGGTTGATGAGACCTTTTTATTGGACACTTGGCGTGATATGATGAATATGGCTAGAGAGTTTAACATTCTCTAACATATTGCCTGTTTGGAGGAATCGCTATGACTTATCTTGAAAAGGCTATCAAAGAAGGTATTGTGTCCATAACAGAGACTGAGAGCAGGAGGAATATTACTTATGTTGCCTCCGACAATTATTCGGCACGATATGATGAACCGGAGGAGCAGGTGCGAGCGGAGATGTGGGCCGAACTCATCTTACGATACGAGTACCCCGCAAACCGCATTAAACTGGAGGTTACCATACCTGACCGATTGCCAACAGATAGGGCAGATATCGTAGTTTTCCATGATGACAGCTGCAAGCGGCCTTACGCGGTCGTTGAATGCAAAAAGGAAGGAATTACGGATGCAGAGTTCAACCAAGCTATTGAGCAGGGCATCGGCAATGCATCATGGGTGAAACTGCGGGCCAGCTATGTGCTTGTGGTCGCCGGTGCGACTCGGCGGGTACTCGATGTATCAGATAATTATGGCATAATGGAGCGTGATGCAAACATCATCGCTGATCTTCCGATAGCATATGGGACACCGCAGGAATTCCGTTTCTACAAAGGAAACGAGCTGAATGATATTCAACCTGTTACGAATGGAGCGCTGATCGCGACAATACACAAATGCCAACAAACGCTTTGGGGCGGAGGTAAGCTTTCGCCGCCAACAGCGTTTGGTGAGTTATGCAAGCTCATATTCGTGAAAATCAGCGATGAGCAAAAGGCACGGGAAGACGGTCAGCCTTATGAATTCCAGATTAAGACACACGAATCTGCGACAAAACTCGCTGATAGGATAAACAAACTTTATGAGGAACAGAAGGCGCGAGACCCTGATGTGTTCACCGATTTTATCAAGGTAGACGCGCATGTTTTGCGCAATGTCGTATCACATTTAGAGAGCATCAATCTCAATAAGACGGATCTCAATGTTAAAGGTGTGGCTTTTGAGCGATTCATGGACAGTTTCTTCAAAGGCAGTTTTGGGCAATATTTTACGCCACGGCCTATTATCGAATTTGCAATCCAAATGCTTGGACCTTGTTATGATGATTATGTGCTTGATACTTCATGCGGTTCAGGAGGATTTCTGCTTTACGCAATGGATTACATACGCAAAGAGGCCGCGAATTATTATAAAGAGGGAAGTGCGGAATTTGACAGGCATTGGCGGAGATTCGCCGAATCTCATCTGTTTGGGATAGAGATAAATGACGAAATTGCCCGAGTAGCGAAAATGAACATGATTGTACATGAGGATGGGCATTCCAATGTGATAAGTTATGACGCGCTCGAGAGCATTGATGATATTCACTCAATAAACGCTGGCTTTGCAAGGGATAAATTTGACTTGATATTGACAAATCCACCGTTTGGCGCTCAAATCAACTCTGCTGAACGTCCATATCTGGGTTCATACTTTCTAGGAAATACATATGATGCAAAAGGAAGGGCGAAGGTTCGTAAGAACCAAAGCTCAGAGGTTCTGTTCATTGAACGTATTTATGAATTTTTNAAACCGGGGAGTGGGCGGGCTGCGATTGTATTGCCGGATGGNGTCTTGACCAACAGCAGCATGCAATATGTCAGGGATTATATTCTGGNCAAGTTTCAAATCNTTGCGGTGATAAGTTTGCCACAGGCAGCATTTGCCCATTTTGGAGCTGGTGTCAAGGCATCTATAGTCTTCGTCCGAAAGCGTGCCATCGGTGAGGTACCGGATATTGATGAAGCTGTATTTATGGCTGCGCCGGATGAAATCGGATATGATGCGACGGGTCGCGAAAACGAGCGTTCGCAGTTGCCGGAGGTTGTTGCTCGATTTCGTGAGTTTCAAAAAGACAAAAAGCCTTTTTTTTGCTGACCCCCGGCGAGGGCATGCTATGCGTGTTCGCGGTCAAACGGGGGGAGATTGAGAACAGGCTCGATGTATCATTTAACCTACCTCAAATTATTGAAAAGGATGTACTTTATCGAGTTCCGTTGGGCGAGTTATGCATTCGTGAACCTGATTATGGCGTTTCGGCTGCAGCGATTGAAAGAACTGACGAATCGCAAGTTAAATATATACGTATTACCGATTTTTCTGATTATGGCATTGAGAAGGAACACATTTATACAACGGTCGCTAATTTTCTCCCCAAGCATATATTAAACGATGGAGATATTTTATTTGCGCGCAGCGGTAGTATTGGGCGGACGTTTCAATATGATAGAGAGCTTGGAGCTGCTGTTTTTGCGGGATATTGCATACGTTTTACCATAGACCCGAAGAAGGCTTTGCCCGAGTATGTATACTGGTATACGAAAACCAGTCGGTATGCTAATTGGGTACGCAGAATCAAGCGGCCGACCGTGCAGGCAAATATCAATAAAGAAGAATTCAAATCCCTTGAGGTTGTTTTACCGCCATATTCTGAGCAGCTACGTCTTGCAAGCGGTATTGCTGCCGCTTTGAAGCTTCGCATATCGAAACTCAATGAAGCAAACGCATTGTTGGCAGGGTCAGACCGCTTTGTTTTGGACAAACTGAAGATAGATTATAGCCCTGCCCTTCCCAATATCGGCGTTGCGGTGGAATTGAGAACATTGCAACGGGAAAAAACGTTCGGAGCAGGGTATTACCATCCCGAAAGGCTTGCTGTAATCAACGCAATAGAAAATGATTCTGCTGTTTCGACTCGTAGGCTTAGTGAAATTGTTGATTTTTTGCGTTCTACCGTTCGTGCGGGCAATGACTCGAAGTATCTTGGGCTTGCAGGCGTGGCTCGCGACACAGGTGAACTGAGCGGTGTTGAGGAAACTGCGGACGGGCTGGCGTTTGAGTATCACGCCGGTGACGTTCTTTTCTCGCGGCTCCGCCCCTATCTGAACAAGGTTTTGTTTGCAGAGACTGATGGTATATGCTCGACAGAGTTTCACGTTATGCGCGTAAATTGCGCTGATGTTATGCCGGAGTATCTTGCTGCTGTTTTGCGTTCCGGTATTATTGTAACTCAGACGAGGCACATGATGACCGGGAACACGCATCCACGTATATCAAATGACGATGTAAAGAATCTGCGTGTTCCGATTCCAGCGATTGCTGTCCAAAGCGAAATCGTCGATGAGTTGCGTTTTCGCATTCAAGACTCACGCTCGATCAGGCGCGAGGCAGAGGCGGAGTGGGCTTTGGCGGTGGAATGGTTTGAACGAGAGCTAACGGAAAGTAGGTAGGGGAATCGCTCCGACGCCGGCAAATCAGGCATAAGGCGGTTTTATGCAGACCCATCACTAACAACCTTATGCGGTTCCCTGATGCTCCCGAAGACTACGGATTGTTTACTGACGTTGAGAATAAATGGTACGCCGGGAGTATCAATGCGCTGGGGCAGCAGGGAGCATATCTTGTGCAAGGAGGAGAGGCAAACGGAGATGCGCACCTAACGCGCGAAGAGGCGGCCGTCATGATTTTTAATGCATTCCCCATCGAAAACCCCCTGACTAATTTGAGCTTTACAGACTTCAACAGTATATCGACAAGAGATAACCGGCTGAAAATACGTGCGATGCGGAATGCCGGGTTTGTTTCCGGCTTCCCGGATGGAAGCTTTCGCCCGGCAGCTCCGATTACCCGCGCAGAGGTGCTGACAATAATCGACAACATGATTACCGACTATATTACAGAGCCCGGCGACTACGACTCCTTTAACGGCGACCGTGTCTTTATCGCCGTTGGGGGGGTACGGCTGCTGCTCAAGGACTCTTTGCACTACATAGTTGTATCTCCCAATGCAGGTATGGGTAAGACGGTAGTCGACGGACCGCCTATGACAAGCTACGCGCGCTTTACTACGGAGTGGATACTGGAAAACGAAAACATCGAGAGCAAAGGGTGGGCGTCCCGCAGACATAAGGAATATTTGCGTTTTTACGATTCACGCTTTCCCGGTGGATACGGCAACGAGTATTCGCCATATCTTATTAGCGATGAGGAGTGTCAAATATATCAAGCGCCCCAGACGGTGATGGGTAGGCCATCGTGCTGCTCGTCGCGCTGCCAGATTTTCTCGTCCCATGACTTCCCGGAAGCGCGGTCGAAAACCACAAGGTGCGACTCGTCGGCACCGACGCGGCGGGCGTAGTCCGCAGTTTGCTCCAGACCTTCCGCGATGACGGTTTCCAACGCGCCCCGGAGGAGCTTAAGCTCGATAATGATGCGCTGGAGCGGGCCGTGGATGCCTTGCTTTTCGTCGAGCGGCCATTCGATGAAGAGGTCGGTGCGCTTGCGCCCGAGGCCGTACTCGCGGTTAATGTGTCCGCCGCCGTTCACGATGCGCTGCAGGAACGCCTGCATCAGGAGCTGCGGCGCGGCTTCTTTGTAGCTGAACCCCTCGGCCCATATGTCGGAGTGCTCGCGGAAGAACTGCTGGAACGCCGCGAGCAGCTTTGGCATGTCCAGCTTGTGGTCCGGGGCGACGTACCATTCCGTTTCCTGGTTGCCGATACCCAGCTGTGTGGACCATATTAGCTCGCGCGGAATGATCTCCCTGTAGATGCGGTTGCTGATGCTGATGGATGGCTTCGTGCGGATCAATCCAAGGTCAGCAACGTACTCTACGTCTGACGGAGGTGCGTGTATAACGTCTGCTTCCGAAACAAGCAGTTCGTTGATTACGCTGAAAACGCGCGGTTCTTGCAGCTTGTCGACCAACTGGTCGAGGTGCGTGGCCCGGGACTGGATCAGCCTTTCCCGGGCTTCGCTGTAGTCCGATAGCGTAATATTGCGGCTGCGATCGCGGTTTTGGAGCAGTTTCCAGGTTATCTCGTATGCCAGCGCGTTCACGAGCCAGGGCTGGCCGCGGGTGTCCTCCCAAAGCTCCGGGAAGATAGCCTCGTCAAATGCCTGACCGGTCTCCTGCGTGTGCTGCATCCACAGCGCTTTCGTCTCTTCAGGCGAGAAGTCGCCCAACCGCAAGGATTCTGCTTTAATATTAAACGCGCTCCCGCCCGTGATGATCTCCCCGTCGCCCTGGCGAATGCGGTAGTCGCGCACGTCGCGTACGCCGCAGAGTATTACGCTTTGTGGGAATTCGCTTGGCCGCTTGTTGTATCCTGCGCGGAGCTGGCGCAGCACGGATATCAGGGTGTCCCCGACGAGTGCGTCGATTTCGTCGATGAAGAGCACCGTGGGCTTGTCCGAGGTCGTTGTCCAATATTCAAGCAGTTTTGAAAGCTGATCTTGTGGAGGATATTGCTTGCTTTGCTCAATAAACCATGTGTTCATGTCCGGACGTTGCTGATATCGTGCAATATCTCCTGAAAGCACGCTGCACACGGTGGCGATTCCTTGCGATACGTCGCCGCGTGCGGTTTGAGCGGCTTCAATATTGGTATATGTGCAGGCGAATTTGTTTTCCACGTTAAGTACCCGCATCATCGCCATGAGCGTGCTGGTTTTTCCGGTTTGGCGTGGCGCGTGCAGTACGAAATAACGTTTGTCGCGTATCAGTCGCTGAATATCTTCCCAATCAATACGCGTCAGCGGGTCTATGCAGTAGTGGTCTGCTGCGATCATCGGCCCTGCAGTGTTAAAGAAACGTTCCATATGAGATCCTCCAAGTGTTTTGATGGAAGTGATGGTACCTAAGCGACTCGCTACACTAATAAATAACAGATATCTTTCTGTGCTTAGGTACTATCGCCGCGCGAAGCGCGGTGCGCCGCGTAGCGGCGTGAGGGACAAGCGAGTAGGGCGGATTCATTTCGCCTGTGAGCAAGCTGTCCCGATGGGTTGTGGGCGTAGCCCACGTTGGTTCTTGACGTTGGATGCATATGTGCATTATATAGCAGCTGTCGTTGAAATACAAGGCGGTGAGCATAGCTGATCCTGCTTTGTAGAGTATCAGTTATTAGTGCTTCGTGTCTGATGGCTATCGTCGTCTGCCGTTCATGCGAGAAGCAACCGAATTATAACATTTTGATTACAATATAGTAATTTGTTGTGCGATATGGTAAAATATCGGTATTATTTTTGATAGTAGTGTTGGACAGATGATTCCTGCGGTAATGGCCGCAGATGCGTAATTTGAATGGGAGACGCGATTATGAGAAAGACTATGAAAAAACTTATTTCTACAACACTAGCTTTGGCTATGACGCTGAGCCTTGTCGGCGCATTGCCTGCCTACGCTGCAGCGGAGGGTCCCATACTCGAAATGACCCTCGCGCATAAAATTGACGTAGCTCTCGCCGTGGGACCCACCACGGTCGATTACTCGACTTTCGAGGCAGACTTGCGGTATTGGCTGAAATACGAGTATGACGAGACTAATTTGATCGTGCCAAGAGAGAATCCTGTGCCGGATGAGGATGTTTATATCATGGCGTCCCAGGCGGTTTCGGCAAGCACCACTGCCGAGTTCAGCTGGTGGACTTATGATCATACGCGGCCTGTTGCGACTTATGGAGGAGCTAGTTCATATGACGAAACGACGCACACATACGTTGAGGCACCTGCTTTAGCGGCGACATCGACTGCCTCTGCAACATATTTGCAAGATGGGACAGGAGTAAATTATGCTCCCGGAGTGTGGGGACCAGCTATAACGGGAAGCACAATCAACAACACTCCAAACACCGATAACTATGCGCCCGGTATCGGGTATCAATATGCAGATGTGAACCTATACCTAACCGATCCTACCAATCCCAAGTCCTACCCCATTGAGAAATATGAAATGAATCCCGATCCGACAAACCCTGATCTTGAATCATACAACACAGCGAGTACACGACGGCTTTACCACCCATATCAAGGCAACAATACACACATGGTGTCGTCAAACAACGGTGCCACAATGGACTTTTACGGATATCCGCAGTACGCGTTTCGCGACTGGCAGTATTTGCCAAACGACCAAAAGACGATGAAGACGTTCGAGTTTTCGATAGCCGAAGACCGCGCCTTCGATGCTTTAGATGGGACGGGGTTCTTTTTCAACACCGAAGTGAATGGTTCATATGCCGCAGGCACGCAGACAATGTCCGGATATCTGCTGTTTCTGCAATACAACACTAGCGGAGTTGGCACCAATATGACGATCTATAAGTTTAAAGATGTCAACACTAAGGCTTTTCATAACACTATTGCCGGTACAACATCGAGCAGCGCACAGTACACAGTCGCCGGTTATAATGGAACGACAAACGCAACATCAACAACATATCAACCACAGTTTATACCTGTTGCTAGATCTGCGATATACACCGCAACAGATTTCTCGCGACGCATCCGCATTGAAGCATCGCCCACGATGGTCAAGGTATACTATAATGGCTCTACTGTTAAAAACGACGCTACTGTTCTCGACCCCAACGATTCAGGATATGTGGAACTGACAGCTGACAATCTTGTGGATTTCAATGCTGCTTCTTTATCGGTCACAGGCCTTGGAACAGTAACTTTGCAACAAGGTACAACAATAGCCATGGATCCTGCATATATCGGCCCCAATACGGACAATGACGCTGATTTTGGGTTCGGGCCAATGGCGGCATATCTTGCGCATGGATGCGCGCGCCCCACGCATATCGCCATGCAAAACCTTTCGATGACTGTTGAAAAGGTGAAGTCCCTCACGGAGGTCGTGCGCGAGCCAGAATGGCACGAGAACACGCACAAGTTCCTCGTCAACCTTAACGAGAATGAAATAGCGGACTTCGAGGAAAACGCGATCATCGCGGAGTTACTGGCGAGGCTGACCAACGACGATATCTATTATGTAGGCTGGGGTGCCACAATCAACGCAATCGCTTCGGCCGCATTCCTTCGCAAGCACAGTCTGAAAGGCATGATAATCGATATCGAGAGCCTAGAGGATTTATACGCAAGTGATGAGTGGAAGGCGCTTTCAGAAGAAGCGCAGGAAGCTTACCTTGTCTGCATCGAGCAGGAGCTTACATACGATGCGCAAATCAGAGCAATCGCGGAAGAGATTCACAAACGTTATTGGAGCGCCGGAGCGAGCAACCATGCCCTCGTTTCCGATAATGTTGTCATGGAGGTCACCGGCGCAGATATGCAAAATACAATTGATGCATCTTGGCCGTACGGGAAGTGGATGATTGAGCATATAATCGACGAGAGCTCAATCGAAGTCAGCGATGGCATATATATGACCAATTTTAAAGGTCAATATACTTCAAGCGGGCTATATATGGACGATTTGGAGGAGTCGTATAATTTCCCGCTTCCCGGCNGATACTTAATATACTACCGNGACATACAGGTCGGCGANCTTTTCGTTCATCGCCCTCCTGTTGCAGACTTTTCCGTGACGCTCAATGGAGACGAACCGGTGTTTGTCAATCTGTCATATGATCCTGATGTCTTTGCCGCTGGAGGTGTAAACGGAGCTGAGAGAGGGATAGTATCTAAATCTGAGGAGGAAATGTGGTCTTGGATCGACATAAGCGATGATGAAATGCTTGTCGCGATTCCCGGTTTACCGGCAACGCTGGAAGAGGGTGACAGCTATATGATCACCTTAACTGTAGAGGACTTTTGGGGCGCTACTGCATCTTATTCACATCTGGTTACATATTCCGATGCTGAAAGCGGGGTAGTGCTTGCCCCATTTGGTGATTTTACACTGACACCGGCTTCATTCATCAAAGCGAGCGATCCATTAGCGCAGGAGGCTCAAAAGATTACTCTGACAAACAAGAGCTACGATCCGGCGGGGCTTACCATCACTTCCGAATGGACGGTCTACAAAGACGATGTTATATATACCGAGCTAACGATAGACGATACGGACTTCGCCGACAATATAGCGCAATATGTCGTTGGGACACTTCCAGCCGGGAAATACAAGATTGTGCTTGTTGTGACCAACTCCGCAGATATTGATTCCGTCGCAGTAGCTAAATTCTTTGAAATTGTAGAAGACGCTATCCCGCCATCTGCTTCTATAACGCCTTCCGCTACACCTTCTACGCCGCAGACTTTTACGGGGAACACGAACCTTGCGTTGACCTTCTCCGACACAGGAGGCAGCGGTTTCAGAGATGGCCGATTCGCTGTCGTAACAGTCGCAGCCGGAGATCCCGCGCCAGCGAAACCGGCATCGAGCAGCTCGGAGTGGAAAGCGATGTCCGTATCTCCTGCAAGAACCGTTCTAATCAGCGCAGCAGGCATCAATTACGTATTCTGGGAGGCATGGGACAAGGCAGGTAATTATGCATCGGGCAGTTTCGGCCCATATACGATGGACAAAAAAGAAATATTCATAACCTTGACTGCTTCGCCACGGCCAAACCAACTAGAGGTCGTGTATAACGCTATTGGAGAAGGAATTGAGCTGACAGCGACGTTTTATGAAGCGACACCCGGAGACACGCCCGCTCCCCCAGTAACCGGGACGGTATTCTTCTATCAGAATGGAATTTTGCTGGGAAGCGGGATTATTGGTTCTACCGGCGCAAACATCGCGACTTTGGCTGCGGTACCCATAATGTGGGGTCCTGATGAATTATTCACAGCGGTTTATTCCGGCGACCCAAACTATGGCAACGCAACAGCAGATATAACCTACCCTGTGGTACTTTGCAACTGCGAGATAGTCAATCTGGCTTTTGATGGGGCAGAGATACACATTCCATGGTATTCCTCGCAAGCTAGCCATGAGCTAGATGCAACAGCAGAGGTAGAGCTTTGCGGCCGCGCTGGGCACTTCGACGACCTTACTATTACTTACGACCTCGTGGATGCACCCACCGCAAGCACCATCATTAGCAACGGCAAATTGATTGTCAATGGCAACGCGGTGGGCACTGACACGGTGGAAGTCAAAGTGACCATTACGCAAGCAACGTCAGGACACAGTGAAACTAAAACTGTGTTCTTCAGCGTCGTCAAGGATGCGCAACCGACAGAGCCGCCGACCAAAGGCGATACAGGAGGCGCGGAGGGTTCTGGTGGATCGGGCATAGTCGACAAAAACGATGATGAACCGGTCGAAGTGGATATTTCCTCGATGGATCCGGATACATCTTCTGTTATATCCTTTGAATATACCGATGGCCCTGACAAGAATGATTCGATGCAAGGGACTTTGCGCGAAGGACCTGATTATAGCATTGTCGATGGTGTAATCGTATTCAGTGAAGACTTTTTGGGTGAGCTTTATGCCGGCGAACACGAGTTTGTGGTCGATGTAGATGGAAATAAACTCGTATTCTATCTATATATCGCATATGGCGAGCTTATTATGGAAGTCGCAAACGATCCAAACGCGCCTGCCGTTAACGGAGAGACGGATGATTTTGAGGTTGCGGAGAGAGCCGACCAAGACAACAAAGATGAAATGGATATGGGGTACAATGTCTACATTTACCTTGTTGTTTCAGGAGAACTTGCTACAGACCCGGATGAGAAGGCAAAGATCGAGGACAGTAGCGGAAACAAAAAAATCGGCCCGATTTTCGATATTGCGCTGATAAAGTCGATTCGAGATTCTTCCGGAGATTATCAAGACGACCATCTCTCCGAAGTTGATGATATGATTTGGCTTGTCGTCGACATTCCCGTAGATATCCAAGGAAAAACAAACTATGTCGTGGTACGCGCCCATACCGATCCTTTGACGGGAGATATTACCTATGAAGAGCTACTACCAACGGAAGTGATAAACAATGGAACTCAGCTCCGTTTCCCCAGCGACAAGTTTTCGGCTTTTGCGATACTATATGATGAGATCGTTTCTTCGTCGCTGACCATCAGTTTTGAGGCAAACGGCGGAAGCGGAACCAAGGCAGCGGTCCGGGTGGCAGCGGGTGCTTCTTATGTATTGCCTGCAAATCCATTTTCGTACCCCGGATATGTGTTTTCCGGTTGGAAGGTGGGGAATGCCGGGGATGTTCTTGATGTCGGAGAGACAATAGCTGTATCCAACGATATATCATTGTATGCGCAATGGGAAAACGACGACGACGACCAGAGTCAAGTCACACCCCCTGACCTCAGCGATGTTTCGCGGTTGTTGGTTACGGGGGAGCATATCGCGTATGTTCATGGGCGGGACCATGGTTTGTTCGCGCCGGAGGCTTTTATGACGCGGGCCGAGGCTGCGCAGATGTTCTATAACTTGCTTCGGAACAAGGATGTCGACATTACCGTGACGTTCACGGATGTGGCCGATGATATGTGGTATTCCACGGCCGTCAATGTTTTGGCTTCGCTCGGAATCATTGGGGGCTTCCCGGATGGGGGGTACCATCCTGATGAGAACATGACGCGGGCGCAGTTCGCGGCCATCGTCGTGCGTTTTGCGGTGTTGTCCACCGGCAGCATACGTTTTGACGATGTTCCCGAGTCGTATTGGGCGTTTGATTATATCAGCACTGCTGCTGATTTCGGGTGGATTCAGGGCATCGGAAACGGGTTGTTTGCTCCGGGGCGCGACATTACGCGCGCGGAGGTCGTTACGCTTGTAAACAGGATGTTGGGACGCAGCGCCGACAGGGCTTACGTTGATGGTCATCCGGACTTGGTGCAGTATCCTGACACGCCAAATACGTATTGGGCTTTTTATGACATTGTGGAGGCTTCGGTCGGGCATGATTTTGACGTGGTCGACGGGGCGGAGTTTTGGAAATAATGTGTAGTTTTCCAGTTGATGGTTTCGCTGCGGTTTAATATGGTAGCAGGGTGATGGGACGATATTGGCATCGTCCCATCACGGCGATGTGAGACAATATCACACGTGGTTTAGCCGATTGCGAAGTGCCGCATTTTGCGGGCGGCAGGTTGCCGCCCCTACACAAGATACAAATAAAAGCAACCATAACCCATAGGAGCGCGTGTTGTGCGTCCGTCAGGTTCTATTCAATGGCGGGTGCGCCCGGCATCAGAGTTGATTTCTACATTTATGCATAAAAAACACTCTACATATAAAACACATACATAAAAAATACTTATTGACTTGTTTTGGTATTACGTGGTATCATGCTCGTTAGGCAAGTCTTCGGTGCCGTGATTATTTTACACAAGGGGGAGCGCGGTATGATAAAATACGTTATAAAACGTTTATTATTATTCATTCCGATTCTGCTGGGTATTTCTTTCATTGCGCTGATCTTCATAGACATCGCGCCGGGCGATCCGGTGGCGATCATCACCGGTTGGGACGCGAAGCCGGAGGAGATCGCGAAGGTCGCTGCTGAGCTTAAGCTTGACAGGCCGATTCTCGTGAGGTATTTCGAGTTTGTCATGAACGCAGTGAAAGGTGATTTGGGCGTCACGTTTTATACCAAGCGGCCCGTTATGCCTGATATCCTTGCCCGCTTTCCATATACCGCGCTGCTTGCCAGCATGAGCGTCATTTTATCCATTTTAATTGGGGTTCCGCTGGGGATTTACGCTGCGACGCACCAATATTCGTGGAAGGACAATGTGGCGATATTGATTTCTTTGGTGCTTGTGTCCATGCCCTCGTTCTGGCTTGCGTTGCTGCTTGTGCGGCTTTTGGCCGTCAAGCTCAATCTTGTGGCGGTGTCGGGAATCCAGCATTGGTCGAGCTGGGTGTTGCCTACGTTCTCGATTGCTGCCGGCTATGCGGCTTCGATTTCCAGGCAGGCGAGGTCGAACATGCTGCAGGTCATCAGGGAGGACTATATCACGACCGCGCGCGCCAAGGGGCAGTCCGAGGGTGTCATATTATATCGGCATGCGCTGAAGAACGCGTGTATTCCGCTTGTTATGACCATCGGCAGCTTGTTTGGCATGGCGCTCGGCGGTTCGCTCGTCACCGAGATCATTTTCTCCATTCCGGGCCTTGGGCAATATATGATTAAATCACTGACGAACAGGGATTATCCCGCCATTCAGGGGACGGTCTTGTTTATGTCGGTGATTTTCTGCATTGTCATTCTGGTTATCGACATTGCTTTCGCATTCATCGATCCCAGGATTCGTTCCCAGTATCTGAGAAAGAAAATGAAGGCAGGGGAGGTAATCTAACGATGGAAGAGAAAGCTTCAAAGAAGCAGTCGCAGATCGCGGAGGTCTGGCGGAGGCTGAAAAAGAACAAGATTGCGACTATTTCGCTGTTTGTCATTGTTTTTGTCGTCCTGGTCGCCGTGTTCGCTCCGTTGTTGGCGCCTTATTCATATGAGGTTCAAGACACATTGTATTCGCTCTCCGGGCCGAGCAGCAAGCATTTGCTTGGCACGGATAAGCTGGGGCGCGATATCCTCAGCAGGCTCATTTACGGTTCGCGTCAGTCGCTCGAAATGGGGTTCACCGCCGTGCTCGGCGCCGCCGTCCTGGGTATTTTCATCGGAGCGATCGCCGGCTATTATGGGGGTTGGCTCGATAACTTGCTGATGCGTTTGCTCGATATTTACCAGGGCATCCCGATGTTCCTTTTGACGGTCACTCTTGCGGCGGTTTTGGGGCCGAGCCTCCAGAACGCCATTATCGCGATAGGCATCGCTTTGATACCGGGAAATGCTCGATTTATGCGCGCTTGTATCCTCACCGTGCGCGAGATGGAATATGTCGAGGCGGCCAAGTCCATCAATTGCAGCAATGCGAGGATTATTATGAGCCATATCATCCCAAACGCGATCCCGCCTATGATCGTTTCGGTCACTATGGGGCTCGGGTTTGCGGTCCTTTCGGGCGCGGGTCTCAGCTTCATCGGCTTGGG
>JGI24702J35022_10001030_pt1 | contig 17436 bp, 13 predicted proteins | sample TergutTh196P4_FD_35022 | JGI IMG/M metagenome (IMG submission 35022)
CCTGCTGATGCAGGCAGCATGGCAGATAACCAATCAAAACCCGCTTGGCTCGGCGGCAGGCTACGGCTCCTCATTCCCGCTCAACCGAACGATGACCACCCAATTGCTGGGATTCGATGACCTTAATTATAATGTGGTGTACGCACAGATGGGACGCGGAAAAACCGAAAAAACCGTTGCTTTTGCCATGGCTTCCATTGCCGCTACATTGTCGCGTTTCAGTATGGACGCCTGCCTGTACATGAGCCAGAACTTCGGATTTATCAGCCTGCCCGACGAATTGACCACCGGTTCGAGCATCATGCCGCATAAAAAGAATCCTGATGTGTTCGAACTCATCCGTGCCAAATGCAACAAGATACAAGCCTTACCCAACAGTATTGCGCTGATGGTGAATAATCTCCCGTCAGGTTATTTCCGCGACATGCAGATTTTGAAAGAAACGCTTTTTCCTGCCTTTATGGAATTGAAGGATTGTATTGACATGCTGTCATTTATGGCAGAACAAATTATCGTCAACCGGAATATCCTCGACGACGACCGCTATCGTTACCTGTTTAGTGTGGATGCGCTCCATAGACTGGTGCTTGGCGGTATGCCTTTCCGCGATGCCTACAAGGAAGTGGGGGTTGCCTTCAACGAAGGCCGATTCAACCCGGTAAAAGAAGCGGAACATACCCATGAGGGTAGCATCGGCAACCTTTGCAACGACAGGATACAGAAAAAAATGGAAGCGGTACTTGCAGGTTTTTCGTTTGATAAGGTGAACCGGGCATTGATAGAATTAATGGAAGAGTGAAAACTTATCTATTAGTATTAGAAATATTTTTATTTTTGTAATATAAAGATTTGTATATTTTTTAAAAATAACACATTATAATCATGGCTTTAATAAATTTCAATTTACCCAAATCCAGACGGTTTAATTACCGTCCGGTGTATTACGACGAGCGTAAGGAGCGTTTGGAAGAGATGAAAACCCGGGCAAAGGCTGAACTTGAAGCAGAAAAAAAAGAATCAGGTTATGTCGGAGGACTGCAAAGAGGATTTTTGACTGAAAGACGCGTCAATTCGAAAAGGGGTCATTTAGCTTTCGAAAAGAAGTCAACCCTACGGTTCTTGATCATATTGCTTGCTCTTTTGGGAATATTCTATCTTTGGCAGCCAGAGATTTTCATGGCTTTCTGGAGAATCAAATAATAAGTAATGACAGATATTATCAGACTTCTTCCCGACTCGGTGGCCAACCAGATTGCTGCCGGAGAAGTGATACAGCGCCCTGCATCAGTAGTGAAGGAATTGGTAGAGAATGCCATCGACGCCGGAGCCACCTTGGTGAATATTTACCTGAAAGATGCCGGCAAGACACAGGTACAAGTTATCGATAACGGTTGTGGGATGTCGGAAACCGATGCTCGTTTAGCGTTTGAGCGTCATGCCACCTCAAAAATTCGTGATTCGAAAGACCTTTTTTCTATCCATACGTTGGGTTTTCGAGGCGAAGCGCTGGCTTCGATTGCAGCAGTTGCCGAAGTGCAGGTATGCAGCAAGAGAACCGGCGATGAGTTAGGAACACAGATAAATATAGCCGCAACACAGGTAACCGGTCAAACACCCGTACAATGCCCAGACGGGACAATATTTACGGTGAAAAAACTCTTTTATAACGTACCCGTTAGGTACAAGTTCCTGAAATCGGATTCCACTGAAAGGAATCACATCCTTAACGAATTTAAACGCATTGCTTTAGCCTGCGAAAACGTATCATTTTCCATCACTGACGACAAAACCGAAATATACCGATTACCGATAACCAACCTCCGGCAACGTATCATTAACCTGTTTGGCAACCCCATCAAGCAACATTTATTGAACATCGAAACGGAAACGACATTGGTAAAAATCCACGGATTCATCACCAAACCCGAATATGCCAAAAAGTCGTTCGGAGAGCAATTTTTTTTTGCTAACGGACGTTTCATCAAACATCCGTATTTTCACAAAGCCATTGTACAGGCCTATTCCGGAATATTACCCCCCGAATACATACCGGGCTATTTCATCTATCTCGAAGTACCTTCTGATTCTATTGACATCAATATCCATCCGACGAAGACAGAAGTGAAATTCGAAGAAGAGCATGCTATCTATCAGATTTTGTTCAGCTCGGTAAAGCAAGTGTTGGGAAAGTTCAATGTGGTTCCTTCCATTGATTTTGAGAAGAGTAACTCCATTCAGATACCCGTACTGCGACCGGACACAAAAATCTATATGCCGCAGATTACTGTCGATACCGGTTATAATCCTTTCGAAACATCAGACAATTATCGGCAGGGGCAACACGATCGGCAGAACCTGCAAAACTGGGAATCGCTATACACGGGATTTGAAAACGAGAACCGTCAGCCGGATATTTTTACGGACACCGTCAATTCGGAAAACGAATCGCTGCAAACAACCACCAGTACCCATTTTCAGTTGAAAGGCAAGTACATACTCACGTCTGTTAAGTCTGGATTAATGTTGATTGACCAGAAACGTGCACATGAACGTATCCTTTTTGAACAATACTGCGTGCAAATGCTCAACCATAGTAGCGCAAGCCAGCAAAGCCTGTTTCCCGAAACGGTAGAACTGTCGCCTGACGAAATGATGTTATGGTTGGAACTGCGAAGCGATTTTTCTGCTTTGGGCTTCGACATCCAATCGGTCGGTGATTTTAAAGTCAACATACACGGTCATCCTGGAGAAACAGGTAAAAAAAATCCCGCAGCGCTATTGTGTAAACTGCTCGACGAGTTCCGGCATACCGAAACCGATTTGTTCGAAAGTCACCGCGAGCGATTGGCTGCGTTGTTAGCTCAGGAATCGGCCATCCGCTACAACCAGATTTTAACCACCGAAGAAATTGACCACCTGGTGGAAAAATTGTTCAACTGTGCCATCCCTAATTATTCGCCATCCGGGAAACAGGTGATGTACATCCTGAAAATGGAAGAAATTGAAAAATATTTTTTGTAATTGAGATTTTTTTATTTACTTTTGCAGTAGGAATAATTATATGGATCCATTGATAATCACTGTCTTCGGTATCATTATTGCCGATATCATCACCGTATGGGGGCTTAAAAGAACTTTTCCGCAATTCGTTTCCCGTCATTTGCGGGGAATTCGTATTGCTTTTATCTTACAGGCGACAGTATCGGCTGTGATGGTACTTGTCAGCATATTCTTTCAGAATAAAATCAGCGACTATCGTTTAATTGTCTGGTTCTATTACTTTTGGGGAATTTTGGGTGCAATTTATATGCCAAAATCGTTCTATTCGTTTTTGCTGATTCTTGATTGGCTTCTTTCAAAGATCAGCAAATTGTACAGACGTCAATTAGATAAATTTCCAAGAGGATCGCGCCGTATCTTGGCCAAATTTGGTTTCTGTACAAGTATTGCTTTAATTGGCCTCATGATGTGGAGTATTTTTTTCGGGCGAAATAGTTATAAAGTCGACCACGTGGATTTATTCGTAGACGATCTTCCCAACGCCTTTCATGGATATAAAATAGTGCAGATTTCCGATATTCATGCGGGGAGTTTTTTTGCTTCTTCCGAGCGTTATAAAAAAGCGGTAGATTTGATCAACCAACAGGAGCCCAACCTTATTGTATGTACCGGCGATATGGTAAATAATTTTGCAGAAGAAACCATCCCATTGATCCCGATCTTTTCACAGATGGAGGCTCAAGACGGAAAATATGCCGTATTAGGTAATCATGACTATGGCGGATATTTCGATTGGGATAATCCGGCCGATTCGTTAGCCAATTTCGAAGCGATCCAAGATGCTATCAAACAGATGGGATTTGTTTTACTGAACAACCGGTCGGTTATTATCAGTCGTTATAACTCCGACCGTATGGCGCTCATCGGTGTTGAGAATTGGGGCATCAAAAAACGTCATCCACGGTTGGCAAATCTCGAAGAAGCAATGAAGCCGGTAAATAATATTCCTTTCAAGGTATTGTTGTCGCACAACCCATATTTCTGGCTTCAAGAAGTAGCAGGTAAAACTGACATTACGCTCACTCTTTCGGGACATACACACGGGATGCAGATGGGGTTGAAACTGGGGAAAAAGTATTTTAGTCTTGCATCATTATTAGGATATACTTACGGAGCAGGGCTTTACCAAACAAATAAGCAATATCTTTATATCAATCGGGGGTTGGGAGTTATTGGTTTTCCCGGACGTTTCGGGATGTCGCCCGAAATATCGGTAATTACTCTGTGGAAAGAAATAAAATCGCCTGAACAACAGTAACGCCAACAAAAAGAAGTAATAATACAATAGTCCCAAAACGTATCGATTTGGTGGTAGCCAGATAGTTAGACATGAAAAATGACATGGGGAATGCTAACAAATACCATGCATGAGGGAGCGTATCGGGAACAACAAAAACCATACCGGCAGTGACAACAGTTATCAGGATCAGAACATAATATCTGTTGCGAAGGATCACTTTATTTGATCCGATATACCGTAACATATAACCAAAAATGATGATGATCAACAGTATGCATGAAATAAAAAATATGATGGTTGTGGTAGACAGTGAAGGTGTCATCCGTTGCAGGGTAAATATTTCATCAAAAAAAACTCCAATACGGGTATAGTCGTCATTGACAAGAAAAAACCAACTGAATGCAAAAAAAAGTGGTAACAAAAACCCCAATATGGAAAAAATCCATTCACGCCAGTAGCCCGGACGCAATAAAGCAATAACAAGCCACACAACCAGCATGTACATATACATGTATTGGTAGAAAAACGTAGCAAAAGATATAAGCGCCGATACGGTAAAAAAACTGTATGATAGCCGTTCATTCTCGAAAGACTTTGATAAGAGAATGAAACCTGTAACAAGCAGGATGGTAGCAATGACGGCAGGGTTGAATTGATGTATCTCGCCCACTCCGCTTATGAACAAAACATAACATAACGCAGGCAGATACGAAACCTTGTCGATAAGTTGTAACCGGGCGTTCACAAATACCATTAGCAAGGCTGTTGAGAGGGACAAAATCAACCCAAACCAGAAGTACAGTTCCTGTTTGTCAGCGAACCAGCCATCCAACGCACGGAACATAAAAGTACCATATTTACCGGGAAGTGAAATTCCCGATCCACCCGGCACATGCAGCCAGGACGCTATCCCCACCAGGAGAATCGTTATGATGACAAGACTGTTATATGAACGAAAAAAACGAAGCATGATTTCAGAATTTTCTGATTCAACGAGCAAAAGTAAAATATTCTTATGATCTAATCAAACAAATTGTACATTTTTCTCATACTTTTTTAATACCTTTGTCCCGTAACAGATTTTAAACATGATGAAAAAAAGTAAATCGAATCGTCGTTCTTTCTTACAAACATCGATATTAGGAACATTTGGAATCCCCGCAATCCTGAGTGGTTGTTCCAACTTCGCCCCAAAAGAGGAAAAACTAAAGAATATAGCAGTAACCGAAATTTTGAATAAAGCCCCTGACGGCATACCGCTGAAAGCAGGATTAGTGGGATGCGGCGGACGTGGAACGGGTGCAGCAGTGAACTTTTTAGAGGCAGGCAACGACTTGCACATAACAGCAATAGGCGATATTTTCAAAGACAAGGTGGATGAATCTCGTGCGGTCTTGAAAGCCAAAGGACAAAACATTCCTGACGCGAATTGTTTTGTTGGGTTTGATGCTTATCAGAAGGTGATCGACTCCGGTGTGGATGTGGTATTGCTATGTACGCCGCCTGTATTCCGCCCATTACATTTCGAATATGCCATTCAAAAAGGAAAACACTGTTTCCTTGAAAAACCGTGCGCCGTTGATCCTGTGGGCGCCAGGAAGATGTTGGTACTGGGGAAACAGGCTGCTCAACAGAATCTGTCGGCATTGAATGGGCTTGTACTGCGTTACCGGAAAAATATTATTGAAACTTACCGGCGTGTTGCCGGAGGAGTTATTGGCGATATCGTATCTGCCCATGTGTCGCGTTTTAGAGGTGCCTTGTGGTTACGGCAACGCGAAAAAGACTGGGATGATATGACATACATGATGCGTAACTGGGTAAGATTCAACTGGATATATGGTGATCTTATACTTGACACTCATATCCATGAAATTGATCTGATGTCGTGGTTTATGGGGGAAAAATTACCTGTAAGAGCAGAAGGCAACGGCGGACGCCAACGTGATGTGACCGGTGATACATACGATTTTTTCAGTGTCGAATATTTGTTTGATAATGGCATTCGTGGACATTGTACATGCCGAAGCATTAACGGATGTGACAATCACAATATTGTCAACATATATGGAACAAAAGGTTACGCAGAGTTACACAGCAGCAAGATTTTCAATGTAGACGGTTCCATAGCCTGGGAATATCCTTTCCCGAAACAGGATGACGCTGATCAGTCGATGGCGGTTCCCGACGGTTTTGTGCAGGAACATATACACCTGGTAAAGGCTATCCGTACCAATACTCCTGTGAATGATGTGGAACGTCTCGTAAACTCAACATTAATGGCCATCATGGGACGCGAATCAGCCTACACCGGTCAGTTCATAACCTGGGATCAAATCATGGCCTCAGATTTAAAACTTGGACCTGACTCCTGTCAATTTGGTAATGTTCCCTGGTTCAAAGAAGAAATTCCATTGGCTGGCACACCTCCTAAAGTATAAGACAACCGATGTTGAACTAAACCTTTTGCCGGTATCTTTATCCTTCGCTATCTTTTCTTTTTCTATTCGCATTGAGCACTCCAATCAAACAATTAGTCGGCCAAACGGCTATTTACGGGTTGTGCAGCATGATTCCGCGCTTTCTGAATTATCTGTTGGTTCCGATGCACACCAGGTTACTCGAAACCGCCGAATATGGCGTTAATACGGAATGGTATACATACGTGACCTTTCTGGTGATTCTGCTGGTGTATGGCATGGAAACAGGTTTTTTCAGTTTTTCGCGGACAACGGACAAAAACAAAGTGTATGGGACGGCATTTGTGAGTATTTTTACCACTTCCACAGTTTTCATAGCGTTAGTAATTGTCTTTTCTCACTCCATTGCCCAATGGTTAGATTATTCTAACCATCGCGAATATGTTGTCTGGTTTGCATGGATATTGGGATTAGACGCAATGACAGCTATTCCTTTTGCCCGTTTCCGTTTGGATAACAGACCTTTGCGTTTTGCCTTCTACAAATTGTGCAACGTAATCATCAACGTGCTGTTCAATGTCTTCTTTTTGTGGATTTGTCCCCAATTTGCAGATGTGGCATGGATAAAGACAATTTACCATCCGGAGGTGGGGGTAGGGTATATCTTTCTGTCCAACCTGATTGCTTCCGTTGCAACCATTCTATTATTATTACCTGATATTTTTCGTCATAAAACAGGTTTTGATTTCGTTTTGTGGAAACGGATGGTAGCTTATTCGCTGCCATTGATGGCTGCCGGATTGGTAGGTAACATCAACGAGGCTATAGATCGCCTGATGCTGAAATACCATTTGCCGGATTCCGTACTCCCGATGAAACAATTGGGTATTTATGGCGCCAATATCAAGATAGCAGTGCTGATGTCGCTTTTCATCCAAATGTTCCGGTATGCCGCAGAGCCATTCTTTTTCAACAATGCCAAAGAAAAAGATTCGCAAAAAAACATTGCTGAGGTAATGAAATATTTTATCGTATTTTGCCTGTTCATTTTTCTTGGAGTAACAAGCTACATGGATGTTATCAAGTATTTCATTGATCCAAAATATTGGGAAGGTTTAAGTATTGTACCAGTGATGCTGCTGGCTAACATGTGCCTGGGTATCTACTTTAATCTGACGATATGGTTCAAACTCAGTAATCAAACTCGATACGGATTAATTGTCTCTTCCATTGGTGCATTCATCTGCATTGCCGGCAACTGGCTGTTGATTCCCGTATGGGGCTACCACGCCTCTGCGTGGATACATTTAGTATGTTACGCAGTAATGATAAGCATTACCTGGTGGTTGGGCAAGCAGCATTACCCAATTCCCTACCCGTTGAAAAGGATTGCATTGTATGTCGTTTTCGCATTAGTTTTATACACAATAACTTACTTTTCAAAAACAGAAAACATAACACTCAATCTTTTCAAAAACACTATCCTTTTTGCGATTTTTGTACTTTATATACATAGAAAAGAAAAATTGTTGAAAAAAATATTTTAAAATTTCGTATTTTTGTCATTTAATAGATTTGAAGATGGAATTGAACATACTTTCTGCAATATCACCTGTTGACGGTCGCTACCGCAGCAAAACTGAACCTTTGGCAGAATATTTCTCCGAATATGCCTTGATACGGTATCGCATAATGGTTGAGGTGGAATATTTTATCGCATTGTGTGAGATACCGTTACCTCAACTGCAATCGTTCGACAAATCAAAATATGAAGTTTTGCGGGACATGTACAGGAATTACAATATGAACATCGCCGAGCGGATAAAATCCATTGAGGAAGAAACCAATCATGATGTGAAGGCTGTGGAATATTACCTGAAAGAACAGTTCCGGACGCTCAACATCCGGCAATACGGCGAGTTTATTCATTTTGGACTGACGTCGCAGGACATCAACAATACAGCCATCCCGTTATCTAACAGAGACGCTATCGAACAAATTTATACGCCTTATTTTGACAGCCTGATTTTGCGTCTCCATAACTTTATGAAAGCTTGGGCTACCGTTCCGATGCTGGCGCGTACGCACGGACAGCCGGCGACGCCTACCCGTTTGGGTAAGGAATTTGCAGTATTTGCCGAAAGGCTCGAACTGCAGTTCGCTCAATTCAACCTCATCCCGTTCTCGGCCAAATTCGGAGGGGCTACAGGCAACTTCAATGCTCACCACGTTGCTTACCCGGATATTGACTGGGTTGCATTTGCCAACAACTTTGTAAACAATATATTGAGATTGAAACGAAGCCAAACGACAACACAAATTGAACATTATGACAACTTTGCAGCACAATGCGATGCGCTGAAACGCATCAACAATATTTTGATTGATATGTGTCGCGACATCTGGTCATATATTTCGCAGGATTATTTCAAACAGAAAATCGACAAAGCAGAGGTCGGTTCATCCACCATGCCGCATAAGGTAAATCCCATCGACTTCGAAAATGCCGAAGGAAACCTCGGATTAGCCAATTCGTTATTAGAGTATCTGGCGGCAAAATTGCCCATATCTCGCTTGCAACGCGATCTTACCGACTCCACCGTGTTGCGTAACATTGGCGTATCGATGGCGCATACCATCATAGCCTTTCGCTCATTGACCAAGGGGTTGGACAAGCTCATCGTGAATTATCCGGCTTTGGATGCCGACTTGACACACAACTGGATGGTTGTGAGCGAAGGTATACAGACCATTTTGCGTCGCGAAGGCTTCTCAAAACCTTACGAAGCACTTAAAGAACTGACCCGTACAACGGAAGAAGGCATTGACAAGAATAAACTGAATACATTTATCGACAAGTTGAATGTGTCGCCAGAAGTAAAGAAGGAATTGAAGTCAATTACGCCGTTTAACTATACGGGAATATAGTTGTAAAATGAAAACGGCAACGGCGTTCCCCATTTTTGATGGTATTGTAGTCAATACCTGTTTCTTTACCAATCTCACTTATCGAAAGACCCTTCTGAATAAGGAATATTAGTGTAGCGTCATTGATGATATGTCGGCATATTTGTAGAGATCCGTCTTAATTCACTGGTAGACGGGGTGTGCCCCGTCTCTACAAATTTTATATACCGTTAATTCAAAATTGACACAACACTATATGTCTCCAATAAGCAAGTTGTATTCCTCCCGTCATTGTGTATTGCCCCGCAATCTATTGATAATTATCAGATTATATTTAGGAGATTCCGCGTCAAGCGCGGAATGACGTTTCCTTACTTGCTTTATGTGGGTATCCAATATTTACATTTATCCGTACCACGCCCGTTTTCTGTTTTTTAGATTATTCAATGTGTCGATACACAATCTGATTTCCGCCCATGATCATCCGGCTTATTTTGAGGTTACCGATTTTCCCTTTTGGTAATTCGCCTTTCAGTTCATTTAGCCCCATTCGGTTAATCTATGGTTGCTCCCGACAAGGTATCTACGCCAAAAGTTTTAGTTCTTCGCCATGCGCCCCAGGCAAACAATCCTAAAACAGGCAGCACTGCCAAATTTTTCAGTGCTTCGCGCCGGCTGTCCACTGTATTTGTAGAGACGGGACGTGCTCCGTCTGTAGCGACGTCTGCAGAGGCAACAACCCTGTCTTTTTTCAACCACGGAATCAGATGATACAGGCCATATCCCCTTTCTCTGTAACAAAAGAAAAAGACAAGAACGGATGCTTCAATCAACTTTTTATGATTGATTTAATGGTTGGATATATAACTTCTGCATAACGGAACAGTCCCAAATCGTTTGGATGAGCGCCGTCGATGGTACCTTCCTGATCGGTTCCTATCAGGTCTTTTCCTTCCTGAAAATATAATCCCTTGATCCCTGATTTTTCCAGGGTATCATAAACCTTTCGGATTTCCATCTGTTTTTTGTTCGGTATTTCCGGTTGATATCCTCCCTGAAAATGAATGATGGCATAATCATCCATCATATCGCCCAGAAAGCCTCTGAAATAGTCAAATCCCTTTTCATTAGGCGTATTAGGCGATTCAAGTCCGAGATGCCATTTGCCAATGATGGTCGAAGTGTAGCCGGCAATTTTCAATACAGCAGGCAACAATGCTGCATCGGACGACAAATATCTGCAATTATCTTTTCATGGGTACGGATGTCCTTTCCGCCATAACAGGGAAGGTCGCCATAACCCAAGTCGTCCGCAAAGATGCACAGGATATTGGGACGGTGGGTTGTTTGTGCGGATGTATGGGCTGAAAATCCATTAATCTTGCTGATATAAAGTGTATTATACGTTTTTCTGACATGATTTTTGATTATTTGCCATTATTTGACACATTCAATCACCCATTATTTCCGGAAAACTTTGGAGATAATTTAAACCGGTCATCCTGTCTATTTTGTCAGGTCTGCGACGTTTCCAATAAGGATGATCGTCGGTTTTTTGTTGCCAGTCGTTCAGTAGTCTGGTTAATTTTTCCGCTTCAACCCGATATTGAGGTAAATCACCTATATTTACCAATTCATCAGGGTCATTATCAAGATCGTACACTTCTATCATCGCCCGAGGTGACACGAATATTTGCATTTGATGCGACTTAAGTGTCCCTTCCCTCAGGTTGCGTTTTAACGAATACCAACTTGGACTCATGCTAATGTCGTAGGCTGTGCCATGAGGTAATTCGTAATAGGCATTGTAGATCACCTTATAGCGTTCGGAACGAATACACCGAATGTATTCATCGCAGTCATGCCAGTTGCGTTCTGCAAAAATGTAATCGCCGCCTCGCAGGGCTGGGTCTATGATGAGCGGCACGAGCGACATTCCGAACATGTCGGCGGGTTTATCTATTCCGGCCATATCGAGGATGGTGGGCGCAAGATCAATGCTGCTCACCAGTCCGTTGCTGTGTAGGGCGCCTTTCGGAGCCTTGTTTTTCCAGTAAACAACTAATGGCGTTTGTATTCCCGAATCGTACAAAGTGCCTTTTGCTCGTGGAAAGGGCATCCCGTTATCGCTCATGAAAATGATGACGGTGTTTTCCATCAAGTTTTTCTGTTCAAGAACTTCTATCATGCGTCCTATATCATTGTCCATTCTCGAAATCTCATTATAATAATCGGCCAGGTCTTCGCGTGTTTCGAGGTCGTCGACCAGGAATGCAGGAACCGTTGTGTCCTGCGGACGGTTAACCTGCGGAGTGGTTCCCTTGTCATAAGGCCGGTGTGGATCAATAAAACCTACCCAAATAAAAAAAGGCTTTACTTTGTTTTCTTCAATGAAGGAAGTGTAATTATTGAAAAATTCCTCAGTCAGTCCGTCTTGGATGGGATGATAACCTCCTTTGATTACAGTGTCGAATTTTTTGTTGTTTTGGTCACCCCAATGTGTTTTTAATGCAAATGCTGTTGTATATCCTGCGTTTCGGAGATATTCGGGCAACATGGTTACAGATGTATCAAGAGGTACATGCAGATCCTCCGTTCCAATGGTATGCGCAAACTTTCCCGTAAGCATGGAGGTACGCGACGGACTTGATTGCGGTGACGTCAAAAAAGCATGTTCAAACCTGACGCCAAGAGAAGCCAAACGGTCGATATGAGGTGTTTTGATTCCTTTGTTACCATAGCAACCAAAATCCATGCCTGCGTCATCGGCAATAAATACTACAATATTGGGCGCTGTATCTTCGGCATCAGCGGCACTCAACTCAATAGCCGGAAGTAATCCGGTAACTAATACGATACTTTTTTTCATTTGTTTATTGATTTTGCTCTTTTTCAGAAGTATATTTATTCCAGAATTTAATTTGTTCTTCCATATAGGCATCACTTGTTGGGTCGATATCCTCATATTTTACCTGCAATTCAGCCAGTTTCTGCTTTAATACTATGATGTTTTCGGTTTGAGCAGGATCGTTGATCAGGTTATGTACCTCGTTCGGATCATTCTTCAAATCAAATAATTCCCATTCGTCGATATCATTGTAAAAGTGTATTAATTTATAACGGTCAGTTCTCACGCCATAGTGTTTTTTCACGGCGTGCGGTCGTGGGTATTCGTAATAATGATAGTAGAGCGCATCTTTGGCCGTTTGTTTTTCTCCGGTCAGTACAGCCTTGAACGATTCTCCCTGCATATCATCGGGGACAGGAAAACCGGCCAAATCCAGAAGGGTTGGAGCAAAATCCAAGTTCTGAATCATGGCATCAGTTACGCCGACCGATGATATGGTTTTGGGATATCGGATGACAAAAGGCGTTTTCAAGGATTCTTCGTACATGAACCGCTTGTCGAACCAGCCGTGCTCTCCGAGATAGAAACCCTGGTCGGAAGTATAGATGATAATGGTATTATCGAGTTCGCCTGTTTGTTCCAGATAATTCAGGACACGTCCGATATTATCGTCTACCGAAGAAATACATTTCAGGTAATCACGTATATAGCGTTGATATTTCCATTCCGCCAAATCTTTTCCCTGTGGCTGTTTCCGTGAAAAATCTTCAATGATCGGGTTGTATACTTTGTCCCATGCTTTCCTTTGTTCGACGTTCATGCGTCTGAATTCATATGGGCGTATCGTATCCCATACGCCAAACGTTTTCAGATCGGAGCCGAGCGTCATGTCTTTATCAATACTCATTTTTTGTTGCCGGGCGGCAATACGTCCTTCATAATCATCATAAAATGTGACAGGGACAGGGAACGTAACCTCTTCGTACATTGATAACTTATTGGGAGAAGGCATCCAATTCCGATGAGGGGCTTTAAAGTGCATTAGCAGGCAGAAAGGTTTTTCTTTTTCGCAATCTTTGAGGAATTTTATGGCATGATCGGCTGTCAGATCGGTTGCATAACCTTCGTAATGCACTCTCTTTTCGTCTTCTTCCATAAAATCAGGATTATAGTATTCGCCCTGATCGTAATGAATACTGTAGTAATCGAAACCGACAGGCGTACTTTTCAAATGCCATTTACCGACGATACCTGTATAGTAGCCTGCCACCTGTAAAAGTTTGGGGAATGTCTGTTGGGAACCGTCAAAAATGGTTTGTCCACCATTATCGTAGAATCCGTTTTTATGGCTGTATTTTCCCGTCAGTATTACCGCACGCGAAGGTCCGCTGATCGAATTTGTGACAAAACAGTTGTTGAACCTCATGCCTTCGCGAGCAATACGGTCGATATTCGGCGTCTGGTTTAATCCATATCCATACGCGCTGACTGCCTGATAAGCATGGTCGTCGGACATAATATACAGGATATTTGGCTTCCTTGCAGGCGACTTTGGTTGCATTGTACAGGCTTCCATAACGGTAAGCGAGAGGCCTGCGAACAAGATATTTTTCTTGATTTGTTTAACGATTGGTGAATACTTTGTTTTCATATTTACATTTTTTTCGTAATTTATTTACGTGTTTTAGATGCAACCCTTATCTTTTCAATCAATGCTGCAAGTTTTTCTACCTTATCGGGATGTTCGGCAGCAACATTGTTACGTTCGCCAATGTCGTCCCTCAAATTGTAAAGTTGCGGTTGGGTAATGAATCCGGTTTCTGTATCGGTTTGCACCCAATACGGTTCATCTCTTCGAGCCGGAGCAATGTATTTCCATTCATCTTCGATCACCGATAATGTTTCTGCTTGTTCCATCACATAATCACGTCCTTTGTTATCTTTTCCCAACCATGCCATGAGTTGGTCGAAACTGTCAGGAGCAGTATCGTCGGCAAGCGTTTGTCCGGTGAGAGTAGCCAATGAGGCGAACAAGTCAAGATGCGACACTAATGCGTACGAATCCTCACCTTTAGCGACACCTCCTTTCGGCCAACTGACAATGAAAGGCACGCGCGTTCCGGCTTCGAAAGCGCTGTATTTACCGCCACGAAACTGCCCCCATGGCTTGTGGCTGCCAAGGAGTTCTACAGCCTGATCTTTATATCCGTCGTCAACTACAGGGCCATTGTCACTGGTAAGGATTACGATGGTGTTATCAATCAACCCGTTTCGTTCCAAAGCATCCAAAACTTGTCCCACTGTCCAATCGAATTGCAGGATAGCGTCGCCTCGCGGCCCCATACCGGTCTTACCAACAAATTGCGGGTGTGGCCAACGAGGTACATGAATGTCATTGGTTCCGAAATACAGGAAAAACGGTTTGTCTTTGTACGTATTCCGTTCGATAAAAGCGACTGCTTTGGATGTAATACTGTCGGCTATAAATTCATCTATCCATAGCGCCTGTTTACCACCCCGCATATAACCGATTCGTCCGATGCCATTTACAATGGCCATATCATGTCCATGGCTGTGACGTAACTTGGTGAGTAATTCGGAATGGTCTCTGCCTAACGGTTCGCCGGTGAACGGCGTTGTATAACTCACCTCCACCGGATCAGACGAATCAAGGCTCACAATGCGCTGGTTTTCCAAATACACGCAAGGCACACGATCGCCGGTTGCCGCCATGATATAGGAATAGTCAAATCCCAATTCCCTGGGACCCGGAGCAATATAGTCGTTCCATGGTTGATTAGAGTCCACGCCCAGCCCGAGATGCCACTTGCCGATGGCCGCTGTGGTGTAGCCGGCAGCCTGTAACATGGCCTGTACTGTTTTCTGTTCCGGTTTAATGATGGATGGGGCATTCCCTGCAGCAATTCCTGTATCGTTGCGACGGAAGGCATATTGCCCCGTGAGTAATGCATATCGTGAAGGCGTACTGGTGGCTGCTGCGGCGTGGGCATTCAAAAACCGCACACCCGAAGCGGCAAGGCGATCCACATTGGGCGTAATAACTCTGGTTGCACCATAACACGACAAATCGCCATAGCCGATATCATCGGCAAGAATGAAAACGATATTGGGATGTTGCACTTTTTGGCCGCTACCGGCGCTACATCCGGAAAAACAACTGCAACCTGTTGCACCCAGAAGAGAAAAATAAACTGACTTTTTCATTGTGAATATTGACAATTTGTGAATTACACTTTTAAAAATATTTTATGTTTATACATGTGCCAAATGATGAAGAACAGGATAGCAAACTCGCCCATCGACACAAAGAATAGGAAATAATTTCCGGTATATTGTTCAAGACCATGTAACCAATATTTAACAACTTTGTCTAACGAAAATACCGAATGGAGCATATATGCCATAATAGCATTAAGCCCGAAAAAACGGAGGCCACGAGTCCACCACGAATCAATTTTCCATTTATCGGTAAACAGGAACGACAAGGCAAGTAATAGATAACATATACCGCTGCTGAACAGGATCATCGAACACGACCATATCTTTTTGATGATGGGCATTTGCAAACTCCACAACAGCCCGCCAACCATCAGCCCCACACCGATTAACGAGAGGAATTTCAACTTTTTGTTATGGCTCAACGGCTGTTTTAGAATATGCCCGGCATAATAACCCGAAAACACGGTTGCCCCAAAACCAAGACTTGTGAGCAGCCATGTGTATTGAGTGCCGTCATCGAATCGGCCAAACACGGCATGGTCGATGTATATTGCCAGATTACCTTCGGGTGTAAATATTCCACTACCGAAGCCCGGCGCCGGCACAAAGGTCATCAACAGCCAGTAGACCGCTACCAGCAATGCTCCGGCTATCAACTGTATCGAAACCTTGCTAATGTTCAGGACGATGAGCGATGTTATGAGATAACCAAACGCAATGGCATGAAGTGTATTACAATATATATGGAATGTATTCGGATTCAGGTCAAACAAATGTCCCTGTACCATCCATCCCAGCAAAAAAAGTATGCAAAAGCGTTTCAATACCTTGACATAAAGTTGTGATTTGGTGTGTCCCTGTTTGAAAAACTTACCGAAAGAAAAGGGCATGGACAGCCCCGAAGTGAACAGGAATAACGGCATGATAATGTCCCATGCAGTGAAGCCAACCCAGTCGGCATGATCCAATTGATACAGCATGGATTGTAGAGAGTTCGAACCCATAGCCTCGAACAATCGCCGAAGCACGTCACCTGCACCCACAAGAAAAAACATATCGAAACCGCGCAGTACATCAATGGATGCCAGCCGTTCGTACTTATAACCTTCAGAATTTACTGATGTCGAATGTTGTGTTTTCATCACTTTGATTGATTATTAATTAAAAAGACGTTTGGTATTTCCGTAAAATATTTTGTTAACGATTGTCCGTGGTAAACGTAACCCTTGTATTTCTTTCGGAGCAGATTCAAGTGTGAACTGGTTGGTTGGGATAAGATCACCGGTTGCGATAAATTTCCAGTGCTGCAACCATGTATCATGTATTCTCTTTTGTTGTTCTTCCTTGATATTGGGATTAGTTTCCCGAAATTCATTATCCGATCCATATAAAATTCTGTCCTGGTATTTCGTTAAAAAGGAACACAATTTTTCCCTGTCGTAGAATGTATGAAGTTGCAAATACGACATACGCGCCGCTAAATCAACCGAGAAGTTGGGATATGCGTCAAAACGTTTGGCTACTTCATCAATGCTCCATTCAAGACTGCCAATATGGGCTCCGATCAATTGTAGTTTGGGATATCTTTCCAGCAAATGGTCTCGCGCCACTATCTGCTCCGCATACGATGGCTTTTCAGGAAACCGGTACATGTGATATTGAGGATTTTGCTGGTAATAACCCAAATCACTCTTCATGGTCATTTCGTCGTAAGGTAACCA
>JGI24702J35022_10001032_pt1 | contig 17414 bp, 13 predicted proteins | sample TergutTh196P4_FD_35022 | JGI IMG/M metagenome (IMG submission 35022)
CAGAGCAGGTATCCTGTGTCAATTACTTTAACGGCGCGCAGAAGTATTCCTGAAGGGGTTGTTGATACGGGACAATCGGTAGTCGCCTCTAAAACTATTGACAATGTTGATGTATTGAAAAACAAGACGGTTCGGTACACGGGAAAGTTGTTCGACAATATAACGCCCCCTACGCCTGAAGATCCGGAGTCATCTTTCACAATATCTATAGATGATGAATGGGGGGAAACGATTGAAAAAGAATTTTAGACAATCATTCACCAAATTCAAATAGGGGATAGCGGCTCTTGTTATGGAGTCGCTTCATCCTCTTTATAACCGAGAGAAAGCGCTTTTTCCCAATCTTTGAGAGCGCTTTCTTTTTCATGAAGCAGGAGTTTGATACGGTACCTTATAACGTATAAATAGGGATTTTGAGAATTTTCACCTGCCAAACGAATGGCTCGATTAATGTCGGTAGATGCTTTTCCCGGTCTTTGCATTAATAGGTATAATTCGGCTCTGCCGGCATACAAAACTGCGGGCGGCAAATTGATAAAAATCAGGATGAGGTTTCCAAATGGTGTTTACGGCAAATTCCCGATCCAAAATGTCATTCATGTTGGCGCACAAGTTAGCTAATAAATCGCTTTCTTTGGTTGTCAGTTTTATTACTTCTTTACCATTGCTCAGTGTTTGTTTCTGAGTGTCAAAAGCAAATATACCAATGTGGTACAAAGGAATTTCTTTGCTTTTCTTTCCGCTTATCCTTCGCATTATTGCTTCGATACGCAGCAAAAGTTCTTCCATACTGAAAGGTTTTGTCAGGTAATCGTCAGCGCCGGCCTTGAATCCTTCCAATATATCTTCTTTCATATTTTTTGCTGTTAGAAAGATAATAGGGATTTCCGTATTAATAGCGCGAATTTCCTGGGCTAAAGCAAATCCGTCTTTTTTNGGCATCATTACATCGAGAAGGCAGAAGTCGTATTTTTTTTCGGGAAACGCTTTGGCTCCTACTTCTCCATTCGGGAATAAATCGGCATCGAATCCTTTGGCTTGAAGGTATTCTCTTAAGAGCATTCCTAAATTTTCGTCGTCTTCACACATGAAGATTTTTACTTTTTCTTCCATAATCACATAAATTTATTAACGTTTATAATTTTTTTTCTCCGTATATTATTGAATATAAGGTAAACTGATGATGAATTTTGTTCCGGTATTTATTTCGCTTTCCGCTTTTATAGAACCATTCAGTTCTTCCACAATTTTTTTCACATAAGCCAAACCTAAACCGAACCCTTTTACATTATGCACATTTCCTGTATGTACGCGATAAAAACGATCAAAAATTTTTTTCAGGTTTTCCTTTTTTATTCCGGTTCCATTGTCTTGAATACTGATTAAAATCATATCGCCTACGTTTTCTGTCCGGGCGACTAAGTGTAAGGGTACTTCCGGCTTACGGTATTTCACCGCATTTTCCATCAGATTGAAGAGTACATTGGTAAAATGCATTTCATCCACATAAATCATTGGTTCTGTGGCTTCTAACTCAAGTTGAAGAGAACCGCTGTGTTTTTCAATCTGTATATTAAAAATTTGCGCTACTTTCAGTAACAGATCGTTAGCGTCTAATTCTTTTATTTTCAATATCGAACGTCCGTCTTCCATCAATGATATCTGTAAGACTTTATCTATCAGAAATTGCAAACGCTTGGTTTCGTCCGTTATCGTTCGGGTGATTCGGTTAAAAGAGGCCGAATTATTCAATGAGCCGGATTGTTCTAATGTAGATATCAAACTCTTATCGTCTAACATTTGACCGGCAATAGAAATACTTGATACCGGTGTTTTCAGTTCATGGGTCATATTGCTGATAAAATCTTTTTTCATTTCGGAGAAATGTTTTTGTTTTACGATAATATAAAGCGTAATTGTGAAAACTATCANCAACAATACCGAAAAAACAAGNGATGGAANAATGAATTTAATTGAGCTAAACACAAATTGATTTTTCGTTGGGAAAACAACTTGTAAGGTATATAATTTAGAAGCCGGGTCATTGGGAAACAAAATCTGAGAAAAAACCCGTTTCAGGTCGGTCATTTCTAAATCCGTGCTCTTATAAACTACATTGCGGTTATAATCAATTATCAAATAATGAAAAGGTATAGCTATATTGTTGTTTGCCAATTCCGTTTCAATATATGTTTTTATTCGTTTAAATTCTATTCTTTCTTCAATCGGTTTTTCATCCGCTTTCATTAATTGGCGGATCACTTCACTAATTAAAATTTCGCTATTGTAGTACCGTTCGTATCGCGATTCCTGAATAGATTGCGATTGAGCATTTAAACTGCTTTTCCCTGTTTTGCGTAAATTATTTAATTGAATTGTAATTTCTTCTTGTAAATAATAATCCGGTTGGGTTGTCAATTTATCCTGACTTTTGATTATCAATTGTCTTTGTCCTGACACTAAGATATTATCAAGCGATGAATTACTTTTATTTAACGGGTTTTTCCCTAAAATCTGATTTTGTAGAAGTTGAGCCGCTTCATCCAATTCCAGACTATGCGATACTTGGAACAAACTTCTTTTTACAGCTTCCTCAAATTGTTCGTCCTGATTCGTCGCAATTTCATGAATATAATTTACCTGCAGGTATAATAACCCTATAAAGGCAAAAATCATAACGCCAACAAGTAATCCGACACTTGATATTCTCATCTATAATTCGTATTCAAATTTTGAAACAAAGTAACGATTTTTTTATTTAACATTTATCAAAAAAAACCAAAAAAAGATCGAAATAACAATAAATATTTTTAATAAAACAGCGTAAATGTTAATTTATCAAATAAAAATGTTAAAATCATTCTTTCAGTTTATTTTCAGATGACTTAACAATGCTACATACCGGGTAATTGCATCATCAATTTCTGAAAGAAAAATATATTCATCGGCTGTATGGGAGCGGGCGGAATCTCCCGGTCCAATCTTAATAGATGGAAAATGCATCAATGATTGATCCGATAAAGTCGGAGAACCGAACGGTATCATACCCAATTCGATTGCTCGTTGTACCAAAGGATGTTCCGGTTTTATTTGCGACGAATTTAAACGAAAAGAACGCGCGCTGACTTCAGTCCCGCAGGAAGTGGATATTATTTCAAATAGTTCTTCATTGGTGTAAAATTCGTTCGTTCGAATATCAACCGTAAATTTACATTCGTCGGGAATTACATTGTGTTGTATTCCCGCTTGCACTCCGGTCACGGTCATTTTCACCGGACCTAATAAAGAGCTGATTACAGGAAAGTTATGGTTCCGGAACCAATTAATTACAGGAATTGCTTTATAAATCGCATTTTCTCCTTCATCCCGTGCGGCATGTCCTGCTTTTCCGTGAACAACGCCGTCTAAAACCAGCAATCCTTTTTCGGCAATGGCCGGTTGCATGGAAGTCGGTTCTCCCACTACACCCAAATCAATGGGCGGTAGTTCGGGCAAAACAGATTCGACGCCGTTCCTTCCCGAAATTTCTTCTTCGCATGAAGCCAAGAAAATAAAATTATTTTCTTGATGTGTTTGTGTTAAAATAAAAAATACTTGAAGTAACGAAACGACGGAAGCGCCGGCGTCGTTACTACCCAGACCAAAAAGTTTTCCGGCTTCTTCAAGCGGCAAAAAAGGATCCTTTGTCCAACCGGCTGCCGGTTTTACCGTATCAATATGTGAATTAATAAGTATGGTGGGTTGTTGATCGTTCCAGTCCGGTGATAATAACCAGATATTATTTCCTTTCCGCCGGGGGAGAATTTTTTTTTCTTTCAGTCTTATCTCCAGAAAATCAGCCAATTGATTTTCTTCTCCACTAATGGAAGGAATAGAAATAAGTTGTTTTAATAAACCAACCGCATCATAAAAAAAATCAACATTTATATACATAATAATAAACTTTACTGCAAAGTTAGAATAAATAATCGTATATTTGCAGGTACTTTTATTTTTAAAATGGAATATTATCATCTTTCACAATTAGTTCATCAACACGCCCGGCAATTCGGGGATCAGGAGGCATTAAAAATACGAGATAAATCGTCCGGTATTTGGGCTTCGATTTCTTGGGATGAATTTTCAAAAACGGTTATTGCCGTTGCCCGGTCAATGTGTCATACGGGCATTAAACCTCGATCTAATATTGGCGTTTACACTCAAAACACAGTCGAGTGTCTTTATGTAGATTTCGGCGCTTTTGCCAATCGGGCAACCGTAGTTCCCATGTATGCGACGGCTTCGGTTCCGCAAATAACGTATATGATTGAAGAAGCAGAAATTCAATTGTTGTTTGTAGGAGAACAACAACAATACGAAAATGCGTGGCAAGTCTTCCAAACCAGTAATTTTCTGAANCAAATCGTTATCTTGGATAATAATGTAACAAAAGCTCCTTTGGATAAAACGTCCATCTATTTTGATTATTTCAGTTCACCGAAAAATCGTTCTTCTCAAGACATGATTGCGGTGGATAGACGGATGAAAGAAGCAAGAAACGAAGATATCGCCCATATTATCTATACTTCGGGAACCACCGGAGTTCCGAAAGGAGCAGTAATAACGCACAACAATTACATGGAAGTCTTTAAGTTGCATGATATTCGATTGTCTTATCTTCAGCGGAGATTTCTTTCTATNAGTTTCTTACCTTTGGCTCATATTTTTGANAAAGCCTGGTCGCTTTATTGTTTGCATCGGGGATGTACTGTAGCTATCAATCTGGATCCAAGAGAAATAACTACTTCAATTAAGGAAATTAAACCGGAAGCGATGTGTAGTGTACCTCGTTTTTGGGAAAAAGTGTATGCCGGAGTTCAAGAAAAAATCGAAGGTTCGAATTTTATTATTAAAGCGATTTATTCGAATGCGGTGAGTACCGGTAGAAAATACAATCTTGATTGTCTAAATAAGGGGAAAAAACCATCCGTATTTTTAAAATGGAGATATAATTTCTATTCCAATATTATTTATTCCAAGTTAAAAAAAATACTTGGAATAGAACGAGGAATCATTTTTCCATGTGCAGGAGCTATGCTTTCTGAAAAAATCATTATGTTTCTACGTTCAGTAGACATTCCTTTAGTCTATGGTTACGGATTAACCGAAACGACAGCGACTGTCAGTTGTTTTCCCCCTACCAATTATGAAATGGGTACGGTCGGGAAAGTAATGCCTGAAATAGAAGTTCGTATAGGGGATGGTAATGAAATTCAGGTAAAAGGGAAATTGGTTATGAGCGGATATTACAAGAAACCGCAGGAAACAGCTGCCGTATTCACCGAAGACGGATGGTTTCGAACGGGAGATGCAGGAAGTTTGACCGAACAAAACGGAATTATCCTAACGGAAAGAATCAAGGATTTATATAAAACATCCAATGGAAAATACATTGCTCCGCAACAATTAGAAGGTCGTTTGATGGATGATAAATATATTGAAGGAGCCGTTATTATCGGTGATCAGAGAAAATATGTCACGGCCCTGATAATTCCCGCTTATGATGAGTTAAAAAAATATGCTTCCGAACATGAAATTCGATCTGAGAATGTTCAAGACTTATGCCGTGACCGGTTGATTATCGAATTATACGAAACTCGTATCAAAGCGATGCAAAATGAATTTGCAAATTATGAGCAAATCAAACGGTTTACTCTTTTACCCGAACCTTTTACCATTGATACGGGAGAATTAACGAATACGCTAAAAATGAAACGATTGTTTATCTCTGAAAAATATAAGGACATTATTGATAAGATGTACGACGAATAGAGAATTGCAAATTTCTTTGAGTAAGGTTTTGCATCGTAGCTCCGTTCCGAATACCATGCAAATAAAAAACTGATTGTAAATCATTGAATTACAATCAGTTTTTTGAAATGCATAATTTTAGAACTATGCTTTTAGCTTACCGGAGCCTTCCATCGCAACAATTGATTATAATTGGGCGGCAATTTATAGGATTTGATATGATCTGCCAATTTTTCACCGACAATTTCAATTTTACTAAGGTCGAACTGTCCCATTCCGGCGTCAGCACAATAAATCATATATCCTAAATCCTCAGGATTTAAGCCCATTAGTTCAATACCGACGCGCTCAACCGACAACCAATCCAATCCGGCGATACATACCTTATGATCAACCGGGGTACCTTGAGTCGGTCCATTGCCTTCCATACCTTCATAACCGTCAACAAACCCCAAATCGGGACGAATATAATATGCCATAGAGAATAAGTTGTAATTACCTCCCTTCTGACCATTACCGTGTACAATCGCCTTATCGCTTTTGGCGTTTGTTCCTCTTTTATATCCACGGTCTTTGACAGGAGCGCCAAACACTAAATTTTTGAGTGTTAGAGTGGCAATAACGAATTGATGCGTTTTCATACGAGCTACCGACATGACATAATTATTGCGGTCAACCAGTAACGAAGACATCCTGACAGGTTTCGGTTGAAAAACCTTTTCGTCAATCACATAAAGAATCTGAGAAGGATAATCATCCAAATCAAGCAGTTCTACTTTATATTTTTCCGCAACCGGAATATACCCATAGTTATCATAACCTATCATAGCGTGTCCACCTGCTGACGATTCGGCAATGACAACATTACTCAACTTGTTGATTGATTTATAAAATTCAAGGATTCCTTCAATCGAGTCCTTATGAGTGGCACATAAGGGAATGGTTAATTCAACCATATTGGGTTTTAAAATGATACGCCTGTTTCCTACCGCCTGTGCGATTTCTTTAGAAAAAGGCTGTAAGGCACGGAATGCCATATCTGCACGATCAGATCCGGTAACAAGTGAAACCCTGGAGTTTGTATCCAATATGACTTTGGTTTGCTCTGCCCATGCATCCATTACATGCATAGGTATTGTTGCTGCAGCAATACCGCCAAATAACGATGCTTTAATAAAATCTCTCCTTTGTAATTTATTCATGATAAAATGATTTTAAGTTAGTAATAGTCTAAATTGCTACAAATATAGTAAAAAAATTTTATGTATATAAATATGATTGCTTAATTATTATCAACAGGTAATTAAAGCGACATTACTGCCTGCATCATAGCACGCGCATATGCAACATTAAAAATGTTGCCTGAAGTGCCGCCGAGTGGTCTTTGCCTCGTATCCCCCGGCGCCGCATCGCGGGTAAAATGCTGCGAATGCTCTGGGAAAATATATAATTTATACCCCAGATTAAAATACTCCTGCATAATTGCAAACATATTATTCTGACCAAGATCGTAAAATACCTCATCATACACATTGTAAGGTTCATGAAGAATCACATTGCGGTAATGTGAATGATTCATCTGATCGCCCATCATGCGCATAACCTCAACAGGGTCTAATCCGCTCTCCCTGCAGACACCCGGGTCGAAAGTCATACCATGAAACGGAGTTTTCGCAATGTCAAGCAGTCTTTTCCATCCATCAAAACCTCTAATAATCTGAGGGTTTCCCTTGCTGATTGCCATTGGCGGATCATTGGGATGAAGAGCCATTCGTACTCCTGCTTTCTCTGCTACCGGAATGACGGCATTTACAAAGTATGTAACATTATCCCACAGTTGCTCAACTGAGAATTTGTCAATTCCAGCTCTGGGTGGAAGGTCTTCTACTTTGACTCCTCCTATGTTGCGATAATATTCTTCAGCTAACCTTTCTCTGGATAGTTCTGTCATTTCGGCGCTGGGGTCTCCTATGGTACGATGATAATCGGCAGATAATACGCCGGAACCACCTCTTCCTTCCTTATAAAAATAGGCTTCAGTCAGCCTATCAACATAAAAGTTCCATTCGACAACAGGAATTCCTGCCGTTCCCGCAGCGATAAGTGATTGTTTAACCATTTCGATCTCTTCATCCCTTCCCGACTTTCCGTATATGACATTGTTAATCCCACCGATCATCATATTACATACGGTCAGCCCGTATTCTCCGTATGTATTCTGGATCACCCGCAGCGCATCAACTGTCCANGGCATCCGGGGTCCTCCTGTCAGGACATAATCAACACCCATTTGNTTTACGTCTCTCATAGACCGCTCATTCTGCCCGCATGAGTAACAGAGCTTTGGCGTATCTTGCCCTTCGAGTACGGGCCACTTAACGTTTTTTTGGACTTCCTGCTTGCCTCTTACCTCGGAGCATCCTGTGAATGCCGTTGCGGCCGTCGCCGCCGCTATACCGGCGCTCTTTTTTAAAAAATCTCGTCTGTTTTCCATTGTTACTTAATTTAAATTAATTTTAGGTATTATTAGATATTAATGATTCGCACTCGTTCCTCCCTCCTGTTGAGTAAAAATAGCCATAAAAAAGTAGCATATTAAATTTCAAAAAATAAAAATCGCAAAAAAAATTGCTATGAGGCAAAGGTACAAAAAGAATAGGAAAAGTCAAAATGGATTTTATTTTTCGCACTTATTCGGCTCATTATTGTCAACGGAATTAATATCCAATTTCCATTGGGTGCATTTAAGAATTATCAATTAGTAGAAAAAAATCATTATATTTGCAAATTAATAATTTTTCACCCACAATAATAGTGATAAATAAATATATATTTTTAGTAATCATCTTGTTTGTAATTACAGGATGTGAAGAAAGTAAACAATCAACCGATAAAATTATCACGGTTGATGTTACTAAAAAATACCCTGCAAAAGAACTGNTTCTTCANGATTTTGTGGATGTGGAATACATCCCATTGGAAACTTCAGACGAATTTCTTACACAGGGCTTAATACAAGCAATAGGTGAGAGATATATTGTGTTAAGAAATTTTCGTAGGGATGGAGATATTTTTATCTTTGACAGGCATGGTAAAGGTGTAAAAAAATTCAATCGTATGGGNCAAGGCCCCGAAGACTATTCATATATTAATAGTCTTGTTTTAGATGAAGATAATAATGAAATATTTGTTCACGACTATTCNCCGAGTAAAATCCTTGTATATGACTTAAACGGAAAATTCATACGAAGTTTCAAATACAATAACAATGATGATACCCTTAAATATAGTGGGCTACAGAATTATGACCGCGAGCATCTTATTGGTTATGATGCTACAGGAGATTTCTATGAAACAAGACAGTTCTATCATTTGATTATATCTAAACAGGATGGGAATATTATCCGAAAAATTCAAGTACCTTTTAAAGAGAAAAAAACAACAATGCAACGAGGTCAAGAGGGGGAAGTGATTTATACTGCACTTGTAACTTTTCATTCTATTTTTCCATACCAAGACCAATGGATACTCACACAACCTGCATCAGATACAATCTATAGATTTCTTCCTGATTTCAGTATGATTCCTTTTATTGTAAGAACACCGTCCATACAGTCTATGGATCCTGAAGTATTTCTTTCGCCGGAATTACTTACAGAGCGCTATTATTTTATGATAGCGATGGGAAAAAACGGGAAATTTTTGAATGGTGGTGTTAGTTTTCCGCAAACTCAATTAGTGTATGACACACAGGAAAATACCATATTTGAATATTCTGTATACAATGATGATTTTTCAAACAAGAAACGAGTAGGAATTGGGGCGCCTGTAAATTCCGAAATTGCATTTTGGCAGAGATTAGAAGCCTACCAACTTGTTGAAGCTTTCGAGAGAGGAGAATTGAAAGGCAGATTGAAAGAAATTGCCTCGACATTGGACGAAGAAGATAATCCGGTGATAATGTTGGTAAAACATAAGAAATAATTGAAAGTTGAAAGTTGGTTATAGAAAGACAGAAGACTCAAAACGATAGAAATAATGATACTTGTTTATCTTAAAAATATGTTTATATTCTATCTACAGAGATGAATAGAAACTATCAAATAAAAAACCATTATAAAAACACAAAATTTATTGTTTCTAATGTCAGAGAGAATAATTACAGGCTCGTTGTTGTGGTGGTTTTCTTTGCGGGAGAAGTTAATATCCGCTTTGCCGGCACTCATGCAGAATATAGTAAAATAAATGTTTTAACGATATGAAAACAATAACAAACGAAAAAGAATACAGAGGTATTTGCCAGCAAATGAATATTATTAATCTTCTTCTTTGTACCCCCGACGGGAATCGAACCCATATTTTCGGTTTAGGAAACCAACGTTCTATCCGTTGAACTACAAGGGCTGTTATTTTTAGTGACGCAAAAGTAATACATTTTTTTAAATAAGCAAGTAATATAATACGTCCTATACCGGATCAACGTCGTAATGGATGGTCAGCGAGGATGTTGAAGAATCTTTCCGTATCCGGTTCTGCGACTCCTCAATGATTTCGCGCAGCAACCGGATGGAAACGCCGGCTTCAATTTTTAATAATATCCGGCGGATATGTAAGTTTTGTATCCGGCTCATCGGCGGTTTTTCGGGACCCAACACGCGGTCGCCTAATTTTTCATGAAGGGATTGAACAAATGAACGAACAACTGCATTTACTACATCTTCTTTTTTGTGTTTCAGATAGATATAGATTAAACGATAGAGTGGGGGATAGTGAAACAACTGCCGCTCTTCCATTTGCATTTCATACATTGCTTCGTAATGATACGAAAGGGCAGTTTGGATCAGCGGATGATCGGGATGTGAAGTTTGCAGGATGACTTCTCCTGATGTTTTCCGCCGGCCTGCACGTCCGGCTACTTGNGACATCAATTGCCANGCCCGTTCGTATGCTCTGAAGTCNGGAAAATTCATCAACGAATCGGCATTGAGAATACCGACCAAACGTACATTTTCAAAATCCAAACCTTTTGAAATCATTTGCGTTCCGATTAATATTTGCGTCTTTCCTGATGTAAAACCGGATAGAATCGTTTCGAAAGATTTTTTGGTTTTGACGGTATCCGTATCAATGCGGGCAACGGAAATACCGGGAAATAGCGTTTTGACTTCTTCTTCTACTTTTTCCGTCCCGAATCCCATCGGCTTTAAATCTTCATTTCCACATTCCGTACATTCGGTCAAAACAGGNTAGGTNCGTCCGCAATAATGGCAATGCAAGCGGTTGCTTTGTTTATGATATGTTAAACTTACGTCGCAAGACCGNCANTTNGGCGTCCAATCGCAAATCCGGCACGATAGGGCAGGGGAGAAGCCTCTCCGGTTTTGGAACAACAATACCTGTTCGCCGTTTTGTACGGTATCATGTATTTTTTCGATTAACAGCGGAGAAAAAATGGACTTCATTTTCTTTTTTCTTCTCAATTCTTTGGTGTCAACGGGAATAATTGTCGGCAGTTTTTTCTCCTCAAATCGTTTATCCAACCGAACATAACCGTATTTACCCGTTTGGGCGTTATAATACGATTCGATACTTGGCGTAGCGCTTCCCAGAAGCGTTTTTGCACCGTGCATCTTTGCCAGCACTATTGCGGCGTTTCGGGCATGGTAGCGGGGCGCCGGGTCCTGCTGTTTATAACTCGGTTCATGTTCTTCGTCCACAATCACTAATCCCAGATCATTGAAAGGAAGAAACAGCGAAGAACGTGCTCCCAAAATGATTTGATAACCGGAATTGTCGAGTAAATGATTCCATATCTCTACTCGTTCATGATCGTTGATTTGGGAATGGTATACCCCTACGCGGTTACCAAAAAATTTTCTGATACGACTTGTAATCTGAGTAGTCAAAGCAATTTCCGGGAGCAAAAACAAGACCTGCCGGTTCAATTCTAATGTTTTTGCAATCAGATGCATGTAGATTTCCGTTTTTCCAGAAGAGGTAACTCCGTGCAAAAGACAAACGTCTTTTTCTCTGAAACTCCCGGTAATAGCATGATAGGCTTTTTGTTGGTACGGATGAAGCGTGTTTAGTTCTTGTATTTCCTGAGTATACAAGGGCAACCGGCTGATGGTTTTTTCAAATGTCTCAAGAATGCCTTTTTCAATCAATCCGTTGAGGGCAACCGTACTTGCGCGGCTTTTGGCCAGCAATTCCTTTTTGGAAATGACGCCTTGAGTCGTCTGTGTATAATGAAAGAATGCTAATAGTAATTCTTCCTGTTTTGCCGCTCGCTTCACCAATTCGAATACCCGGTTGGTATCGGTACGTTCGGAATCAGCTAAAGCGGAGCGAATATATGTTTCCTTTTTTGCCGTATATGCAAGCGGCGATTCGGATCGTAATCCCGGCGGAAGCGCCGCATGACAGACTTCGCCGAGTTTACATAAATAGTAACCGGCAATCCATTCCCAGAACGGAAGTTGCGGATGATGCACGATCGGACGTTCCCTTTCGACCCTAATAACCGGTTTTATTATTTTCACCGATTCGGGAGGAGTTTGCCGGATGGAGTGTACAATTCCCGAATAGCGTTTGTTTTTTCCGAAGTTTACTTGCACTTGAACGCCCGGAACGACAAGTCCTTCCATATCTGGAGGTACGGAATAAGTATAAAAATCGGCTAATGGAACCGGTAGTATTACTTCGATATACATTAAAAGAAATAGGCAGCGGTTAACGACCAGATTCGGGTTTTAGCTTTAAAATTTTTGAGATCATTCGTCCAGTTGGAAGGAAAACCGCTATAATCATCATTTAAGGCAAGTTGATAATTAACTCCCACTTGCAGGTGTTTAAATAAATCGAATCCGGCTCCGAAATTTAAGCCTACTCCGAATTTTTTACTTCCCCAGTCTTGCTTTATTTGATTGAATGATGTTTGATTATCTACTTTAAAACTGATATATGGACCGGTAGACAAGTAAATACCTGCTTGATCTATTAATGAAAGCTTCAGTTTCAAGTTGACGGGAATATCTAAAGCGCTTACTTTTTCTTCAAAATCCGAGTCATTGGAAGCGGATGAATAACCGGGCGATGGCATTTTAATTTTTAATCCTTGTTGGCTATAAAGAATAGCAGCATCTATGCCGAATCCGGAAAAAGAGGAAACTTCTATAATCGGTCCAACTTGAAAACCGGTAAAGTTATCCGATTTAAATACATCGGTATTGAAAGCGGCTTTTGCCAAATTAACGCCGGCTTTTGCGCCTATCCGGATGCCTGCCTGGAGAGAAAAGGCCGACGTCCAAAGGATAGCGAACATAATCATTATTATTTTCTTTTTCATGGTGATATTTATTTATTATACATTTATTTTGTCTGATTTTTTTTAACTCTGAACGAAGAAGCATAAGCCCCGATGAGGCATAATGCAGCGCATATTGTAAAACTTACATTTAAGCTTTGCATAAATTGTGGATGTAATTCCGGCGTAATCACCCGGTTTCCAACGTGTAAAGAAATAGCCATCATTGCAATACCCATACTGAACGCTTGTCCTGTCAAACGCATGGTTCCGATAGTTGCCGATGCTTGTCCGTAATATTTTTTATCAACCGAACTCATAATAATATTGGAATTAGGCGAAGAAAACAGGCCGAATCCGAATCCCAATAAAGCGATTAATAAAATAATGTAAACTATTGATGTGTCCGGAGCAAGAAATATNATTCCGATTAGTCCTGCGGCGGTAATACTCATTCCTGAAGTCGCTAAAAAAGAAGGNTTCATTTTATCTGATAATTTCCCTGCAAAGATAGAAACAATACATTGAACGCCGGCTTGAATAATTAAAATTCTTCCTGCATGCAACGAATTATATCCTCGAATGTATTGCAGATATAAACTCAGCATAAAAGCTGTTGCAGAAGTACATGCATAATTAATCAGTGCGGAAATACAAGATAAACCAAAGACTTTATTTCCCGAAAATATTCTGACATTAAAGACCGGATGTTTGTCTTTCAGTTCATATAGAATAAAAATCAAAAAAGAAATGATTCCGGCAGCGATCCAAAAGAATGCTTGAATTTCCGGTAATTCGGAAAAACCGAATATTAAACTAAATAAGCCGAAGGCATAAATAATAGAACCTATAAAATCAAAACGTTCCCCTTTCGATTCGATCCATTCGCCTTTCAGAAACAAAAAAGCGCCGGTTGCCACTAAAAACCCAAATATTCCCATGGTATAAAAGAGACTTTGCCAGCCCCAGTAATGCGTTAATAAGCCGCCTAAAAAAGGACCGGAGGCCAAAGCGGCATATACTACGGAGGTATTGATTCCGATGGCTTTCCCCCGTTCGTTAGGTGGAAAGATTGCAGTTAGAATCGCCATATTTGTTCCGAACATCATGGCGCAACCTAATCCGGAAATTGCTCGTAACGTGATCAGTACGGTTCCTGAAGGAGCGAAGCCGCACATCAATGTAGCTAAACCGAAAAGCAATATACCGGTAATAAAGATTTTTTTCCGTCCGATTAAATCGGCCAACCGGGCAAACGGGACTTGAAAGACTGCGGTAGCAATCAGGTATGCAGTCGAAATCCAAGTGAGTGAAACGGCTTTCAAAGAAAGCGCTTCTCCGATTTGAGGCAGCGATAAATTGATCGCCGACCCCATGAACGGCACTAAGAAAGACGCCAAACAAAGAACTAACAATGCAGAGTTCTTGTTCATATCCGGAAGTAGTATCTAAAATCAGTCGTAAATTAAATTAAATTAATTCATAATTCATAATTCATAATTCATAATTCATTGAGGATATAGTGTTATACTCACCAACTCAACTTCATAAATCAAAGTAGAATAAGCTTCTACAATGGTTTGGTAAGAATATGAATAAGAATCCGTTAACACAAGTCCGGAATACCCATAACCTAAAAAATATGGAATCCAGATTTCCCATTTATCACCGACTACCATATTTTGTAAAGCAAAAGAAAGTCCTCTGGATATATTATCAGGCGTATATAGAGAAAGTCTTAACAATGAAGTATCTAAAAAAGAAGGAGGAGGTATTAAAGAAAACTCTATCGGAATATCGTTTGTGCTGGATCCTGTATCAAAGACAGTTCCATCGTAGTATGAGCCTTTGTAAAGTATTTTTACATTGCTTGTTTGAAAAGGATATTCGGTTCCTGTACCTGTTTTAATTACTTTATAAAATATACCGGCAGGGCCTGTCTCCGTTTGAAGCGCACTAAAGCCCGGATTTTTCGAAATTGCTTCAAAAGCGTTAATATTCGCTTCTCTCCAAGCATCATTATTATTATCTTTCTTACATGCATTGAATAATACGATCAAAGCGGTAAGTGACAGTAAATAAAGCAAATTTTTCATATTAAACATTAAAAACTAAAAACTAAAAACTAAACATTAAAAACTAAAAACTAAAAACTAAACATTAAAAACTAAAAACTAAAAACTAAACATTAAAAACTAAAAACTAACTTCCGGCGCTTTTTCCGAACCGGCTTCCGCCTTGAAATAAGGTTTGACGGAAAATCCGGAGATACCGGCTACGATATTATTAGGGAACCTGCGAACCTGGGTATTGTATTCCTGAGCCGTTTCATTAAATCGCATCCGTTCGGTTGCAATCCGGTTTTCAGTACCTTCCAACTGNGCTTGTAAGTCNAGAAAATTCTGATTCGCTTTTAAATCCGGATAAGCTTCCACATTGACCAACAAACGGTTTAAAGCCGAACTTAACTCGCCTTGAACCGCTTGAAACTGCGCCAATGTTTCTTCATTCAAATTGGTCGGATCAATCGTCATTTGCGTGGCTTTCGCCCGTGCATTAATTACGTTTTCCAAGGTAGTCGCTTCATGCGTAGCGTAACCTTTTACGGTAGCCACCAAATTAGGTATTAAATCGGAACGGCGTTGGTATTGATTCTCTACGTTCCCCCATGCTGATTTTACATTTTCATCCGTTTGTACCAAATTATTATAAATACCTTGGTACCATAAAACAATAATCCCTATCAGGACAACAAGTCCGATAATTACGATCAAAGACTTTTTCATTCTTCAGCTATTTGTTTTAATATTTTCTTCATATTTAATTTATCGGCAATAATACTTCCTAAATCGGCAACCGGAACTCGCTCTTGTTTCATCGTATCACGAAAGCGGATAGTTACTTGATTGTCAACCAAGGTATCATGATCAATAGTGATACAATAAGGCGTGCCGATAGCATCCTGACGGCGATAACGTTTCCCGATGGAATCTTTTTCATCGTATTGGCATGGATATTCGAATTTCAAAAAATCCATAATTTCACGGGCCTTTTCGGGAAGTCCGTCTTTTTTCACCAAAGGTAAAACGGCTATTTTCACCGGAGCCAATACGGGAGGAATCCTTAAAACGACTCGTATTTCTCCGTCTTCCAATTGTTCTTCGGTATACGATCCGGCCAAAATACTCAAAAAAGTGCGATCAAGGCCAATGGAGGTTTCAATCACGTATGGAACATAAGATTCATTCAACTCGGGATCGAAGTATTGAACTTTTTTACCCGAATATTTTTCATGACTGCTTAAATCAAAATCAGTACGCGAATGAATACCTTCCACTTCTTTGAATCCGAAAGGCATTTCAAATTCAATATCGGTAGCGGCGTTTGCATAATGCGCCAATTTATCGTGATCGTGGAAGCGATACTTTTTATCTCCAAGCCCAAGCGCTTTGTGCCAACGCATCCTTGTCTGTTTCCAATAATCGAACCACATCAATTCTTCGCCCGGACGGACAAAAAACTGCATTTCCATTTGTTCAAATTCACGCATACGAAAAATAAATTGCCGGGCAACGATTTCATTCCGGAAAGCTTTCCCGATTTGAGCGATGCCAAACGGAATTTTCATTCGCCCGCTTTTTTGAACATTCAGAAAGTTAACGAAAATACCTTGAGCCGTTTCCGGGCGAAGGTAAATCTTCATTGCTCCATCGGCCATAGAACCCATTTCGGTAGCGAACATCAGGTTGAATTGACGTACTTCCGTCCAATTCCGGGTTCCTGAAACCGGACAAACAATTTCATAATCGAGAATGATTTGCCTTAATTCTTCCAAATTACTTTCATTCAAAGCCTTAACAAAACGATTATGCAATTCGTCTTTTTTAGCTTGATTTTCTAAAACCCGCGGATTTGTTTCCCGGAATTTCATTTCATCGAAAGTGTCGCCGAAACGTTTAGCCGCTTTCTCTGTTTCTTTGTTGATTTTATCGTCGTATTTGGCTAATTGTTCTTCAATTAAAACATCGGCCCGGTAGCGCTTTTTAGAATCTTTATTGTCAATCAAAGGATCGTTAAAAGCGTCAACATGACCGGAAGCTTTCCAAATAGTCGGGTGCATGAAAATGGCAGAATCTATTCCGACAATATTTTCGTTCAACAAAGTCATGCTGTCCCACCAATATTTTTTGATATTGTTCTTAAGTTCAACTCCATATTGCCCGTAATCATAAACCGCGCCTAATCCGTCGTAAATTTCGGACGAAGGAAATACAAAGCCGTACTCTTTACAATGGGATATTAATTTTTTGAAAACTTC
>JGI24702J35022_10001033_pt1 | contig 17405 bp, 17 predicted proteins | sample TergutTh196P4_FD_35022 | JGI IMG/M metagenome (IMG submission 35022)
GAAAGAAGGCATAAAAACAAGCCTAAGGGTATCAGGATAATTGTGTATACTTTTGCAATCATGATTAATTTTGCGAGCGCACTTTTCCCTTTTTTTTCCAGCATTTCTTTTATTCTATTGTCACTGATTTGTAGTTTTTCTTTCAGCGCATCCATTTCATTCCATATTTTCTTTACTTCATCCAATTCCATAATTATTACATTTTTGAGATTTGTTTTAATTTCTCTTTTATCCGGTTGATTTTTGTAGACACATTCGTAGTGGTAATGCCCAAGATTTCAGCGATTTCCTTATACGGACGGTCTTCTAAGTAGAGGAGAATCAACGCGCGCTCCAGTTTCCCCAATTGATTGATGCATGTATATAATTCGGCTACGGCTTCATTTTCTTCCACATATTCTTTTACATCCGTTGTCAATTCTACGCAAGCCGGTCGGCGGCTATTTTTTCTGAAAAAAGAAACACATGTGTTCAGAGCAATACGGTAAATCCATGTTGACAATTGACTTTCTTTGCGAAAATTTGGAAAAGCTTTCCATAAATTCAACACTACATCCTGGTATAAATCGTCTAAAGTAGAGTTTTCGTCTGCATAGAAAGAAGTTACCTTATATATTATACGATTGTATTCTCCCAAAAGATTCAAAAATTCCGTTTCTATTTTTTGTTTTTCATTCATTTATAAATGAGATTGTAAAACTATGTTATTAGTCGTTTGAAGCAGATGAAATGTCACAGGTGATGAGAGGTGAAAAAAAATCTACTTACCGATATACGGCGTAGTATCCGGCTGTTTTATTTTTCAAAATAAACTCCATCTTTTACCAATTGCGCTTTCAGATCGGTATAAGGCAGGGCGCGGGTTCCGATATTTTTCAGGGCGCACATCGCAGCAGCCGTCCCGAATGATTGTCCTTGCGCCATGCAGCTCACCGTGTTTCGGGTTGACATGTGGGCGTCTTTATCAGAGGTCACCATCATTCCTATGGCATAAAGATTATTAATGCCTTTAACGCATGAAGCCCTGTATGGAAAGCCATAAGAACCGCCGTTTTTTATCTGGATACGCGGGGCAGAGTCGTGGAAACCATAAACAAATACGTCGTCGTCGAAATGTGTATTATTGACGATTTCATCATTAGTCAGGTCGTAATCGCACTCAATACAACGACCGCGGCGAATAACCAGNGANGGAGCCGTCCGTGAAATAAATGCTCTCTCAAAGCCGGGAATATGTTTTCTGAATGACTCAATACCTTGTAGCATATTACTTCTAATTGCTATTTCCGCTTGGGTAATCTCGTCGCGACTCAAGGGGCCGGTCGGAAGTTTATAGTTACACTTGATAAACATGAAATAATTTTTATGAGCAGTCGTGGTCATCGCAAGATCTACCTTTCCCTGTACTTCTGACAAAAATTCTTCAGGCAATCTCTGAGTCCTGGCGCCTAAACGAATGATCTGTTTGTGGTAACCATCATAACTTCCAAGAGCAAGGTCATATACGGCATCTCGTTCTAACAGAAAAGAATAATAACGATCCATGTCAACATTGGCAAGAGCCATGGAATTACAAGCAGCGTAATCGTTTTTGTCGCTGAATTTCGCTCCGGCGCGTGCGCACAGGTCACCATAGGCGCTTGCGTCAATAAATACTTTTCCATACATTACCTCGCGTCCCACATGACTTTCGCAGATCACTCCATTGACGGTATCCTGCTTTTTATTCATTACAACACCTGTCATCATTGTATTCAATGCTAAATATACACCGGCTTCCTGAAGCATCTGCATAGTTAACATTTTATACAATTCGGTATCCACATTTGTNCAAACAGAATCGTAACCATAGTTTAGCACCATCTCACAGTGTCCCGCCGTACCGCCCACTTTTTCCAATCGCTCNATAATTTCCTGAGGAATACCTTTAACCAATTGACGTTTTTCGACGCCGGGAAATGCTTTCCACAGGTTGAAGAAGCTGTGCAGAGTTGTACCACCTTCCGTAACAATACCGCCGGTATAACCTTTCATCTCTATGAGTGCCGTCTTTGCTCCGGTCCGGGCAGCCGCTATTGCCGCCACAACGCCGCCGGTTCCGCCTCCGACAATAATAACATCGAAACGCTGTTCTCTTAGTCCCGACAATTCTTTACTACCCGCGATGTATTTTTCTCCGGGCATTCCCGACAATACCGAAGTTGCCGCTAAACCTGCGCCAAATGCAAGGCTGCTTTTTAAAAATTCTCTTTTTCTCATGTGTATATAATTATTTAATTCTGCTTTAACATACTCAATCCGGTAGCATGTTTTTTTACTTTTTGATAAAAAATGCGAGTTATAGCCTTCAGTTAGCCATATTTGAACTTTGGGATTCTCCGCCCTTCGTCAGATCAACGCCATCGCTTGTTAGTATTTTCTGAATTTCCGCAACCTTGATTTCTCTTGGTGTTTTGCCTGTTTTAGAGGCGATTGATGCAGCTATTCCTGCTGCATGACCTGTTGCGATGCAGTTACCCATGCTTTTTCCCGAGGCGGCTCCTATGTGGGTGGCTGAAATACACCTGCCTGCAGCGAGTAATCCATCTATTCCCTCCGGAACAAGGCAACGGTAAGGCACCTGGTGAATTTTCATCTGGCTTACTCTGGTGAAACCAACGTCGAGCCAGCCGCTGCGCCAAGCAATAGCGTCGTCGAATTTCTTTCCTTCGAGCGCATCCTCTTCGGTTAGTATATATCCGCCTTTTATCCGGCGCGACTCCCTGACTCCTATTTGAGTCGAGGCTCCTACTATTTCGCAGTTCTTCAGTTCGCCTCCACCGTAATTCCGCATAGCTTCGGTCATNTGGATCACCTGGCGCCGGCTTTTGCATTCGGCCTCCGAAAACTGGAACGGGTCGGTTATGTCGAAATTGCCCATATCTTTCGTTCCCGAATGNTTGATGACGAAATGATTGCAATTGGAAACTTTTGCTAATCCCCATCCTCCGGGAATAAGAGGATATTTTTCCCTGGCCTGATCTGCCACCCCTTTCATGTCGCCGGAGGAAAACCGGTTGAGGTTGCTCACATTCAGCAGTAATGTTTGCGGGGAAAGGTTACCTGTTTCAAGCATCGTGGGAGCCCCTGAAAAATAAGTTATATCGGCGTCTCCCGTACAGTCCACAACTATGTCGGCGTATATCTCCATAAGTCCCGATTTGGTTGAAACGACTACCCCTTTGACACGGTTGCCGTCGGTTATGGTATCAACAGCTTTCAGGTGTACCATAAATTTACAGTTAACTTCTTCCAGAGCGTCTATGATTGCAACTTTAAGGTATTCGACGTTCACCAAGAACTGATGTGTGCTGACCTTTACCGCCTGGTCGCCGTATCTGCGGAGTTTTTCATACAATAACTCGTGTATATAGCCTCTCGGTTCGCCGTCGGGACGCATCTGGTTTATACACATCCCGATACTTTGGGAAGCCACGCCGCCGAAGAATCCGTAATTTTCTATCAGAAGGGTTTCCGCTCCCGTTTTGGCAGCGCCTATTGCAGCGCCTATCCCTGCCGGTCCGCCTCCGACCACCAGCACGCCGGTTTTAATGCTCTTATACCTGTTTTTACCGTTGATAGCGGGCATTATCTGTCCAAATGCCCTGTTGCTAACGCTCGACATAGCGGCTCCCGAATGGAGAGCGATCCAGGCTGCAATAAAATTTCTTCGTTTCATATTGTTAGTTATTTATACTTTGTTATATCTTTTTCGTGAAATTCCGGTTTTTAAATGAAAAGCATGGTTCTTGCTTTCCCCCCGATCCAAAATGTGCTTATATCATTATAAATACTTATATTCAAGGTGTTTATTTATTAATTCTATATTTAGTATGAATATCAACACAATAACAAAAACACACAAATTCCTCAATTTTAGCGACATTTTTATTTCTGCAAATATAATCATAATAATTACTTTTAATACAAAAAGCGGTTAAATCTTTTTTTTAAGGCGCTATGAAATCACCCCCAATCGCTTCGTTTCATTGGGGTGAAAGTACTATCAAAATACTATTCAGCGTATTTTGTTTTTTACAATCAATCTATGTCTTTTTTTCAATTATATTCCGTATTTTTGTTTTTGATTTTACAAGAATTCAAGTATCCGGTTTTAAAAATTTATAAAATTTCAAAATGACCGATTTCGCCGCCATAGATTTTGAGACTGCTAATTATTATCCATCAAGCGTTTGCAGTGTGGGAATAGTGATTGTTCGAAACGGACGGATTGCAGAAAAGTTTTACCGCCTGATTCGACCCGAACCGGAATGGTATTCGAGGTTTAATACCCGGATACATGGACTGACTGCTGCAGATACTGAAAACGAACCGATTTTTCCTTTTGTCTGGAAAGAAATTGTTCCGAAAATCGAAGGTCTGCCTTTAGTAGCGCATAACAGCCCTTTCGATGAGAGTTGCTTGCGTGCGGTTCATCGCGTGTATCAAATGGATTATCCCGATTATGAGTTTTATTGTACTTGCAGGGCTTCACGAAAAATGTTCGGGAAAGCCCTGCCTAACCATCAACTTCATACGGTTGCTGCGTATTGCGGATTTGACTTGAAGAATCATCATCATGCCCTCGCCGATGCTGAAGCTTGCGCCCGGATAGCATTGAAGACTTTTTTATAATGAATTACCGTATCTGCATACTTATTCCATTTCTTCAATTTTTGAAGAAATACGGCTGATGGCTTCGTTTAATCGTTCTTCCGGCAGAATGACATTGAAATCATCCCAGAAGCGGTTGTCGTACTGAAATTTGGTTTCTGAAAATATATTTCGGATAGNGATGCTTTCATTGCGGGGGAATCGTTTTACGTCAATGGTATCAATTTTACATACCACCATCTCAAAAAAAGTATGTATAGATTTCGATGGTTGCAAAAAAGCATTCTTTTTCTTGATTTTGAAAGTTAAATCTCCTCGCAGGTGGTTTAAATAATATTTTCCGTTCCAGTATTTATAGTAAACATAATAATCGGCGCTTTCCGGTTTTATATCCACATTTTTCGGTTTTTTAAGTACAAAATTGTCTGTCGCTTTATCTATATATAGCGGATTGACTTCAAAGTGAGCAACCAATAATGCACTGTTATCCGCATCAATATAAAGTTCTCCTTTATAAAACGGTTCCTTGATTCCTGATTTTTGCTCAAAGGCAATGACATGCGCCAAGCCGGCGTCGGTTACCGTCATATCTATTTTGAAATAATTGAATGGATTATTATCGTTCAAGTCAAGAAAATCAGGAAAATATTTGATAATATCCAAATGTAAAGATGCATCAATTCCGGCTCTCATTTTTAAGATAATGGAATCTTTTTCCTGATTGTTGCTTATTCTTCTCATTTTTAATAACTTGACCTGCTCTTCGNCTGATGATTCAAAACCGGTCTTATAAATTTGAAACACNGCTTCAGTCAAACTGATGATGGTATTTTTCCTCTCTATTCCTTCACGATAAAAGTTAGTAAAATAAACGGGATCACTCTGGTAATTATTAGGTATGTTGATAAGCATTTCCCGTATGATTTTTTGCGGATTAACTAATCCGACAATAACTTCCTGAAGAGGTACCATTTTGGTTTGCAGGTAAATATCCACAGGGTTGTCAAGAAATACTCTTACAGGTATAGTCTGTTGATTATAACCGACATGAGAAATTTGTACGTTAAGGATGGTATCCTGATGCGGTATCTTAAGCATAAATTCACCCGATTGATTGGTAATGGTTCCGATTCCCGTTTCTTCGATACTTGCTGAAGCGTAAGGAATAAGTTCTTTTGTTTGTGCGTCTTTTACGATAGCCCTTGCAATAATGAAATTGGAACTGTCGTTCATTACCGGTTCGGATTTTACTTCAGCCTTGAGAGGCGTCTCTTTTTTGTACAGCAAGATATGCCGGTCAATCACCTTGATTTGTATGTTTTGATCTTGGGTAATCAGGTAGATGGATTGTTTTATTGTATATCTTCCGCCGGGAAAATTGATTTTTTTTTCATTATTAATGATATCGCTATCATAAATAAAAAAAAGTCCGGTAAGGTCGGTTATCCGGTTGAATAATCCATAGACAGTTTCTTTGGTTTTGGGCAATTGTATTTCATTATCAAGAATTTCCTCCGCTTTTGTCGAAGAACAAAAGCCGAAGAGACAGATTATTCCTATGAGACAACAGCAAGCCTTCATACGTCTTATTTTAAAAACGACCGGATGAAAATAGTATCTTGTTTATTTGTTTGATCCAAGTTTAACGCCATGCAGATTAATTCCGTCATACTCTCTATGGAGTTATTTTCAAAAGTAACGGTCAATGTTCTGTTGTATAATGATTCTTCAATAGCTATAACAGGAGAGCCGTGGAGGGTATTAATCGCGTGAATGATACGATTTAATTTTTCATCTTTAAAGCACATTTTATCTGTAAAGTAACTGAATATCTGTGGATTAGAAAATTCGGATTTACTCAGCCCATTGGTATTTTGTATAATGGTTTCTCCGGCTTCTACGGAAATGGCCGTTTGATCGTGCTTGGAATGAACAATTACCGTACCTTGTTTTACGGAGAGTTCAAACGGATTGGCGGGAGAAGAGTGGATAGCAAAAATCGTTCCAACGACTTCAATCGTTATTCCATCCGCGTCAATAACAAAGGGGCGTTTATCATCTTTTGTAACGCAAAATAAAGCGTTTCCGGTCAGTTCCACTTTTCGGTCATTTCCGGAAAAAACGGCAGGATAAGAAATGGATGCATTACTTGCTAAATAAACGGTTGAACCATCCTCAAGCGTAGTTACCAATGTTCCCGAATTTTCCTTATTTTGCATGACTACATGCGGACTATCTTTTCTCTGCGAAAGAAAGAAGCCGGCAAAGATAATACCTGCACAAATGGCTGCTGCAGCAGCTATCCGCAGGAAAAGTATTTTTCGTTTCTTGTTTGGCGAATATTCCGGTTTATTGACCGTCAATAAATGATCGTTTTCAAGTCGTTCATGGAGGATGTTCCATGCTTTATCCGTATCAATACGGTATATGTTATCTTCGTTTTGTTTCATGCGTTTGAATTCTTGAGTTTTTTAATCATAAATTGAATTGTATTTATTTCGTAACTCCCGAAGGACTTTACTGATTTCCGCTTCAACCGTTTTTACGGAAATATTTAGTTCCCGGGCAATTTCATTGTATTTTTTTCCTTCCATACGATTCATTTGAAATATTTTTTGTCTACGTTCCGGTAAACGATACAATACTTCCCGTATTTGCTGTTCCAGTTCTTTATATTCCAATTCTTCCTGTGGAGTAAAAGTATTTATTTCCGCATTTTCGATATATCTGTTACGATAATCTTCTCGCACCTTTACCTTTTCAACATATTGGAGCGATTTGTTTTTGACGGAACGATACAGATATCCCTTAACCGAAGTAAATATTTGCAGGTTTTCCCTCTCTTTCCAAAGAACATAAAATAGATCCTGAACGATTTCTTCAGCAGTTTCCATATTTTCTACAAAGTGGTATGCATAACGGCATAAAGGCTCGTAGCAGGATCGGAAAAGGGTCTCGAACGCTTCGATATTCCCTTCTTTTATTTTCTTAAAAATCAATAAGCTAACCGGCATTTAGTTTTAATTCATAATTGACTACATCAACTCTTCATAATTCATAATTCATGATTCATAATTCATGATTCATCTGTATTCTTTTTTCAGTTTACTAACCGCCGATTCCAACGATTCGGTAGGTTCAATAATATTGTATGTTCCCCAAAAATTATCATCATAAAAGTTCATCACTTTATCGCTTAATGATTCGTTTCTATTGAACGATTCTTTACGGGGAATATTGCTTACGGTTTCTTCTTGATTTTCAGTTACGACCATCTCACTCAATACTACATAGTTTGTTGCAAATAACCTGCGTTTCCAGTCGCAATTAAATTTCACTTCATTTCGGATGTAATTCAGATAACTTTTACCGTCGCGTTGTTTATAAGAAACAACAAAAAGTACTTCTTCCGGTTTGAATCGAAGTCCGGATGGTTTTTTACGCAAAATAGCATCGGTAGCTTTATTTCGATCTTTCATATCCATATAAAATTCCGCCCGGGTAAAAGCCAGGGTTTCTTTATCTATGTATAAAGTTCCGAAACACAAAGGATAAGGAAGAATTACCATGGGTTTAAAAGAGACTACATATTGTTGACGGTTGTCTAAAAATTCCGAATTTTCCATTTTGAAATTGAAATAGTTTAAAGACTCTTCGTCAAACAAAATTTCCGGATTTTTGACAATATCGGCGTAAATAGACAAGTTGGGTCCTCCAAGTAATTTCACAACTAATGTATCACTTGCTTTTGTAGTTACTAAACTCCGNCCTTTGAAGACTTGTACCCGGTCGGCTTCTATATCTTTAGTATAAGGACTTTTATAGATATTGATAACTGCTTCGGAGATATTGATGAATTTTTTTCTTTTTTGTACGGTTTCCCGATAAAATCCGGTAAATAAATTAGGTTTGCTGCTGTAATTCGATGCAACTCGTTCAAGCGCTTCTCTTACTAAATCCACCGGATATTTCCAGCTTTCAATAACGATTTCTTTCAACTGTTTTTCGTTTCGATTCAGATAGAATGTNTGGTCTAATAAATCTATTCCATTGANAGGTATAGATGCGCTGAAATAACCGATTNTTGAAAATTCGATTTCTTTTGCTTGAATGGAATCTTTAATTTTGAGTACGAATGCTCCCTCTTCGTTTGTGATACTNCTCAGATTACTTCCGGGAACGGATATATTCACATACTCNAACTTTTTCCTGTTTGCTTTATCTCTTACTACACCGCTGATTGTGAAATAATTTTCGTTGTCTTGAGCATACACGTTTATAATACCCGAAAATAATACCATAAACAATGCTGCAATGCCGATTNGTTTCATACNTGTTTTCATTTCTTTGTTTTTTTTAATTGTGAATAATTATTNTCTACTTCTTTGATCGGTCAGCAGTGAAATACCCTATAAAGATAATGAAAAAATTATTCATCAAGGAAAATTTGTATATTTACTGAAAATATTTTACCTTTGCGTCCCGATTCCAAAGATTAGAAATAAATAAATAAACAAGAATAAAGTCATGAAGCGGACATTTCAACCTTCCAACCGGAAAAGAAAAAATAAGCACGGATTCCGTAGCCGGATGGAAACGGCAAACGGACGTAGGGTATTAGCATCGCGCAGAGCCAAAGGACGGAAAAAACTTAGCGTATCCGACGAATATATCGGATAATATCCGGTTCCGGGCTATAAAAAGAGGCTGTTCGAAAGGTGTTCTTACATTAATTAATATATGCTTGATATATGGAGAAACGGTCTTTTTTAAAGAACATTTATATCAGGAATCTATTCGGTTTGATTCTTGTCTTCATCTTATTGGTGTCGGCGGTTTTAATCGGATTGAAGCGTTACACTCAACATGGAGAAGCGGTGGAAGTGCCTGATGTAAAGGGGCTATCGGTTGAAACAGCAGAGCCGTTTTTTACAGCTAAAGATTTAAATTTTGCAATCGTTGATTCGATATATAATAAGGGTGCTATTCCCGGAAGCATATTCGAAACAACTCCTCCGGTAGGTTCAATGGTAAAAAAAGGGCGAATTATCTATCTGAAAATTGTTGCCTTCCTGCCGCAATTAATTTCCATTCCCGATGTTAAAGATTCCTCGCAACGGCAATCCATAGCTATGCTTAAGTCGTTGGGATTTGAGAATATAGGAATAAAATCGGTTCCGGGTGTTTACAGGGATTTGGTGTTGGGAATAGAAAGTAAAGGAGTGCCTATGGAAGCTGGACAACGTGTTCCGGCCAATACGCCTTTATCGCTATTGGTAAGTTCCGGGTCCGACGATATTTTGCTTTTAGAAAATCCTGCTGATTCCCTTGAAGTAAGTTTGGATGAATCCTTGTTCTGAAAAACATGAAAAAATGGATGGACGACAGCGGCGATTTACCGGAAGAAACCGAATTTACCGAAGATTCGGAGGATGAGTTTTACGAACATTTCCGTTTTATTGCCGACAAAGGTCAAAGTCTTTTACGAATAGATAAATTTTTAGTTGACCGGATTGAACATGCTTCGAGAAACCGGATTCAATCGGCAGCCGATGCAGGGTTTATACGCGCCAATGATAAACCGGTAAAATCCAATTATAAAGTTAAGCCCGGCGATGTGGTTACGGTAGTGATGGACCGGCCGCGCAGGGAATTGGAAATCATTCCGGAAGATATTCCTTTGCAAATTGTTTATGAAGATAATGATGTGATGGTTATTAACAAACCTCCCGGATTGGTCGTTCATCCCGGTCACGGAAATTATACCGGAACTTTAGTGAATGCTGTCGCCTGGCGGCTGAAAGACCGGCCGGATTTCGAATCCAACGATCCGCGTCTCGGTTTGGTGCATCGCATTGATAAAGACACTTCCGGTCTGTTGGTTGTGGCTAAAAATCCGGATGCAAAAACCAATTTGGGAATACAGTTCCTCAATAAAACCACTCAACGGAAATACATCGCTTTGGTGTGGGGAAATGTGAAAAATGAGGAAGGAAAAATCGAAGGAAATATCGGAAGAGATCCGAAAGATAAAATGCGGATGATTGTGTTTCCTGATAGTGAAAACGGAAAGCCTGCAGTTACCCATTATCGTGTGTTGGAGCGATTGGGCTACGTGAGCCTGATCGAATGCCGGTTAGAAACAGGGAGAACGCACCAGATACGCGTTCACATGAAATACATCGGGCATACTTTGTTCAATGATGAACGTTATGGGGGAAACGAAATATTGAAAGGAAATCATCATGCTAAATACAAGCAATTTATCAGGAATTGCATGGATATTTGTCCGCGGCAGGCATTGCATGCTCAAACGCTTGGATTTATTCATCCCCGAACGGGAAAGGAGATTTTTTTTGAGAGTCCCGTGCCGGACGATATGAATCAANTGATAGAAAAATGGAGGCATTTCATAATTTGAAAAATTGAATNTGTATGAAGAAAAAGATTGCTATTNTAGCCGGAGGTTATTCATCCGAATCGGTCGTTTCGCTTCAAAGCGCTCAAGGGCTGCTGTCATTTATTGATCCGGATCGTTACGAAATATTTATTGTTTTGATAACCAAAGGTCAATGGTTTGTCCAACAGGATGAAAAAACGAATATACCCATAGATAAAAATGATTTTGGTTTTATCCGGGACGGAAGAAAGGTTCATTTCGATTTTGCTTATATCACTATTCACGGAACTCCTGGAGAAAACGGACTTTTACAAGGTTATTTCGATATGTTGGGAATCCCGTATTCTTCTTGCGGCGTTTTAACATCCGCTTTAACATTCAACAAATATTTTTGTAACCGGTTCTTAAATGATTTCGGTGTAAAAACGGCCGAATCCGTTTATCTACGAAAAGGTGATCTATGGGATCCGGCTACCGTTCAATCGGAATTGGGATTACCTGTTTTTGTCAAACCAACAGACAGCGGTTCGAGTTACGGCGTAACGAAAGTAACATCAACCGATCAACTGCAATCAGCCGTAAATACCGCTTTTGAAGAAGGTACTGAAGTGCTTGTCGAACTTTTTTTACCCGGAACGGAAGTAACTTGCGGATGCTATAAAATCAAAGATAAAACAAGGGTTTTTCCGGTTACGGAAGTAGTCAGTAAAAATGAATTTTTCGATTTTGATGCAAAATACAATCCCAAAAGCGTAGAAGAAATTACGCCGGCTCGCATCTCCGATCAGTTGACCGAGGAAGTTCAACAATTGACTTCCAACATTTACGATTGGATTGGAGCAAAAGGAATTATTCGCATTGACTATATTATTTCTCCGGAAGGAGAAATCAGAATGTTGGAAGTAAACACAACACCCGGAATGACTGTTACCAGCTTTATTCCCCAACAAATCAAAGCAGCCGGTTTGAATATCCGGGATGTTTTTACGGAAATTATTGAAAATGAGTTGATTAATAAATAATGTAATGATAAAAAATCCGGAATTTGACGATATTCGTCCGTATTATAATGATGAAGTTGTGCCTGTCATTCAACGGTTACTGGAAAATGTGCAATTCCGGGATATTATGAACGGCTTGTTTTCCGTTAATGAATGGAAACAAGTTGAACCGGCGTTGCGATCATTCACTAACCAACGCGATTTTCAACACTTTTTAATCAAAGGACTCGTTTTTGATTTACTTAACAAGACATCAAGTTGCGCTACATGTAAAGGATGGGAAAATATATCGAAAAATAATGCTTATACTTATATTTCCAATCACAGGGATATTGTTTTGGATGCAGCCATATTAAGCTCTCTGTTAGCAGAAAATGATTTTGAAACAGTTGAAATTGCAATCGGAGATAATCTATTGTTAACCGACTGGATTAAAGATTTGGTACGGTTGAACAAGAGCTTCATTGTAAAACGAAACGTATCCCGACGGCAAATGTTAGAAACGTCCATGCATCTTTCCAAATACATTCATTTCACTATACGGGAAAAAAACCAATCAATCTGGATTGCCCAACGCGAAGGACGGGCAAAGGATTCAAACGACCGTACGCAAGAAAGCGTGTTGAAAATGTTGGCAATGGGAGGTGAGCAAAGTTTTTTGAAAAATTTAGTTGAATTAAATCTGACGCCCTTGGCTTTTTCGTATGAATACGATCCTTGCGATTATCTGAAAGCCAAAGAATTTCAACAGAAAAGAGAGGACTCCGGTTTCAAAAAAACGCAAGACGATGATTTGCTCAACATGAGAACCGGATTATTCGGGTACAAAGGAAGGATTCATTTGCAAATCGGACAATCTATTAATTCCTTATTGTTGAGATTGGATGATTCTTCGGGAAGAAACGAATTGGTTACTCAGGTGGCTTCGATTATTGATAAGGAGATTTTCCGGAATTATAATTTCTATCCGGTAAACTATATTGCATACGACCGTTTGTGGGGAAATAATCGTTTTCAGGATAAATATACTACCGACGATATAGAGAATTTCGAACGGTATATCCGGCAGCAAGTGGATAAAATTGATTTACAAGGAAAAGATATTCCTTACCTTACGGAGAAAATGAAAGAGATGTATGCGTATCCGGTGAGAAATTTTTTAGAATTATGACTTATAAATTATGAATTATGAATTATAAATTATGAATTATGAATTATGAATTATGAATAAAGGGGTTGTTATTAGGTTTATATTATGTTTGGTAATTGCCGGTTTTATATTTTCATGTGAAGAAAAAACCGTGGATTACGGCTTAGNTACCTATTTTGTTGAGATCGTTACCGCTCAAAATGAAAACGAATTTTTATCGGATAANGGGAACCGCATTGTAGCAANCTCTTATGATAATAAGAAGACTTATNCTTCAGGCGACCGGGTTTTATTGAATTATACTTTACTTTCTTCNACTTCCTCCGAAAATATCTATAACGTAAGAATAAACGGTTCGACAAAAATCCCCTTGGGAAAATTAGTATTATCGAATGACTCATCCATCTATTCGACCGGAAAAGAACCGGTTTTATTGGAAAGCCTATGGTTGGGAAGCCATTACCTGAACATTCAATTTTATTTCAATTACAAGTCCGTAACCCATAAAATTGGATTATTAGCCGATTCCCTCCGTTTAGAAAGCGATACGATCCGGATGTATTTCACTCATGATTCAGACAACGATCCTCCGGGTTATCCCAATCATGTCTATCTTTCGTTTGATTTAAATGAAGTTTTAGGCGCCCCCGGAAACTCCCGCCCTGTATCGGTGCGAATGAATACGAGCAATTACGGAGAAAAAACATACGAATTCGAGTATTGATTACAACTTCCTCTATTTCATTGCCTTTGCTTCTTTTTCCGCTTTCAGTTGCGCATACGATTTACTTGTCGTTACAACATAAACACCTAAGAAAACAAGCGCCGTAGCGCCTCCTTTCACCCAACCGAACCGGTCCATTCCAAGCGATACCGCTACAAGAGAAGAAACGATAGGTTGTATGTAATTATACATGCTGACAATGGTCGGACGNAGAAATTTTTGTCCGATGGGAATAAGTAAATAAGCAAAAAATGTAGCAAGCGCTACAACATAAATAATTTGCAGGTATATATCCGCAGGAATTCCGGTATAATGAACCGATATAATATCGTTCCAACAGAAGGGCAAGCTACATGCGGTTGCAAAGAGAAACATCCATTTCATCAACGTTACCGGAGTATATTTCAAGATAACTTTCTTAAAAGCGGCCAAATAGATTGAGAATGAGAGCGTACTCAACAGACACAATATACTTCCGTTGATAGACGTATGATGTTGTTCTGTCCTGTTGCCGGTAAGAATCAGCAATAGGGCGCCCGAAGCGCCGATCACGACTCCAATCGCTTTTTTCCATGTAATGGGTTCTTTCAGGAAAAAAGCGGCTAAAATCATAGTCATTATAGGAGCTGTAGTCACGATAACCGATGCATCAATGGGCGATGTATGCGATAATCCTGAGATAAAGGTCATCTGATTGAAAAAGACGCCAAAAAACGACGCTCCGAAAAGCATTAATAAATCACGGATAGGGACGGATTCTTTTTTTGTAAATAACGATAACATCCAGAAAAGGACAGCAGCGCCGGCGATTCGGTAAAAAGTCAATGCGAAAGGAGAGCAAACCTCTGCATGTTCTAATACGTTTTTGGCTATTGGCGTATTCAGTCCGAAAATAATGTAAGCTACAAGCAAAGCTGCATGTCCTCTGAAATTCCTATCATCCATTTTTACATTTTTTGGCTGCAAAGGTAATAGTTTCGGATGATATAAGAAAAATTCATTCGTTCAGGAATTTTTCCCAAGGTCTGAATCAACTCCAATAAATTATTATTTCTCTTTTATTAATGTTTTGCACTTTGTTTTAGCTCGCTGATAAATATAATACAACACGAAGTGTTAAGTTTGTATCTATCTGTATATAAAACAATTAANATTTTNTTTTTTATTAATGGCTCTTTCTTAGAATGATTTTGAAGAATAATTGTTCATTCTCTTCCCCGATAGGGGACATATATAGATAGCCCCGTGCAAGCGAAGCGTAGCGCGGGGTAAAAAGCCATCCCCTTTTTCCCCTCAACCCCGAAGCGGGTTGAACTCTTACAGAGTTCCCGGCTTGGAGGGGGCATNCTCTTCCTTTTTCATCTTATTATTCGCCCTATTATTTAGAACTTTATGAGGTGCGAAACATTAGTTATTTAGTTTATAATAATTTCAACACTATCGCCGCTGATTGTATATTTTTTTTCACCAGCAGCCATAATCATTGTGCCGTTTAAGATTAATTTTTTTGTGGAATCAGAAACGTTCTCTATTATCACACTGTTACTTTTTCCATATGATTCTTTAGGTTTATCGAACTCATCTTGTAAAATTGATTTTGATTTTTGTTGTCCTGATGATTGATTATTTTTATTATTCATTGCAAGGTCAATATAATCAAAATATTTTATTCGTTCATTAATAACTACATAAACAGGCACATCGGAATATTTTTCCGTAAATTTTGCATTTTTATCTTTTAACTTTTGTTCCTCTCTCGCTTTTATGAATTCTTCATTAAGCTCTCCCAATGNGTCAAACATNAACTGCACACATGAATCCGATGAATTCTCAACAATAAGGTAAANGATAGAAGGAGAATACAGGTTTTTCCCGATTCGATTCTTTTCCACATCTTTCAAATGATTAATAATACTATTCAACATTTTTCTTATTTTTTCATCTGTTTTTGGAAATTTTTCAGAAGAACAAAAAAGACGGGTCGCTTCTTGCGTTGGAAGAATTGTAAAAGTGCAAATTTCATCATCTAATTTCACATTAATCGAAGGCCATATTATACTGTCTTTTGTTTTTCCTTCCATTTTTTGAACATATTCATCAACTTTCCCGTCAAAATAACTCTTTGTCCATTGTTGGGATTGTTGAAAAATTGTAGTACCTTCGCTGTCAATTAGCGATTCTTGTATCCTGACGGATTCCGGACGGGCGAAAGCCTGTAGTAATACTACTGCTAAAGGCGCAAACAACAAGAGTTTGAACCTTGCCCATTGAGTTGATTTTCTTTTTAACATCATAGTAATTCTGTTTTTTATTTTAATTTTACTGTGATTAAAGCTGTTGGCAATAGCGTAGGACCTTGCGCCGACAGCTTTTTTTACTAACATTAATTGATATTTTGTTGCATTAACGCCTTGATTAATTACTCCTCTATCCGCTTCATATTCATGTATATCCTGCAACTCGCCTTTCAATAGCCAGGCTACGGGATTGAACCAATGAAACAGAATAAAAAGTTCGGANAACAGTAAATCCAACGAATGTTGTTTGCGGGCATGAACCTCTTCGTGGGTAAGGATTTCATCCGGATTTTGCAGNTAATCGTTTTCACTCAACACCAAATATTTACCCCAACTGAACGGGCAAATTTGCCATGGAATGCAAACAACCGTGTATTTTCCTTTTTTTATTTTTTTCCCTTTTCGAATGATTCGTATCATTTTATAAACGGATATGAATAAAAGGAATAAAGTAATGAGAAAACCGGTTCCGTAAATTATTTCAACTATATGTACCATTGAGATTGGAGAGGGAGACGATGATACAGGAGTTTCACCGGTGATTTCAAAAGATTCAAGATATTTGGGATATTCAAGAATCCCTGTTTCAGATTTGGTGAATAAATAATTATCCGGGATGATCTCCTTATCCGAGGGTTTTGGAGTTATTAATAGACTTTCAATTTTTGCTATAGGTTCCTGAATCACTGTTGCTTGTGATGTTTTAATCTCAATTATCGGAAGAAGCGCGCATACAATCATCCCTGCAAGCANTAGAAACCGGTTGAANCGGAAAAATGTTTCCCGGCTCAATAACGCTTTGAAAAACAAATAAAAAAGCGTCAGGCAAAGTGTAGACTTGATTATATATATCAGGAAATGTATCATCCTATTTTTTGATTTTTAATTTGTTGTATCAATGCCTGTAATTCTTCAATGGAAATATTTTCTTCCTCTATTAAGGTTGATACTACGCGGGTATAAGAATTATCGAAATAGCGTGATATTACATTCTTTAAAGTTTTCCGGCTGTATTCTTCTTCTGAAATCAGAGCATAATACTGATAGGTATTCCCGAATGCCGTATAGCCGATGTATCCTTTCTCTTCCAATCCCCTGACAATCGTGGAGAGCGTATTGTAATGAGGCTTGGGTTCATCGTATTCTTCAGTCAGTTGACGAATAAACAAAGGACCTTTTT
>JGI24702J35022_10001034_pt1 | contig 17400 bp, 10 predicted proteins | sample TergutTh196P4_FD_35022 | JGI IMG/M metagenome (IMG submission 35022)
TCGAGATACCGGGAGGCAACAGGTGAAAGCGTTCCGGCGATGTGCCGTAGTGGCGCTCGAAAAACGGCTGCTGCGCGCGGGAAATCATCAGGATTTCCGTGCGGGCCTCCGGCGCGAATATCGCGCGCTCCAGGGCCGCGAAGCAGCGGTAACGCCTGCCCAGACGGTAAAGCGGATTGCGCAGGGTGCGGGCTTTTTCCTCGAAACACGGGTCGGCGGCGAAGTACACGTCCAGCCCCGGCATCTTGTTGAAACCGATGACGCGGTCGACGGGCCGACGGGCGAGATCGGCTTCGACCCATGCGCCGAACTTGCGGCAACGATTGTGGTTTCGCCAGGCTCGCACGGGGACGAACTGCACCTCGAACCCCTGCGGCATCTCGCCTTGCCATTCGAGCGTATACACGCGGATGCCGTGACCACGCGCCTGACAGGCAAGCGCAATGCGCAGAAAATCTCGCTGCAAACCGCCGTAGGGAAAATATTTGAAGAGGCAGAAGGCGAGTTGCATTCAATGCTTACCGCATTGTGCCCAGTATTTCCCATACCCTCGCCGGGGTCAGACGCGCGAAGCAGGGCGCATCGGCGGTGGGAGAGGATGCCGCAGATGTGCCGGAATCGGAAGACCGGAGCAGGCAGGTTTTTCGCAGGCAGGGCGCGCAGGGAAAATCCGTGGCAAGTCGGCGCTGGCGGTGACCCCATGCGCCGGTGAAGCCGGGGTTTGTCGGGCCGAAGAGCGACAGCGTGGGAACATCCAGGGCGGCAGCAAGGTGCCCAAGCCCGGAGTCGACGGCCACACAGGCGATTGCGGCGGTCAGTTCGGTGGCCAGCCCCGCGAGCGGCAGGCGGGGCAGGACGTGTGCGCCTGCGAGGTTTTCCACGATGCGTTGAGCGCGTTCGTATTCCGCTTCGGAATCCCAGGGCAGTCGGACGTTCCAACCGGCTCCGGTGGCGAGACGCGCGAGCTCTCGCCAGTGGTGTTCCGGCCAGTGCTTGGTGGGCCAGGTGGTGCCGTGCAGGAAAACCAGCCGGGGGGCGTCGTTCGCCGTTGCCGCACTCGTCGTGTCCACCCCATCGGTCGACATCGAAATGCGGGCGCGATCCAGTCCGTAAGCGATGGCATCGGCGCGGTTCGCGCCATCGTCTTCCCCCTGGGCTTCCTGTGGCAGGGGATAGCCGAGCGCGGCAGCGAAGAGCTCGCGCACGCGACGCACGGCATGTCGTTCCCAGGGTACGGCATAGCGACGGGAGTAGGCGAGGCTTGCCATCGGCTCACGCGCCGAACGGAAGTCGAGCCCGTGCACGGGCGCATGCGCCTTGACGGCGAGCCAGGCGCTTTTTATCAAGCCCTGCGCGTCGAGCACGAAATCGTAAGAGGCTGCGTCGAGAGTAGCGCGAAAGGCTTTCCATTCCGCGCGCGTGGCGCGGGCGAAAGGACGTTTCCGCCAGCGCCGTAGCGCCACCGGGATGACCCGTTCCACCGCAGGATGCCAGGAGGGAATTTCGGCGAAGGCTTCTTCCACGACCCAGTCGAAGCGCACACCGGGAAGCGCCCGCGCCGCGTCGGTGACAGCGGGCAGGGTGTGGATGACATCGCCGAGCGAAGAGGTTTTGACCAGGAGTATCCGCATTGTCGGGAGAATCAGGAGGTAGAGGTGGTGTCGATGAAGGGTTCCAGCGCCTTGAGCACTTTTTCGGGAGCGATGCCGGTCAGGCAACGGGTATGACCGAGCGGGCATCGTCGCTCGAAGCAGGGCGCGCACGTCAGCCGGAGCGTTTCGATGACGGCTCGCTGGGAGAGCGGCGCCGTGTGTTCCGGGCTGGTGGAACCGAAGAGGGCGACGAGCGGCACATCGAGCGCGGCGGCAACATGCATCAGGCCGGAGTCGTTGCAGACGACGGCATGGGCAAGCGCAATGAGGTCGACCGCGTCGCCGAGGCTGGTCTGGCCGGTGAGATCCACTACGCTGGGATTGCCGTTGGCAATCGGGCGTGCGACGGCGTTGTCTTTTTCCGACCCCAGCACCCAGATCTGAAAACCGCGCGCCGCAAGCAGGTGGGCCAGTTTTGCGTAGTGCGTGGGCGGCCATTGCTTGGCCGGGCCGTATTCCGCGCCGGGCATGAAGGCGATGGCCGGACGCGCGGGATCGAGTTTGAAACGTTCCCGCAGCGCCGCCTGATTGGCGGAATCCGCCTGGAGCCGGGGCGTTGGGGGAGAGATGGGCGCGGGCGCGGCCTCGTGCGGCTGGCCGAGCGCGACGAAACGTTGAACCGTCATCGGCAGTTGGGCGCGGTCGAGCGGTCGCATGTCGTTGATGAGCACGTAGCGCATCTCCCCGCGAAAACCGGTGCGTTGCGGAATGCGGGCGAAGAACGGGACAAGGGCCGACTTGAACGAACCGGGCAGCACGATGGACTGGCCGTATCCCTCGCGGGCGAGTTCCTTTCCCAGATGCCAGCGCGTCGTGAGGCCAAACCGGCCATGTCCGAGCGGCATCACGATGCCGCGTCGCACCTGCGGCATCCGCGCAAGAATCGGCAGCGACCAGGCCGGGGCAAGCACGTCGATTTCGCATTCGTCATCGGCTTTCAGGCGCATGAAAAGGCTTTGTGCCATGACCATGTCGCCAACCCACGAGGGCCCTACGATCAGAATTTTGCGCATGGTTTCAGACACTCAATCGCGGTGCAGCCAGTCGAGGTAATGCGCCACGCCCGTGGCGACATCCATGAAGGGGCGATCGAACCCCGCCGCGCGCAACGCGGAAAGATCGGCTTCGGTGAAGCTCTGGTAACGGCCCTTGAGATGATCGGGAAAGGGAATATAGTCGATGCCGCCAAAACTGCCGTCCCCGCGCTGGCGTCGATACCAGTCGATTGCGGCCCGCGCGACATCGTTGAAGCTCTGCGCCCGACCCGTGCCGACGTTGAAAATGCCGGAAACCTGCGGATTGTCGAGCAGCCACAGGTTGACGGCCACCACGTCGTCGACATGGATGAAGTCGCGCCGCTGCTCGCCCGGCCCGTAACCGTCCGAACCCTCGAAGAGGCGCAACCGTCCACTGTTCTGCAATTGCGCCTCCATGTGGAAAGCCACGCTCGCCATTGCGCCCTTGTGTTGTTCCCGTGGACCGTAAACATTGAAATAGCGCAACCCGGCCACCTGGCTGAAGATGCCCCGCATGCGTGCGCGCAGATGGCAATCGAACAGGAACTTGGAATAGGCGTACACGTTGAGCGGGTGCTCGAACTCCCGCGCTTCGCGGAAAGTCGGCCCTGCGCCGTAGACCGCAGCCGAGGAGGCATAGATGAACGGAGTCTTGCGCGCCACGCACCATGCAAGCATTGCCTTGGTGTATTCAAAATTCACCTTCATCATGGTGCGGCCATCCCACTCGGTCGTGGTGGAACAAGCGCCTTCATGGAATACCGCCTCGATGTTGCCGAACGTCTCGCCCCTTTCCACGCGGGCGAGGAAGTCGTCCTTGTCCAGATAGTCGCGGATGTTGGCATCGGAAAGATTCAGGCATTTGCGGCCATCGGAGAGGTCGTCGACGACCAGGATGTCGCTGATGCCTCGGGCGTTCAGCCCCTGTACGATGTTGCTACCGATGAAACCGGCTCCGCCGGTGACGATCATCATGGAGTATCTCCTGTTTTGAATTCGGCTCGTGTTCAGTCGTGATCGGAACGAACCAGGGCTTCGGCCAGTTCGGCGCGGTTCACGGAAGCGGTTCCGAGTTTGCCGACGACGACCCCGGCGGCGGCATTGGCAAAGCGGGTCGCCAGGGGTAAATCGAGTCCCTGGGCCAGGCAGACGCCGAGTGTCGCCACCACGGTGTCGCCCGCGCCGGTCACATCGAACACATCGCGGGCATGCGCGGGAAGATCGAGCGGAGGACATCCTTTTTGCAGCAGGGTCATGCCGCGCTCCGAGCGCGTAATGAGCAGCGCCTCCAGCGAGAGGTGTTCGCACAGAGCTGCGCCACGCTCGCGCACGGTCGACTCATCCGGGCATGGGCCGACGACCGCCTCGAACTCACTCATGTTCGGAGTGATGACGGAAGCGTTGCGGTAACGCCAGAAGTTCGTGCCTTTGGGGTCGACCACCACCGGCAAATCACGCGAGCGCGCAGCGCCGATCAACGTCGCCACTTGGGCAAGCGTCCCCTTGCCGTAGTCGGAGAGCACGATTGCATTGGCGTCATCGAGCAGGGTGGCGAAGCGATTTTCGATGCCCGTTGTTTTCAAGTTGGCGAAATCGTTTTCAAAATCGAGCCGGAGGAGTTGCTGGTGACGACTGATGACCCGCAGCTTGGTGATCGTCGGATGCTCCGGCACATCGACCAGAGCGCATTGCACACCGCCCGCAGAGAGTTTTTCGGTCAGGAGTCGGGCCGCCTCGTCCTGCCCGACCAGTCCGACGAGGCTGACCGTCGCGCCCAGCGAAGCCGCGTTGAGCGCCACGTTGCCCGCGCCGCCCGCGCGGAATTCATCGTTTTCCACCTTCACGATGGGCACGGGCGCCTCGGGTGAAATGCGTGTGGTTGCGCCGTGCCAGTAGCGGTCGAACATGACATCGCCCGCGACGAGAAGGCGGGCCGGGGAAAAATCGGGCAGAGATACAGGCATGAAGAAGAAATGAGACGTCAAGATGCGGAAGGCGTGATTATCCCATGAAGACCGGCGGTGAAGCTCGACAATCGTTCCGGTCGGGCGTGCGGCCTTCAAATAGGGCTGGAACCAACAGTCGTGCAACGAGAGTGCACTTCTTCTGTTGTCGATTATTCGTCACCGCTCAAACCGCCGTCGCACAAGCTATCCTGGTGCAGGGCGCCGACAAGCGTGCGCAATACCGGCTTGAGTACGTCGACAACTGCTACGCGGCGACGATACGAAATGTGGTGGCCCCAGATCGAGGATCGACCCGTTCAGGTCGAGCAAGGTGTCAATGGCGGCATCGCGTTCCATACTCAAGGAACCTCTGAACAACCCTCATGTCATTGCAGCGCGTAGCGAAGCGAAGTCGCTTCAATCCACACGCCGCATGGATCCTGCGACTTCGCGCAGGATGACAAGCGGTGGATGCAGAGTTATGCAGAGGTTCCTAAAGGTATATCATCTGCTGTGCCCATTGGCCAAGTAAAACAACCTGCGATATATGTCGCAAAACAGCCGTCTTGCGACAATCTGTGCCAGTCGGGACAACGCCTCGTAACGTTACGCAGCGCAATGCATCTCATCGACTCGTATAGTCCAGACTGATCCAGCCCGTGCCGCTTTTGAGCTTGCCCCATTTGGTTGCGCCGAGGCCGGATGATTCCTCCACGATGGTGTAAAGCCCCCTGTCCGTGATTTCGCCGATTCTGTCGTAGTTGGTGCCCGGCCCCGATCGTATTTTGAGTTCGTCATGGGTCACGCGGACTACATAAGGCTGAAATACGGAAGGCGTCTGAGTCGGAGGCGGCGATTCCGGCGCGGGAGTTCCGCCTTCCATGGCGGCCTTGATATCCTGCCTGAACCGATCCATCGTCAGGCCGTATACATTCCAGAGGTGTTCAGGGTCGGCGTGATTGCTGGCAATGCCGCACCTGCACCCTTCGGCGTGGGAAACGATGACGCCTGCCTTCACGGGGTCGAGTCTGTATTCCTTGCAAAGATGGGCGAACAGTTCGACGGCGGTTTTATAGGCGCCGAGAATATGCGCTTTCGTGCCGGTGCCGTCGCCGGTCTCCTCCCATCTTGCGCCGCTCGTATATCGGATGGTCGATGGCTCCGTCATCTCCACGCCGATGTGTGTGTTGTTGCAGTCCCCGCCGCCGTGGCAGCCCCGGAAATTCCAGGGAAGGCACTGAATGACCCTGCCTGGCTCAAGCGCCGCATGGACGGCGACTTCTTTCCTCGGCTGATTCCAGGTATCGGCGAACACCTGCGCCTTTGGCTGGGGGCATCCGACGCTGTGAAGCATGATGCCGAGCGGGCCGCGTGTCTGGAACGTCGTGTAACGGCTGTCCAGCTTGTTGACGTTGTTTTTGTAGCAGTCGTTGTTGGTGCTGAGTTGCTGTGTGAGGTTCATTTGAGAGGCTCCTTTTGGGTTGGAATCAGTGGCGTTTTGCGTTAAGAAAACATTGGTTTATCCCTGTCCAGCGGCTAATTCACTCTTCAACACAAGAAAATCATTTAATCTTCAGTGCTTCTTTAGCTCTCTTGGCGGCGTCACTTTCAGGCATGTCCACTTTAGGCCATTCAAAAACATAGTAGACTTCTGCACGTTGCTGGAATTCTGAAACGGCCATTGACTCAGAGGAATTTTCCACGCGACGAGGTGGATTCTGGAGCTCACTTCCTATTTTACGTCCTTGGGGGTTCCAGAAATAGACACGTTCATTTTCTATCTTTTCTATGACAACAGAATGATAACCAGAGCCCCATTTCAATGAAGCATATATTGGTGGTGGAGAATTGCGTAAATCCAAGGAGGACAGATTCGTAGCCGCTCCAAGACGTTTATATTTGCCGAACAAAGCCTTTAGTCCATATTCTATCTGCATATTATCGAGTCCTGAATAGGCTCTTTCCCCAGGAAATGTGCTTTTATCTGTTTTATTGTTATAAACGTGGTCTTTATTGCTGAAGTCCATCATAGCAGCTTGAAAAATCCGCTGAGAAGGGCTGCGCATGAAATTATCGTCTTCCTCTATACTTCCAGGGCTTATTTTGAGTATTTCATCTCCCCTACGTAATTCGACTTCTCCTTTGGAAAGGAGCCCCTGCATGATTCGTGCGTATTCGGCTGGATGTAGTCGGGCAAGGGCGTATTGCATCGAAGCCGCAGTGCAGGTACCTTTGGAGCCTTGGGTTATTGTCAGGTTGTTGGGAGTTGCCGCCTCAACTGCGATGTGAGAGAGGAGTTTTTTGGAAGTGAGGCCTGCTTTGCGAAACTTGGTGGATAGCGATTTTTTTCCAGCCCCCAAAGGTCGAGTGGCCAAGAGATGTAAATTATGGAGCAAAGTGTTGCCGTCCTTATCGGTGTCCAGTAAGATGCTCTTGCCATTTAATTGAAACTGATGAAATATTATAGAATAAATAGCGTCAATATCAAAACTAAAAATCTCCAGTACCTGAGTCTTCTGCATCGTCGAGAACGACTGAAAATCTTTGTCTTTAAACAAAGTGTCGAGTCTTGTTCGAATGCCAGGGAGATAATCCGGGTTGACGGTCTCGATCAAAGAAGCGAGGTTATTTGCCAAAGAGGAGGATTCTGGATTGATGTTAAGTGCACTCACAAGTGCAAGCAGCAACAGCGCTCTCTCATTTTCCGATTTCAGTCGCTGTAAACCAGGTGAATTTGTTAGCTTTGCGTAGTTGTTTGCTACGATTTCTTTTTTCTTTCTGCCTATCTGTATGAGTCTCTGAAAGTCCTCTGGCAAATCCTGTGTCGACGAAACTCCTAAGCTATGTTTGAAGTAGTGCTCCAGATCTTCCGGATCCGATTGACTCGTGATCCCCGCAGCCTCGTCAAAGACGATTACTTCATCCGTTGGGTCTGGCTTTTTATTTTTAGCTTTGCATTGAATCAACTTCGCTTGCGCCACACCGCCATTCATATTCCGTTGCTGAACCACATGCGCAAGCTCATGCCCCAGGAGATCCCGGCCTGTGGAGGTGTTGGCGGAGTATTGGTTGGGGGCGAAGGCGATGTCGTTGCCGAGAGTAAAAGCTTTGGCGTTCAGGGATTCGTTCATCCGGGCGGCGTTGCTGCCCGTGTGGATGCGTACCTGACTGAAGTCCTGGCCGAAGCGGGGTTCGAAGAAGGCGCGGGTTGTGGTGTCCAGTGGCGCGCCGCCGCTGTTCAGTGAACTCAGGCCGGATTCGACCTGGGGGGATGCCTGGGTGGCGGTGGTTGGTGTTGAGACTTTTGTCTGGATGAGGGTTGCTTGCGGCGGTTGAGAGCGCGGTTCTGATGAGGCTTGTCCGGCGATGGGGGCGGGCATGTGCGTGACGCGCTTGGCGATGGCGTCGGCTTCGCGCTCCAACGGGCTATTGACTGCGCCGATTTGCAGGCGAGGCTGAACGCCTGCGTTGATTAACGCATCGCGGTGTTGTGTTTTATGCGCCAGCGCGTCGCCCACCGGCGCTGTCTGGGCACGGGAGGGAGGTTGGGCTGCTTTGGCTTGGGCGTGGGTTTTCATTGTTCGGTTCCTTCACATGCAGCAACGTCTGCGACGCTTCGCATCGGATGGCAAGCCCCCAACTTACGGAAGTCATGACCGTTGGCTTGCTGCGCTCGCATAATTATAACCTCTTCATGGCATTATTTATTCTGGTACCTCGTTTGAAAGATCTAATGTCAGTACTTCTTCGTGTCGATTCTCCAGTTCCATGAGAAACTTTAAAATCTGCGACTGTTGATACTGATAGTCACTCAACGCTTCCATCAGCTTTTCTCGTGAAACGCTGCCTTCTTCGAAAGTTTTAAAAAGCAACGACAAATGTTTCTGACTGTTGTCCAACAATATTTTTAACTTTTCCCGCTCTTCTTTGGAAATATTTGCGTTTTCAAAGTGATTACAAATCAGCGACAATTGATACTGTACTCCGTTAAACAATTCCGTCATCTGTCCGATCACCAGTGCGTCTCGCCCTTTCCAGTCCTGATCCATAAGCCACCGTAGTGCTTCGCCTGTTGCATGCTGGGCGTGACCAGAGCCGTGTTGCCGAAAGAAATTATCCGTCACCACGGGAGCGCCTGTTTTTGAAATTTCATACGAAATGATCGCATCATCGACAATACCGGCTACTACAGTAGCTGCAGCTGTGCTAGCAGCCGCAGCAATTGCATTTATCATGGGGCGCTGTTTCCTTCGAAAGTGCGAAAATGTGCGCTCTGTCTCTTTTATCGCGCCAGGAGCGATGGCCAGAGGAGTGGCAACCTTTGCAACCTTTGCGCCCGCTTCGGCTGCCCATTTAGTCGCCCGCAGCCAGCGTCCTGGTGGCGGTGGCTTTAGTTTTGAAAGAGGAATGGTGGACTGAGGTATGATGACTGGGCGATAGGTAGTGGTTGGAAACTTGGAGGGGACAGGAGGTACGTTGCTTTGGCGTTTGGAGGGGACGGGGCCGGTGGCATCAGGTATGGTGGTGGCTTGGCGTTTTGGGATAGCTGGAGGTTTTACGGCTGGGGATAGGCGTGAAGTTTTTTTATCTGCAACCTTTTCTGGGACCGTGGGAGGACAACCAGTATTTTTCCACGAATTTTCCCAGCCCTGTACCTCTGGATGAATCCTTCCTCCGTGGCGACGGATCATGTCGTTTACTTCCAGCGGACCATGGAGGGGAATAGCCTTCTTGAGATCCGCCTCTCCTATTGTGCGCTCGAGGAACTTGGCTACCCGCCAGTTCTGTGCTGTTCCGTATCGATGGAGTGGATGCGATACAGGATCTTTTACATGGTCGTTCTTGTTCCAGTGCTCTTTCCACTTGCCGGGGGAGAATATGTTGTCTAAATAAATTTCTACTCCGTCCATTCTGAACCACTCGCCAGCACGAGAGCTGCCCGCACCGGATGAGAGATAGTATGTCACTGCTTCTGCATTTTTTGATTCTTTGACAACGACAAGCCAACGTCCAGCTTGTTTGTATACTGGAGAGACGATAATCGGGTTTTTTTTGTGAAACTTGGTAGCTGTATTATGTAAATTTCGTATTTCATCCAAGGCCGTGTTTATCTCCTTAGCGTTTCCCATTATAGATCTATCAAGAAGGATTTTTTCTCCAGCAATTTTGTTATTAACTGAGTCAAAAAGATAATGCGATCCTTCTTTAGCTTCTTTTGTAAACTGAAGAGCAGCACCCTGTTTGTAGTGTTGATCCAAGAATTTTTTCGTCTTGGGATTAAGCTGTTCGTATATTTCTTTACCTAAGTCTCCAATTCCAATATCACGAGGATTAACAGGACGGACTTTAATTCTATTGTCATAATTTGTTTCCCTTGACTTTGGGAGCATTCCGCTACGTTCGCCGGTTCTTCCTAATATGAGTGCGGCGCGAATTATTATCAGGTTCCTCAACTCATCACCCTCGTTCTCTTTTTTTTCTTGACATTGAATTAACTCCCCATGCCCCACACCGCCATTCATACCCCGCTGTTGAACCACATGCGCAAGCTCATGCCCCAGGAGATTCCGGCCTGTGGAGGTGTTGGCGGAGTATTGGTTGGGGGCGAAGGCGATGTCGTTGCCGAGGGTGAAGGCTTTGGCGTTCAGGGATTCGTTCATTTGGGCGGCGTTGCTGCCCGTGTGGATGCGCACCTGGCTGAAGTCCTGTCCGAAGCGGGGTTCGAAGAAGGCGCGGGTTGCGGTGTCCAGCGGCGCGCCGCCGCTGTTCAGTGAATTCAGGCTGGATTCGATCTGGGGGGATGCCTGGGTGGTGACGGTTGGTGTTGAGGCTTTTGTCTGGATGAGGTTTGCTTGCGGTGCTTGAGAGCGCGGTTCTGATGAGGCTTGCCCGGTGCTGGGTTCGGGCATGTGCGTGACGCGCTCGGCGGCGACATCCGCTTCGCGCTCCAAGGGGTCATTGGATGCGCCGATTTTCAGGCGTGTCTGAACGCCTGCGCCAATCAATGCGTCGCGGTGTTGCGCCTGTTGCGCCTGATGCGCCAGGGCGTTTGGCGTCGGCATTGAATGGGCGCGAGAAGGGGGTTGGGATGCTTTGGCTTCTGCATGGGTTTTCATTGTTCGGTTCCTTCAGCATGATTGGCGATGCTTTGCATCGAATGGCACAACCCCCGGACTGCGCTTCGCTTGTTCAGGCTACGCATGTCGGTTCTGCCGAGAAGTTCGCGTAGGTTGGGGTGAGCGAAGCGAACCCCAACATTACCGTCGTTCTTCGACAGGAAAGTCGTTATGTGTCATGTCATGTGTGTCTGTATTCCATGTGGTTGTTGTTTTCTCAGCGTTGGGGTTTGCATGGCTCAGCTCAATCTACGCGGACTCATCGAAATGAATAAAGAAGAACCGGTGTCGCAGAGGGCCATTTGTAGGATATGACCGCTGGACGATACACTCTCCCATACCATGGGTCACAGATGAAAGCTTTGTCCCCCCACGTCTCAGGTTTATCGATTTCGCTGTTCTGCTGACGACCAATGACTACATAGGCATGATCTGGTATATCCATCTTGAAAGCAAACACCTCGACTGGACGCACACCTTGATCGGCCAAGTATAAGAGTGCAATGAAGGACTGTTCAGCACAATTGCCGCAACCATTAAGTGTCGCGATGCGCGCAACCTTACGTATTTGCTCTTCTTTTTCTTCTAGTGTCGTGGCAGTTCCCCACTTCTTAAACTCCTTCCTCTGTTCCTTAACACAAAAATACGACCTACCGAAGCTTGTGAAGACTTCCGTTGGTTTATTTCCAGCGCCAATCCTCATTACTGACTTGACGTATCTCACAGCCCTATGTGCCCAATTATAACTACTCAAGGCAGAGAGAACCTGGACAGGGCCAAGGTATAAGGCATCATTCAAGGATTTTTCATAAGCCTGAAAGATGCTATTGTCATCAGTGTAATCAGGCGATTTACGGATTGCTCGTATATAAAAAAGATCGTTGATTTCCACTAGCTCCTTGCTTCTGAAAAGGGTTCCATGCCTGTAATCCCAGTATTTGACGCTTTGTTCGTAACTCATTTCGCTTGCTTTTTTATCCATTCTCCTTCTTATTTCAGCCATCCTCTCCAGAAGAGCTATTTCTTCGGGTGAGGGTGGCTCCCATCCCGTGCTCTTGGGCATGATGGCGTTGCGTTGAACCATCTTCGTCTGCCCCACGCCGCCATTCATACCCCGCTGCTGAACCACATGCGCAAGCTCATGCCCCAGAAGATCCCGGCCCGTGGAGGTGTTGGCGGAGAATTGATTGGGGGCGAAGGCGATGTCATTGCCGAGGGTAAAAGCTTTGGCGTTCAGGGATTCGTTCATCTGGGCGGCGTTGCCGCCCGTGTGGATGCGCACCTGACTGAAATCCTGTCCGAAGCGGGGCTCGAAGAAGGCGCGGGTTGCGGTGTCGAGTGGTGCGCCGCCGCTGTTCAGTGAGCTCAGACTGGATTCGATCTGGGGGGACACCTGGGTGGTGGCGGCTGGGGCGGGTGCCGAGGCTTTTGTTTGGATGAGGGTTGCTTGTGGTGGTTGGGAGCGCGGTTCTGATGAGGCTTGTCCGGTGGTGGGTTCGGGCATGTGCGTGACGCGCTTGGCGGTGGCGTCGGCTTCGCGCTCCAACGGGTCATTGACTGCGCCGATTTTCAGGCGGGGCTGGATGCCTGCGCGGAGTAACGCATCGCGGTGTTGCGCCTGATGCGACAACACGTTTGGCGTCGGCGTCGAATGGGCGTGGAAGGGGAGACAGAGGGGGAGTTTAGCGTGGGTTTTCATTTCTTTGGTTTCTTCACATCACCCAGTGATCTTATCACATCACGTAGTGATCTTATTGCTTCTTCCGTCATTAGAGCGTCATTTTTATATAGAAGGAGGTTAAGAGAATCCATGTCTTTAATAAGATTATTTCCCGGAGTAGGGAGGAGTCCCTGGTTATCGAGTATGTGGAGCCTCGCAGCTATTCCCAAGTATTCATCATTTCCTCCTAATCGTGTGATAGCAGGGTTACTAGCATACGGATCAATTACTAACTCAGGAAACATATCCGCGGCTTTCCAGAGCCTTTGCTCGACCTGATTAACATACTTGCTTCGCACAAGTCCTTCCCCAAAAAAAGGATAGAACATTCCGGGAGTCTTAGAATTTACACCGCTGGATTTATAAAATGCTATTATTTCTCCAGTTTGTGTTTTTATTAAGAGAAAGAAGTGGTCTGTATTATCAAGCAATGAATAACGCCTGTACGATTTATTGCCTAAAATACTGAATGGATATCTTTTTGAATGGCCCGTGACATGAGATAGTCCAAATAGTGGGAGTAACGGCGCTTTGTTGTTAAAGAAATCTAAAATGGTTTCTGGTTCATACTTCGGTGGTAATTTATCCGGGAGAAGACGTTTTATTTTATCAATATTATTTCTTCTATTGATATTCATTTGTTCTACATTTTCTCTAAGAGAATTTTGATACCTAGAGTTATTTGATGAGATAGTCAGGGCACTGCTCTCGACGTTAGCTGCAATTTTGAGATTATTATTCTTAAGAGAACGTTCAATTAGTATTTGAAGACTCGGAAAATATTCAACTGCATTGGCTACATTTTTCCCTAAAATACTATTGATTTCTTCGATAGCAAATGGGCTGGTAATGGTCGAGTTCGGATGAGATGGCTCTCCATAAGACGACATCAAATTCTTATTTGAAGCTCCAGAACGCATTTCAACAGATGGCTGTTTATTAGTATTCTTGATAGATGGATTTATAATAGAACTCTGTATCTCTTCAAGAGCCTCTGCTATTTCTCGACTGCTTCCTTTTTTAACAGTGAATAATCCATTTTCAAATTTATTAATGCCGCTTTCTACACGTTCTATAGAGGCGCCTTTGTTGTATTGATGCTTCAAGAATTCTATCTGTTTAGGCTTGAGCAAGCGGCCTACTTCTAGTCCTTGTGCGCCAAGATCCCAGAATAGATAGGAATGAGGACTAAAGCGCTCTATGTAACTGGAAAATTTATCGTCCCAATAATGACTGTACGTATTGCCAAAAGCGTCCCTGAAATTTTCGATGTCTTTTCCAATCATCTCAGCGGCGTTTGGGAGGTCTTTAAGTTCTGAGTATGGTTTCTCAATTGTAGGCCCACTGTATCCTTTTGAATAAGGGTCAGGCCTTTTAAGTTCGGACGCAATTATCTTCTCTGTCAGGACTGCTTTGCCTTCATGCTCTCGATAGAGTTTTCTAAAATTTCTTTCAAGATCCTCGAATGTATTTATTTTGTTGCCTAGTAATTTTTCAAAATTGTTGATTGATTTTTCAAACGATTCTGCGAAGACCGTTGGAGCGATGTTTTTGAAATGATTCAGTATATGATCTCCTTCATGCGTTAGCGAGAATTCTAAATTCTTCTGCGGATTTCCAAGAGGATAAGTGCCGCCCAGAGACGGAGGGTTCTTCAGACGTTCAATGTCGATAACAATTACTGATATGTTGTCAGCGACCATAGCTCTTGACCCAAGACCAGGTGTTCCAAATTCTATATTGAGGTCTGAGATTTTGTTTAATTCAGCAAATAATCCCCTTGCGGTAGGTGATCGATTAAGCTGCTCGCGTGCAAAAAAGGTGCCTAAATCAACATCAAGGGTAGTTTTTGGAAAAGGTAGCTCTCGAAGAATGATAGCCTTTTCCGCAGAAGGAGGAGGCTTGACCGTTAATGATTTTTCAGGATTCCTAATATTTCCAGGTTGAGTAGACGTTGAGGGACGCGCTGCGTTCCCAGAATGAGGACGCTCGACCGTTAACGGTTTTTCAGGATTCCTAATATTTCCAGGTTGAGTAGACGTTGAGGGACGTGCTGCGTTCCCAGAATGAGGACGCTCGACCGTTAACGGTTTTTCAGGATTCCTAATATTTCCAGGTTGAGTAGACGTTGAGGGATGTGGCTCGACCGTTATTACTTTATTTGGATCAAAAACCTCTACCTCTACCGGTCTCAATCCAGCTTTTGAATCAATACTAAAGTATTGAGTCTTACCATCAATAGTTACTTCAGCAATATTGTCAGCTACACGCCTAATGCGTATTATCGTGCCATCAGGAGCTTTATATGTATCTTTGCTTATCCTTTTAAATCCTCTGAGTGGGCTGATAGCTTTCGATCCAGCTCTGAGAGCCTTGACGCCTTTCATGATATCTGTGATAGTCCACAACAAACTTATTATCTCAAAGGCAGTAAGCATCCCCGCCTCCAATATGTCGCCTTTATCCCAAGCATCGCTGATATCACCCGTTAAAGCTTCCCACACTTTTCCTGGAAATTCATTAAATAAGCTTTTAGTGGCATGAATTTGCTCTATTTCCTCCGGTGTGAGAATGCCCAGACGTGCCTTTTCCAACAAAATGCGCACTTCGATAACTTTTTCGAGGATATAAATAGGATTCAAGTGCAGGGTTTCTTGTATAAATGCTGCAGATCCTAGCGTGAGGTTGTTAGCAATATGTAGTCCTGCTCTGCCAATTTGGAACGTTTTATCTTGCATAGTGCGCGTGAGCCAGTTATTTTCTATAGCACGGGTGTACTTATTATTTATGTATTTATTTTCACAAAGTCTTTTATTTACAGATCCAAAAAAACCTTCCTGAGTTTCATTATCGGAACAGCTTTCTTTTGGTCTCAGTTCTTGAATCCATTTGCGTCCATCATTATGCGCCTCGCCAATATTTATACTACCAGAAGTATTTTCGGGATGTAATGGGTTCAATTTGCTTACCCACTTAACGCTCTTATACACATTTTCCAGGTTTTCCAGTTTTTCCTGAGAGGCAGGAGTTTTTGGCGTCGGTGTGTAGGCTTTGAGAACAGGGCCAGTACGAAGTGCACTACGTAAGGATTCTTCATGCCTTTGTAAGATTTCTTCGTCTCCGATGCTTGCCGATTTAAATAGGCGTATATCCAAAAGATAATTTCTTTCCTCATTCTGCATCATAAAACCGTATTTATTATCTTTGTAATTCCAATATTTGAATTTGGATTCCGGATCCATTTTTTCTGCTTCATTATCAATTTTACTTCTTATTTCAACCATCCTGCGTATAAGAGCCATTTCTTCAGGTGAGGGTGGCCCCCATCCCGTGCTCTTGGGCATGATGGCGTTGCGTTGAATCAACTTCGCCTGCCCCACACCGCCATTCATATTTTGCTGCTGAACCACATGCGCAAGCTCATGCCCCAGAAGTTCCCGGCCTGTGGAGGTGTTGGCGGAGTATTGGTTGGGGGCGAAGGCGATGTCGTTGCCGAGGGTAAAAGCTTTGGCGTTCAGGGATTCGTTCATCTGGGCGGCGTTGCCGCCCGTGTGGATGCGCACCTGACTGAAGTCCTGTCCGAAGCGAGGCTCGAAGAAGGCGCGGGTTGCGGTGTCCAGTGGCGCGCCGCCGCTGTTGAGTGAATTCAGGCTGGATTCGACCTGGGGGGATGCCTGAGTGGTGGCGGTTGAGGCTGCCGAGGCTTTTGTCTGGATGAGATTTGCTTGTGGTGTTTGAGCGTGCTTGCCCTCTCCTGCGACTCCTTTCCCGCTTGCGGGAGAGGGGAGAGAAGGTTCGGGTGCGCTCATCACACGTTGCGCGACGGCGTCCGCTTCGCGCTCCAACGGGTCATCGGCTGCGCCGATTTTCAGGCGCGGTTGAATGCCTGCACTTATCAGCGCGTCGCGCAGTTGTTCTTTTTGCGCCAGCGCGTCACCTACCGGCGCTGTTTGGGCGCGGGAGGGGGACTGGGCTGCTTTGGCTTCTGCGTGAGCTTTCATTGTTCGGTTCCTACAGCAAAATCAGCGATGCTTCACATCGGATGACACAACCCCCGGACTGCGCTTCGCTTGTCCAGGCTACGCATATCAGTTCACGTAGGTTGGGGTGAGCTTGCGAACCCCAACATTACCGTCGTTCTTCGGCAGGAAAGTCGTTATGTGCAGTGTCATCTGCGCCTGTATTCCATGTGGTCGTTTTTCCTCCCTGCATGCCGATTCTGCCGAGAAGTTCCATCAGTGTCTGATACTCTGTTTCCCAGAGGCCGTAGTAGCTTTGATATTCGAGATTTGGGCGCTTTGCGTGATGCCGGATGTGCGAGCGTTCCGTTTCTGCGACTTTTGCGCCGATCGTCTCCCAGGCGGCTGGGGTGTTTCCCAATTTGGCGTGGATCTCTTTATAGAAGCGATGATTTGCCGGGCTTCCGGTAAGGCCGATGTCTACGCCAAGTCGGGTCAGGAATTCGTGTCGAATTTCGATGTTTTTTACGACTGCGGCCCCTTCGTCCTTGATCCTGTTTCGGAGATAGGCGACCCTCGGATCGATCATGGCCGCAGAGCTTTCGCCTTTCACCAGACTTTTGAGAAAGGCTTCCATCGAGGTGAGGTCGAATTTGAAGGGGAATGCCGCATGGCCCGCTTCATGGGATAAAGTCTGTAGCACTGCCAGCGCGTTTCCCTTCAGAGAACCGTCGATGACGATTGATTCGACAACGGTTATCCCTTTTTCCTTGACGATGTAGCTCGACCGGTAGCATGAGCCGCCTTTCTTCGGCCCGTACAGGATCGTGCCGCCGTTGTTGAAGAACGGCTCCAGGGCATTCAACAGGCTGGGGGAGAATTGGATGAACTCGCCTATGTTTTTTCCCAGGGATTTCGTGATGCGGCTGGACACCGTCGGGGCATTCCCCTCCCTGGAGGGGTGGCAGGCGAAGCCTGACGGGGGGGGCGC
>JGI24702J35022_10001035_pt1 | contig 17397 bp, 11 predicted proteins | sample TergutTh196P4_FD_35022 | JGI IMG/M metagenome (IMG submission 35022)
CGGCGGTTGTGGTGCTTCAGCAGCAGGGAAGCGTAATTCCAGTCTGGAATGCCCCCCTTCTGTACCTGCTTTTGAACAGGGGCACATCCTGGCTTGTCGCTGCCATTGCAGCAGGCGTTGGGATTTCCGTACTGCTTGGGGTCTACCGCTTCATGTTCGGCTGGCCCTTTAAGCCTCCTGTGTTCATCATCATTCCCATTCTGCTATTCGCCAGCCTGGTATTTGACAGGGACCCGGTTCTCCGCCCGCTCGTAAATCTTGCATGGGACACGGGGGGTGCCGCTACAGGCGCGGTTACGGTGCCTATAATACTGGCCCTGGGCCTGGGGGTTGTAAAAGTCAGCGGGAAAAGCTCAAACAATTCTGGGCTGGGCCTTGTGACCCTCGCTTCGGCCCTGCCTGTGGCATGCGTGCTTTTTCTTGCGGCAATGTTAGGGCCCAAGGTACCGCAGCCGGGAAGCGCAACTGCTTTTTTTTCCCCCGAGCCGGAACAAAGGGCAAAGGCCGTTTATGTGGCCGGAAGCAGCGAGGAATTAGTTAAAATCGCCAATCAGGCGGTTTTATCGGGCAAGCTTACCATCGATGAATTTGAACTAAACTTTCCGGACGAAGCGATAAATGCGCTCGAAAGATCGATTGAGGAGTCTGTGTTCAGCCTGAAATCGCTGACGGAGTACCTGAAAATCGCTTTAATTGCCGTTTTGCCCCTTGCCCTTGTACTGATTGTTTCAATTGTTATCATTGCAAGAGACCGGGTCTTGAACGCTGATGTCACTTTATTGGGCCTACTGTTTGCAGCCTTCGGGATGTTTGCCCTCAACCTTGGAATGACAGGCGGCATTACCGCCCTCAGTTCCCAGGCAGGGCAAAGCCTTAAAAACACATACAACCCTCCTCCGGCGAAAAGAATCGTACTAAGCGGGGTAGATTCCACTTCATTCGTCACTATCCCTGGGGAAACCGGGGGCGAAACCTACATCTGGGTTCCAGGGGAGAAGGGGCCCAGCCTTGAAAGATTTGTCCCCAGCCGGCTTTTTGGGGATAGCTACGACCACATTCACGCAGGGGAAACCAAGTTTGCCCGTTTCGGCATTTTCGGCGCATACCTTGTGATCTTTGCCGTTGTATTTTTCCTGGGGTTTTTTGCCATTTTTGCTGAGCCTGGACTGGCTGTGACGGCGGTCACGGTTGAGGAGATGACCACCGGCATCTTCAAGCGCCAAAAACTTATTGTCTTGTCCGCCTTCGGCGTAGGGGCAGGCATAGCCTTGGGCTTTGCCAGGGTACTGTTCAGCAATCTGCTGCCTTATGGGGGTATCCACCTTTCCTGGATGCTTCTTCCCTGCTACGCCCTGGCCCTGATTCTTACCGTCTTTGCCCCTGAGGACTTTTCTTCGATCGCCTGGGATGTGGCCGGCATTGCCACCGGACCCATCGCGGTTCCCATAATTATCACCACTGGCCTTGGGTTGGGGGCCGATTCCCTGCGGGCTGACGGTGCCTTCGGTATCGTGGCGATGGCCAGCGTTGTCCCGATTATTACTGTGCTGATTTCCGGGATTGTGGAAAAGGCAAAGTCAAAAAGGGCCATGGAGAAGAATTATGGGGAATGATATTTCCACCATCCTTTGTGTCGCAGATATAAACATAAGCAGCTCATTGGATCAATGCCTTAAGGAACTTGCATTGCCCGAGGTTTATGTACAGCGGGCCAAGCAAATGTCATTAACTTTTAGGCATGGATTCCTGGGCCTGAACCAGTCCGCAAAACTCGAAGAAAGCAGGGCGCTACTTTACCGTATATATGTCCCAAAAAAATTCGCAAACGGCATCATTAGCTACATTTCTGAGGGGACTGATATTAAAATGGGCGGACGGGGCTGTATGCTTCTCCAGCACATCGGCCATTACAGGGGTGTACCGCTGACTTTTGACACTGAAAAACTTGAAAGGCTCTGTGGAAAGGCGAAAAAACTCGTCCGTGATGAACACTGCCTGGTCAGCTGCACAGTCCCCCGGGGTTCTGCTGATTTTCTGGCGGAGGCTGTGCTTGAACTTGGAATCTGCGTGCCTATTGTCTTTTACGGCAACGGTGTCGGCCTCCGTGACAGACTTGGGCTTATGAGGATAACCGTTCCTGTGGAGAAAGAAATTATCTGGTTCCTTGTTCCCCGCTCTGAAGTCCATCTCGTGGAGAAAACCCTTATCCCCCTGGCGCACCTTGATGTCCCAGGCAAAGGCTTTTTGTACAATTTCCCGGTCCACGCTTCGGTGGTGAACCTGCGAATCATACGCGGAAAAAGGACCCATGCGGCGACCATGGAACAGATCATAGCCGCACTGGACGAGGTCAGGGGTTCCAGCGACTGGCGCCGGCTTGGAAGCAGAAAGACAGGGTTTTTTGGCAGCGGGGAAAAAACCTACAACGCACGCGGACTTTTTTTCATCGGTGAGGAAGAAGAAGTTGAAATATTCAGGAGAACGGCAATGGAAAACGGCGCGCGCGGGGCAACCATGAATTCCCTCGAAATGCGTACCTTTTCAGACCTTTTGCAGGAACATTCCATGGAATCGCACTCACGCTCCCTCTGCGATATAATAGTAACGCCTGCGGTTGAGGAAAAACTCCTAAAAAACCTTCCCAAGACCGGGCTTTTCGAGGCCGGGAGAACCTGTGTCTTAAAAACTTTTGACGTGGAGATGCACGCTTTTAATCGTAATTGACTTGGGTAGCAAAGGATCGTATTATTCACTAGATGGGTGTCCTTACCAGCCAAAAAATCAACACTTACTATGACATGTTCAATGCAATTGACGTAGTTTACAGCAAGGAAATAATACAGGTAACGGGCCTTGTCACTAATCAAGTCTACCTAAAATGCATCGGGGATTTCTGGCCCTGCGCTGTCTACTCCTCTTCGTTCCAGGGGGCAAAGGTAGCCATCAACGTTAAAACAGGAATTTTGCAGAAGCTTGAACGGGCCAACAATATGATAAGCCTCCGGTTCTGTTTTAAAAACGCGGAAACGGGAAACACGGTAACTTTTTTTATCAATACCAAAGCGGCTGGCTTTACCCCCCACGGGGGTTCCGAAGACATAGCCCTTTTAAAACTCCAGTTTACCCAGAGGCCGCCTGACGATTTCATTGAGATCATGGGACGAATCCTGGATGCCAATGTTAATTCCGCCAAGCGAAGGGAAGAACGCATATTCATTACCCCGGATTCCATAAGAAAATTAAATATCACCAAAGAAAGTTCAATTTTTATAGACAAAGTCCCACGGCACTGCATCGTCCGGGACATTTCGTTTTCCGGGGTCAAGATAATTATGATGGGAGTGGCAAAATTCCTTGTTGACAAAGTGGCAGTTCTCAGGCTGGAATTCGACGAACCAAGGGACATTTTCATGATAAAGGGGAAATTTCTCCGTTCTGAATCGGTCGAAGGCCGAAAAGAACTGGTGTCGCTGGTACTCCTTTTCGATGAAAGCATAATTCCAATGGGCTATAAAATACGGATAAACGATTACCTTTCCCAGGTCAGGTCCGAAAACCGGGGCGCGGAAAAAGGAGGGCCTGATGCAAAACCCATCCCTGCAAAAGCGGCAGTACTCCCAACAGGCCCACAGGTACAGAAAACCGCAAAAGCGCCCCCCCCAAAAGCTGGCTCGATTGACTGGCCGTCCCCGGATGAAGCAGCCGCCCCATCTGCACCATCTCCACCTTCTTCACAGGCTGCACCTTCAAAAGTTGACGAAGACGACAGCTTCGACCTTCAACTTCCATAAAATGAGGAAATCAAAAGTGAAGAAGGAAAAATCACCTATCGTTTTTTTCCCTGTGCCCAGTAAAATCCTGAATTTTGCAGGGGATTTGAAGCTCAATCCTGAAATTCCTTTCCCTGTGGAACCGCCTGCTGACGACCAGGAAAGCTTTGACCCAGAAAAGATTTCCATTGAGATGATAATTTCGGGAATGTTGCGTGTTATTTTGGCCCACAGCCAAAATAACACGGTGGAGAAACCAGAGGATTCTCCACACCTAAAAACAAATAATTCCAGGAAGGATATTCCCCTTGAGTGGATCGACTACTACCGCCGTTTTGTGCTAACCGCTAGGCCGGAAATATACCACCAGTTTACGGTTGCATCCATAGTCAAGGCCCAGAACGGCGAATTCGACATGGCTCTTGAAATAAACGCTGTCATAGAAAGTCTCTTCCCCTTTTCACCTGGGGTACTGCTTAACAAGGCCCTGATACTTGACACTATGGCGGCAAGCATTGAAAAAAACGGCCATAAGGCGGAAAGGGAAAATGTGGAAGCCCTGGAAGCTAAAGCCTTACAAGCCTACGAGGCAGCGCTTTCCACAGAACCTGCCCTGCCCGATACCTTATTCAACGCTGCCTTTTTCTTCATGCGCCGCAAGGATTTTGCCAGGGCCAGGGAATGTTTTACCCAATATATCAGGACATCAGAACATGAGGAAATCCCGGATAACAAGAAGAAGGAAGCACAGAAGGTTTTAAGGGAGATCTCAAGCCAGGGCCTCGACGATTACAGTATCAGGGAAGCCTGCGATTGCATCAACACGGGAAACAATGAAGAAGGTCTGCTAAAAATAAAGGCTTTTATCGAAAGACACCCGAAGGCCCAGAACGGCTGGTTCCTGCTGGGCTGGACGCTGCGGAAGCTTGGGCGCTACAGCGACGGCTTTGAATCGCTTAAGAAGGCAGCTCAACTGGGCGGCGGCAACTGCGACATCCAAAACGAGATGGCCATTTGCCTGATGGAACTGGGGGACTTAAAGGGCGCAAAAAAAGAACTTGAGAAGGCCCTGCGGGAAGAACCTGAGAACGTTAAAATTATATCCAACCTGGGAGTACTGGCACAAAAGAGCGGAAACATGAACGAAGCCGAAGCCTTTTTCCGGACTGTTTTGGAACTGGACCCAGACGATCCTTTGGCAAGGCATTTCTTTCAAAGCTAATATTTTGCCTTAGCGCTTTTCGTAAAAAGTTATAGCCCGGTGCTTGAGAAAAGTATCCAGCACCCGCTCAGGGCTAAGGTTCTCTTTTGGAATGAATCCCCCTGCCATGTTATCGTGACCACCGCCGACCCCGCAGCCTTCCACCAGGCATCTGACAAGCTCGTTTGCCTTAACCTTGTCGCAGGTGCTCCGGACGGAGAGTTTTATCCCGTTGTCCCTAACCGCGTAAGAGACAACGATGTTGACCCCGGCAACGCTGACAACGATGTCGCCGGCCGCCCCAAGGAGGGAATCGTTCACGTTCCTTAAGCGCAGGAAAGCCAACTCGTCGTAAATCTCTACAGTTTTAAAGGCCTCGGCATAAAGGTCCAAATCGCTTACGGATATTTCGTTCCCCTTGAGTTCCACGATTAGGTCGATGTCGGAAAGGCTGTAAAGCTTATAGAACATATTGATGTCGAAATCCGAAGCGCCACGCGTGAGGTTGTCAGTATCCATGAATATCCCGTAAAGCAGGGCTGTGGCAACAGCCCTTGGGGGCTCAATGTTGTTTTCAAAAAACCAGTCGGCGATAATAGCGCTGCAACTGCCCACATCGGGCCTGATGTCCTCAAAGCGGTAACCCATGTTGCCCTTGTACTCATGGTGGTCGATTGCCGCTACCTCGTCAGTTGGTAGGTCGGTGATGTTGGCGTTTCCCTTCTGGGCGTCGACAAGTACCGCCCAGTCCTCGGTGCCAAGTGTGTGCGCATCGGCAGCGCGGAGAATCGGCACATTGAACATTTCCAGCATCCTTAGGGAATTTGCCTTTTCTATTTCCTGATCGTAAACGATGGCGAGTTTCTGTATCCCCCGCTGTGATAGAAGGTAGTACATCCCAAGGCTCGAGGCTATGGCATCGGGATCCGGCACATTGTGCGGCTGGATGAACACTTCGTCCGGCGCGTCTTTCAGGATATCAACCAAAATATCAAGTTTTGTCTGGCTCATGGAGCAAGTATAGCATTTGAATATTTTTAATGATACCATCCTTTTTAGAGGTAAATATGCTTTACAGGGAATACGGCCTAACAGGCAAGAAGGTTTCGCTTTTGGGCTTTGGGGGAATGCGCTTTGGCAGCATTGACGATCACGACGAATGCGTCCGCATGATGCTCGCCGCCGCAGAAGGCGGGGTGAACTATTTCGACACGGCCCCCGGTTACTTTGAGACAAAAAGCGAATCTGTGTTCGGTAAAGGGTTTGCGGAGCTGAAGAAGCGTAACCTGCCTTTTTACTCCGCCACCAAAACTTTTTCGGTTTCCGAAGGGGCAGTCCGAAAGGAAATCGAAGCTCAGTTGAAGCGCCTGGGGCTGCAGACAATAGACTTTTACCACATCTGGTGCATCAACTCGCTTGACGACTGGAAGGAGCGCAAAAAAAGCGGCGTTTTGGAAGCTTTTAGGAAGCTAAAAGACGAAGGGCTCATCCGCCACATTTGCGTGTCAAACCACCTTATAAAAGATGAAATAAAGGAACTGCTTTTGGAGGGGGTTTTTGAAGGGGTACTTTTCGGCTATTCCATATACAATTTCCGTACCAGGCAGGCGGCGTTTGATGCCATAAGGGAAAAAAACCTGGGCGCAGTGGTGATGAACCCACTGGGCGGCGGAATTATAACGCAGCACCCTGAACGCTTTAGCTTTTTACAGCGGCCGGGTGAAAGCATCGTAACGGCGTCCCTGCGCTTCCTATGGGATCATCCTGATATAAACGTGACCCTTGTTGGCTTTGAAAACGTAAAGCAGGTGCAGGAAGCCCTTGCTGCAATGGAGGGTTACCAGCCAAGAAGCGCAGGGGAACTGGAAGAAGTCAAGGCAGGTGTTTACGCTTCCCAGGAAGGCATATGCACCGGTTGCGGATACTGCATAGGCGACAAAGCCGGTTCCATCTGTCCCCAGAATATACCCATCCCAAAATTTATGGACGCCTACAACCAGAAGATCTTAAGCCGGCCGGGCAAAAAAGACCCAATTGGGGAAAGGCTTCAATGGCACTGGAGCCTGAACCGCTCAATAGCAGGAAAATGCATTGCCTGCGGGCTATGCGAAAAGGCCTGCACCCAGCACATTGACATCATCGAGCGTCTTAAGGAAATCGCCGGATAGCACCCTTACGAGGGCAAAAACGCCTGCAATTTTTCCATTACTTCGTCAAGGTTCAGGGGTTTCCCGACATGGCCGTTCATGCCGGCTTCAAGGCACTTTTCAACATCCTCGCGGAAGACATTCGCGGTCATTGCGATAATCGGGACGGTTTTCGCGTTTGGGACGTCAAGCAGGCGGATGGCCCTTGTTGCCTCGTACCCGTCCATCTTGGGCATCTGCACATCCATGAAAACCATATCGTACTTCTCCGGCGCTTCCCGGAACATTCGCAAAGCCGCCTCGCCATTTTCCGCACAATCTATCGACAGGTGGACCGGCTCAAGCAGCGCAAGTACAATCTCGCGGTTAATGTCCACATCCTCAGCCAAAAGAATTCGACATCCGGCAAACCTGTCTTCCAACCCGGACTTTGCAGTTTCCGCGAAATTTTGGTCCGTGTCGGCGATTGCCTGTTTCTTATCCATGCCCCTAACCGCCTGGATTGTAAAGGAAAATACAGAGCCCTTTTCAGGCTCGGAAGAGACCCAAATTTTGCCGCCCATCATTTCAACGATGCTTTTTGAAATGGAAAGCCCCAGCCCGGTACCACCGAATTTTCGCGAAGTGCTGGTTTCGGCCTGCTGAAAGGATTGAAACAAACGCTCCTGATGCTCAGGGCTTATCCCAATCCCGTTGTCGCTTACTGAAACCTGTATTGTGCAAAGGCCGTCTTTTTCTTCAAGCAGATGCGCGTCAATGTTAATGCTCCCCCCTTCGTGGGTGAATTTTACGGCGTTGCTGGCAAGGTTTGTTATTACCTGTGCCAGCCGCTGGTCGTCGGCAACAAGAGACCGGGGGATGCTGTCGCTGATATGCACTGTTAATTTTTGCTTCTTTTCGTCTACTCGGAAGTTGACGACATTCACAACGGACTGAAGCATCTTTTCAAAATTGAATTCCGCCGGGTTAAGGTCGAACTTGTTTGCTTCTATTTTTGACATATCCAGGATGTCGTTTATGACGCCGAGAAGGTGCTTCGATGCATCGTCAATTTTGACAAAGCAATAATCCTTTTTTTCATTGTACGCAGCGGTCATCCCGATGCTGGTCATCCCGATGATGGCGTTCATCGGCGTGCGAATTTCGTGGCTCATATTGGCAAGGAAGTCGGATTTGGCCCGGCTTGCGGCTTTTGCATCTTCCAGGGCATTTTCCAAATCCCGCTGGGTCTTCTGCATATTAAGCGCAATCTCCTGGCGCTGAATGGCACCCACGATCAACAGGCCCCAGGAGCGGATTATATGTTCTTCCACTTCGGGAAAGACTCTTCTGTGGCGGTAATCGTCAAAACTTACATAACCCCACAAGTCGCCTTTCAAAAAGATTGGGACAGCCAAAATTGACTTCATCGTGAAAGCGTTCAACACCGACCTTTCCGGTTCGTTCAAACTGTCCACAGCAGCGTTAACGCTTATTCCCCTGCTAAAGAGGCCTTCCCAGCTTGGAACAAACTTCTCGTAGGAGAAATACGAACCCGTATCAAGCGGCGGCAGGCCCTCATTGGCCCATTGGCAAACCACCTGATAGTAAAGCTTTCCGTCGTCAAGGCGGTGGTTCTGCCAGACGCTGACACGGTCGACATCAACACTGCGGCCAAGCATTTCCATTCCACGGATCATCACGCTCGAATGATCTTCGGTATACGACCCCAAAAGAAGCGTCGCAGCCTCGTTGACAATGTGCATCAGTTTATTCTGCTTCGCGACCTCGGCGGTGCGTTTGCGTACCAGGCTTTCAAGCCGCCTTCCCTCATGGCGGTTCCTCTGAAACATAATCAGCAAAAGAATAAGAACGCACAGGAGAAGGGCAGCAGCGCCCAGGAGCCATGGAAGCCTGGAACTTACCAGTTTTTCGCGGTAATCATAAGTCCTGCGCACCCATTGCCCTGTTATCCCCTTTAGGTCGATGAGGGGAAGCGTCTTGTCAATTATGGAACAAAGGACAGTTTCATTTAAATAAAACCCAAAAGTGGAATCAAAGGAACGATCGAACACAAAATTGGCTTTATACCCCGGAAGCTCATGGTAATTTGTAAGGATAAGAAGCTGGTTTTGGCTTGACATAACCATGTCGATCTCGTCACGCTCCAAGGCGTCAAAAGTCAGGTCGATTGTCTCATACTCGACAGCATTCATGTGGTTCGGGAACCAGCGCCTGAACATCGCGGCGTGCGCAGTATCCCTGGCAAGCCCGATTTTTGTGTATAGTATCTCGTTGACACTGATATTCCGTTGATTGGATTTGGAAATGAGCGCGTAGTAATCAGACATAATCGCAGTCTCTGGCCACAGGAAGCGGCCTTCCCTGTCTTCCGAGCGGATAAGCTCAGAGATCATGGACGCTTCCCCGTTTTCAAGCATCTTGATTATGACGGGCCACTCCGTTTCCAGGCCGTTGATAATTTCAAATTCAAGCCCTGTAAGCTCACTCACCTCTTGCAGGACATCAAAGGTGATCCCCTGCCACTGGCCCTCGTATGTGTTGTAAAAACTTACAGGATAATTATCGTATTCTGCCACAAACGATACGACCGGATTCAGCTTGATATACTCTTTTTCTTCCTCGCTCAACTGGGCAAAAAGTTTATGCTTTATGTAGTCAAGATTCCCCCGATTGTAAAGCCCGGTTAAAAAACGGATGCCGCCGTGCATGAGCGCTTTTTGTACCACGGAGATGATGGGTTCCAGAACAGGATTTTTTGTTATCAGCGAGACAGGGCTGTAGATCATCGGGAAGAAATCTTCTGAAACCACATCTCCGTAAACATCAAAAGCAGCTTCGGCGGGCCCCTCGTCAAAGAAAGCGTCTGCATCCCCGCTTTTAAGAAGGTTGTATGCGCTGTCATAGTCGTTGACAAAGGCGTATTCAAACGCGAAGTTGTCAAGTGCGGAGACCTCCCCAAAAGTGGTAGTATCCTCAAGGAATAAATAGCGCAGCGCCCTCCAGGCTGCAATTTCCGGAAGAGGGGCACTGCCGCTTATCCGCATAAGTTTCACGGAGCGTTCGGCGACCGTATCGGTCATAAAATAAACCTTCCGACGCTCGTCTGTCGCTGTCAATTCCGACGTAAAATCGACCTCGCCGTTATCAAGGGCTGCCAACAAATCGCCCCACTCATAAAGGGACGGAACAAACGGGATATCAAACAGTTCCGTCAGCCAGTCGCAAAAAAGGGCAATAAAGCCCGTAATCTCGCCGTTTTCATCGTTAAAAGCTTCGGTGCTTGGGGTTGATCCAAAAACAAACAGATCGAATTGCCCTTTGAGTATTTCTATACTTTTTATTTCATCATCCGTTACACCGGGTATGTCACGAAAGGAAGTATAGGCCGGCTGTTCATCAAGCTGCCTATCGGCAGGTTTGTAGCAGCCCGGAAGAAGCATCAAAAAGAACATGAAAAAAAATATTACAAATATCTTCAGGCTAGAAAATCTCATAAAAATCCCTAAAAATACTTACTAGATATCCGACGTAGCCGGATAGCATCAGTCTGGAAGAGCTAAAGCCAACACTTCGTCGAAGCGCTCAACCGGGTGAAATTCAAGACCCTTCTTAACGTTATCGGGAATCTCATCGAGATCCCTCATGTTTTGCTTTGGGATGATAATGTGTTTGGCCCTGTTCCGCTGTGCCGCGATGGTTTTTTCCTTGAGGCCCCCTATGGGAAGTACGAGGCCCGTGAGGCTGAGTTCCCCCGTCATAACAAGGCGGTCGGTTACGATTCTGTTCCGTATAAGCGAAAGCAGCGCCGTTGCCATGGTGATTCCAGCGGAAGGCCCGTCCTTTGGTGTGGCCCCTTCCGGAATGTGGAGATGTATGTGGTTCTTTTCAAACCAGGAAGCGTCAACAGAAAAACGTTCGATGCCGAGTTTCTGGGCAAGCGTCATCGCGATGGCGGCGCTCTCCTTCATCGTGTCCCCCATTTTGCCAGTTAGCGTAAGCCCTTCTTTTCCGGGCACGGATGTTGCTTCGATTACAAGGGTGTCCCCACCCATGCTTGTCCAGGCAAGGCCCACTGACATCCCCGGGCGGTCAGCCCTCTTTACATCCCCCTCAGGAAAAATGGGCTTACCAAGGTGTTCCTCAATGAGCTTTTTATCGATGACGAATTTTTCCAACTTGGGGTTTTCCGGAATTTCCTCTGCACCATTGGACGCATTTTTTGCCGCTTTGCCCGTTACGGCTTGTTCCTTGCCGGAAGAGGTTTCCTCGGCATCGACAATTTTCTTGGCAAGCTTCCTGTGGATCTTGTCCAGGTTTTTCTCAAAAGCCCGCACCCCCGCCTCGCGGGCATAACCGTTGGCGATGAAGAGCAGGGATTCCTGGGTATACTTTACCTGGTTTTTTCTGAGCCCATTCTTTTCAAGGCTCTTTGGCACCAGGTAGTGCTTTGCGATTTCAAGTTTTTCAGTGTCTATGTAGCCGGGAAGCTGGATAATCTCCATGCGGTCAATAAGCGGGCTGGGGATCGTATCCAAAGTGTTAGCGGTAACGATAAAAAACACGTTGGAAATGTCAAAGGGGATGTCAAGGTAATGATCGCGGAAATTGGTGTTTTGCTCCGGGTCAAGGACTTCGAGCAGTGCACTGGCGGGATCGCCCTGGAAGCTCTGCCCCATCTTGTCAACTTCGTCGATCATGAACACCGGGTCTTTGGTTTTAACGATCTTGAGCCCCTGGATTATTTTCCCAGGCAGCGCGCCGATGTAAGTTCGGCGGTGGCCCTTGATCTCCGCCTCGTCCCTCATGCCCCCAACCGAAAAGCGGAAAAACGCCTTCCCCAACGCACGGGCGATGGACCTGCCGAGCGAAGTCTTCCCCACGCCGGGTGGGCCCACGAGGCAGACGATGGAACCCTTCGTGTCACGCCTCAACTTTCTTACTGCGAGGTATTCCACGATCCGGGCCTTAACGTCCTTTAGGCCGTAGTGGTCCGCCTCAAGGATTTCCTGCGCTTTTTTTAACTCTAAATTCTCAGGCGCGGGGGTACCCCAGGGGAGGCTTGAAATTACGTCCAGGTAATTACGGCTAACGATGAATTCCGCTGAGTTCGGATCCATCAGGCTGAACTTTTCCAGCTCCTGCTCCACGGTTTCCTTAATCTCGCCTTCAAATTTGAACGAATCGAGCTTATCCTTAAACCGCTGGTACTCCGAACTCTTTGCATCGGTCGTCATCCCAAGTTCTGTCTTAATTGCCTTGAGTTCTTCTTTAAGGAAATAATCCCGCTGGGATTTTTCGATCTTTTCGTTAATCTCTTTTTGTATCTTTTTTTGGATGCGCAGCAATTCCTGTTCTTTTTTGATGAAGACCAGGACCTGCTCCATCCTTTTTCGCACGTTCAAAATTTCAAGGATCTTCTGCTGCTCCGCCTTTTCGATGTTGAGGATGCTGGCGATAAAGTCCGCGATTTTCCCAGGGTGATCGATGTTGATCATGTTAAGGCGCATCTCCTCGGAAAACAGGGGGTTGTTCTCCGAAATCTGCTTCATCTCGCTTACTAGCGCCCGTGTCAGGGCCTTTACCTCGGCAGTGTCGTCCTCCTCGTCCTCAAGGTACTCTACCGCCGCGATGATGGGGTTTTCAGTGTGCAGCGTCTTTTTCACTTGAAAACGCTTGAGGGTGGATATGAAGATGTTCACCCCCCCGTCGGGCAGGTTGATCTTTTTGACGATTTTCGCTGCAGTCCCCACCTTGTAGAGATCGCCGATCGAAGGGGTTTCCGTCTCATTGTGAAGCATCACAAGGCCGATTAGGGCATCCCCGGCCACCGCCTGGTCGACAACCTTAACGTCGGTAGGGTTCCCAATCATGATTGGGGTAAAAATACCGGGAAAGATGGGCCTCCCCATAAGCGCCACGAGCGGCAGCCTGTTTGGGAGAATCTGGTCTATAGGTACAATGTTTTGTTCAGCCACTATTATAATATCGCAAAAAACCAGCTAAAAAGCAATGTCACGAAGAAGAGCCTCTCACGGAGGCACGGCGAGACAGAGATCACGGAGGGGAAGAAGAAAAAATTTACCACGAACCACACGAAAAATTACGAATCAACAACCTCGCCCTGAAGCTCGCACGCGAGAGCGTTCAGAAGGTATTAAACCCTATCCACGAATAAAAATTGCTCAGGTCTTTACTCACTCTCTTTTCCCTTCTCTTTCTCCCTTTTCCCTACTCCGTGGCCTCCGTGGTTTCTCCGTGACTCCGTGAGAGGCTCTTTCTCCTCTTCCTACTCCGTGTCCTCCGTGGTTTCTCCGTGACTCCGTGAGAAACTCTTCTTCCCCGCTTCTCCCCGTGGTAAGATTCTTCATGGCTTATGCTATGAACGACGCTTTTGAAGGCTATTACCGCAATATCTGGGGCAGCCGCTGGGAAAAACTGAGGGAAAGCCTGCTTTCGCCTGCGTCTTTGGTTCCTTACGGAGAAGGCCTCGTTAAGCCCTACATGATGGACAGGGCTTCAATTCTGGCCGCCCTTTCCCTCCGCCTCCCTTCCAGCGGGATAATCCTTGACGCCTGCGCCGCCCCCGGCGGTAAAAGCCTCGTGCTGGCTTCACGCATGACAGGCGATACCCGGCTCCTCTGCAACGAACTCTCTTCCGAAAGGCGCAGGCGGCTAAGCACAGTGCTGGACGAATACCTGGACGGGGAAACGCGGCGCAGGGCAACCGTGTCCGGCTTCGATGCCGGGAAACTGGGCGGCCGGAAAAGCGAATGGGAACGATTTGACGCGATCCTCCTTGACGCGCCCTGCTCAAGCGAGCGCCACGTTATCCAAAGCGAGAAAGCTCTGGCGGAATGGACGCCCGCCCGGCCCCGTTCCCTCTCACAGCGGCAGTGGGCCCTGCTCTCGGCAGCGTTCTTGTTGCTAAAGCCAGGCGGCTCGCTCGTCTACGCCACCTGCGCCCTCTCGCCCGAAGAAAACGACCGTCCCGCCTCGCGGCTTTTGGAAAAATACGCCGGCAACATTACACCTGACGGGCCGGATTTTAAAGGAACGGGTTTTACGGGAGGAGAAAAAACCCAATTCGGGCATCTGATTTTACCGGACGAATCAGGCGGCATGGGGCCGATGTATGTTGCAAGGTTCAGGAAGAAATGAAGAATGAAAAATTAAGAATGAAGAATTAAGAATGAAGAATTAAATTTTACTCCCCAAAAATCCATGTTCATATACTTTAGGTTGTATTTTTATAGCCAATATTTTTAATGCAGAGCGTAATTCGCTAATCAATGAGTTGTATTGAGTATCGCCGCTTTTTATATTCATTTTGCCGACACATCCATTGGAAGCGTCATTCCTGCCCTGGAAAAATTCGCGTATGTCATACAAACTTGCATTAGCGTTGGCTGTAGGCTGTTGATGGTAGTATGACCAGAGTTTTTTCCCAGCCTTGAACACAGCTTTTGCTTCGTTAGAAAATTTTAATGGCTTGTTCTTTTTGTCGCTGTCAAAAACTAAACCGGAATAGCCGTTTTGGACTGTTTTACCGCTTATAAAACTTGTCATAAAATGGCTTTCGAAATTGGTTCGTGCATTTACATCTTTCTCGGCAAAAGGTATCCAGTGGTTTACCCCATGTGCAGAGCGAATACCGTTGTCAAACAGTACAGTTGTAAGACAGTCGCTTTGGAATTCCAAATCTGTTTCCCATTTGCTGTCTGGATATTGGAAATTGTCTTTGTCATTAAGCCATGTTGCTTCCGTTACTTGTCTTATGGCACAGTAGATTGCCATTTCGATAAGGTTGTTTTTTGTCACGCTGACTGCTTCATGTTTTATAAAATCGCTTTCTGAAGGTTTACTGGTGATGAACACTGCCTTTTTGTTTTGAATGTCATTTCTATGTAACCTTAAATAAGCAATGCGTTCGTTTTCTTCATTAAAAACTTTTCTTAACCAGTCGATGCTGAGTTTGCCTTTGCTGGCAGGAAAAAATGTTTTTGTGCCCTCTTGTTTGAATATTTCTTCCTTATGTGTTAGATAAACATCTGTTGTTATTGATGGAAAATCCTTTTTGACTGCCAAATCCCAGATGAAAAAACCAATGGGAAATTCGCCTTTTACATTGTCAAAGGTATTTGCCTTGCAGACAAATCCTGCTTTATATTCTGCTTTGAAATAATCCCTAAATTTGATAAAATTTGAAGAAGTAATATATGCTACTTTGCTGAATAACGCCAGTTTTGTACCAGGAATATCACGATAAATACGGAGTAAAAACTGTGCAGAAAGTTCAAGTGTTGCATTTCCAACCATGCCCTTAAAACTATCAAACACTTTGCTTGCAGAAACTTTTGCTCAATTATAGCCTGTTCCAACTATTGTTTTTTTATTGCCTGCCTCCGCATAAGGCGGATTAATATAGATTAGCAACTTTTTTCTACTTTTTTCATTGTTAATAATATCCAGCAAAACTTTTGGCAGTTTAGAAAAGTCATCGTTCAGAAAATCAAACTGGAATACGTGGTCTTCGAGCAAATTTGCGCCATTTTTTATACGGTCTTTAATTACGTCTACATCGGCCTTGTCGAGGGTGGAAGCCCATATATTGTGTTTATTCGTAAGCCCTGCCAATAGGTTGCCTGTTCCGGCGGCGCAGTCCCAGACGACGTATTCATCCTGCCAGTCATTGCCCAATACATCGCCGATATATTTTTGCGATAGCTCTACCCACTGCCTTGGTGTAAAGAATGAGCCCTTTCGTTCTCGTATATCCTGCGGAACCAGCAAGGTTTCTTCTTTCTGAATATCGCCGTACTCAGCCATTGTTCCCTAAGTTTATCATACTTGATGGGTACAAGCCAGTATCTTCTCTTTTACCTCTTACCTTTTCTCTTTTGCCTCTTACCTTTTCTCTTTTACCTTATTGTTTCATAAGGCCAGTTTATTATCCCGCCAAAGTCATAAACATTTGTGTACCCAAGCCCGGTCAACACCTTGGCGGCGTTTGCACTTCTGGCCCCGCTTCTGCAGTAGACGAACACCGTTTTGCTTTTGTCGGGCAATTCCACAGCGGCCCTTTCTTTTAGCTCAAAATCCGGGATTAGAATTGCCCCTTCAATTCTTTGCTGGCTGTATTCCGCTTCGGTACGGACATCAAGAAGCACAAAGTCTTTTGATTCCGCCATCATCTTGTATGCTTCTTCTGCGGATATTTTGCGGTACACCGTCTGCTGCGCTTCCGAGCGGGTGCACCCAAAAAGCATATTCAAGCAGATTAACGATAGAATAGCGTTATACTTCATTTTTTTTCTCCTCTCACAAAAAGCAATTATTCAATAAGACCTCTCACGGAGGCACAAAGAACACGGAGTTTCACGGGAGAAGAAAAAGAAGGGAAGGGAGGGGGATTTAACTCTTACCTCTTTTACTTCTTAATTTTTCTCTTTTCCCCTTCTTCCTCCGTGAGCTCCGTCCCTCCGTGTCTCCGTGAGATGCTATTCCTTCCCCTTCTTCCTCCGTGAGCTCCGTCCCTCCGTGTCTCCGTGAGATGCTATTCCTTCCCCTTCTTCCTCCGTGAGCTCCGTCCCTCCGTGAGAGTCTTCTTCTCCCTTCTTCAAAAATCGATCTTCCACAAGAAAAGCCCATTAGCTGGCGCGGTCGGCCCCGTTAGGCTACGATCATGGCTCTCGATAACTTCGCGCAGGTAAGAAGAGCTTAAGCCCTTTTCCTCGAAACGCACAAGAGTCCCTGCAATGGAGCGGACCATCTTCCATAAGAATGCGTTAGCCGAAATTTCAAAAACGAGGAAACCCCCTTCCATAAAAAAAGAAGCACCGAAAATGTACCTAAAGCGGGATTTGCTTTTGTCATGGGGAACTGCGAAAGCGGTGCAGTCCATTTCGCCGCGCAGGAGCCGGGCGTAGTCATTGAGCCGCCCAATGTCAGGCTGACGCCTAATGTGCCAGGCGTAGCGGAGTTCCCAGGGAAGGGCATCCCGCCTTAAAATGAAGTAATAGCGGTAGGTACGCATCCTGGCGTCAAAACGTGCGTGAAAATCCCCACAGACCTCCCTGGCTTCCAAAACCCGGACGTCGTGGGGGAGCAGGCTGTTAAGGGCAGGGACGAAGCGGGATGCTTCCATGCTTTTGATCGAGGTGTAAAAATTGGCAACCTGGGCGGCGGCGTGTACGCCGGTGTCCGTGCGGCCGGAGCCTGTGAGAACAACGGGCCCTTTGTGAAGCTTTTCCAGGGCGTCTTCGATGACGCCCTGAAC
>JGI24702J35022_10001036_pt1 | contig 17391 bp, 11 predicted proteins | sample TergutTh196P4_FD_35022 | JGI IMG/M metagenome (IMG submission 35022)
TCAAGCGTTTTTAGAATTGTTTTCGCTCTCCTTATGACGCTCTCCGGCACTCCGGCAAGCCCCGCAACCTCGATGCCATAGCTGTCGTCCGCGCCTCCGGGTACTATTTTCCGAAGAAAAATGATGCTGTCTCCCCTTTTTTTCGCCGAGATATTGTAATTTTTCACGCCATCAATTTCATTTTCCAAAACGGTTAGTTCGTGGTAATGCGTCGCGAACATCGTCTTCGCGCCAAGCTTGCGTTTATCGGCGCAGTGCTCAACAACTGCTCTGGCGACGGACATCCCGTCATATGTGGATGTACCGCGCCCGATCTCGTCAAGAATGAGTAGGCTTTCGCGCGTCGCGTTTTTCAGGATATCAGCCACTTCCGTCATTTCGACCATAAACGTCGACTTGCCGGCTGACAAGTCGTCGGACGCGCCGATACGTGTGAATACGCGATCCACAATCCCTATTCGGGCTGATCGCGCGGGCACGAACGAACCCATCTGCGCCATCAGCACAATAAGCGCGGTTTGGCGCATGTACGTCGATTTCCCGGCCATGTTCGGGCCGGTTATTATCGCTGTCCTCGACGCACCACAATCGAGGTACGCGTCGTTCGGGACAAACAGCGACCCCTGCTGCATGATCTCAACTATAGGATGACGACCGTCGCGGATATCGATCATCCCTGAAATGTCGATTTCCGGCAGACAGTAGTTGTTGCGGACTGCGGTTTCAGCCAGCGAGCAATACGCGTCAAGTTCCGCGACAAGTCGAGATGTTGTTTGCGCTCGCTTGACTTCGCCCGCGACTTGGGCGCGCAATTCCTCGAAAAGTTTGTATTCGAGAGCCGCGAGGTTATCTTTCGCGGACAGTAACTCCCCTTCAAGCTCTTTTAGTTCCTGCGTAATAAACCGCTCGCAATTGGCGAGGGTTTGTTTCCTCACGTAGTCGTCCGGAACGTCGTCTGAAGAGGAACGCGGTATTTCGATATAATAACCAAAAACTTTGTTGTAGCCTATTTTCAGTTTCTTTCCGGTTCGTTCCCGCTCTTTAGTTTCAATACCCGTAAGCGTGGCTGAACTGTTTCTAAGCAGACCACGAAGGCGGTCTACCTCCGGGTCGAAGCCATCGTTTATAAATCCGCCCTCGCGGATCGAAAACGGCGGGGCGTCCTGGACTGCTGCGTTTATTAGATCCGCTATGTCGCCGAGCAGGTCCATCGCCGCACAATCGCGAAGCGCTGCGCGCTTCATTGGCGCAAGCTGTAAGGCAATCTCCGGTAATGCGCGTATCGACGTCGAAAGCGCCACCATGTCACGGCATCCGGCGTTTCCGTAAACTATTTTACCTATAAGTCGCTCCATGTCCCCGACGCGTCTGAGATTTGCCGTCAATTCCCCCCGTATCACCGTCGCGCTAACAAGCTCGGATACAGCGCTTTGCCTCCGTTTAATAGGTGCCGTCATAATGAGCGGACGTAGTACCCATGAGCGGATAAGGCGCCGTCCCATCGGCGTCTTCGTTTTATCAAGAATCCACAGCAGGCTCCCCTTCTTGTCACCGCTTCGGATAGACCCGGCAAGCTCCAGGTTCCGCATCGTATTGATATCCATTTCCATATACAACCCTCCGGTATTGTGCCGGAGTGTATTTAGATGGGAAAGATCGGCCTTTTGAGTATCCATAATATACAAAAGAAGCGCGCCCGCAGCATATTGGGCTGAAAGCCCCAGCTCCGCGCCGACTTCCTGCTCGAAGTGCCCCTTAAGCTTCTTGACGCCTTCGTCGCAAAACAACCCGTCGTCAAACTCAACAAGGCAATTTAGACGCTCGCGGAGAAATCCCCCCAAAAGCTCGCTCTGGTCAGGCGAACCTCCAATAATCGCCTCAGCCGGCGAAAACGCGCTGAGTTCGTTTTTCGCGCGGCTTATGTCGTTGGCAGGGAATTCTGTGACCGATATTTCTCCGGTCGACAGGTCTGCAAAACATGCAGCCAGCGTGTCGCCAAGAAAAACGGCGCAAAGATAATTAGGCCTACCTTCGTCGAGCATCGATGATTCCATTAGAGTCCCTGGCGTAACAACGCGGATGATATCCCTGTCGACCAACCCTTTTGCCGTCGCCGGGTCCTCCATCTGCTCGCATATTGCAACTTTATATCCTTTTGCTATAAGCCGGGCAATATATGTTTCGGCGGAATGGTACGGAACCCCGCACATAGGAACCCTCTCATCAGGGTCTTCAGTCGATCTGTCCCGTGTAGTAAGGACAAGGTCTAACTCCTTTGAAGCAGTCCGCGCGTCGTCGCCAAACATTTCATAAAAGTCGCCAAGCCTGAAAAAAAGGATGCTGTCCTTATTGCGTTCCTTTATATCCAAGTATTGCCGCATCATCGGCGTCATATGGCAGCCGCCCTCCCAAAAAAGTCTATCTACTCCTGTTCTCCGCTTGCGTTAATTATACTGCGCCATCGCCCGCTCAGCGCCGTCAACGACAATTGCTTCCAGCGCCAAAGCCACGCGATCGGCTGCGTCGGATATGAGTTTTTGATCCTCACCCGCAAGTTTGGAAATTACCCAGTCCGCCATATCGTAGCCCTCATGCGGCGGTCCGCCCACGCCTATCTTTATCCTCGGGAAATCTTCTCCGCCGCACTTGTCGATTATGTCTCCCAGCCCGTTGTGGCCGCCGGACGAACCACGCCGGCGGATCCTCAACTTCCCTACTGGAAGCGATACGTCGTCGGAAACCGCCACAATGTTGCACAAAGGGACCTTATAAAACCTCATAGCTTGCCGTACGGCGCCGCCGCTGAGGTTCATATAGGTTTGCGGCTTCATCAATAGCAATCTCTGATCGCCGAAAGCGGTAAGCGCTGTAAATGAATTGAACTTAAGCCGGTTAATCTTAACGCCGGTTTTCTTTTCAACCGCCTGCGCAGCCATAAATCCGGCGTTGTGGCGCGTATTCTCGAAACGCGCGCCGGGATTCCCCAGAAATACAGCTATCCATGATACCGGCGCTGTGTTTTTTTTGAAAAACATATAGCATCCCCTTGCGGTTGCCGACTGAACTAGCGGAAGAGCGTCGCGATTGAGACTTCTTCAAAAATACGTTTGATCGCCTCCGCAAATAACGGGGCGGCTGAAAGGTATTTTATCTTTCCGCATGTTTTCTTACCGCCATAGGGGATCGTGTCCGTAAATACAAGCTCCTGTATGACGCTGCCCTCGATCAGGTCGATGGATTTTCCTGAAAGCACGCCATGAGTGGCGCAGGCGAAAACTTCCTTTGCCCCTCCGCGCTCGACGCAAGCGTTAGCCGCGCCGCACAGGCTTCCGGCGGTATCCACCATGTCGTCGAAAAGGATGATCCGTTTCCCTTCGACCGAGCCGATAATGTTTACGACCTCAGCTTGGTTCGCTTTCTCCCGCCGTTTGTCTATTATGGCCAGCCCCAGCCCCATTTTCATAGCGTACGCGCGGGCGCGGGCGACAGACCCTACATCCGGGGAAACAACCGAAACATCGTCCATGTTTCCTCCGAATTTCTTCAGGTAGTATTCCACGAACAGAGGGTTCCCCACAAGATTGTCTACGGGGATATCGAAAAAACCTTGGATTTGCGCCGCGTGCAGATCCATCGTAAGCACTCTGTCAGCGCCGGCTGACGTGATCAGATTCGCTACCAGCTTAGCCGATATAGGGTCGCGCGATTTTGACTTCCTGTCCTGTCTGGCATAGCCAAAGTATGGTATAACGCAAGTTATCCGGCTCGCCGAGGCGCGTTTGCACGCGTCAACAAGAATAAGCATCTCCATGAGATTATCGTTTATCGGAAAACACGTCGATTGGATGATAAAAACGTCGGATCCGCGCACTGTCTCAAACAGCGATACAGAAATCTCGCCGTCTGAAAATGTCGCCACGTCCGTATTACATAAGCGCAAACCGATATAACGGCATACGCTTTCCGCAAAAGGCCTGTTCGAATTTCCACAGATAATCTTAATATCCTTACCATGCGCCATTTTGATTTCCCCTCCGTTTGATCGTTGTTATTATATCGTTATTATTTCGCTATGAATAGCTAATTACATAGCAGCTGCGTTTTCCAGATCATCGCGCAAGACCAATGTCAGGTTTTCGCGCGTATGCCCCTTGAGCGCTGATACCCTGTCAGAGTGTACGGAAACTGTATTTTCAAAGAAATTACGTACGTGGCGTGCATTACCGAAATTCTCTTCCCTCGTGTCATATAGTTCGTTGAAGTGTTCGCGGGCATAATCATTTGCCTCTTCAGTCAGGACATATTCATTGTCTGAGCACATAATGCGAAAGATGCTAAATAATTCTTCGCCGTTATAGTCGTCAAACGAAAAGTACCTGTTAAAACGGGATTCGAGCCCTGGATTTGAAGTGATAAACCGTTCCATCTGTCTACTGTATCCAGCGACTATGATGATCAAATCGTCGCGGTGGTCCTCCATCTGTTTTAGCAGCGTTTCTATAGCTTCATGGCCAAAATCGTTACCGCTGCCGATATCAGGGGCAAGAGAGTACGCCTCATCGATAAACAGTATCCCGCCAAGCGCGCTTTTGACCACTTCGCAAGTCTTTAGCGCCGTCTGACCAACAAATCCTGCGACGAGGCCGGAACGGTCGACTTCCACCAACTGGCCTTTCGAGAGTACGCCTATAGCCCGGTACAACTCTGAGAGGATACGCGCCACGGTCGTTTTCCCGGTCCCAGGGTTGCCGGTAAAAACCATGTGTAGAGAAAGCGGTGGATTTGGTAGCTTGTTTTCCTCGCGCAATTTGCGGATTTTGACGTAGTTTATCAAACTCTTCACGCTCCGTTTTATGCCCTCAAGACCTATGAGCGCGTCAAGCTGCTCAAGTAGCTCTTCCACGCTTCGCCGCGTCTCCCCTTCCTCTGATTCGCTTTTGGGGGGCGGCTTTGGCGCTGTTTCGCTTAGCAGTTCCTTCGCGGCGTTTTCCGCCTGTTTTATAGTGCCGAGCAGATCAGCAAAACCCGACAGGTCGTCGATATACGACCCGCTAGGCTTCAAATTGCGCTCGAGGCTTGCCTTTTCGTTTTTGTTGTATTTTTCCATTAATATGCCTCATAACGCTTGTATTATTTAGTATCCCGCTTTTCCGTTAAAACCGACGCAAAGCCCAATGTTCTGGGTCCGCGTCGGAAATAATATACTCTTTGCTACGAGCGCGGCGCTAGTGGCCGCGCCTACGGTTGGCCCTCTTATCGGAATACTGCTTGATTCCAGACATTTTGTTGTCAGAATCCTGCATAAACCGCTTTAGCTTATCCTCAAAAGAAGGTTCTGACGCAAACTCCGACGATCTCGGCTGCGGTTTACGCCGCGTTTCATCAGCCGGCGAGGAACTGGCGCCCTTGATAGACAGATTCATCCTTCCAGACTGATCAACGCCAATGACTTTCACCATGACTTCCTGCCCTTCGGCTAGGTGTTCACGGATGTCGGTGACATATGAGCTGGTAATCTCTGATATGTGTACAAGGCCAGATTTCCCCGGCGCTATTGAAACAAACGCGCCAAACTTAGTTATGCCGGTAACCTTACCGGGAACGATCGCTCCCACGTTAAAATCCATTTGTGGTGAAAAAACCTCACAGTGTAAATAGTCCGGATTCGTTGAGTCATTCCGTTTCGTTTTGTTCGCTTCCTATATCATAAAGGATTATTTCTCCGGGCAGAACTAAACCTAAGTCCGAGCGCGCGATATCCGCAATAACATCAGGTTCGTTACAGTTTTCGATTTCATATTCGAGTTCGGAGTTTAATAATTCCATTTCCACGACGGCCCTTTTTACGGCGTTGAGTTCCTCCCGGACGGTATCGATCCGTCCGCGGAGGCTTATCAGGCTTATGCCCGCATAAACAATCAACGCGAATACTATTATCCTTGTAACAATTCTTGATCGTGATCCTCTCATGTCTGAGCCTCCTTTCCCCGCGCGTTTGGTTAGTCGCTCAGCCTCTTTGCCTGAGTAGTCGCTATGTCTTTCTTCATTGTATACTATTTCTTTCTGTATTGGAAGTTTTTTTTATATGTTTCCAATGTTTTTTCCGTTTTTTCCGCTTATTTTTGTCTAAATAAACCGTTTATGCTTTCCCGAGTCCATTCGGTGGGCGTGGCTTGTCATAAAGAAACAGTTAAGTGTGATCGTTTTTTCTTTACATGTCAATTATCTTTTGCTATAATTGCGGGCAGACACATCAATTATACGCGCCCGTAGCTCAGTTGGATAGAGTGTCAGACTCCGACTCTGAAGGTCGTGCGTTCGAGTCGCATCGGGCGTGCCATGTGCAAGTAATCCGAACGCCAAACTGGTCGTCTAGATGATCGGCGCGAGTCTCGGATTCTTGTTTTTTAGGATATCCTCTGAACTGTTATGTCGATTATGAACAGTTTGTAAAACTCGCAATTACGGTATTGACTTTCCCTGACCAATGGTTATAATAAGGGCAGATTAGCACTCTCGGCATTAGAGTGCTAACAACAAAAAAGAAAAGGAGTTGTTTACCATGGCAGGACTGATACCTTTTAATCGCAGGAGCTACAACGTTTTACCACGTACCGGGACAGGTTTTGAAGATTTCCGCAACATGCTTGACGACTTTTTTAGCGACGGGCTCGTACCCAGTCGAAACTTGCTAAGAGACACTTTCAAGCTCGATATCGTTGAAAAAGAAAACGAATATCTTGTTGAAGCTGAAATGCCCGGGGTCAAAAAAGACGAGATCGACTTGAACATCGATGATGAAACCCTTTGCATCTCCATTAATCGGATCGAGGAATCAAACAATGACGGGAAGAATTTCATACATAGGGAACGGCGCGCCAGCTCGATGTGCCGCAGAGTTCGGCTAAATGACGCGAAGCTTGATGAGATCACAGCAAAGCTTGACGACGGCGTATTGACCGTAACGATACCGAAAGACGTAAAAAAGGCTAGTTTTCGCAAAATCGATATAGACTAACACCGAAAAAGACCGCAGGATGAGTATTACTGTTCAGTTGGCATCCAAAAACACAGGTTGGTTACAGCCAACGCACTGGTACAGCGGTGAAGACTTGTATAACTGGCCAAAACTTGTGTGCGGAACCTGTAACCATTGCGAGTTTTTGGATACCCTCTGAACAGTTACGGATGAGTGACATCACCCTGCGGTATTTTTCATTTGCTGTTGACTTATAGCCTGCAGCGCGGGATATTACAAAACGGGGGGCAAAATGGCAAAATTATATTTTCGACATGGGACGATGAATAGTGGGAAAACCGCGAACATGCTGATGGTCGCCCATAATTATCTGGCTCAGAATAAGGATGTCGTTATCTTAAAACCTTCCAAGGACACGCGCTGGGGTGGGGACCAAGAGGTAAAATCCCGCGCGATAACGGATTCTTTTACTGCGATCCTCATTAGCGACACGGACGACCTGAAGTCGATAATTGAGCGTCAGACGAAAAAAATCCACGCGATACTCGTGGAAGAAGCGCAATTCCTCTCAAAAGGGCATGTCCGCCAGTTGGCTGTCATAGCTGACGAATTCGATATTCCTGTGCTGTGTTACGGGCTCAGATGCTCCTTCATGGACGGGGAGATGTTCGAGGGAAGCGTGGCGCTCATGTATTGGGCCGACAGCATCGAAGAAATTAAGACGGTATGTGAGTACTGCCATAGTAAAGCTACAAAGAACCTGTTGCGGATAGACGGCATAGCGCAATACGCAGGAGAAACAAACGTCGTAATGGGCGACGTGAACGGGTCGGACGTCAAGTTCACGCCAGTTTGCCGCAAGCACTATTTGAACCCGCCAAGCTAAAGCGTCTATGCCCATAACCCAAAGTGCGGTGCCAGAATTCAGAAGTCAGGAGTCAGAATACGGGGGTTAGACGTGGGATTCTCGAGTTTTTAGGATATCATTTGAACAGTTGCGCTTGCCGGATATTTGCTGTCGCCCGCTAATCATCCAGTTTCAAAACCGCCATGAACGCGTCTTGAGGGACGTCTACAGTACCAAGTTTGCGCATGCGCTTCTTACCCTCACGCTGCTTTTCAAGCAGCTTTTTTTTGCGCGTGATATCACCGCCGTAGCATTTTGAAAGCACGTCCTTGCGTAGCGCCTTTATCGTCTCGCGGGCGATGATCTTTCCGCCGATTGCAGCCTGTACAGGAACTTCGAACAACTGGCGCGGTATGTTCGCTTTGAGCTTTTCCACTATCTTTCGACCGCGCTCGTAGGCTTTGTCCTTGTGGACGATGAACGACAGCGCGTCGACTATCTCTCCGTTTAGCAGTATATCCAGTCTTACTAGACTTGACGGGCGGTAGCCTTGGAAATCGTAATCGAGCGACGCATATCCCCGGCTACGTGATTTGAGGGCGTCGAAGAAATCATATATAACCTCGTTTAATGGAAGTTCGTAACGCAGCTCCACGCGCGAGGAATCCAGATAAACAAGCTCCTTGTAGTCGCCGCGTCTATCCTGGCACAGCTCCATGATATTTCCAACATATTCGGGTGGACAAATAATCGAAGCCTTTATAAACGGCTCTTCCGACAATTCGATAGTCATGGGGTCAGGATAGTTTAGCGGATTGTCGATATAGTCGACCTGCCCGTCGGATTTTGTGATACGGTAGATGACGCTGGGCGCTGTCATGATCAGCTCAAGATTGTATTCGCGCTCAAGCCTCTCTCCGATTATCTCCAGATGCAACAAACCTAGGAAACCGCAACGGAACCCAAAACCGAGCGCGGCTGACGACTCCGGCTCGTAGGTGAGCGCCGCGTCGTTGAGCTTAAGTTTTTCGAGCGCGTCGCGCAAATCCGGGTACTTGGCGCCGTCAGTGGTGTATAGCCCCGAAAAGACCATGGACTGAACCGCCCTGTACCCCGGCAGAGGCTCGCTGGCAGGCATTCCAGCGTCTGTGACAGTGTCTCCAACTGTTGTATCGCCTACGTTTTTGATGCTTGCGCTCAAATACCCGACGTCTCCGGCTGACAATACGTCGCATGGCGCCATCCCAACCGGGCGCATATGTCCCAGTTCTACGACATTATACTTTGCCCCGGAGGACATCAGCATTATTTCCATATCGCGCCGTAACTGCCCGTCAAAAACGCGCAGGAAGACTATTACGCCTTTATATGCATCGTACTGACTATCAAAAATCAGCGCTCTGAGCGGCGCGTTTGGATCGCCCTTTGGTGCGGGAATATCGGAGATGACGCGCTCCAGAACATCATCGATCCCTATAGCGCGCTTGGCTGATATTTCCGGTGCGTCCTCAGCCGGTATGCCAATAATGTCCTCAATCTCTTTTTTCACCCGCTCAGGCTCAGCAGCCGGCAGATCTATCTTGTTTATAACAGGCAGTATCTCAAGATTATGATCAAGCGCGAGATAAGTGTTCGCCAATGTCTGCGCTTCGACCCCTTGAGCCGCGTCTACAACCAATACAGCCCCCTCGCAGGCTGCAAGCGAGCGGGAGACTTCGTAATTAAAATCGACGTGTCCGGGCGTGTCGATCAGGTTAAGCCTGTATTCCCGCCCATCCCTGGCTGTGTAGCTCAGGCCAACGGCGCGGGCCTTGATCGTTATGCCACGTTCACGCTCAAGTTCCATACTGTCAAGTATCTGCTCTTCCATATCGCGCGCGTCGACCGCGCCGCATTTTTCAAGAAGCCTATCGGCAAGCGTGGACTTCCCATGATCGATATGCGCGATTATAGAGAAATTACGTATATTAGCCTGATTAAGCATAAAATATTAACCTCTGAGTGAAATAGTCCTCAAAATCATAAACATCATAACTCTCAACGCTAAACTCTCAAAACTCAACGCTAAACCCTTGCGCCTTCCGCGTTTTGGTCCGGCTTCTCTGAGCTTTGGCGAGGAGGGCGGACTCGGCGATTTTTTGTTCCGCGTCACGCATGGGATCATATAGCGTAAACGGATCGCGTAGTAAGGCTGCGACATTTTCAGCCGGAATAGCTAAATAATCCACAGCGGCGGCATAGAGTCCCGGTTCAGATAGGTCTTCAAGCTTTTCAAAGATTGAGCACAACGCTGTAATAAATCGCGGCGCGCTTTCGCATCCGCGTGGCCGTGGGAGGGTTTGAGTATTCCGGTCGTCGACTCGCCCAAGAATATAGTCGGCAGTAACGCTGTAATAGTCGCAAACTTTGACGACAAACTCAAGCTTTGGTTCACGTGCGTTGTTTTCATAATGCGACAGCAACGCTTGGGAAACGCCAAGTTCCTCGGCCGCTCGCCGTTGACTGAGTCCCTTTTCCAGCCGCAGACTTTTTAGCGTCTCAGCAAAATCAGATTTCATAAGCGTATCTCCACTTGTCTATTGGTAATTTGGTAATTATACAGTATGTATTATCAAATGTGAACTGCTTTTTAAAAACAAGGGATTCCTTGCGCGGCCCGCGCAACAACAATATTATGAACATAAATCAATTATCGCGCTCGTGAACATTTTCACGCTTGCGATAAGCTCTTGTAAACCGAAAAACTCGTTCGCGCCATGCATATTGTAGTTGGTTCCAAGCATCGCGCAGCCAAATGCAACCCCGCCCGGGATACCATGTGCATATGTCTGTCCTCCCGTTTTCACGCACTTGCGGGGCTTGCCGGTGTATTCCTCGAAAATTCGCAGCAAAGTCTGTACAAACTTGCTGTTTTCCGGCGTATGGTGGCACTTCGAGTGAGTGATATCCGTCAGCGTGACGCCCTCGCCCTCCAGGGCCGCGCGGATCATGCCGGGCAGATCGGTTTCGTCGGCGCAAGCAGGCGTCCTACTGTCGAAATTTGCGGTAAAACCGGTTTCGGACAATTCCAGTACGCCAAAGTTGACTGTAAGTGTTCCAGATAATTTATCATTCATCGCTATCCCCAAAGCGCTACCATTATAATCGCCATGGGGGAACAGTCGGTTTAACGCTTGAATATAGCCGAACCCATTGCTCGGGGCAAAGGGCATCGCGGCAAGCATTTCGACAAGCGCTGTCTGCGCGTTGTTGCCCTCTCGTGGCACAGCGGAATGCGCCGCTGTCCCGACGGCATTGATAGTGATCCTGCCGCCCTCCATACTCGCCGAAATCAACGCTCCCGTTTTCGCGGAATACTCTTTGCTAAACGCCTCCGCCTCACTGATTCCCAAGCCCTCGACGACAGCCATCGACTGGTTTGGCACAACGTTCACCGTCTTGCCGCCAGTAATTGATATAACGCGCGGGAGGGTTGTGTCTTTGTCCCATGTCGCTCCAAAAAACTGCGTAATTCGGCCTTTTTCAACATTGACGACCGGAAAATCGGCGTCAGGAGTAAATAAATTCGGAGGAAGCGTATTTTCACTTCGGTATCGCGCTATATCCTCACATCCCACCTCCTCCCCGGAACCCAGTATGAGGCGGACCCCCTTCTTAAGATTGGGGCATATGTCGCGGGCGCAAAACATCGCGTACATCGCGGCGATTGCCGGGCCTTTGTTGTCGAGCGCTCCGCGGCCGTATATCTTACCTTCGCTTAACGTCATTTTATACGGGTCAAAGTTCCACCCCTCGCCCGCGTCGACAACGTCGACATGCGCTAAGATGCCAAGTTCAGGCGGATCTAGCCCCAAATCTGCTGTTATAACCATGTCTTCAAACATTTGTGTTTCGAAACCGCGAGCCTCCAGGATCGAGCCTGCGAGCTCCAAAGCCGCCTTTGGCCCCGCGCCGTATGGCGCGCCGTCCTCTATCGGCCCCTTGACGCTTTTCACTTCCATAAGCCGCCCAAGGTCAGCTGACATCTCATCTACATGCGATTCGATCCAATCATCGATTTCCTGCCGGAACCCAGATATATTATCTTCCATAATTCGTCTTCCTCCTATTTGAGTCCTACTATTTCTCATTCCAAATTCGACGCCTCACTGCTTTACGGTAACGGAAATCCCGCCCGCATAACGGAAACAGGCCGCCATTATATCAAATAGAATGTAGTCGGTCAATTTGTAAATTATCTGTTGGGTGTAAATTATTTATCATTGTATATTGCATATTAACAGTAAATAGTGTAGCATATTCTGGTGAGGGTCTGTAATCAGAAACTGGAATTGTACAGCACGTATATAAAAAGTATTGGAGGGATGTTTATTATGAGGAAAAAAACTATAAGGGAAAAAAGAAGTACTGCCTGGAGCAAGGCAATATTGTCCGTGTGCCTTGTTATGCTTTTGATCTTTTCGCAATCGAACATTATCGCGTTTTCAGCTACCGTGAAACCTGATTTATCCGGCAAAACTGATGTTAGAGCTGTCCCAAATACGGTTTTGCCGGAAAAAGGAAAGTTACAGTCGGTAGAAGCAATGTCAGCTAAGGCGATAGCCTCAGCCGAAATTACAGTGTTTACAGATATCATGGTACCGTCGATGCGTCAATTGACGTTTGACGGCACAGAGGAACTGTCCGAGCTTGAAACGTATGGAAAAGGCTTCAGATTTCAGGGAAGTTTGGGACAGACCGTCCATATTCGGATGGATTCCGCGGATTTTGACAGCTACTTGTTTCTGTACGATTCAAATAAGAGTTTGCTGACTTTGGACGACGATGGGGGCGGCAATCGCAACGCCCGTATAATATACACATTGCCAAGTAATGGCGACTACTACATTGTAGCGACACAGTGGTTCTATCCTCCCGATGAACCCGGTTTTACTGGTAACGCGACGTTTTCCGTTGGTTATGTTGATAATACGCTTACATATGACACAAACGGGAGCGCGAGCAGCTCATGGTCTGAAATGTTTGAGGCTAATCTGCCAGTACCGATTACAACCGTGATACCTCAAGCGCCAGCAGGCAACTACCTATTTAGAGGATGGACGGCGCAAAAGGTAGACGTGGCGGACGGCGCCAACTATTCGGGAACAATTTATCAGCCTACGGGATCCATCACGCTAACCAATAACGCTACGTTGTACGCATTGTGGGCTTATTGTGGAGGCCCCACGCCACTTCCATTCGAAGTCAAATCCAATTTGGCAGACAGTGGGACCTGGTCGCCATACACTGGAGAAAAAGGCTTCTGTTATAGCTTTTCTCTTAGCACAGGGCAAGTTCTGGCAGTCACAATGACCACAGTTAATATACTACCGGTTCTTGTCCTCTATAACGCAGAGGGCGAGGTAGTCGCTTCATATGAAGGCACCAGTTTAAGCGCATGGATAAATTATGATGTCAAAACTTCAGGCACATATTATCTATACGCGACGTCGGATTATCTTTCTCCTTACATCGACGGTGAGTTTACTTTGTCAGCCGAAACCAGTTCTAATTCCGCGACTCTCATATACGACGCCAACGGCGGTTTTGCCGCCCCTCCCAGTGTTACGGTAATTGCCAACTCGGAGTTCTATCTTAGCAAAGAAACACCGTTGAATAACGGGTATTTTTTCCTCGGTTGGTCCACCTCCCAATCGGCAGTAACGGCGACATACGGGCCTGGTGATCAATTCAATATGGTGCTGCCAAGTTTGACCCTCTACGCCGTCTGGAAGGCTTACACGCCTGTTGAACAATTTCCGTTTAGCGTAAGCGGGTCGCTTAGCAACGGCGACGGCTGGTCGCTTAACGCCGCGTGGATGAAAGGTTACTCGTTCTATGCCCCCGCCGGTTCTATTGTTGTGGTAACAATGAAGTCTCCTAACTCCGATTCTTTCCTCTATTTGCTAGACGCCAACAGCGCGGTGGTCGCCTATAACGACGACTATGGAGGGAACCTCGATTCAAGGGTTTCATTTACCGTACAAACAGGGGGGACGTATTATCTGCAAGCAACAACATTTAGCAAACAACCATCAGATTTTACCTTGAACATATCATTAGAAACGCCTCGCGTGATAACTTACGACACGCAAGGAGGTTCTCCCACCCCGCCGCAGCAGGAAGTGGCGGTCGGCGGCTATGATTATGTCAGCGGAGAAATACCAATACGGTTGGGATACACGTTTTTAGGATGGAATACAAATCCTTCGGGCAATGGTGTCTACTATGAACATAACGAGAGGTTGGCGATTGGTGGAGATATGGTCTTGTACGCGATATGGGCTCAACATGTTAACACAGTAGCTACAATTTCGTCCCCGTCATACACGGTCGCCCAGATTACGCAGACCAGCCCATTACTCGTACAAGAAACGTCTCTGAGTTCGCGGTACGCCGCCTATAGAGTTTGGTTGACAGCCGAGCAGTATACAACAATACATATGGAGTCCAACGATTTTGACAGTTTACTTTATCTATTGGACCCCAACGGCCAATATATTACGAATGATGATGATTCCGGCGGCAACAGTAACGCTTACATTGAGTATTTCGTGCCTTCTGACGGTTGGTACTACATACTGACCTCACAATGGCAGGATAGCGAAGGCAGCTACGTGTTGTCGGTAGGCACTCTTCCGACTCTGTCAGCAGGATCTGTTGTTGCTGGTGCCGGGAATACAATTGAAATCCCAGTAATGGCTTCCGGCAGCCCCTCGCTTTCGTCGCTGAAATTCGATGTGGCATACGAATCAAGCGCGTTAAAATTGACAGACGTAACGCTGCCCAACGGTTCAGGTTTCTCAGTGCTGTTTGTGCCAAACCCTGGCAATGAAATGATTAGCCTGAGCCCGAAAGGGACTGATTCGATCAGCCCAAACGGCGTCTTGCTCACGATTACCTTTGAGATATCCGAAAACGCGGCAGTAGGAAATCATTTGATATCTCTGCAAAACATCAAGGCATCCGACGAGAAAGATAGCCCGATACAGTTTTCCGCTGAAAGCGGTTCTGTTGAGGTTATCCGCTATGGGGACGCCAATGGCGACAACCTTGTGAATGGTTTCGATGTGCAAGCATTGGTGCTATGGATCAATGCCGGAAGACCTGCTGGAGGGATAGATGAAGTTTCCGCAAGGATAACCGGCGTCTCTGGGCGGCCTGACGGTTTTGATGTACAGGCATTGGTGTTGTGGGTCAACTCCGGAGGCGATCCTAATGTGGGGCACCCCGGACCGTACGCCGTGACAGCACAGTCCACATCGGGCCTTGTAACGCCGTTTTCCATCGCTGCTGCATCGGCAGAAGCGGATCTGACAATCGAAGTAGAAAGCAAAACTGCGTCGCCAGGCGACACTAATGTTGAAGTACCTATAATGATTACGTATAACCCTGGGGTTTCTGTTATAAGCGACTTGAGGATCGATCTAGGTGCCGGTCTCACGCTTTACTACCCACAGGGGGAGGCTGCTTATGCCGCCGGGTTTGCAACATGGCCGTATATCGCCGGAAATCGCTATCAAGGCGAAGGGGAAGGCATGATACCCACAATGGGCCGTCCTACAAATCTGAACATAGGCAATTCGCATATCGTTTTCAATTTTCAGGATACTACAGAACCCTTCAATAGCCTTGAAACTGGCATGTTGGTAACATTGAGGCTCACAGTTGACGCAGCCGCTTCCGGCAATATACCCATAACCATAAGCGGCGGGTTGTATGACAGTATACCTAGCCAAGGAGCAAGGACTCCCGTCTTAGTTAGCGGATATGTCAGCGTTTCAGGTGGCACTGTTCTGGGTGGCTTGGTGACGATTACAGGCGTGGCTAAATACAATGAAACACTGACGGCGGACACCACCCGCTTGACGACCGAACCGGCAGGAGCGGATACAGGCGCCCTGAGCTATCAATGGAAGCGCGGAGGCGTCGATATCGTCGGCGCGAACAGCGCGACATACACGCTTGCAGCGGCCGATATAGGACAGACAATCACAGTAACGGTGACTGCAGCTAACTGCGCGGGCGAGGTAACATCCGCGCCGGTACCCCCAATTGCCAAAGCGGACGGTCCCGCAGCCCCAGTAGCGCCGACCATGGCAAGCAAGACAACGACCAGCGTCACGCTAGAAATAATACCCGGCGCGGAATACAGGCTGGGTACGACGGGAGCATGGCAAACTTCGCCGACATTCGATGGCCTCAATCCCAACACAGGGTATGTCTTCTTCGCCCGGATCGCGGAGACCGCAACCCATGAGGCGTCGATAACCAGCGACGGTACGACGGTCACCACGAATGACCAGACGCTACCCTACACGGTGGAGTATTACTACGACGGTGTGATAGACAACAGCCTAACAGAAACCAAGAGCGTCTCTGCAGCGTCGCCCATAGTAACCAGCGCCAGCATTACGGACAACCTGAAAGCTGGGTACAAAGCAGATACCCCGCAGTATGTCCCAGCGCTTCCGACAACCATCACATTAACAGAAAACGTGATCAGGGTCTACTACGTGGCTGTTCTTTGGACAGTAACATTTGACCTGGCTGGCGGAACCCGAACTGGCGGTGGTGAGTTGACACAAACGATACCACTAGGCGGAGCGGCTATCGCCCCCATCGCAACCAGAAGCGGCTACACATTTATCGGCTGGGATAAGACTTTTGACAATGTTACATCTGACATAACAGTGACGGCGCAGTGGAGCGCGATAAGCTACACTGTGACGTACAAAGCAAACGGCGGAACAGGTGTCGATGTAACATCCATCGTAGTGTACGATCAAGAATACGAAGTAGCAGGCAACAGCTTCACGCCGCCAACCGGCTATAATTTCGGCGGGTGGAACACGGTGGCCAACGGGACAGGGACTGCGTACGCCCCCGGTGACAAGATTACAATAAAAGACGACGTCACGCTGTACGCTCAGTGGGTGCCTGAGAATAATCTGAAGATCACATACAACGCGAACACCGGCACAGGTACGATGGCTGACCAGACTGTGACATACGATAGCAATGTCACGCTGACGGCGAACGCGTTTAGCAAGTCTGGATACGTGTTCGATGGTTGGAATACGCAAGCCGATGGAACTGGCACGGGCTATGCGAATTCCGCGACGTTCAAGTACGAGGTAGACGGCGACCTGACGCTATACGCGCAGTGGGAGCCGAAGTACGATCTAAAGATAATCTACAACGCGAACACCGGAACGGGGACGATGGCTGACCAAACGGTGACATACGATAGCAATGTCACGTTGACGGCGAACGCGTTTAGCAAGACCGGGTATGTGTTCAATGCTTGGAATACGCAAGCCGATGGAACTGGCACAGCGTATGCGGACTCGGAGACGTTCAAGTACGAGATAGACGGCGACCTGACACTGTACGCGCAGTGGATGCCGGAAAACAGCCTGAAGATTACATACAACGCGAACACCGGAACGGGGACAATGGCTGACCAGACTGTGACATACGATAGCAATGTCACGCTGACGGCGAACGCGTTTAGCAAGACCGG